>Ga0182004_10001680_pt1 | contig 16562 bp, 13 predicted proteins | sample Sormic07211540_1_FD_120479 | JGI IMG/M metagenome (GOLD analysis project Ga0182004, IMG submission 120479) | Endophyte microbial communities from Sorghum bicolor roots, Mead, Nebraska, USA - 072115-40_1 MetaG | ecosystem: Host-associated > Plants > Roots > Unclassified | place: USA: Nebraska...
CCTGCCGACCTTCCTTGGTAGTGGGTTAAGAGGTCGACGGGCCTCGGACGAAAGGGTAAATCATGACTCATGGGTAAAGATGTACAACCTCTGCAGAGTGTTAAAACTAGTATACTAGCCGAGCTCACGGTCAGGAGCGGCGTTGGGGACATCTACATTAAGGATGATGATTCTTGTGTGTTAATATGTTCATTATTACTGTTTAATGCTTTACATTATTTATGTCACATTGATCATGAGATTGTGAGAGCTATACAATCTAGTTGCTATACTTGTGGAGTTCGACATGGACTCACTCTTGCTATTTCCCCACACCCTCAGGAGAAGTTTTGGGCTTGTGATCAACAGTCAGTTGGATCCTGTAGAATGGAGTTAATACCCGAAGTTGGAGTTTTCTATCCGCTGTTTGTTAATAAAGGTTATCTCTTTTATACTAAGTATATTATGTATTTATGCATTGTCTTTTGATATTACACCTCATTTGTAGCTATATGTGAGATTTGACTTCTAAGACTCACATATGGTGTATATCTGGTTTTGTCCTTAAAATCGGGTATTACATGTACGCCCTAACCTCATCCTCTCCATTAGACAAATGGACAGGCATAGTCCATAGAGAATGTGGTGGGGACGCGTGCCACATGCAATCATCGGTATCCACGTCAAGGTTTTCTTTTTTCGTAGAATAAGGCTCCACGCTATTCAGCTCCATGTCAGCCTCAACGGTAAACGATAAGCCCCGCGTCCCTGGCTTCTTGTCCCATACCCCACAACATGTTGGTTCCATAGAACGTACATCCAAATCACAATGGAAGAGATAAGGACACTCACTAGTAGAAACTATGGTAATTTCTATTACCATTGATACAGTATCTACGCTAACGCCACAATGATATTTTAGAGATGCACACGAAATCGACCAAACAAATTTTAAAATGATTATATACATGTTTTGTTCCCTACTTTCAAAGCCAATTTTTGAATGGCCATACATGCTTTGTTTGGATAATTGGTTTATTACTCGTAACAAAGTCCATCCATGAATGGAAGCCAGACATGTACATCATATTATTTTGGTCAGTCACTACAAATGATTTAAGACATCCAAATGGAAAAAGTTTAGTTACCGGTCAATGAACAATGAAACATGGATCACCACATGGTATGATATGGTGTTTCCACATAATACATGCAACTCAAGGCAGCACCCAATCAGAACAGCAGTCTAACGCAGTGTAGCCAGAAGCATACTTCTATATTAATTAGTAGAAGAAAGTTGGTTTGACAAAAGACTTCATCCACTCCAATGCTCCAAATAAGGATGAGGACTTAATCCTGCAATAAAATTATAAACCACCATTGCTGAAAGAAAATGCATCCTAAAATTTTACTTAATTGCTTTACTTAATTTTACTTTATGTAAATATCAGGATAAGACTAACTCCAGAGATTGAAGGATAGCCCATGGGCAGTTTGAACAACAAAAAGTAATATGGGAACAGACATACGTGGTTCTCCAAAGATGGACGAGATTTCTTGCTACAACTCGTTCTCTAATAGATGCCACGGTCTTTGTCACAGATAGAGTTGTATCCGTCGAAGTCGCAGGTCGTGGCACGACCTCTCTCTCTCTCATGGTACCTCCTCTAATCACTGCACTACACACTCACATGTATTTATAAGTCATTGCGTTCCCCACATATTATAGTAAACTGAGTGTAAATTACTTATTTAAGGCCCCAAACAAATTCAAATAAAAAAGTTGTCAACGATAAAGTTTTATAGCTTTTCGAGATCTACACTTTTTGTTTAGAAAGTTTCTCCATCCAAGGTTGTTTACAAAATTTAAATTTCAAATTTAAGAAATTCAAAAGTAGTTTTGCATGACAAGATGATTTCAAATCAAAAAATTGTCAACTACAAAGTTTCATAACTTTTTGAGATCTATAAAGTTTATTTTGGTTGTTTTTCTATCTGAGGTTATTTGAAAAATTCAAATTTTAAAATTTTAAATTCAAACATAGTTTTGCATGACAAGATCAATTCAAATAAAAAATACCTACTATAAAATTCTATAACTTCTCAAGATCTATAAAGTTTGTTTTAATTTTTGGTCATTTATTCAACTGACATGGTGGTTCTAACATTGGTCATATGAAGAAATGATCAAAATAAGCTTTGTAGGTCCTGAGAAGTGCTACAATTTTATAGCTGGAAACGTTTTCATTTAAAGTTATTTTATGCTTCAAAATGTGATTTTAAGTAACTGTTTACCTAGTGCCAAAAAAACACTCGGCAAAGACCTTTACGGAGCATGATCGCCGCCTGCTGCACAATGTCTGTGAACGCGCCGGCGAGGAGCTGGACCCAGATCTCATGCAGTACGAGCTCGATGACGACGACTGTGATGTCGTTATTGCTCACGATGTCGTGCCCTCTGCACCGGCAGTGCAGTCAGCGCGAGACAGGATCGCGCACGGCGTCCTGCACGGCAGACACGCTAGCAACTAGTGAATAGCGATAGCGACAGGGCATTTCATCATCCCTTGTCGCCTATATATACTGTAGTTTGCGGCCACACCTGTAGTTTGTTCAGTTCTGTATCGTATGGATGGAAACTTTTGGAACAGTTTGTGAAATTGTAGGAGATTTACCTCCTTTGGTTCTGAAGAAGTTTATGGAAGTGTTCTAAGTATTGACATGGCTATATGTTATTTAAATTTTGATTGAGATGCTAACACATGGGAGTTAATGAAATTGAATTAGTATTGTTCTATAACTAAATATCTTCCCATTTTGTCAAGTTTTCACATCTACAGACTGGGAAGCATATGAGGATGGTGTGGATGATGAATATCAATTCAGAGGATATTGAAATTGTTCCAGATTTCCAGCCGATTATGATTATATATATGCTGAGGTTGCTGTATCCAACTCTAGGAATGTCTGAGAAAATATGGACCCAAAAGTGAACGTGTTGATGAGTATGGACGTGGGGTTACAGAGAATTTGGCATAATGTTATCAAAGTTTTTGTTGCCAATGTCGCTATCAAATCTGTCAAAACTCTAATTTTAAAATAGGGGTAAATAAAACCACAAAGGTCTAACAAAACAGGGGTGAAATCACATGGGCAAACTTATTTTTGCATCTAAAAGTTAACATTGTTTAGAGGACTTTACTGACTAAGGGCAAACTCTTTCTTCAATTTGAAAACACATAGGTTAAATTACAAAGTTTAAAAAATAAGGACAAAATCACCATTTTAATTCAATACAAGAATATGAATGCCAAATCCCCTACGATTTAGGGTGGTAACAGGGTGTTGGTATTTCTTTGTTGTCTAGCAATAGGTTTTAAATATGACTACGAAAAAAATGCATGAAAGCTAACTCAAGTGATATGCAGACAAAGCATTGACAAAAATATATCATGACTATAAAAAGCTACATAATAGATCAAACAAAAATAAAAGGTATAAAAAAGATAGGAATTAAAAGTAATATAGGAAAAATAAGGAAAAACAACCTAAAATAAAAAACATCACAAAGATATACTAATTGAACAACCTAAAATATTTATAGGCACTATGTGAATTCTCAAAGAGAATCGTGAACCATCCCATTTATATTACATAAACATTCGAAAATAAAAAACCATATATAGAAAAAATTAATAAAAAATAATAAAGATAGACCAAATCATAAGGGAAAAGAAAAAGCATATAATATAGGATAAATAAACAAAATATCATATGGATACTATTTAAACAATCTAAAATATACCATTGAACATCTCATAGGCATGCAAAAATAATTGTGAAATATACCATTTATACTACATAGATATTGTAAAATATATCATTAAACATCATATGTAAACTACGTGAACATCACATATATGTTATGTGAACATTACAAAATACATCATAAAACATTACATCTATACTATATGAAAATCACAAAATACATCATAAAACATCACATGTATATACTACATGAATATCACAAAAATACATAATAGATCATCACATGCGCACTATGTGAACACCACAAAATACATTATATAACACACATGAATACTACGTGAACATCATAAAATACATCATAGAATATTACATTAATACTAAGTAAATATCACAAAATACACTATAGAACATCACATATATATTACACGAACATAACAACAAGACATAGGAAAACAGAAAAAACATGAAAAACATATAATAGAGGAAAATAAAAAAGAACATTACATAGTTATTACTTAAATAATCAAAAATACATAGTTATTACTGAAATAATCTAAAATATATCTAAGAACATCTCATAAGAAAAAAAGAAAAATCATCATGAAGACTGAAGACGTGGCTTCTCGCTCGTTCGTAAGGTACCCACGCGTGGGCCGATGGAGTCATTTGCTCACTCGGACAGAGCCGTGCTCACACGTGGGCCGGAGTCATTTGTAGGCAACGCACATGGGATTATGGTGGGTGGCACAGAACTTCCATCTGACCTGGTCAGGTCAGAAGATTCGTGCTGGTGAAGATGCAACACGTAGATGCAGCCACGTGGACAAGTCGGCGACACAATGAGCGGGGATAGGTTTGAGGCCTCTCAATGCTTTCAGAACCATCCAGGAGCATGCCTATTCTGCACAGATTAATATGATGCGGTTTAAAGTCCATCCTAACACAAAATAGCCGTTCGTTTCAGATCGTATAATAGAGTCGGCCTTGGTTCTATTCCAACCCATTTTATCTATTCCTGCCTCTTACTGACCTAGAATCAATCACGTCTTGTCGTCGGAAACGAAACGTGACATAATCGAATCCACTCATTCTCCTCCAAGACCGGATCTATTCCATGATTCAATCTTGAACAAGCCCTGAGAGAGGATGTGCAACAACCCATCTGAGATAATGGCCTGGGTATAGTAGGCAGCCTGCAGCCCAATGGAGTCAGGGCCCATTGAAGCACAGGACCCAAGTCAAAGGAAGGTGTAGCAGTGATAGCGAACGATGCTCCGTTGGACTCTAGTTATTTAGACCGAACCAAACCGACGGTTTGGACTAATAAAAGACTGAATCAGAGCCTAAATGGTCTGCTTCACTTCAGAGGCCATTTAGTAATTGAACCTGTAGAAATCAGTTGAACCAACCAATTTTTTATTGAACCGGTGAACCGGCCGGTTCCATGCGAACCGCCCCGATATGTAACTCTACGATGGCATGCGTGTACTGCAGTCCTGTTGGCTGTTGTGCAGTGTGCGTGGCCGGTCCCGTTGGTGGAGTGGAGTGCATGCACATGCCACCGGTGGGCCCGCCTGGCTACACATTACGTTTAGAATTGAATGTTGCATGCACAGTGGTGTTGCTCCTGCCTACAGTATGAGGCTATGACCCTCTGTTGATTTTTTTAGAAGTGTTGGCGCCATTTGACATCTATAGTGTCTTCTAAATTTTAAAAATTCATAACTTTTTCAAATGAGGTTTAAATTAGACAAATAGTGAGCCCGTTTCGTGATCTTATTTTTGGCTGAAGGTTGAAGCCGCAACAGCCCCTTTCAGCTGCCTTTTAAGCCGGCCCGATGGCTGGAGCATACATCAGCTCGCGCCCTACTCCTCCACCTCACTCGCTCATGCGTAGGGTTCGTCCACCCCCAACTCCTCCCACGCCGCCGCCGCTGGGCCTCCATCACCAATCCCCACCGTCCGCGCTTGGTTCTTCTCCCCTCCCAAACCCACGGACATTGACGGCGGCCGCGCATCCGTGAGCCCCGCTCGCCCTCACGCATCCCCGTCGGTCGTTCTCCATCGTGGCCTTTGAAACTCAGTGGTGGTCACCTGTCGTTGGCCCACGCCACATCTTCCCTAAGACACATCTTCCCTGACAAGTTGTGGCCTTGGCAAACCAGATCTGCCACGTGCACTTCGTCGGACCATGCCAGCCCCATCGTCTTCGCCGTACTAGATCCGCCCCATCATCGTCAGATCTACCAACATCTCTGGTACGTCCTCCACTTCCCACACCCTTTCTACATTCTTGGTAGTGTGTATCTAAGTTTCCGCGATTTCATTCCTCATCCCCTTTCCCTTCATCCTTTCAGATCCGGCGTCTAGGGTTAGGGTTCCTGTATGTCGACATATCCAAGTACTTCCAGGTATGCATCTCGTGTCTCCCCTATTTGGTGTTGATTGATTGCGTACATAATGCTCTTGGCTTGTCACCCTCCTGCTGTCCCATGATGTGCTGTGTTGTGCTCCTACCGATATCAATTTTGGTTTCCATTGTTTTGAATTGATTGGATGATGTCCACCTCTCGACTCGCCTCAATAGACCAAACAAACAATGCATTCACATCGATTGCACTGCTTGGACATATAGATGCATGCAGACTCAATTCCCTTTTTTCCCCTTGTCATCCGCAGCCTGAACCTGAAGTTGCCTAATTTATATTCATTCATAAATTGAGGTGATTCATTTGATTTTCTGCCTACACACAGATAGAGCGAGAGAGAGAAAGGGATGGAGAGAGAGAGAGCACTACTTATTCATTTCCTTCTAGTAACACCATGCTTCCATATCTATTTTCATTATCTCAACGAGCTCTTCACAATGATACACTTCATTCTAGCATATGAGACAACGGTGAATATTTGTATTACTAATCTAGTCATTTTTGCACAAATTTATAAGTGCTCAAGATATTATGTTTTCACACATGTTTTACACGTATGATAAAACAACTCTAGAGCACCAATATCTTGCAGTACCTGTTGTGTACGTGTGTGGGAATTTGTATATGTGATCCGGCATATGTTGCTAATTATTTACTATATATAATATTAGACTAAGGATCGAAGTATTTATATGATCAAGTATATGTTGCTAATTATTGTGTTCACCATCAATTAATTATGAACACAAATAAATAGTTCAGATGGCAGTGGGCAAACTGGTGAACTCAAAATTTGTAAAAAGGTGCAAAAGGTTCTAGTAGTGGACATAATATAGAGTATGCATGACACAGGAGCAAAATGCATAGGAACAATTAGCCAAAAGTGTAGTGTTGTAGATGTTGCATCTAGCAATCATGACAGCGCAATCACACTTGTGGCTTGGCTTGGTTGAGAAGTAAAGAAGACATGCTATGACTCATCACTAGTCCCAACAATCTGTTTGCATAGGATTCCGCCAGTGCCATAAGATTGTTTGATAATTCTTCAAAAAACAATAGGATATATCACTAGTATAAAAGTGCTCAAAGCCAGCGGTGGGACATAATTTTTATAGGCGGTTTCAATTAAAGAACGCCTGTGGAAAGAAATTGACTTACTCGACTAAAAAACCGCCTGTTAAAAATCAATTTTTACAGGCGGTTTTCCTAACAAAACCACCTGTAGAAATCATGTATTTCTACAGGCGGTTCTCCTAAGAAACCACGTGTAGAAATCACATTTCTACATGCGGTTTCTTAAGAAATCCGCCTGTAGAAATAATTTGAACTTGAGTTTTTTGAGCTTTTCAAATGACCTCATTTGAAAAAACCGTCAAAATGAAAGTTGTAGATCTTGAAAAGTTATGAAACTTTGTAGTTGATAATTTTTTCATTTGAAATCATCTTGTCATCGAAAACTATGTTTGAATTCTCAAATTTGAAATTCAAATTTTGTAAATAACCTCGGATGAAGGAACTACCGATATAAAAGTTGTAGATCTTAAAAAGTTGTAAAACTTTGTAGTTGACGACATTTCCAATTGAATCCGTTTAATGCGCGACTTGCGACTAACCAGTGTGCCTTCCCTAATATTAAAATCTTTTTTTTCCTATTTTTAAAAACCGATTTTGTGTTTTCTAGAAAAAGATTTCTACAGGCGGTGGGCATAACTGAATCGTGTATAGAAATGCATTTCCACATGCAGTTCTCAGTTACCCGCCTGTGGAAAAATTTATTTCCACAGGCCACCAACGCAGGCGGTTCGCCAAACCGCCTGTAGAAAGGGGTTATATCTCTCAATACATCAAAAATGGTGTCATGTTAATCCACACCGATGAGCATGCAAATCGATCTAGGCCAAAACCTTAACAAAATGAGATATTGCACTTTAACCCTCATCATGTTATTATTGGCATGGAAATCTGGGTCATAGATCTGCACTCTCCATCCATTGCTAAGTGGAAATTATTGAATTGTGTTGATATATGACTCCATTGACAGTAATCATGAGTTGTTTATGGAAAAATTGATATACTAAATATGAATAAATTGACAATTAGACGTTGTTTATGGGGCATGCCCCTGCCGGAAGCAACCAATGTATCTATCACCTGTTCTGGCCTCTCCCTACCATGTCGATGTTCGGTCCGGTGTTGACGAAGGGCCAGTAAGAGTTCGGACTGTCATATCTATTGCTTATCATTACATCTTGGTGGGGCAATTGATGTGTTTATCAGGGAAGCGGTCAGTTGGCTCTCTTCTCGGTTTTTTCGACCTCTTCTTTTGGTTTCTTCTATTGTAAGGTCTAACATCTCTAATATGTTGATCTGATGGTGATGGACTCTAAGCTTGTGTGTATGACACTAGATTTATATGCCAAGTTGCCTACAGACTCCAGTGGTATAAACACAAATAACTAGTTCAGATGGCAGTGAGCAAACTAGGAACTCAAATGTCACAAAAAGGTGTGAAAAGTTCTAGTAGTGGACGAAATAGAGAGTATGCATGGCACAAGAGCAAAATGAATAGGAACACTATATCACATAATGATCCCTCATATAGGTCAGCGAAACTGCGTAAAGCAGGTAATAAATGGAATAATCTATTTACACATTCTGTAGGATTTTGTAGGATTTTTTATTTATCATACCTTAGCCACACATCACTTCATAGTGCCTTCAGATTCTACTTGAGGTAAATCATCCAACCTGAGCATGCTTCTCATTATAGTATTGTTCTTGGTGTTCTCGTCTTGAGAAATTGCATGTAATCGTACCTTTCCGTTTAGCAAAATTATTGGTTTTCCATTTGAGAACCTCTGTTTCATGTTTCCTGATTCATTTTGGCACATGTAATCCAAATTCTGCATGTTTTGCTCTAGGTTGTTATCCTGTGCATTTTCATTCCCATGATTGGCATTGGTAGTAGATATCGCCCAGATCCCCAACATTAGAAGCAACTTATGAGTTTGAAAGAGCTGAAGAGTCAAAGATTCTTGTGTCCTAGGCCCTTTTTCTTTGTTCCAACTTCTTATGAATGTTTTTCATCCCATTCAGTATAGAAGATCACCATCAACATTGTATACTCCCGTGTGATTCACATTTTTCTTGACAGCTCTTGATTGTGTTTCACCCAGTTTCTGATTGTTTTTTTCAAAAACGCAGCAGAGTTGCGCTTCCTTGTATTATACAGAGAGAAAAAAGATCCCCATACTTGAACCCCACTCATACGGGGATTAGGTATGAGGGGGTGGGATTTACATCACACTGGACTCGTCTAAAGGAAAGGAAAAAACAACATGACCTGCCAAGAACAAAGCTAACTCAGAGTGTTTCTCTAAGACCTAGGTTTTGCAACTTACTTTCTAATTGCTAACAGGAGTGTCATTATCATTTCCCACCTCTAGTAACATTTTGCTTTTTTCACCCTCAAAGAGATCAACTGAGTTTGCATGGTCAACTTCAAGAGCGTCTGTAGAACCCCCTGCCTGGTCAGTGTTTATGACTTATGAGTTCTGATAACTGCCTCATCTTTTTTGTCTCTCTGAGAACATTTGAGTTCTGAAATCATACCTACTATTTCAGTGGATTTGTTCCTTTCCTTCATACCAACAGATCCAATATTTCTTCTTAAAGATGCTCAGCGTGGAACCTAGTTGCTTACTTGGTTTCTTTTGTTTTGAAATATTTGTTTGCAGCCATTTTGCCGAGATTAGGCTCATAACGGTCATCATTAGAACAGGTGAGTTGTTATGTTCACATTTTCATTTGGCACCATACAAGGTTTTTGACCACAATGATTCTGTGTGGCATTTTCTTCTATGCTTGGTATGATTTGAGGAATATCATTGGGTAATAAATCACTAACATCAATGGAGACATCATTCAAGATATTAGCTGATACAACAATATTATATTGGGAGAGCCCTGTAAATCTGATAATATAGTGTCATATTAGCTTATTGTATGCAAAGAAAACTACTAATTAGGAATTCACCAAGCTCAGCCATACCTTTTGTTACTGGAACACTTGTTTCAACAAATGTGTTTGGAACATTATGTTCAACTAATGTGGCTGGAACATTCACTACAGTAACTGCTTTGTTGCAAGGAGAACTGTATTTTGAATTGTGTTCTTGGGCACACTTTGAAAGGGCTGCTTGATCATTCCCTTGAGACGACTGTCGTGTCCAAGAAACAGTCTTCTGGAATCAGGATTGTTAGGCGAAGTCCGAGCTACTGAAATAGAGCAACCATCATAGTTCCATCTTGCTGCAAAGAAACAGTTAGATATGTACTTTTGGGGCCTAAAGTTTTCATACTATCCAGGCACTTGGAACAGTTCCATCGATAATGCTTTGCCACTGAAACTGGAGAAGAGATATTGTGGTGTCCATCACATCTATCCTACTAATAAAGCACCATTGTTTTCATTGCTAAGTCTACCCCATAAAATCCCCCCACTAATATAGCCCTCCATCCACTCACCCCAAAAATATACCCAGAAAAACAATAGATTTGAAACGTACTCAAATCTAATGGTAAGGATCATCACTATTATCCTCCTTAGGGTTCACCGCAAGGCTTCATCACTCATCCCATCCCGCAACTTAGAACCCTGACATGCGACTCCTCTCCCATTAATCTTCAAGATATGGAATTGCATGCCCTTCTAATTCTTTCCATTTTGTTTATCATAGGTTTGAGGATTGAATCAATGGAACATGAGTTGCAGCTTGTTTTACCTTACTACTTTGAGGTGCGTGCTAGCAGTACCAAAAAGCACCCATCTGACTTCTTTTTGCTAGAAAATGGAAATAATATGCAATGATGTATTGAGGGCATGCCACTAGTACACAAATGATTTTGCAAGACGGTGCCTTTTTATTAATAGAGATGGTCACAAAATCTAACCGCCTCGGTTAATCCCTACAATTAACGAAGGTGGACAATTTTTATTTACCGAGGTGGCCATGTGTGCCTACCTTGTAAAATCAATTAACAGAGGCAGTCGTCTTAAAATGATCGCCTCGAAAAATGGCCTATTTATACAAGCAGTCATTTTAAAATGACCGCCTTCTTAAATTTATTTTTGGAGGTAGGCACACTATAAGGCCCGTCTCCGTAAAAGGTTGTGGCCTAACAAGCCTAGGCGAGGCCCGATAGCCATCATTGTATATATACATGAAGTTAGGGTTTGGAGCTGCCTTCTCTCTTCAGCCGAGCGCCTCTCCCTCTTTCTTCCTCTCCCTCTCCCTCCCACAGCCGAGCACCCCATTCTCTCCCACTCTTGTGCACTCCTCCCTTCCTCCCACTCCCACATGCTCCTCCCCTCCTCCTCCATGAGCCATGGCTTGCACCTCCTCCTCCATGAGCCATGGCTTGCACCTCCCACACGGTGCTCCTTGCATCACGCTCATGTGCGCTGCACTAGCCTCCTTCTTCACACTGACGGTGGATCTAACCCTTCCTTCTCACCGGCAGTGGATCGGGCTCCCTCCTCTTCATCGATGGTGGATCTGGTGCTCCTCCACCTCCTCACGACTAGTGGATCAGGCTACAGTGGTGGCGGATCCAGTCATGGAGGGTGCGGATCAGATCACGGTGACGACAGATCAAGATGCGGCTAGAGCGGATCAGGACACGGTGTCCTGGATCCAGTCGTGGCGGCGGCAGAGCGTGAGGTGGAGCATCTCCCACACTGGCGGCCTAGATCCAAACCCAATAGGTCTGGACATTGGGATTTTTCTTTTTTTTATTTTCCTATTTGATTTATGAAGCCAAGAAAAACAATCGTCTCCATTAAATCTCTATTGATGGAGTCCTTTGACTGGAGGCGGTTGCAATAACCATCTTCATAAATCAATTTGGCCTGCCTCCACTAAAATTTGTGTAGTAGACAAATGCTACATTAGACATGTTGCAGTCTGAAATACGGAAGGCAATAGGCCTAGCACCTCAGAAGAGATCATTTAGATGCAAAGTTTGCAAAAGTTTGTTGTTCCTTCCCTCATCCCTACCTTGCTCGGCTTTCTTAACTGCTCAGATGTTGATATATATAATATTTCATTCAGTTCAGTCAGCAAATTCTGCAGGGAAAATTTGCTTTGTTTTGTGAATTTTTTTTGGAAAGTCAATGGGGGGAGGCCTATTATATATTAGCCCAAAAATGGCCTGTTATATATTTTTAGTTTTACAAGACATTTTGTACAAATGGTGGCAAAACAAAAAATACACCAAAAGAGAGAAGAAAGAACAACACTAAGGCACAAGAACTCTTCAATGATGCCTCTAGGGAGGTGAATGACGCTGCAGCATAATCATTGTTGGCCAAGCGTAAAGAGCAGACTCCGCAGGGGTTTGGCAAGGCTTTTAGCCTGATCCTTATGCCAAGGTATTGAGCGGATCAAACTAGGAGACAACAACAACAGGTTCTTCAATGATGCCTTCAAGAAGGAAACACCACTGTGACCTTCAAGAAGGAACAGGTTCTTCAATGACAATACCAAACATGCGGGTCAACAGGAGCATTGACATAGCTTTTGTCTAGAAAGCTATGCCAATGCTCTCATTGACTCGCATGGAACGGAGGGAGGCACACATCGACAATTTGTCCACGCCGGGATGGAAGAGGGTGGGGGGCTTATCGACTGCCATGACACTATGCGGAGCCATTCCTGGACTCGCCCGCAACAATGGGAGGCACGCACCAGCAATCATCCATGCATGGACGCAGGAGGGAGTGGGGGCTTGCCGGCTACCACCACACCATGAGGAGCCATTCCCAAACTCGCTCGTGAAAGTGGGAGGCGCCCATCGGCAAGCAATAACACCAGATGAAGGGAGGTTGCTGGCTGCCTCCACACTACGTGGAGCCGATCCTAGACTCACCCGTGATAGTGGGAGGCGTGCACCAGCTGCACGTGACGATTGCTACCACACCGTGCGGAGCCGCTCCCGGACTCACCTGCAATGGTGGGAGGCACGCACTGGTCCAATGCACACGGACACACAGCCCCGTTGTCGGCAAGCCCGCGGCCAAACTATGTGCACCGTGCTACTGCTAGGCCTTGCAAAACAAGAGCGAAGAAGAGTGGGCACGCTGCCCTGCCACCAGCATGCCCACGGACAAACAGCAAGCCTTGCTCCATTGTAGGCTCCAACCCCAAATTTGGTTACCGGTGCTGCAAGTATGTGCCGACAGGCAGTGCCAGTTTGCACCCCATGTGGATCTGGCCTCCAAGAACAGGCAGAGGACCGGCGTGACTAGCCAAACTAGCATGCTCACACCCGCACCAATCGCCCTGGCTGGTCATGGTCAGTCAGCTCATGCCTGGCCACCCACGACCGTTGGCCCCTGACCAAGGTAGGTAGATGGGGGAAGTGGGTGCAATCGCAGGTGGCAGCGGCAGGTTCAGCCAGATCTGGGCCTGGGACAGCCGGATCCAGCCGCTGACCACCAGTTGCACCGCTGACCAGCTCCCGGGCGATGGCGCCAGTCCAACATGCAAGAGCTCCATGGGAGAGAGGAAGGGAGAGGGAGAAACCCAGCCCTGCCACTGCCATCCTTGCGTTCGGGCAAGCTTCTCGGGGCTGGCTCAGGCGGAGGCAAAGCGGAGGACACGCGGCCGTGCAGCTCTCGGCGACGGCATGATGGGTCGCCGCTCGAGTCGCTCAAGGAGCGACGCGGGGGCTTGGTTTTTGCTTCTTATTTTGTTTCTTTCGTTGTCACCCGCTTTGTTTGGTGATTAATGTCTTGAGTCCAAGAGGGCTAATAATAATAGCAGGTAACCTTTTTAACTGATATGTCCATTTCATTTTTAGCATATTGAAATATTTTTCTGGGGTTCCAAACCATTGGTTTCTTGGCTGCTTTGTTTTAGGTCATCCAAAGATGGAAAAGTCCAACATCATCTGCCAAGGTATATAAGAGTGCATCACCAGGAGTAAATTCTCGAAGTGTAGGAAGGCTTACAAGAAAGTGGTATTATCGTGTAGCGTCCTTTTCCTTGAATTTCTCACCTCTTATTGATCCCCTTTTTGTTGTTTCTAGAAAAACGGATAAGGGGATGCATAAGGTTGTTTTCATGAGTGGTGTTTTACATCCCAACAAGCTACACACTCTAGTGGTATAAACACAAATAACTAATTCAGATAGCAGCAAACAAACTAGTGAACTCAAATGTCACAAAAAGGTGCCAAAAGTTCTAGTAGTGGACACAATAGAGAGTATGCATGGCATAGGAGCAAAATGCATAGGAACAAATGTCATAAAGAGAAAAGGAAAAACAAATTCTATACCGCACAAAGGTCCCTCATTTAGGTCAGGGAAACTATGTAAAGTAGGTAATAAATGCAATAATCCATTTACACATTCTGTAGGATTTTGTAGATTTTTTATTTATTCATACCTTAGTCGGACATCTCTGCATTCCATTTGAGGCAGATCACCCAACCTGAGCATGCTTCTCGTTATAGTATTGTTCTCAGTGTTCTTGTCATGGGAAAATGCAGGTGATAGTACCTTTCCCTTTAGCAAAATCATTGGATTTCCATTTGAGAACCTCTGTTTCAAATTCCTTAATTCATTTTGGCACAGGTCATCCACATTCTGCATATGTTTCTGTAGGTTGTTATTCTATGCATTTTCATTCCCATGATAAGCATTTGTAGTAGATATGGCCCAGATCCTCAACACTAGAAGTAATAGTATCTTAGTTAGAGTTTAAAACAACAGAAGAATCAAACATTTTTGTGTCCCAGACCCTTCTTCTTTGTTCTAAATTTTTTTTGAATGTTTTTCATCTAGTTCGTTAGAGAAGAGCCAACATCAACAACGTCTACTCCTATGTGATTCACATTGTTCTCGACAGCTCTTGATTGTGTTTCACCCACTTTCTGATTGCAAATAAGAGTTTCATTATCATTTCCTAGCACAAGTGACATTTTGCTTTTATCACCCTCACAAGGATCAATGGAGTTTGTATGGTCAACTTCAATATCATCTGCAGAACCCCCTACCTGGTCAGTGTATATGAGTTCTGGTAACAACCACATCTTTTTTGGCTTTCTCTAACAACATTTGAGTTTTGGACTATCAACAATGTCAGCGGATTTGTTCCTTTCCTTCTTACCAATAGATCCAATACTTCTTCTTACATGAAGCAGGTGCATGATCTATTTACAATTTTGTAGAATTTTTTATTTATTCATACCTTAGCAAGACATCTCTGTGCAGTGCCTTTAGATTCCATTTGAGGCAAATCATCCAACACGAGCATACTTCTCATCATAGTATTGTTCTCAGTATTCTCATCTCAAGAAATTATAGTTGATAGTACCTTTCCCTTTAGCAAAATCATTTGTTTTCCATTTGAGAATCTCTGTTTCAAGTTCACTGATTCATTTTTGCAGAGGTCATCCATGTTCTGCATATTTTGCTCTAGGTTGTTATTCTGTGCATTTTCATTCCCATGATTGGCATTCGTAGTAGATCTAGCCAATATCTCCAACACATACTAGAAGCAATTGTATCTGAATTAGAGTTTGAAACAGCACAAGAATCAAGATTCTTGTGGCCTGGGCCCTTTTTCTTTGTTCTAACTTGTTATGAATATTTTTCATCTAGTTGGTTAGAGAAGATTCATCATCGACAATGTCTACTCTTGTGCGATTCACATTGTTCTTGACAGCTCTTTGTGTTTCACCCACTTTCTAATTACTAGAGTCGTTATCATTTTCCACCTCAAGTGATATTTTGCTTTTATCACCCTCAGAGAGATCAACAGAGTTTCCATGGTCAACTTCAACAGCATCTGCAGAACCCCCTACCTTGACAGTTTCCATGAGTTCTGATCACCACCTCATCTTTTTTAGTCTTCTTTGACAACATTTGAGTTCTGAAATATCAACTATGTCAGTGGATTCATTCCTTTCCTTTTTACCAACAGATCCAATATTTCTTCTTAAAGATGCTCGGCGTGGAACCTAGTTGCCTACTTGGTTTCTTTTGTGCTCAGATATTTGTTCAGAGCCATTTTGCCGAGATTAGGCTCATTGTGGTCATCATTAGAACACTTTTTTTCTTGAATACGTAGGATATCTAAGTATAATTGTGTTATAGAGAGAGAAAATTGCCGTCTTATAGACACCACCACCTGCTGTGAGGGGTTATTTCTTTACATTGAAGAACTTAAGCTAAAAGAACTAAGAAAGAGGTGAGGCTGAAAGCCCTAGTTTGGTTTTGGATAATTGATGAAACCCTAGTACTAACCTCTATACTAAGTGTGTGTAGACTTAATGAGGTTGGTACATGCCAAGTAATGGAGCAAGTGATGATCATGGTGA
>Ga0182004_10001681_pt1 | contig 16560 bp, 9 predicted proteins | sample Sormic07211540_1_FD_120479 | JGI IMG/M metagenome (GOLD analysis project Ga0182004, IMG submission 120479) | Endophyte microbial communities from Sorghum bicolor roots, Mead, Nebraska, USA - 072115-40_1 MetaG | ecosystem: Host-associated > Plants > Roots > Unclassified | place: USA: Nebraska...
CCGTCGCCGTCGCCGTCGCCAGGCCTCCTCGGCACGGCCGACTGCCTACCGCTCTGTCCACACCCACTTCCTACCCAAAACACGGTGCACCGCATGCCTGCCTATCTCACAGCCAGAGCATCTGCCGCTGCCAATCTACCTGAAACTGGTTTTAGGACGCGTTTCAGTTTTTGACATGATTCGTGAATCTTTGCGTGGCTTAGGCCTTGATTAGTTCCCCAAAAATTTTACAAAATTTTTCAGATTTCCCATCACATCGAATCTTTAGACGTATGCATGGAGTATTAAATATAGATAAAAATAAAAACTAATTGCACAGTTTAGTCGAAATTGACGAGACGAATCTTTTGAGCCCAGTTAGTCTATGATTGAACAATATTTATCAAATACAAACGAAATTGCTACAGTGCTCATTTTGTCAAAAATTTTAGAACCAAACAAGGCCTTATTATGAGCTGACAAAGGCACTGATGGTTTGGAGCCAAAAGGGAACATACTATTATCGATTCTGGAGACCTTCAGGTCTTTGCCTCTTTAATCATGTCAGAGGGCCTTGGTAATCAAGGTCTTGTTTAGTTCACCGTAAAAATAAAAAAGTTTTTAAGATTTCTCGTCATATTAAATCTCGTGATGCATGCATAAAAGATTAAATATAGACAAAAATAATAATTAATTACACAGTTTACCTATAAAACACGAGATGAATCTTTTAAGCATAGTTAGTCTATGATTGGACAATAATTATCAAATAAAAACGAAAATACTACAGTACTCAAAATCCAAAAAAATCAGAACTGAACAAGGCCCAAGTATCCAAGGAGGTTTGCATCCTATTGTATTTATTTGTTTGAATGCTTAAACATTCTGCGATAGAAAAGGTCATGTGCTACGGTTGGCAATTTTAGCTATTCAAGGAATTATTAGATACTTCCAACGCAGACCGCAACGGCGGATAGATTTGCGCTGGTCGTGGGCAGCTAAGATAATCAGTTTTGACTCGTAATGATGGAATTAGTTTATGTATGCGATGCATTATAAGGCCAAGGGGAGTACAAGCTAAAACCAAACCTTTCTGGGAATTATAAACTAATATAAGACGAGACAAACGGCGAACACTAATACATGGAAAAGAACACTAGCATGATTAGGGTGCCACAAATCGACAAAGAAAAAAAGGAGCTCATGCGTTTGTCGTCCAGTTCCATTATCTTCTTGATGAGATGAGATGAGATGAGATGAGAGATCGATGACGGGTTTTTGCCGATTACAAATAGTTCTTTCAAACCGTCTGGTTCTACAGCAATGTACGTAGTACTGACTGCAGTAATTTTTTAAATCACCAGATTAGCGCGAGTATGGTGTATGCAGCAGCTTTGTTAAGGACTTATTAAGGGTGGGTTGGTGGGCCCGCAGGGGAGGCGGCATCCAATAAAGCCGAAACGCATTTGCAGCCCACTCTCCGAACTGTCTGAGTTCCTCTTGTAAATTAGTACACTCCTACGTGTTGTTGTTTGGCCCTGGAACGAAATATAAAAAAACTGGATTTAAATAGAAAGCTGCGCTGTTCGTGCCATGATCACTGTCGCGCCTCTCCATCGTCCGCTGGTGAGGTTACCCCATCACCTACATTTCTGGCTCTTTTTTGTTTCTTTCTTCTCGATCTTGTGTCTCTTGTTCAGCTGGACTGTGCTACTGCTCTTACACTCTGGTTATGATCTCCGGCCTATTAGTATGGGGTATGCTTCATTGTTAGAGCTTAAACTTACACTATCATGTTGAAAAGGGGCGCTACTTGTGGTGGTTTTTGTTGCGTAGTAAACCTTAACTTTAACATCGGTATATTAGAATCCCCTAAAAAAACCCTCAAGAAAGATTAGATAGGAGAACTCTTGGAGATGCTTTTCCCTTGTCTCATTGTAAACATTTCACTAACTATAAACACTTCCAGTGACTATTGTTTACTAGTATTAAGAAGTCAGTGCCCAATGTCCTTTTTTTTTGTGATGTTGTTGTTACCTATCTCATTGTTTTTTTCTAATTTGTTATGCAAATTTTGGTTCCTCTAATCATCACTAACAACCTCCTCTTACCGTGCAGGTGTGATTTTCACCATATGATCACACCGACTTACTCCTACAAACTATCTCCCATCTTTCTAAGTCTAGTTAATCTCAATGCATTCCTTTGTACATGGTTATTGGCACTAGATTGGACATTGGACATGTGTGGTTCATGGTCTTATTGGTCTAACTAATTGGTTTGTTAGTTTTAAACAGTTTTGGACAAAACTAAATTTAGTGCTCAATTTAGCACATAATACATATTTTAAAATGGTGGCAACCTCCTTGTTGACAAGGACAAGGTCACGCCTCCATCTAACCATGGTTACCTGACTAGCACATATGGTAGTCGATCGGTCTTTTAACAATACAAACCATATGAGGATTTTTTGTTTATATGTACTCGTATCAACCTTGAACCATGTGTGTGGAGTGGATTAGAGCGTAACTTAGTTTAATTTCCACCTCAATATTCTACAAAATATTTTTTATTGAGGTAGATACAAATATATCCAAACAAGTCTTAACCTAGATGGATTACTATACGGATGGAACGACATGGAGCTATGATTCCTGGTTTCTTGCTCGGATTATCAACCATTCCGGATTCAATAACTTTGCTCTATTATCGTATTTAGTTAACGAAGCATGAAATTAAAAAGCATGACAACACATAGGTGCAAAATGGCGTGACACCATTTAACCTCTTGCACTTTTTGGCTATATATAACTCTGCTACTCTTCTTTTGACCAGTGCAAAAGTTCCTGTTTTTTTATTTTCTTTCTTTATTTTTATTTTAAATAAAAAAATGACAAGTGCACTCACGGGGCAATCAACGGTAAGTCACCCATCCACTCACCGGTAGGTGACCAGCCGCATCCCACCCCCACTGGCTGCATCCGGGCCCCACGACTCGGAACCACGATACACCAGGCCTACCACGCCACTCCCAGACTTCCACACGATCAGCGATATAATAAAAACCAAAACTATTACTAGTAAACTGCAATTAGACTTATTAATCAGAAATAAAGCGCACCGTTATTTTCCGTCTCGCACTTTTCTCTTTACCCCTCCCTGTCTGTCTCCCCCCCCCTGCGTGTCCCCTCCCCTCTCGCCGAGCCATTCGATTCCTCTCCTCTCCGCTTCCCCCAAGCAAATCGCCGCCATTTCACCGATTGCGGCCGCTGCCTAGGGTTTTGGTGTGAGCGTAGTCGGAGGGCTGCGTCTGTGGGTCACGTTCCCAGTGTCGCGCGCGGCGGCCGAAGGTGGAGGGAGGGGCGGTTCTGCGGAGAGGAGGTGGAGGTGGTGGTGGTGGTGGTTGTGGTCCCGGTGGCTGCGGAGCGCGGTCTCCAGGGAGCGAGTCTATCAGATGCTGCGGCGGCCTTTGAGGTGGTAGTGTGGCCGTGTGGAGCGAATAAGTGGCAGCAGCGGCGGCGGCGGCGGGACTGGCGTAGGCAGCCATGTTTTTCAGCAGGCTCGATGACTCGCCCATGTTCAGGAAGCAGGTGAGGGGGCGACCCGGATCTTGGTTCATGCTGTCTGTGGATCCTGCGTAGCGGTTGGCATGGTGATCTCGGCCTCTCGGGCCGGCGGGAGAGAGAAATGTTTCAGCTTTGTCTGCAATGCTCGGCTCCGGTGGCTCCCGGATTGGGCTGCGGGTGGTTGCATGGATCTGCGCTTGTTTTTGGGTTGTGCTCATGGGGAATGAGTGGAGACTCCTGACTCCTGTTGGTTCAACTTCGTCTCCAATCAATTTTGAACTAATAATGCATGGGCTACAGGTTTATGACTTCCTTTTAACCGTTCTGTGGCCTGTCTGACGTTTTCACAGGTGCACTTTGTGTTGTTAGAGTATACTGATACAAACACGTGTCAAACTTTGGCCCTTTGCCTTGTTTCTTCCTTTGCCAATTTTCTATGATCTAGTATTTTGGTTGCTATTTTCTTCTGACAATTTATTGTTTTTTCAATGCAAAACTGGTAGCATAGCTTGCCTGTCAATGTGTAAATTTGGTATACATTGTGATAGTCTGGTATACATTTTGGAAATGTTTGATTCATTTGTGGGTTGCAGAATGTATGCTTTAGTTTTTATTCATGCTTAATGGCTTGTTCGATTTCTGTGTGAAACATAGTATACACCTGGTGTGGCTAACCTAACCTTTGTATCACGTTTGGCGATATTGCATTAACACTGCTTAACTTGTATTCCTTGCGTCGGTAGATTCAGCCAAAGAACTTGCTTCCTTTGATTCATGAATACTGCTTAACTTGTTCCTTGCATTAATAGATGCAATCGCTTGAAGAAGGAGCTGATTTGCTAAGAGAGAGATGTTTAAAGTTTCACAAAGGTTGTCGAAAATACACGTAAGTGATAATGTGTTATTTATGTAGCATATTTGGGCTTACTGAACCTGAAAGTTCTGTCTTTGATTTGTAATTTTTATTATCAGATTATGTGGGTTGGGTTTTAATTCAGGGTATCTCTATGCCTCTCTAATTTATACTTTTTTTCTCAGGGAAGGACTAGGCGAAGCATATGATGGAGATATTGCATTCGCAAGTTCACTTGAAACATTTGGAGGGGGTCATAATGATCCAATCAGTGTTGCATTTGGAGGTTAGTATGTGGTGGTTGTTAGAATGCATGTATTCAAAACTTTGATTTTATATGAGCATGATAAATTTCTCCTGTTTTAATGTTTTGCCCTTTTGCTTTCCTAATTGGTAGGTTCTCTTGTACATTACAACATTTACCTCTTTTGCAGGCCCTGTAATGACCAAATTTACAATTGCTTTGAGAGAAATTGGAACATACAAGGAAGTATTGCGCTCCCAGGTAGAGCATCAGTATGTACAATTGTACATTACTATGATAGTGCTTTTCATCAAGTATACTTTTGTCTGTCACCAATCTTTAAGATACCATAACTTGTATATGGCTAATCTACTCACTCTACAGTATTTCATTTTAATGTTATTTCGACAATTACATGGTTTAATTCATCCTTGTGGTTGTATCGAATCATATCCCTGTGCATTCATCACCGAGGGCAGAACTAATCCCATTTTGTGTATTACAAACTTGCAATTACACTTCCACCATGTGGTATAACTGCTGTTTTATTGTTGTGATAGGTTGAGCATATGCTAAATGACAAGCTGCTCCAGTTTGTGGAAATTGATTTACATGAAATGAAGGTACTGACATAGTTTCTATAAAACCTTCAATCCGTAGAAGTCACAATTGAAATTTTATATGGTGTTATTTGGATAACATTTGCACAGGATGCTAGGAAACGTTTTGACAAGGCTACCCTTCTTTACGACCAGGTAATACTTCAATGCTACAAGTAGATTCAAAATCTTGTATAATAGCTTATTACTCCCCTCCATTCATTTATCTCCTAAATCTAAGCAAAAACTTTTTATTCAAAAATCTCCTTCATATTAGTTTGGGATTTGCCTGCATTTATTGCTCTTTTGCTGCACATTGGCTACCATTTGCCTGCATTTGTTGCCTCTTTGCTGTTTATTGGCTGTTCCTTGCCTCTGACTCCTCGTATGCGCTCAGCTCGCGATGATTAAATGCAAACTGAGTGCTTTTGCTCTGCTCCTTGGTCACTGCGCCGATGGCTAAAATGATGGAGATAAATGAACGGAGGGAGTATTGGTCCATTCTATTTACCTGTGAACCTAATAGCTAAGCCAACTTAGACTGGACTTGGAAGGATCTCTAGACCTTTTGGCTAGTTTGCTTAGGTGTTATTTTTCTTTTCCTTTTCCAGCTACCGAATTCTAAGTGATAACAAATTGTAAGTTGTCTAGGATGAAAATTGTCCACCGTTTGTCCCAGGGGGCTAATTTTGCTACTCTATAGCACTGAGTTTGTTTCTTTTTGATATGTGCATCATGCTTCACACGTCAGTTGCTGGCACAGTCTGAACAAAGCTTAAGTTGGTTTTTAGAAGGCTTGTTTCTGAGTTCCATTTGTTTTTGTTTTCTTAACCAGGCACGTGAAAAGTATTTGTCCTTGAAGAAAGGTACAAGGACTGACGTAGCAGCTGCAGTAGAGGATGTAAGTTTACCTTGACCTTATTGAGTGCCTTTACAAACTTGAACGATAAGGTTACTTGCTGCCACTAAATTGCTTGTGACATAATCAGGAGCTTCACAGTGCCAGGTCTTCATTTGAGCAAGCTCGTTTCAATCTGGTACATACCCTGTTTACCTGTCACTGTTCAGGATTCCTTATTTACATATTTGGAATGCCTTTGTCTTATCTGTATTTATACTCAGGTGACTGCACTTTCAAATATCGAGGCTAAGAAAAGGTTTGAATTTTTGGAGGCTGTTAGTGGGACAATGGATGCTCATCTTCGTTATTTCAAACAAGTATATCCTTGCCATTATTTTCATATTGACATTTCTAGGTTATGTACAGACGTGATTCAAACTTCCTCTGTTGCTGTTTCTTCAGGGATATGAACTACTACATCAGATGGAACCGTATATCAATCAAGTAACTCTCTTACCCATCACATTTCTTACTGAATGGCAATCAACTTCATATCTTTTGTTTTATAATGGTTTTGTGATTTACAATGTATCACACTCGGTTATTGAATTATGCAATTACAGACATAACCCCCTCCTTCCCTTTCTATTTTCTGAATCTGACAAAGGTTGTTTACATCATGCTCTCTCTCTCTCTCTCTCTCTCTCTCTCTCTGCAGGTTCTTGCATTTGCACAACAATCAAGAGAAAGGTCTAACTATGAGCAGGCTGCTCTTCTTGAGAGGATGCAAGATTTCAAACGGCAAATTGATCGTGAAAGTCGGTGGTCACCAAATGGAATGAATGATTCCCCTAATGGTGATGGTATACAAACAATTGGTAGAAGTTCGCATAAGATGATTGAGGAAGCAATGCAATCAGCTTCAAAGGGCAAGGTAACTGGATACTGGAACTATCTGAAGACAATATTCATGCATGCATGGTTGTGCAATTTCATAAAAGAAGATGCATGTTTTGTACTTCTGTACTGAAAAGTAAGCAACTATTTTCAGGTTCAGACCATTCGGCAAGGCTATCTCTCTAAGAGATCTTCAAACTTGAGAGGTGATTGGAAAAGGAGGTTCTTTGTCCTCGACAGTCGAGGAATGTTATACTATTATCGCAAGCAGAACAGTAGGCCATCTGTAAGCATTCTCACAACACGTTACAATGATCTGAAATAAAATTTTCACACTCTTAATTAGTGTTTCAGTTAATATCACCTCATTATTTTTGTCCCAATTTTGATTTTGTAGAGTGGTTATAACCAAAGGACTAGCATTCCCTCAGAACATGGTTCTGGGTTGCTCAGCAGATGGTTCTCTTCTCATTATCATGGAGGCGTGCATGATGAGAAATCGGTTGCACGCCATACTGTAAACTTGCTAACATCGACCATTAAAGTTGATGCAGACCAATCAGATCTGCGGTTCTGCTTCAGAATAATTTCTCCCACAAAGAACTATACATTGCAGGTATGAAGCTTAAATGCATATTTTGATATCTCTTTTTCTTTATACAGCACAATGTTATATGAAGTTGATCAATAGCCATATCGTTATATTGATTTCTCTCTAGTGATATGCACCGGAAATTGTGCAGGCAGAGAGTGCAATGGATCAGATGGATTGGATTGAAAAAATTACTGGCGTCATTGCTTCTTTGCTGAGCTCCCAGTCCCCTGAACGAGTAAGTGATGTGTAGTCAACATCGAATTATTTACACATCAAATTTGATTTATGTGACATCTGTATTTTGTTTACAGCGTCTTCTATTGAGTCCTAAGGGCAGCAGCCATCATCGAACTGCCAGCTCAAGCAGTTCATTCAGTAGCTCAACAGAACTTGAACATTCAATAAATGAAGATTGTATGCTGGAAAAGAACTCAGGGAGTGGTTATTTCGAGCATTCTGCAAGAGTTGCACAGCATCATCGAACAAGCATGATGAAACCTGACAAGCCAATTGACTTGCTTAGGAAGGTGGCTGGCAATAATAGCTGTGCTGATTGTGGTGCTTCAGAGCCTGATTGGGCATCCCTGAACCTTGGAGTTCTTTTATGCATAGAGTGTTCTGGGGTACACAGAAATATGGGTGTGCATATATCTAAGGTAAACTAGAAGCCATATCTGCAATTTACATGAACAAAAATTTGATCGTACAACTGTAGAATTCAGATATATTGTTCTGCAATCAATATTTGTTGGGAGTCTTGGATGATACTTGTGTATCTGTGCATTACCCATGCTTTGTGCCAACCAGGCACTGTAGGTTGCAGTATAGTGACTATTATAGCTCTCTACTGTAAATTTGGTATATTTCACTGAAGTCATCATTAATGTGACCAATGGACTGAAACTTACATTGTATTGACAGGTAAGATCCCTGACGCTTGATGTCAGGGTTTGGGAGCCATCTGTAATCAATCTCTTTCAGTCAATAGGCAACACGTTTGCCAATACTGTCTGGGAAGAAATGTTACCTTCATCAACCTGTGTTGACCATGGTGATATTTCAAGGTAACATTACAAAAAGTCTTACAAAGTAACATTACAAAGTCCTACAAGTAACTAACATTACAAAAGCTGTAGAATTTATTATCCTTTTGTTGCCATAACTTGCAAGCTCTACTTTATGCAGGCCTGATGGATTAGAAAACATGTCACATCGCTTTGCACCCAGCAAGCCTAAACAATCTGATTCTATCGCAGTGAAGGAGAAGTTTATTCATGCCAAGGTACTCCCTCCATCCCATAATAGATGGCGTAGCTCTGGGCATGGGAATTAAGGAGTGCAAAAAGGTGTAGTGTACATGAAACGAGAAGAAGAGAGGTTTGGGAAAAGAGAAACACCTGGGAAGTGAGTTTAGGACAAGTGTAGAAGGCTAGAAGGTTAAGTATTATGGGATGGAGGGAGTACTTCATAGTTCTTTTGTTAGTACTGTTTATTCTAATTTTCCAAATAAGAATTATTATACCACTGATCAGCAATATTGTGAATTTATATGTATCAAATCAAATGATGTTACATGATCAGCATCTATAGGTTACATCTGTTCTTACTTCTTAGGAAATGTCCATGAATTGCACTGATCATAACTTTTAATGCACTGTTTTCTGCCGAAAAAGAAGGAAGTTTGAGAGATTTTTTTTGTAACTTTCTAAAGTATAATTAATTGATGATTATTTTTCTCTTGATCATTTCAGTATGCTGAAAAGGATTTTGTGCGGAAACATAATGTGGATGAGATTCAACTTGCAGAACAGATGTGGGACAATGTAAGTTCAAACAACAAGAAGGGTGTGTACAGTTTGATTGTGGGGTCAAATGCCGATGTAAATTTTTCTTACGGTCATACATCATTTAATTCGGCTTTGACTCTGGGAAAAGCTCTCCTTCTACAAGAGCAATCAACTTCTCCATCTAATGGAAGTTCTAGATGTTTTGATCTCAATCCACTTGAGAAGGGTTCTACCGGGGATTCTGTTTCTCCTGCCAGCACAAGTGCCCGTATAGATGGATTGGATGATTACGTTGAAGGATTATCTTTGCTTCATCTAGCATGTCGTGTTGCGGACCTGGGCATGGTTGAACTACTCTTGCAGTATGGTGCAAATGTAAATTCTACAGATTCAAGAGGGCGGACACCACTTCATCACAGCATCATGAAAGGGAGACATGTGTACGCCAAGCTACTGCTTTCCAGGTATGCAGAAGTTACCATGCTGGCTGTAGCTTAACAGCAAATTGGGAAAGTCCAAGAAACTACAGATGTGAGGAGGTTATAATCTTACTTTCTCACTTTCTTTGCAGGGGTGCTGATTCTCAAGCCGTGGACCGAGATGGTAGAACAGCATTAAAGTATGCAATCGACAGCGGAACCATAGAGGATGAAGAGATCCTTGTTTTGTTAGAGGACCCAAGTAGATAAATCATGTAGGTAGTCAAGTCTCGAGTTCCTGCGGTACCTTGTGCTTTTGTGGCCGCCTGTTGCAGTCACCTGGCACACGGCCGAGGATACGTTTGCTGATATTTCTTAGTTTGTGGCGAGGGAAGTTATAGTTTTCTAGGGCTATCTGCGGTTTTGGTCGCGCTTAGGGTAAAGTGGCCTGTTTGTCGTGGATGGATGCAGTTTGCGAGTTGTCTTTGCTGCCTTTGTTTGCAGATGTTGCAGTGTACATTGGGAAGTGGTTGCCATTGTTGTGACAGATGTACATATAGCGATGTCTGATACAAGTAATTTATGCAAGAATTAGATTGGTGAAAACGTGGCTGTGCTGTATGTCTGCCTGTCTTTGAGTCTTGATCGATCAGATACAAAAGAGTATGAATGAATGCCTATACAGCGCAAACCACTGGCACTGATGTTTCTACTCCGCTGTTGTACATGTTGCCGACAGCAAAGCTACTCTGATTCTGATGAGCAAGATGCTTAGCCGCAGCTTTTTGCCTCAGCGCTGCGGAGTCAGGTTGAACAAGCCCCTCACCGTCAGCATCGATGAGCGAGCAGGTGCAGGCAGGCTACAAGAACAAGGCTGCACAGCACAAACTTTTCAGGCAATCCCTGTTGCTGTTGGTGACAAGTGACAGCAGAGTTGGGGACGCCGGCATCTGATCAGATCTCAGGAGAACGCGGCGTCGTCGTCCTCGTCGTCCATGCCCAATCGCTGTCGCCGATCAGGGCGTCGCTGGCAGAGCCAGGGGAACCGAACCCCGGTGATGCGTCGATGCCCGGAGTTATTAATCGCAAGGCAACAAGGAGGTGCCCGTCGTTCAGCTGCTGACTGACTTGCCTGCCTACTTGGCGTCTGGGGCTGCGTGCGTGCAGTACGTGGAGCCGTGCAGGCATCAGGCAGGCAGAGTCTTGGAAGGATGCGAGAGCGAGAGGCCGCGGCTGCCTGAACGTGTACTCCGAATCGCCAAACCGTGGCTAGTCCAATGGTACCGACGGAGCGTGTTGACAACACGGCGGGGGGCGACCAAATATAGGAGCATTTTCGTAGCCACTCGCTCCGCCTGAAAACAAGAAGCTTGGTGTCGTTTCTTTGGGAGTACTTCACCTGGTAGTGTATGTTTGTTTTTTTTTTTGACAATGTTGGCTTTAAATTTCATACTAAAAATACGCAGTTATGATTGTAGTTTTTTCCCCTATCATCACAAAGGAAAACGAGCCCCCTGGTCCTAATCCTAACGTCGTAATAACAGGGGCCTGGTAATAACCGAACTCGTTTAGCTAAAAAGTCATGATTAAAAATACGGTTTGTTTTGAAAGAAAAACACTGTTAAATGATTTTTAGATTTGACAGATAAGCTCAAGCGAATAGGGCAATAATATGTCCTAGAGTTAGCCTCTCGCTCTGGATCATTTCTGAACATGAGTGAGTTCAAGGAAATTACGCGAAACAGAGAGTGGAAGAGCGATTTGAGAAGTAAAAAAATATGGACAGAATAAACTCCGCTCTTTAATATAATATATATAAAGTAGAGGATGGAACCATTTTTACGCTGGAGACTGATCATCGGGTGAGTGACTCTGAGGTCATGTGGGATTATGACAACTGCCAGCTGTATCATCTGCAACTGGGAGGAGGAGAACTGTGAATTGCTATGCATAGGGATTGACCTTTTTGGTCCATTCATGTCAAAATGCTCGCATCACTATCCTTTCATGTAGGCTAAAATATTAGTGGTAGTATATATTCACTTCACCTAAAATACAATAGATTTTTAGCTATCCAAAGCCAAACCATGTTAAATTTGATCAAATTTGTTGAAAAAAACAAGCAAGTATATTGATGCAGCCACTGTCCTAAAGTCTCCAAGCCACCACCGTCGTCGACACCATTAGGGCACCTCGCAACCATTATCTATGGGGGCCCTTCTTCCTCTCCGAGGATGGTAGCGGAAGGAAGGAGAAAGCCACATCCCTCGTCTACAATTCAACAAAATTTTAATTTTAGTTCACTTAGGTTTAATCCAAATAATTTTATATATGAAATCATCACTCCTATTCAACCAGGAGCTTGTTAATTGTGATGGCTTCGGCGATGGCCACAAGGTTACTGTTGTGACTTGTGAACCAATTTTATCAATAGGTTAGTTTGTAGTCATTGTCTACAAGGGCAAGGGCACTCACGGTCACTTCCCATGGAGATACTAACTCTAGATCTATGATCTCATTGTTCTTGGATACAAAGAGGAAATTAGCTGTCCAACTTGATGCATCAAAGGTTGGAGGCACTGAAACTGTCAACTTGTGTTGTGCTCATCGATTCAACCGCCGGTGTCTTTTTTTATCAATTTAGATATGTTTCAGCCTAGTTTCGGATTAGATCTTATGGCAATGTCCATCGTTTTATGGTTGGTCGCCAGATTCAACATGAGGACAGTTGTGGCTTTAGTGTTCAGTGGGGCTATGCTATGATTATTTGGAGCATCGGTTGTATCGACCAAGCTAAGCAATAAGATAGAATATTGCCTTTTTATTTTAAATTTATTTTAGGGCCTACTTGATCCTAATTGAAAACAATATCTATAATGTGGTTCCTATTTCAATTACTAGCTTATTTTTTAATTCTTTCTAGTTTCTGGGAAGCAAACATATCTTATATGTAATTTGAAGATGTACCATGTCAAATGTTATATAACTCTGTTTCCCACCTCATAAAAAAATATAAATTATATCAAATGAGTTTCAGGACATAGGGAGTATGTACCTGATCGATGCGCATAGAAATATTGCGTCCAACGAACCGTACGTACCTGTGCAAGTGATGAGAAGAAGAGTTAAAGACTGATATATAGTGATATATACATACACAGCAGCGTCACAGGTCAAATTTTGGCAAGTGCATCGTGCAATTAACCAAGAGTATACGTACCGGTGGTACATAGACATGGCTACACGTCTACGTGTGGGAAGGTCTAAAGCCTACGGACCCGGATGTGCAACTTCTCTCGCTCGTTCACTCGTCAGTACGTACGGTATATATAGGACGATGAAAGCATGATCCATCATATCGAAACATCAAATTAAACGCGAGTAGCAGTGCGCACGCCTTTCGCTGTCTGTTCATATGTACGAAACAATTGGAAATTTGCCAGGAATATCTCACATTTAATTCAGTAGACTCTAATCACCATCATCAACGCCTTTAGAATATTCAGTTTTATAAATAATTACCCACATATGTCATTATAAAAAAATAATATATAAAGTAACCTTCTAAATTTGCATCTAAGTTACCTACCTTTACCATTATCAGAAACGATTTAAATAAATTAATTTGCATCTAAGTTACTACATTTGTCGTTATGAAACATAATTTAAAAATAACACCTAAATTTGCATCCAAATTACGTATATATTAGATTTATACATGTGTGTGTGTGTGTGTGTCTAAATTACAAGATATAATTTAAAGTATCGCCTTTAATTTGTGTCTAACTATGCCATCATAAAAAACAAACTACACTACCCTTCAAACATATGTATAAATCTAATATAAGCATATTATGCAAAAATAATTCGATAGCCATAAGAATATGCTATATATATTTCTAAGTTACACAAGTATAGTCATTTTAAACTAAAAAGAAGCATAATGCTATGTGTCAACAAGTAAACACACAAACGTTGGTATAAATATTTATTTGATAGTTATTGAGTGGCAAAAAAAAATGTTCCCTTGACAAATTAAACCAAGTATCAATGGCACTGACAATTCACTTTAGTTCATATACTAATACTCAATAAATCTGTAAGTTGATATTTAAATAAGTTTATGTACTTTTTAAAAATATTATGTCATCAATACTAATAATTTAATTATATTAAAGCACTCTATGTTTTGTAAAATAACACATATAAATCTTCCATATGACGATATAGCAAATTCAACATCTCTAGTTTCGTTGGTCTAAGCTGAAATGATTGTTTATGCCATCGTTTTAGAAAAAAGGTGAATAGGATGGATCTCAAGATGATGACGATGATGCATGCATGCCGCCGCTTGATGCATGCATGCCTTGTTTAGTTCATCCTAAAAACAAAAAAACTTTTCAAGGTTTCCTGTCATATCAAATCTTGCGGCACATGTATGAAGTACTAAATATAGATAAAAATAAAAACTAATTGCATAGTTTACTTGTAAATTGCGAGATGAATCTTTTGAGTTTGGTTAGTTTATGATTAGACAATAATTATCAAATAAAAACGAAAGGGCTACGGTATCGAAAACTAAAAAGTTTTTGAAACTTAACAAGGCAAGCAGAAGCCGAGAGTTTGTTATTTTTGTCCTCTCGATCGATCCATGGGTGCATGTGTATAAGCTAATATATTCCGCTGATTGCTGGTGAAGCGCGCACGCAAAGCAAGTAACATATGTACCGCCTGCGAAGTATCTATAGTAATACACTGTTTCCTATCTGAGCTACACGTACGTGTATATGTACGTGGGTACGGCACGTTGGCAGAATTCAGAAATGGGGTACGTACGTGCAGGGAAGATCGTCGCGGTCCTGACTCCTGAGAGAGTATATAGCATATTTCCAGTAACTGATGACCTAGCTAGCTAGCTACATTCATGTATAGCTAGCTGGCACGAGACCTAGCTAGTTCTTTAATAAAAACAGTACAATTAATCCACAGTACAGTAGAGTACATGATCAACTAGCTACTCGCAGAAGTTCTTGTATTCAGGCTCAAAGTTAAAAGAACCGATCGATACCGATGGCAAACTGGAGTCTGATCGAGCAGCAGCTAGCCTAGCTACTAGCTAGCTACGCGAGCTCCATCAATCTGCAAAGCTGCCCATGCATATTCTGAAGAAACAATGGGCCGACCGGGCTACCTTTTGCAGCAGCAGTGCAGCGCCCAACAGCAGCCATGCAGCGTTTGTGCGTTCATCGATCTCTAATCGATCGACCATGCAGCCATGCAGGCCCTTATTATTAGCTTTTGCTCTCAGCGGAGGACTGACGTCGACGAAGCTAGCTAGCAGAAGCATATGCTAGCTGAGATTCCTGAATCCTGATCAGCTTGCTAGCTGGCGGCTAAGCTAGGCCTTGTTTACTTCCACCCAAAAACGCAAAATTTTTCAAGATTCTCCATCACATCGAATCTTACGCATGCATGGATTACTAAATATATACGAAAATAAAAACTAATTGTACAGTTTGATCGAAATTGACGAGACGAATCTTTTAAGCCTAGTTAGTCCATAATGGAACAATAATTACCACAAACAAACGAAAGTGCTACAGTGTTATGAAATGTTTTCGTTGAGGAACTGAACAAGGCCCTAGCCTACAACACGTACTCGATCCAGCTAGCTAGGTTTTCTCGAGGCAATGACACACAACAGTACAACACAATACATACGGAGTACATGCCGTCCTCGATCGTCCTCTTGCAGCAGAGACAGGGGAATGGAGGGACGTGAAAGGATGCACGCAGCAGCGCCGAGCGGCGTCTCGGCTCTGCATGCATTCAGCTAATTAAGCTTTGACCGCTTGAGAGGAGAGGATCGTAGTGGAGTGATCACTATTATCTCGGTCACCCGGACAAGAAGCAGTGTGTTCACGTGGATCAGAAATTCAGAAGTTCAGAACATGCACGCACAAGTAGCTAGTACTGTTCCTTATACGATGAGAAAACCAAACAAGTCCGTACGTACAATGTGTGTGTTCACGTGGACCTGCATGCTACTCAGCTCGTACTTGAAAATGATTGCGCAAGAACCTATACTGTATCTTCAAATGGGGAAAACATATACACATCTTATAAGAATAAAAGGAGGGGGGAGGTGGAAGAAGAACACCGATGTAAAAAACATGAAAAGCCGTAGACTGACATGCATCGATCGTCGTGGACCGTCCAGCGTCTGCATGCATGCGTGCAGCCACAATCAAAAGGCCGTCCTGATCCTGATGACCACACTGCCAGGAAGATCCCTAGTGCCACCACACTCTGATGGTCACTAGTATCTTTACTGTCAATGTCACATGGTTTTTACTTGCAGTTAATGACGCAGCTACTTTGTAGGTGATGTCGCAGGGGCAGGGGGCTGAAGAAGCTCAGAAACCAGAAGCGCATGCAGCTGCCCATATCTCATCAGTCGTCAACCACGTTTGAGTTCTCCATTATGACGACCCAGGACCAGGGATTCAGGACCAGTGAGTGCAGGTAATTTTGATTTACTTCTATCCTCAACTTCCACAGAATCTCATAACCTTCTGTTGCTATGAATCAGAAGAATATGCTTAGCCTACATACAGTAAAGTAGTTCACAAAAACTCTGTAACCTGTTCATGCTTTTTTTTTATGGTCACCGGGGGGGGGGGGGGGGGGGCACCCACCCCCCCTATCTTTTTTTTTCATCTTTGTTCTGGCACAACCCCCCCCCCTTCTTTTCTTAAAATAATATTTTGAATAAAAACA
>Ga0182004_10001682_pt1 | contig 16547 bp, 14 predicted proteins | sample Sormic07211540_1_FD_120479 | JGI IMG/M metagenome (GOLD analysis project Ga0182004, IMG submission 120479) | Endophyte microbial communities from Sorghum bicolor roots, Mead, Nebraska, USA - 072115-40_1 MetaG | ecosystem: Host-associated > Plants > Roots > Unclassified | place: USA: Nebraska...
GGGTTTCTTAGATAGAATCACCACATCTGAGGTTAGGTAAGTTTAGCAATTCCTCAAACACCTTCTATGCCTGGCCCTCCTCAGCTCCCTCGCCGCCTACATCATCCTCTGCCTGGCCCTGGATGCCACACTGAGCCTCGCCGCCGCCACCGCCTTCCACCCTCCCAAGCGCTACCGCGCGCCGCTCGCCGTCCCACTAGGTCCACATCATCAGCCATCTTTGTGGGGACGCTGCTATCAGTGGTAGTCGAGATACGCGACACGTAGTGGTCGTGGCGCGGGCGGAGCCGCACCACCTCGCTATGGTGGCTCCTCTGCTTCCCTCCGGGCACCCGCTCCTCCGGCCGTGTCTTTTCCTGGTCCTACGCCTACTACCTCTCCTGGTACCTCCACGCGGCGCGTGGCATGTTTGTGGTGCTCCGACCGCGCATGGCACCACGGCGCGGGTGTTCGCGCACGCTGCCTCCGTCGCCATGGCGTTCCTGTGGCTCGAGTTCTCGTAGTCATTCCAGGTGCTCGTCATCCTAGCGTCCACGCTCACAAACGCCGTCACGCTCGGGTACAGGTTCGGGTACCGGCGGGAAGGTCGCCGCGGTGGGGGAGACGCAGCGGTTCGTCGTCCTCGCCGAGCTGCTCCACCTTCTATGCGCAGGAGTATGGCTACACACGCTCCCAGGGAGAGAGGAGAGACCGGAGGAGCCTTGCCTCAGATCCGACCGCCCCTGCTGTGTGTTCCATTGGTGCTGGTGGCGAGTTTCCAGGAAGAAAGCAGAGAGCAGAGAGAGAGAAGTCGTCGGTGCCAGTGGCGTCATCAGCCACCGAGCGCGAGCGCGACGACTTGTTTCGTTGCGAAGAGGTGATGGGAACAGCACAGCGAGCTGGTGCAAGCCTAGCTCCCAAAAAAACAAACATGTTCAACCTAGCCCAATCTCTATCACGTTCTTCTGGAGCCTGGCTAACGGACCGATTTTGCCTTACCATGCCTTGGCTATAGGCCTTGTTTAGATTAAATTTTTTTTTGGATTTTGACACTGTAGTACTTTTGTTTTTATTTGACAAACATTGTCTAATTATGTAGTAACTAGGCTTAAAAGATTCGTCTCGTGATCTACGGACAAACTGTGCAATTAGTTTTTATTTTTATCTATATTTAATGCTCTATGTATGTGTCGCAAAGATTACAGAGAATCTTGAAAAGATTTTGTTTTTTTGAGTGAAATAAACAAGACCTAAGAGGTAAGTCAAGCAACCAAACATGTTCAACCTAGCCCTGTGGAGCCTGGTCAGGGTGGAGGCAGGGAACAAATACATTCCGAGCTCCGATTCCCGCCACAACGTCCGATGCCTTCCCCAACACCGGGCCACACGCGCCGCCGCTCACCGCCGGCGATCACCGCCCTGCTGCCGCGTCTCCGCGCCGCCGCTGGGCCGACCACGCCGCGCCGCCTGCTCCTCCAGTCCATGGCAGTGGTCCTCACCTCCGGGCTCTCTTCCTCCCACCCCGCGCTCGCCTCCCGCCTCCTCAACTCCCTCCTCCCGCACGTCCACGCCCGCCGCCTCCCGGCCCTCCTCCGCCTCCTCCCGCCCGACCACCTCACGCTCCTGCTCCTCTCCTCCGCCAAGCACCACCGCGCCCACTCCCTCCCCGCCGCCTGCGCGCTCCACGCCCTCGCCGTGTCCTCTGGCCACCTCCCCTCTGACCTCCGCCTCGCCAACTCCCTCCTCTCTCTCTACCTCTCCAACGGCTCCACGGCCTCCGCGCGCCGCCTCCTCGCCGACATCCCCCGCCCCGACACCGTGACCTGGAACACTCTCCTCCGCTCCTGCCTCCGCATGGGCCTCCTCCCGGCGGCGCGGCGCCTGTTCGACGAAATGCCGGAGCGGGATCTCGTCACGTACAATTCCATGTTGTCTGGGTACGCGGTGGAGGGAGATATGGCCAACGCCAGGGAGCTATTTGATGGAATGCCCGAGAGGGACGTGGTTACATGGAACTCAATGCTTGCTGGGTATGCGCAGCATGGGGACATGGAGAACGCCAAGAAGATGTTTGATGTAATGCCTGTGAGGGATGTTGTGTCATGGAACTCGATGCTGGATGGGTATGCCCAGACTGGGGACATTGAGATGGCAAGAATGGTTTTCGATGGCATGCCGAGAAGGAGCACTGTGTCATGGAATGTCATTGTTGCGCTATACGCAAAGGTGAAGGACTGGCGTGAGTGTTTGAATCTGTTTGATGCGATGATGGCTGTGGGGGAATGCAAACCAAATGAGAAGACATTTGTGAGCGTTTTCACAGCCTGTGGGAACCTGGGTGATCTTGAGAGGGGAAGATGGGTGCATCGCTTGGTTCGTGAGAGGTGGGAGAGACTTATTCCTGACGTACTACTGCTTACTGCTATGCTGACAATGTATGCCAAGTGTGGGGTGATGGGGACAGCAAAGGAGATATTTGATTCTATGACCGAAAAGAGTGTTGCATCCTGGAACTCAATGATCATCGGGTATGGGTTGCATGGGCTCAGTGAGAAGGCCCTTGAGTTGTTCATGGAGATGGAGAAGAATGGGCCTCAGCCAAATGAGACGACTTTCATCTGCATCTTGAGCTCCTGTGCCCATGGAGGCTTGGTGCTTGAAGGCTGGTGGTGTTTTGATAGGATGGTCAGGTTCTACAATATTGAGCCCAAGGCTGAGCACTTTGGCTGTATGATGGACCTCCTTGGTCGTGCTGGACTGCTCAGAGACTCAGAGAAGCTCATCAAGAATTTGCAGGCAAAGGTGTCACCTGCATTATGGGGTGCCCTAATATCAGCCTCTCGAACTCAGGACAGCTCCAAACTTGGAGAATTTATTGGAACTAAGCTGATTGAAATGAGGCCAACAGAGTTCAGCTCCTACGTGCTTCTGTCAAACATTTATGCCGCGGAAGGAAGATGGGATGATGTTGAAAAAGTGAGGAAGGTGATGAAGGAGAAAGTAGTGGATAAAGATGTGGGGATGAGCCTTGTAAGATCAAGTGAGCCTGGTCATGTTGCTGAAGATGATATTTCATATCAACAGAATTATGTGATGTTTTCGCTGCTGGGTGAGATGGGTGTGCATGTGAAACAACCATCTGAAGTGTTCAACTATAGGAGGGAACCTAATTAGTTGTTCCATGAGATTTCCAACAGAGTTATGCATTATTTCGCTAGGCGTATTTAGGAAGATAGATGCCAAGTGGAGATGCTTCCATGTGAATACCTCATGTTTGCTGATAGTTGGGCAACTGAAGTAAGTCAGCCAGGCCAGTACACAGTTTGTTAACATTTTTTTTTAAAAAAAGTTTGTTAACATTTCTTCATTTTCATGTACATTGCTGGTATTTAACTATTAATGAAAGGAAATCTTTGTTTTCGTGTGCGAGTTAGAGGGTTTTTTGCTAGTGGATTGGATTCAAGGAGCATTTAGGATGGTTAATGTTTGATATCACCTGTCAGGAAGATATTTCATTCTCAGAAGCTCATCCTGATTTCTGTGTGTACTTTTCAGGATTCTGGGGAGAGCATACCCAGCCATGGTGGACTTACTGATAAGCTGGATCGCCATGTAAGTACTTTGAACTTGATATGTTACCAAAATTGTAAAGGTTTGTTAGTGTTGAAATTTTATGAGTTAAAGCTACCTGCTAGTGTACTTCTAGTGCATGCTTTGTTCCACTTTAGGTGTGAATTGATGTTGATTCAAACATAATGCTCAACTAGGGTTTTATTGTTGGGAAGTCTAGGCTTGCTGCCAGTTCCTGAACTTAAGCAAATCATAGTTAAGTTTTTCCCTGTATGTTGTCTTTTTTCATGACAATTTAAACAGTAATGTAGTTCAGATTCCAATTCTGTTTTCATGCTGTGTATACTATGCAGTGCGAGAGCTGATAGTTTGCAATATCCCTCCTTTTGAAAAAAAAAAAACCTCTACAATATCTGGATCTGCAGTTCAGATTTCAACTGTGTTTTTCATGCTGTGTATACCATGCAATGCAAGAACTGATAAGTCTACAATATCAAAACATGTAATTCAGACTTGAACTGATTTCACCGTGTATGCTTTATAATATGCAGCTTATGTTAGGGTATCCCTTAGAATGCTTTGTGCTAAGCAACTTCTGTTGATGCAGCAAATGGTCATCGCTATCATTGTGAAAAGGCAGCAGATGCTAGAATGCTTTGTGCGGAAAATTAGAAACAATGATTAATTTGGTGAGAATAGGTGCAAATGGCATTCTAGCGTGGCACCAATTTGAGAATGGAAATTGGGCTAATCCCAATTGTGCGGGATGGCAAACAGGCGAAACTTAAGTTTGAGAATGGCAAAAACCCAATTATCTCTTTGGTTTGAATTGTGTGTAAAAAAAAAAATTATGAGTTCTGCTGTTGTTCAGGAGGTGCACAGTTGTGCATTGGCTAATGTTCTTGTAAACTGCAATGAACCAGAGCAATGCAATAAATCAATTTTGTGAACCAATGTCTCTCAGTTTTGTGCAAAAGAATGAGATGATCAATAATGAAATGAAAATGTCACAAGTGTAAACTATGTGCAACATTTGTAATAATGAAATTTTACCATTTCTGCACAAACAGTATAATAAGCATCGGTAATAAGAGCATATACAATTTTTAGGTAATAGAACTAATTACCATTTCTCCAGAAACAGTATAAGCATCGGTAATAAGAGCATGTGCAGTTTTTACGTAATGGAACTAAGTTACAGCCACAGCATGTACAATGAACGGCGAATGCAACAGAACAGTTCTTTCGTAGCATCCATACAAGGCTCTTACATACATGCATCATCGAGGCAAATAAGCCTTACGGGTAGAACGCCAAACAAGTTTATGTTCCCTGACTACATATACAAAAACTTCCACGAATTAAAAGTAGCATTTAATTGTGTCTTCGTTGGGAGAGCTTTTTCTTCACATCCCTCTTTGCTAGAGAATTTCTTGGCCTTGGTAGGAAACTCATTTGCTCACTTGTTCCTGCTCCACCTTTCATTCTTAGTCCCAAATGACTTCTTCACCACTGGACCAGGGCTTCCATTGCTCCCCACCCTCCATGATCAATTGAATTTGGCCAAAAAAAACTATCCGACAGTCATTCAGTAGTATTTTTCTCTCACAATAAATTAGCAAATTGTATTTTTAGTCATGGTTTTTCAGCCAAGTGATAAGAGTATTAAAGTGTTCCATGTGGGGGGAAGAGAAATGTAACGACCAATTGAATGGGAAAGAGAAGGGACGTCCGATCAGGCTGTTCCGGTAGCCCACAAGTGCCCCGGCGATGGTAAAATTCCCAGTTCCCACGGGCTAGAAATAAGAAAGTTTTCTCTCCTATTATTTTTTTTCTTCATCCCTCCCCTCCCAGCGTTCATGTCTGCTTCCGGTTTTTTCATCCACCCGTTGCTGGTTCCTCAGACTGAGGCACCCTTTTTTTTCTTGATTAACAAAATCGTAAACACTATCACAAAACAAGTATTTCTGTACAGCACTTGGCAGTAACAATTTAATACAACAAAAGAAACAAACAATTCATCCAATGTGTCTATTCAAAACTGACAATTGCCCAGAGTCTCCATTGAACAAGTAAACCTCCAGCGGGGAATAGGAAGATGAGAATGACTGTGTTGAGAGCCTCGCTGAGGGTTGCAAGATTCTGCTTCCTTTGGGGCATGGGATGGTTAGGACGCGTGATCCGGTCCGCATCTTCCAAACCTGACAATACATAAGGCCAAAATACCATAAGGCTTTACCAGAAAGTAAATACCCTTAGAACAAAATATGTAATTAATTCCATATTCTTCTAAGTGATTAAATACCAACAGAAAATCAAACCACCCCAAGAATGTCAGTCAACAATGACACTTACCTCTATTATTCCTTTCCGCGGGGCATGAATTGCTAAACACAAACAATAGTCACTCTTTGTGTATTCTATGTGCATCGACCTTAACAAAGCCTTGTCTTTGTTCAGAAGCATTTCCACGAATAGACATGAAGCGTCACGATAGCCCTATAAAATTGTACAGTAAAATAATAGAAAATAAAAAATGACAATCCAAAAGGTAGACTGGTTTTGAGATATATGCAAAAGGTAACACTCTGCATTATCAAGGTTCTGGTGCAAATGACTTGTACTGGGCTCTGGTGCTAAGCAATGAACTTCAACCATTTAGGCACAAAGTAAAATGAAAGTGGATGAAAACATCATAGTCCTTGGCTACACTTTATCCTTTTTTGAGGATTCGGTAACAATTTATTTATCAACACAACTTGAAATCAGATATTCATGTGCTTATGGCAATTTATTATCCAAATACCATTAACAGCTACTTAAAGATTGGTTGCAACAGTGATCAGAGAACTGCACATGATTGCTATGGTTTGCTACTCTCACAATATCCATTGCAAATCATGCTCAATTGGATCAGATGTGAGAATGGCATTTATACCACAGTATTTTCTATGTGCATTTTCCTGATCCTACCATGATTTACAACTATTATAGGACAGTACCGCCCAGCAATTCAAAAAATATTAATCCCAGCATGGCAGACAAGTTCTTTACACTATTTGAAAAGGGATAAGCCCATTTTACTGTCCCATCTTTGCCTTTTTCTTTTTCTCATGCATGTTGTTTTGTTGGGTTTAAGTTCAAGTTCCACAAGGTGATAGATGAAACATTTACAAGAAACTAATCCAAAACTAAAAACCACACAACAACACTTTAGTCTTACTATTGGAAACTATATATTACTCAGTGGTTCATTATTTCTTTTAGATTAATTATTAAGAATAAAATAAGATTTAACTCAGGAGATCACCTTCCATAACCGTACAGCCACAAGGGCCTGGGTGTCCAGCAGTAGTATCCGCCCAAGTGAATCAGTTATAGCAGCCAGTGTACCACTCGGAGAGAGTGTAAGCCGTTCTCCCTTCCTTGGGGAGTCTTTCAAGCAGGTGAGGGGCGATGCTGTAGTTTATGTGACAGTTAGTAATAAATTTCAGTATATATTTTAAGGATATTGAAACTTATTCAGCCATTACTTTTTGCAAAGGACTGAGGCTTTGGCCGTGACTTTTTAGGTGGTGATGGCTCACTCCGCCATAGTATTCTGGACAAAGATGATATTGTCGAAAATGTTGCAGCTACACCTCTTGACAAAATAGCTCCAACAATTGACCTGCTTCTATCTTCTGATAGCCTACAGAATAACAAGTAAGAAGATGTGTGAAACTAATAATATGGCAACATCATCCGCTAACTTTCCAAAGCCAACATCTAGAGAAACAATAGTATGGATTCATTGCAATTCAAATGTGAATGGAAGCTATCATAGCTAGTTTTCTGTTGCAAACTTGCAATATAATTGAACTGTGAAACATAATACACAAAGTACAGTTGCACATGAATAATACAGGCACTGTCATGTCTTGGACACACCATATCCATAGAACTCATAATGTAAGTTCACATGATCACCTCAAATAGAAATGTGGAACCCATTGCGTAGTGAAACTCACCTATATGCTGAAACTACAGCATCCTCTCCAACTGTGATGGCACAGTAGTGGCGCTGACTTGACTGCCCAGCAATATAAAAGCAGCTGAATTCAATATAATCGTGGCTTCAGAAAACTTCCACTAAAGGTAGCTTTTAAGAGAATCAGGATATGATAAAACCAAATGGTAAAGGCAAAATAACAAGTTCATGTAACAGTTATATCTAACAACAATAGAAGAATGATGCGCCGTAAGTCACCTGAAGTTCTAACAAGGGAGGTGGCATCAGACCAACAATTGCAGCATCAGCACATGAACTGAACTTGCTTACATTCCAAATCTGGAAGGGTATCCGTCCAAAAGTTTCCTCATCCTCAGCATCTTGCTCTTCAAACTTATCTTTCCACAGGCGTGATTTCACATCTTGAAATGTTTTTTTAAGAATGCTCTGTGAGCAACCAAGAAATCAGTTATTATCATTGAACATGCACAGAGAGCCTGACCATCATTGGTAACTGAGCAGTGAGCACCAAATTCTCTAGTTCTTATACAGAAATAGAGGGTGAGGGTTTCACACAAACCTGAAGATCAGCACCATCAAAGCGTGCAATAACACCAGGAAACACTGCAGAAAGTTCATCTGAGCCTGAATCTTCCCAAGCGTTCTCCTTCCTCTCACGAAAGTTGAGTTTCAGTATCTTTGCAGGATATATACTCTGAAATAAACAAATTCAAGGACTGCAATTATTACCATCAAGGGAAAAAACAAAACGAATATTCATGTTTGCTAAAGGTTAGAGATAGACAGCATAGTCAAGAAAAGTAGAAGGCATCTAAGCAGAGCATCTTCTGTTTGCACTACGATGCATGTTTTTCCTACATAATAAACTGTATCAATAGACAAAGCATCGTGTTTTCCTGTACAATAATGTCTTGGACTCTTAGTATTACTATTACCGAAGAAAACATACAGTTATGTTGTACTGAACTGAACACATTGGATTAGAAATAATAACCAAACATAAGTGTACTGTGTATATAAAAGAAAAATAGTGCCTGTGAAATCATCTAAGCTTATCGCTTCTTTGTGCCTATAATATAATAATTTCAATAATACCATAGGAACTAGGAAGCCTTCATTGTGCATTCTAATATCACCGAAAAACACATAAATGCTAATGAAACCAATTTCTCAGGGAAACAAAACTATTGTGGCAGTTTACACAGCCACCTGGAGACTGAAACTACATTCGGAAATGTACTGCTAAAATCTCACATATTAGAATAATATCTTTGGAACTTATGTGATACTAGTAAGAGTATTTTGTCACGTGAACAATAAATTATTGAAGTTTTTCACCCGAGCATGATATAGCAAAACTGGAAGGGAAAAAAACAGCCTGACATTCTGAAAAATTATACGAATGCCACATCAAAAATAGCACCGAAATCAGAAAAATTTCTCAGAACTCTGTATGCACGGAGATCCAGATGGATGGGATAATATGGGCGACCTGCTTGTGCAGTAGATCGCCGGCGAGAGAGTAGAACAGTAGCCACCCAGCGTCTGTGCCGACCGCCACGGCCACCCCCTCGTCCCCATCTGCGTCGTCCTCCCCGGCGAGCGGGACCCACTCAACGGCGGAGATTCGGCCCTCGTCGGGCCCCAACGCAGGCTTCACCGTGACCCCGCCGCCTCCACCTCCTACTACCGGGACGATCACGAGCACGGACCGCGCCGCGCTGGCTACGGCGAGGGCGCGCGCGCGGGGCCCGAGCGACGGGAGGACGGCGGGGTCGTCCAGCCACCCCTCCCTCTCGCCGGCGCCTGTGGCTGCGAGGTCCGCCGAGGCGGAGGCGAGGAGGGCCACCTCCGCCAGGTGGTGGCCCCGCGGCGCCATAGTGATAGGCAGAGGCAGAGGCGAGACGAGATCCCGCCCGAGCTTCAGAAAATCAAGAAGGTTGTGGAGCAGAGATACGCGCGATTCGACGAGGAAGAAGAGACGTGCGCGTGTGGGTTTTTGCAGATACACCCTTGGCTGAACCGCGGATTTGTGGTTAAAGCCTTGTTTGGATGCAAAGTATTCTCAAAATATTGGAGAAATGCTGAAATTTTGCAAAATGTTTTGATTTTCAAGTTGTAGGGTGCTTCGATATAACAAATCATATTTGTTTATATAAAGATGGTTTTGTCTTTGTCAAAATACTTTTTTGAAGTTTTAGAAACTTAATTCACGACCTCTTTTTTATTATAGTTTTGTATCTCTTTAGCTTATCAAAATTATAATTTTGTGACATCATATTTTTGAAAAACTATGTATCCTAAGACTAGAAATTTTGCTTGTGTTAGGGCTTGTTTAGATCTAAAAAGTTTTTAGATTTTAATACGGTAGCACTTTTGTTTTTATTTGACAAACATTGTCCAATCATAGCGTAACTAAGCTTGAAAGATACATCTCGCGATTTATAGGCAAATTGTGCAATTAGTTTTTGTTTTCATCTATATTTAATGCTCCATGCATATGTCGTAAGATTCGATGTGACGGAGAATCTTTATTTTTTTTATTTTTGGGGTGAACTAAACAAGGCCTTAGTACTCCCTCCATGCCCATAAAAAAAGTCGTTTAGAACAATGACACGGTCTTCAAAACCTAACTTTGACTTCTTGTTTTATAAAAATATTTATCAAAAAATGATACATGTATATTTTTATGAAAGTATTTTCAAGACAAATATATTCATATAGTTTTCACATTTTCAAACTCAACAACTTAAAAGTTATTCATGATTTACATTCTCATGTTTGACCCAAACCTTGTCCAAAACGACTTCATTTATAGGTATAAAGGGAGTATATTATAAGAAAAATCCTATAAATTCTACAAGAAGCAAGAAAATTTGACAAAATAACTATAGAACCATATGAGCCTAATCCATACAATTAAATTGAAAAAAACAGCCCAAATTAATATCAAAATGGGAAATTAACCATCCTACCTCTCTAGATGAAAACCTAATTAAGTTACAAATATATCCAGTGGCGGAACCAACGATTCTGATTAAGGGTGTCGAACAAATATGATCGTATTTTTTAGTGTGATAAAATATACATAATGATATGTTTGAAGAATTTTTTTAAAAAAAATTACACTATTTCTTACCAAAATCATCATATTTTACAAAAAAAGGTAAAATTGTTATTTTTTGTATTATAAACATCAATATCTATATAAGTATTTAAATGAATCACTATACTTGGGGGAGGGCACTGCCCCTGCTAGCCCCCTTGTTTTCTCCAGTGTATAAGTCAAATTTAAAAAGACATTAGAGATGGCATAATCTTACCTCTTAAAGACAGCTCTTTCAAAGAATTTAAAAGGCAAAACCTTCCACTTTATTATCGGATTTTTTTTTTGTCTCCAATTGAGCTTAAGGATGGAGGGGCTTTTGTGGGTTGAGAGTGTATTGTGTACATTCACGAGCTCAAGGATGGAGGGGCTTGCGGATTGGGAGCGTACGGTGAACATTTGATAGGTAGAAAAAAGTTTTATATTGAGTATTTTTCGGGGTAATTCGTCCTAAATAATTTTCCATGAGGCGGTTCTTTAAGACTACCACCTTGAGAAATGAGAGATTGCTAGGATCAAACTACTTAAGAATATTGTTCCTGAAAAAAGATACACTTTTAGTGAGTGGTTTGTTCAAGAGAACCGTACCATCGCTGAAAAATAGATTTCTATATATGAGGTTCAAAAGTTGTAGTGCTCTCCGTCCTACTAGTAAGTGTTTCGGAAATCACCTAAAAATGATAGGCAACAGTAAAATTCATGTGTCTACTAGCGCTTCTAGGACGTTGCTCTTGTAAGCCTTACCGAACTATTACTACATGCCTTTATAATTGTAACCCATACCTGTTAGGCTTTAAATTTTTTATTTAATCTTACAAACCTTGTTCCAATCTCTCCGGTTGTGCTCAACGCTAGCCACAAGCATCTTCTGCAATCGAACTCGGATTCATGCATGCATGGCTATCTCCCAAACTTTACATAATCTATCACTACTAACCCCAAATTTATTTCCTCAAGTTCATTGCTTACAGTAATTCCAAGAGAGAATGGCGCAATACCTTTTTTGGCGGGACACATATGGATGGGTAATACTCCTCTAAAGGAGTTGTATATACCCTGAGCTATATAGAATATGAGATAGACCGATGGCTATGGTAGCTGCATATTGATTTGAAGAAGGCGAGGGTTGGCTGGTTAACTTTAGAAGATCGTTAATTGAGAGTGAAAAGAATGCATGGAAGCAATTAATGGAACAATTGGAAGACATGATCATGGATTCTAACAGAGAGGATGAAATAAGTTGGAGTGCGGAGAAACCACACTTGTTTTCGACAAGATCATTGCACATGGCAGTTGTTGAAGCTAGCGGAAGTGCAGGAGCATGAAGCATATGTATTTTTTTTAGAAAGATCCGGAAAAACTCCGGCTTTGATTAATATTAAGGAAGAAGCATAATATTAGCGTACACGTGCGAGGAGCGTTCCCTGAAAAACAGCCTAAGCTGCCTCAGGGCAAGGAAACAGAAAAGGGATTACTCACTACCTAGAGAACCAACTGCAGGTGGAGCAGCCGTCTGGAGTCGAGCTAAAGCTCAGCAGCTTGCTGTGTCTTTGATGTCCCTCAGGACGTCTGACGGCGACCTCTCCTGTCCTTTGAAAACGACCCTGTTTCTTTGGATCCATAGGCTATGTAGGATTCCTATGAAAATCAAAGTGTTTCTATGGCAATTCTTTGACAACAAACTACAAGCTGCAACAGTTCTAAAGAAGGGCTACAAAGGACACATATGAATTGTTGTTTATGTTGCAAGCATGAACATTGAGAGAGGCATGCAATTGGTAGGCTAGACTTAATTCACTTGAAGTTAATTAGATCCACAGCAAGCTTCATCTCCCTCAAACAACATTGCTCTTTCTTTTTGCATGTCTAGCCTGGGCTGTTTGGAGCAGACGCAAAAAGTTGGCGATCGAGAAGATCTTTCCTAGTAAGTAGTAACCCTTCTAATGTGATGTTTTTGTCTTTATTATTTTTGCAGAAGCGGTCTGTTGTACTCAAGCCAAAGGAGAAGGAAAGGGTAGATGAGATCAGGGAGATCAAGTCATCAAGCTATGGTTCCATCTGTCGGTTTTGAACACAGTGAACACAAGTGGATCACTGCATCAGTACTGGCGAAAACGCAGGAGAAAGGTGGACAAAAATCAAAGACGGAAGTTTGATGGGATAATAATCTACTTTTGGTGGAATATTTAGAAGGAAAGAAACTGACGAACTATCCAGCAAAGAGCTTTGAATCCAAGCAGGTAGCGGGTTTGTGTAAAGATGATATCAATCAAGGGCAGTGGAGGTGCAGTTTCAGCAGGAGGCACTGGGCTGACTGAAGTGTGGATACAGGCTTTCTTTTTCTTCAGGTCCCCAGCTTATCTGCTGAGCAGATGTGTGGGTAGAGACACCACCAACTTATTACGCTAAGTAGAGTCGACGTTTGGGGTCATGATGTCCGAGTTATAAATTGTTTTGTTTTTGCTTTGCTTGTACAGTTTCATTTTATTTTCTATTGTCTAATAAAATTTGCGACAAAGCTTTTGCCGTCCTTTAAAAAAAAAAGAGATCAGAGAGATCATCCTCGACTGGATGGAATGGACAGCGACCTTGCTCTATCTCAGACATTGGGGAAATTTAATTGTAATAGAACAGTTTCAGTGTGTGATTGAGGCCTAAAATGCCATCTTGTAAGCTGGTGTTGCAATCAGTACCCCTGATACCTTGTAAACTTTACAGCTTTCACAAAAGCAGAGGAAACTCCTTTCTAAAAAAAACAGTAATTCCAAGAGAGAGGTCTGTATCCAAAGGAAGGCTCAAAATGCCTTTCACTTTTCATATAATTATATAAATAATGTTCTGTCAGTGAGTTACATCATGAAATGTACAATAACATTATCTTAAAATACATACACCAGACCGTACGTGCATAATAGTTAACTGTCTGTAATATAAATAAAAGTGCAAAGCAGTAAGGGGAAATGAAATGCTTTGCACAACTAAAGGCCTCTCAATCGATAACTTAAGAAGCTAATTAAGGGAAGCATATATATATATATATATATATATATATATATATATAATTATTGTTGGGAGCATGATCTTCTTTCTCATCATAACTTTAAAGCAGGTCCCGTGTACAGGTCCCTTCTAATGATAAAGTTATCATGTGGCTGGTATTCTTCCAGCCACACAAACTCAGATCCCTTTCTTCGGTTCAATAAAACGCCTGGAAAAAAAAACCACAGCAAAGACAACAATCAGTGAAATGCAGCAATGCAGTGTCAATATACATATTCGGACAAGATCTGAAACTAACTAACCCGATGGGTCTGATCTTGGGCATCTACGGAAGTAGGAGCAGTGCCTCCCATCCTCTGAAGAGTATGGGGGCGTCAAAATGTCCAGGATGGCGCAGGGAGTAATGGCTCTCAAGGCGTGGATGTTGCCACCGCCTTCTGGATGAAGAACCATCGCTCCACAAGGCGCAGACATTTCACCGTCTCTTACAACCTTGGCAGGTCTCACTGTGATTACAAAAAAAGAGAAGTGTGCAGTCAGTTGGTAGAAAACATATACCAGAGGACTTAATGCAGGTTTAAATCCAAACAATAAAAACCATGTTATTGAGACAGGTAAATGCAGTACTTGATTCAGATTCATCTTTAAAAATTTCATCATGGTTTAAGAAAATTCTACCTTTTGATAAGTTAAGAGATTCAGCTGTGTCAATCCAGTCATATGATTTGACATGCGCCGTGCCATATAAAATTTTGCTGAGTACAGTCATTCCAGGATGGTTGTGGAGTGGGATGATGGATGATGCTGGTATGCAAAATATTCCAATCTGCAGGCCGGTATAATGTGGGAGTAAATCTTACATCAGTGTCGTATGTATGCAATAATATAGTAATGGTGGAGATCTGACAAACACTTCAATGCTGCAGTGTGATGTGAAAACCAAATACAGTATTTGGCAGTGGAAATGCAAAATCTTTTTATTGGGCTTACTGAGAAGCTTTTGCACTCGTAAATATGACGGTATCTGATGGCCGGGCTGGAATGAAAAACTCTTTTCCTACTCAGGGCCCGTGGACTCCTCCAAACACGCACAGCTTCAGCTTCGCACTCAAGGCCAACATCTGCCGGGGTAATCATGTCTGCCAGAAAGATTTATATATAACCAATAGTAAGAAAAACAATAACAACACCAGATTTTTCTTGGTTCATATCGATTTTGCATCCTTTATGTGGGATGTTCCTAAGCTTATGTAATCATCAGAACCAAAAAGGAATTGAAGGCAGTTCATACCTAATACAGCACGGACATTGTCGACAGATTCAGAAGATAGAGGCCCTTTCTCAGATAATGATACTTTACAGACCTCATAGAGCTTCTGGATTGCATTTGCATCCATCGTAGTGGAAGGCATTTGTTATAACTTAACAACTAAGCCAAAACGTTTTAACCACTCTCAGATAAAATCCTTATCTATACAAAATAAAAGGAATTACTTCGACAGCAGTTGTCTTCAAGTCAGTGTGAGACTGAGCTTCCCTTTCACTAGAGCCTGAGTAGATGAGAAATGAATTCATTATAAAGGTATATATGCCAAGCAGGGTATATATAATTTGTAAGAACAATCGGCAGATGCGCGCGCGCGCACACACACACAACGATCTAGCGTCAGGGTTGTTGGTTCTTAAAGAAGGTTGAAGTTGTCTTGTCCCCTGCTCTTTCACTAGGATCAGGTAGTAGTGAACAACCATAAGTTTTGTTTTGTTTTCTTGGAACCAATACCACTTATCACAAGACTGCCTTATCAATTTCATTGAAACGAAAGCAGGAAGAACAACCTCAATATATAAGTTTTACTAGTACACGCAGAACTAAAACACGGTCATTGTGGAGCATGTTACATGCACACCATCTAGAAATTAATTTTCTAGAAATCACAATTGAAAACCTGTGCCTAAGTTACCGATGATTACACACTCTCTCTTCTAGTAACAAAAAGTCAGTGAGTTGAAGCTACAACCACAATACATACAGACACAGAAGAGCCATATATATATGTATGCTATCGTTTATAAATTGTACTAGTGATTTCTTTAGATAATGCAACAAGATTTCATCTGCAACTGTACAACTTCAAACTCCCAAAACACGACCAAAAAAAGGTAGCAACCTCAGACCAAAACGAGATGCGAGGACCAAGAAACTAAAAACTGTAGAGAAAACTGCTGAATTCAATTGAATTGAATTGAACTGAACCAGGAAGCTAGCACTAGCACTATCTGAGGCGATGGATGCATGGGGATACCTACCTGGTGTTCTTGGAAGGAAAAGAAGGGGCGACGCCAGAGGAGGAGGAGGGTCGGTCCTGATGAGACCTAGCTCATCTCATGAGCTCCAGCAGTGGCCCCCCATCTTGTACTCTCATCGATCTCATGACCGGTCCGGTTGGTTGGTGGCCAATAGGGACATCAGCGCCAACTTAACCAATGGACATGGACGGCGTTGAGTTTTGCTGCAACTCTAGTCTCTAGAAGAGGACCGAATGAAAGATATATATACATGTTGTGACAGGTTTGATGCCTTTTGTTTTCTCTTCGCAACAAAAAAATGTAGGCCTATTAACAGGGCTGAAATTCGCCTGAAACTTATTCTGTTTATTTGTCATGATGGTTGCAATTTGTTCTCTCTTGAGAGTTTTCAGGTAAAAAGCAGTCATCCGTGTTGTGTACACACAAACTTCCTCAGCTACGACTATGTATAATTTAGAAACGGTTGGTGGCACATCTTCTCCTTCGACATGCGTAGATATATGCACAGATTATTTAGAAACTTAGGCTACCTATTCATCTTTTGTTTTCAGATTTCTGTTACTTTTGACATGA
>Ga0182004_10001683_pt1 | contig 16540 bp, 20 predicted proteins | sample Sormic07211540_1_FD_120479 | JGI IMG/M metagenome (GOLD analysis project Ga0182004, IMG submission 120479) | Endophyte microbial communities from Sorghum bicolor roots, Mead, Nebraska, USA - 072115-40_1 MetaG | ecosystem: Host-associated > Plants > Roots > Unclassified | place: USA: Nebraska...
ATATATATATATATATATATAAAAGCCCCAACCAGCTTACCCTACTGGCTTTGCATCTTGGTCCAACCAAACCGCATAGCTATCTGGCCCAACCCAATCGCACCACCACGCTCGTGCCACATGCCTCCTGAAGCGCCGCACCAGGACACGGCCTGCGCGCCTTGAATGCGGACATCCTTCCTGGAAAAGCAAAAACGGGCTCCGCGCTTGCGTCATCTTCTGTCTCTAGACCCCGCGGTAGTGGATTTTTTTGTCCCGTCTGAATCGCTGTCAGGTGAGACGCGACCGTTCGAGCACGCGGTTAGGTGTTGCTTCAGTTTTTTAGTTGCATAAAGGGCGCCATGCTTTTATGCATCGTTACTCTACCCTGTATGTGCCACAAGGCTGCAATGTTGCATGTTTATGTACACATTATATGCAGTATTAAACTTGGATTCTTCAAGGGGGCACATGTAAAACTGATTGCTGGTTCACGTGATTCCCTTTTTGGGCGCAGGGCATTGGAAGCGACGCCATTTGAAGAAACCACAGTCGCCCTGTCCGGTCCAAGGCCTCTATCCTCTCTCTCCCCTTCCCCTCCCACCTCGGACGCCGCGCCGGCGGTTTCTTCTCTCGGACCGCCGCCGCCGAGATCCGCCGCGACGACGCCCATGGAGGTGAACTTGCGCAACCATATTTTCTTTTCCAGCGCTGTCGCAGTTGGCGGATTTCGGGCAGCTGATTTGTATTTTTTATTTATGGTGATTTTGAAGGCCACCAAAGGCGCTCCAGGGGGCGGCGGTTCCGTTGAAGGATCTGCGACAGGGGCTCGAACCCCCGGTGGCGACGCTTCCGAAGAAGATGTTGGTGTCGTAGGTGATGGACAGACGAAGGTTGCCGACGGCGGCCAAGGTGGCGTAGGTGGCACTGCGCCCGGTAGCCGTCGTGAGGTTAGATTCGCCCCCCCGATGATGCACTCTAGTCATTTGCATTTTTTTTGCCTGTTTCGTTTTTTTGGCGTCTAGGATGAAAAATCCGTCCATTTTCATGTTTTCAGGGCAGCACGAAGCCCCCCGCGTCCGAGATAGCTGATGGACCCGCTCGCGCCGGCGGAGGCGGAGGCGATTTAGCCGGCACAGGTGGCGAACAGGGTGGCGGCGTTCGCGCTGGTGGTCGCCGCTCTTCCGGCGAGGGAGGTGTACCCGACGAATCGTCAGAGCATGCTATTGTCGACCCTCAAGAGACGCAGCCGTCGGGTGCGAAGAAGCGCGGCAGTTGCCATCCGTCGGCAGCGCCATTACAGACAAACAAGGTGGCGATATATCTGACCACATCTGACCATGCTTCCGGATGAGCTATTTATACACTGCGATGTTGGTTCATATGCACTAAATGGATACCCTGCATATGTACCACGATGACAGAGTTTATATGCACTGATCTGTCAGGTTCATACGTACCAGCATTTTTTTTTGCTTAGCTTCATATGTTATTTTTGCTCCGCCAGATTCATATGCATTTGATATATGTCTGAGCACGAAAGCATTGTTGTAGTTGGTAAAAAATGTTTTATATGCACACTTATATACATGTCTTCTGCATCGTTTTTTATTAGAGAGAAACGAACTCCGTTGTTGTTTTCATATGTACTAAGGGATACTCTGATTATGTACCACGATAACAGAGTCTATATGCATTGATCTGTCAGGTTCATATGCACCAGTAGTTTTTTACCTTCATACGCTTTTTGTTGTCAGCTTTATATGCATTGCTTTGTGTCTGAGCATGAAAGTATTGTTTCCAGTGGTGAAACATGTCTATATGCACCCTTATACAGATTTCTTACGCATCGTTGCTATATTTTTGTTTTTTAATCAAATTATTGGCTATACTTATTTTTGGTTTGTTAAACTTCATTGTAATATTACGGTATTATGTAGCATTATTATGTGTCTGGTTAAGCTTTCGATATTTTTTGATTGAGCACACTGGTTCATCTACATTTAAGGTTTTTTGTTCGACTTTATTAGTTTCATTTTTTTGGTATAGTTTCGTATGCAATATTCTTGTAGTCTTTTTTTACCACACCATTATTTATTTGCAAGCTGATTACACAGGCAAATAATTGGAAAAGGACATGCATCCGTGGGAGACAGCCAGCTGCTACAGCTAGCAGTGACGATGAAGAAGATGTTTTCATGACTCCTCGGCACGTTGTTGAGACTCCACGTCGCCAGACACGAGCATCTACTGTTGCGAAGACTAAGCAAGCAATGGCCAAATCCAGCGGCATTCATCCCAAGCAAAGAGTGACATTCAAGGTTTGGTTTTCATTTCTCCATATAAAGTTGGTTATCAATTTTGTTTTTGTCGTTTTGTTGACTTCATCCATTAATTTTTGTAAAAATTAATAATCTTGATCTTCTCTGTTTTGTAGGAGCCGGCCGAAGTAAAGAACAAGAAGCGCAAGGCTGTAAGTTATTTGAAGACCTTCCCCCTTTTTTATACACAACAAAGTTATATGCTGCATTAATGGTATTGTTACGCTGAAGTTTTTTCTCGGTTATGCATTTCAGACTGACGTCGAGGACGATGGAGCGTCAGCAAAGCCAGCTAGGACTTCAACATGTGCTCCCAAACATGCTTGTACATCTGAGGATAAAACTGTAATCTTTTTTCACGTGGAGTTTTTAATTTGTATGAAATGGCCGGTGCCCCAGTTAGCATAGTACACTCTATCTTTTAATTTTATTTTTATATGTTTTGTGCCAATTCAGACTTTGAATCATGGATGAAGCCATTTTATTGGATTATATACATACTGTAGAATCAATTTTTTATTTTTGTACACAAGTGTATATGATATATGAACTTTTAGCAAAAAATCATCATTCCCATCGCGGTACGCGACTGGTATATGCATATCTCCCAAAGTCCTTTATGCATTATACAACAGAGTCTTTGTATTTCGTTGACCATCTTAAAAAAGAAATCACATGCACTGCGTATAGATGTGTACTTATTGTATTTGCAGACAGCATAAATTTTTTTATTTTTTCAATCATGCGCACTGTCTTTTATGCTGTATGCAGCTACTCTAAGTATTCTGGTACCAAGCTTACATTTGCTATACATTATCACATTTGTTTTTTGTCTATTCCTGATGTCGTCATTTTTTTGGTTTTACAGAAGGCCCCGCGGTGGAACGTACGCAGCTACCCCAAAAGGATCCATAACCTGCTGAATGGTCTATCAACCGAGCAGAAGAAAATTTTCTTAGAGGATACAGGTTTTGACAAGTTGCTACAGTTCAAGCTGGAGCGCAACATACCTCCTGCTTTCCTACAGTGGTTATACAAGCGTATTGACCACCACACCATGACTATTCGGCTGGGTCCTGGTAAGGAGTTGAAGCTTACCAAGGAGGTATTTTATCGTATACTTGGTCTTCCCAAGACAGGAGCTCAGCAAGAAAAGATAGAGGAGTGGTCGTTGAGGAAAGATGAAGCAAAGGACCTCCGCAAAGCTCTGAAGATCACTGAATTAAAAGAGTTCAATCCAGACATATTGATTCAACACGTGAAGAAGAAAGGAACTGATGAACTGACAAAACGGTGCTTCTTCATTGTTCTATTCAACTGTATGCTCTTTTGTACAGGCAGTTGGGTAATTAGTAACAATGAGATCATGCGCACGGCTGACATGTCAAATTTCCACAAGATTGACTGGTGTCATGAGATTTACACCTTCTTTGTCCATCAGATGGAGTTGTTTGCTAATGACTTGAAGAAGCCGCAGGTTTCATATACCATACCTGGTTGTAGTGTGGCTGTAGCGGTAAGAACATGTCCACACCCGCTCATTTTTTTGTTTAATGCATTTTTTGTTTTGCTGTTGTTTAATATGGTATGGGTATGGATGTACACACATAGAATCCCACCATGTTGTAGTCATGATCCGATGGTACATTTGGCAAACACCATGATTTTACGTTTTACACCAATTTCATATGCATTATCAGTTTTAGTTATGTGTGCATGTGTTTTGCCACATGGCTGCAAGTTTACTAGATTACTTGATTTTTTACGGGGTGCACGATCAGTGCGGCAATAACTTGGCACTATGTTAAATGCACGTGCCAAAATATTCTTGCAGTACTGCACGATCAGTGGTGCATATTTTATTTGAACATAACATGTAAGCTCGCATATTTTGTTTTTTGAGAACCAGAGATGTGCAACAGCACATGTAATGCTAATGTTTTTTTATCTAAATGCAGTTGTACTACTTTGATTGGCTAGACCACAAGGATGGCGCTAAAGATAGGCGCACAACCTCCCGAATTGGAGCTTATGTCAGTGATACGATAGATAATTTATTGTCTCGTGATGTGATAAGGGACAAGCAGACCATTATTGGCTATGGCAAGTTGGATGTAGGTTCCTTCATGTTTTATGTTTCTATTTACATCCACCATTATTTTTTGTTGCAGATCGTATTATTTATCATGGTACTTTCTGGGTTACAATTCGCAGTTCATCCCCGTCTCCCAAACTTGCTACATCGGTACTCCGGAAGTTGGTGGTATTAGCATTCCAAGGATCTCAACCTTGCTTGGTGACAAGTTAATGAGCTTGGCAGAAGGCGATCATGACCATATACTGGGATATATTAATGAGTACGACGATGAAGTCCAGCATCAGTGCCATAATATCGAGGCTGCCATAGATCGCATTGTTGAGAAACAGCGCGAGATGACAGACGTGTTTGGTTCTATGATTGACAATTTTATTGCGAATCAAAATGAGCAAGTTTTTCACACTGGGCAACAAAATATTGCAGCAGGTATCATGCATATATTTGCGGCACTTTTTTATTTTTTTTATTTATTGGTAGCTTCAATACGTCTACATGATCACTTCTTTTTTTTCCAGACTTAGTCAGCATGATTTTTCGCAGGTCCAAATGTCGTGACAGGTCAGACCAGCACGCACGGCGAAGGAAGCAAAACTGATGGGACAAATGCCGGTTTGGGCGATAGAACTACGCACCCCGAAGAAGGTACGGAAACTGACAGCTCATACGCCAAAGAAGTTGGTAGTGACGTGATTGCCCACTTGAAAGTTCAAGCTGGATTTTTTCATATGCATTCAGTACTAGGTTTTTAAGCATAGACTTTGGTTAAGTAATCAGTTATTTTTGTATGTTCATTCCTCAAATCAGATCGAGTTCAAGACCAGGGCAAATCTACTGAGAAGCCTTTTAGCAAACCAGGTCTTCAAGAGACTGACCACGACCAAGGCGATCATTCTGGTATGAGTTGTATACCTTCATATGCATATAGTATTATAATCCATACACACAGTTATGATGTTTTTTTGCACGTAGCAATATGTTTTGTTTAATGTATGTATCACTTATTACTTATTAGACCGAAACCAAGCCCCTACCAAACCTGTTGGCCAGCCTTCCACTGAGTATACTTCTCAAGAGACAGATTGTCGCGATATAGACAGAGAAACTATTGATGGACAAGGAACTCATGAACAATGTGATCATTCCGGTATCAGTTGTATACTTTGATATCCATATAGTACGAGGGGCCATATGCATAGTTATGCTTTTTTTTACACTGACATTCTTTGCTCTATTGTGTATTATGATTTACAGATTCTAACGAGGGGCAGACTATCCTCATTGCCCAAGGGAGTAGAGAGGCAACCACCAGAGAAACTATTCACTGCGAGGAAGGCAGGGAGAGTGGGCACACACAAGCCCAGATAACTGGTAATAGCATGACAATTTCATCAGCATCGCTATGCGTTTATAGGTTATATGCACATTGTGAAAGGGTTCATGCACATTGCTATTTTTTTGTATTTTTTCCTGACTTCAATGTGCGAACCACATGACAGCCCCCAATCCGAAGACGACATCGCATACTACATTAAGGACACCGCCTGAACAAACTAGTTGCGCCCGAACTAAGGCCTATTTCCCACACATCCTGGCTGATGAGCATGATGGCAATTCTTGCGTTGAGCGCAATGTACAAGCTGGTGACGAACACGAGGTGGACATATCTGGTATGGCTGTTTCAACATAGTTTTGTCTCTTACTTGCATAGCACCTTTAATATTTCACAACTGGATTCCAGTAAGAGATCATATGCATGTATGTGTGCATTTCACAACACAGGTGATCAGGCTGACGATGAAGTAGCGATCAATGCTGCTGGTACAAAGAGTGAGAGTTCTGAAGATCCTGCATGGGCTGCGGGCGACGATGAAGGAGAAGAGTGGCTGGAGGTCACTCAAACCAGCCCCGGAACACGTCGTGATGAATTAGGTATTTTATTCCACCTTTTGACAGTGATGTATTTTATACTCCATATGCACTATGGTTCCTGTTACACGCAATTTATGATTATTTATGAAAAAACCGATAAAATACCTATGCTTTTTGTTCACAGATATGTCGCAAACGATAGCATCTCCCCATGTAATCCGCCTCAGCACGAATGAGACAGATGCGACATCAAATGAGGTTGAGGATGGCAATGCGAAAATTTCTGAGACTGAGCAAGCCCAGAAGGGAGAAGACTGTAATGAAATTGGTAGCCAAGATGTTCAAGAGCAGCCCCAATCACGTAAGAATGAAGATAACACATCCTTGAAGTAGCTACATATTTTTTTATTCATTACACCATGTTCTGTGTTTATCCGTGTTTGTAATACTAGTGTCCCTTCTCCCTTTCAACATGTGAAAGCAGCCCCTTAGGGGCTATAGTGGTTATTTCAATGTAATCTAGCGGCCAACATGTAGCTGGCCGCTGCAATCGCTAGTTAGGAAGCAACATTTTGCTAATGCCGCTTCCTAATGACATTGTAATATATATTTAAGTTGACAACCAGCCCCACATTTGGTCTATATGCAATAAAACTATGGATTCTATGCATTGTGTGTTTGCATTAACTGTTGTATTCTTTGTTACGAAATGTGCAGTTTGCAATATGTATATATCTTTTTTTCTCATATATTTGTTTATTTTGTGTGCTTGCTATACCCAATTGATCTCCGTATTTTCGTTTTTTGTTCACCATACAGCCTTATATTCTTTCCGTCGATCCCAGAACTACTCTCCGATTCTGACCACAGATATGGGAACCCATGCAGAATATGCTGTTGCGCAGCAAAATACTGGCCTTTTTTGCTATGAACCTGAGATTTTTTCAACTTTGTGCTCACTACCTAAATTGATTGATGGTATCGCAGGCAATTTTTTGCCGAATCCAAATGTCACCCCATTTTGTACCACCTTTCTCACTCCGGTTAGTATCTACAACATAATTTTTGCCTCACCATTCCCCTTCTCAGCTATGTAGGCTGATATGAACCGCCAGTTTGGGTTTTATGCATCATTTGCTCATAACAAAACATTTTTTCTTACGCACAGCCTGCATGGGATAGTTCTATGCCTATGCCAGGACAAGGTTTCACAACTCAGCAGGTTTGCACCCCCCCGAGCCACACCATTGTAACCAGTTCCTTTTTTTTTGATATTTGAGTGAACCCATTTTTTATTTCTTTTCAAAAACCGGTCAGCCTGTATGGGATACTTCTGAGCCCAGGCCAGTACACGTCGTTACTCTGGATCAGCCTTGTACCCCAGGACGACAGCCTGTGTGGGATACTTCTGTACCCAGGCCAGGCCCTGGCACTACGGTAGAACAGGTTCAGATCTTCAGCCGCATATAAGCTATGTAGCCTCGTTTCTCTCAAAATTACCTCGTTTATTCAAAATATGTTGCAGGCTATCAATGAATCGTCCCCCGAGTCACCAATTGATTGTTTCATCAGTACTCCACAAGAGGTTAGTTCCCAAAACTTAGTATTATGTGTTTCATGCCTACCCTCATACTTCTGGATTCATATGCATTGACATTTATAGTTACAGGCATAACTTATACCCAGCCTTGATTTTTTCAAAAACTCTCCATTTATTTAAAATATGTTCAGGCTATCAATGAATTATCCACACCCATTGGTTGTTTCATCAGTACAGTCCCAGAGGTAAGTGTCCAAAAACGTCTCATTATTTCCTTCATGTCCAATTTCCATACACGTGTGTTCATATGCACTGGCATTGATATTCATATGCAGATTTTACACGTGTTGATCATCAGACCCTCAATCTTTTTTATCTTCAAGCATGGTTGTTAATCTTCCGCAGGCACTATACGATACTACTGGACCCAACTTACAACAAATGCATGGGGATGCGGTTGTCTCTCAAGTCCCAGAAGAGAACACCCAAGATGTGTTGGAAGCCGCCATTGATAGGGCCAACGAGTTGTGGAAGCTGCTTACTTCTGAGGACTTGGCTTTCAATGAGTAAGATTTCATACAAAATTTATATCATGAGTACTCTGTTTTCATGTTATCACTTGCATAGTACAAGATGGATGTGACGTTGTATACACTCATTTTATTGTATGTATGGTTGCACACACCGCATTGTATCTTGATTTGAATTTCATATTTGCATTTAATTATGCAATATATTTTTTTTCAAGCCCCTGATATGTGCATATTCATGTAGTTTATATATTTGTTAGTACATCTTACTAGCTGTTACTAAGCTGACCACAAGTCTTTTTTGTTTAATATGCATGTTTGATCACGCACTCGCATGCTTTTTTTTGTGTTTTTCCCGTGTATATTGAAATGTATACGTGGTGCATAGCCAAAGCTTTCATCAGTTGTTATTCTAAATTCTCCTTTTTTTGCCACACCCCCTGCAGCGCCATTATTTGTCGCTTCGCAAACGATTCCACCAAAGCTGGAGATGTCAGGTCATCATTTGCCCTTCGTGAAGGGGCTATCGACTCCTGGGTAGACTACTTCATTCAATGCATCATGCATGATGAACCAGCTAGGGTGCAGCGCAGTCCACAACGCAAACGGCTCTACCTAAACACCACAGTACTGGTGAGTTGATATCTAAATGTATCGCGCCCTTACAAAATTTAACTATAATTAAGGTATACGTTGCCCCCCCATAACAAAAAGTTTTTAATACTGTATGCAGAAGTACATATTCCAGGAAGGGAATGTGCCGGACGGTCAAAAAGTCACCTACAATGCACGCGATCTCCTTGATGTTCTGTCACCCATCCTCCCGCATAAACAGGAGCTTAAAGATTTGCAGGAGGTAAGAGTTTCACTTTGTTTTTATTGTCACACCCTTTTTTTTGGTCTCTATGCACTGTTTTCATCCATCTATTAAGCTCGTCGTCATTTGTTTCAAAATCAAACCAGATTGTGCTGCCTGTAATAAGGAAGGGACACTTCTCTGTCTACATCGTCAACTTTGTGCTTATTCACATACTTGACCCGAATCCTTGGGACGAAATTGGGAAAACGGGGTGGAAAGATACTCACTTTGGGAAGATAAATTTTTCTGATGGAGAAATGCAGTTTTGCAAAAGACTGATGCTCCGGCTCAATGATGCTATCCAGTTTCTAAGGCCCAATGTTGTGAGAAGATTTCGGAGCTATATGTGTGAAATGCTGCATGCCATACCCAAGCAAGCTGTATGCTCTGAAGACTGCGCTTTCTACTGCATGTTATACATGGACAACTATGATGCGGCTACTGGTACAGTGCACTGGCCATACACGGTAAGTGTGTTAGTTACTGTTTCATATGCTAGTATATATAACACTTTCGACCTTTTTTAATATGTATTCCATTTTATGTTCGATGATCATCATTAACATTTTGTATGCATTGCCGACTGCTAACCTGTGCTTTAACCGTTTTTTTCGCCCCCTCCTGTTTATTTCGTCAGGTTAACAATGTCCCCATCAATGTCTCTTCGCAAGCGATACGGGCTGATATACTCCATTACATTGTGTACCATGATGCCAATGAACAGAAGGAACTTCCTCCAGAGGTACAGAGGTTGCGTCACACCGAGCGGTGAACGGCATGTCTAGTGTAGGGGGAACGTTCGTACCACTGTTATGCATTTTGTAAACTTGTGCTACCGATGAAAACCTTGGTGACGGCGACAAACAGTATCCATAGCCGCTTCCTTTTTTTTGGTAAAAATACTAAGTATGTTAGCTACAGTCTTTTTTTCGTTTTATGGTGTTGAAGATATACTTATGGCTGACCAACTGCAAGGTCTTTTTTTCGTTTTATTCGAGGCCCGCTAATCATTTTACATTATCTCGCTCATTCTCCAACTGTATCCTGATATACAAATTCAAGTGAAACAATGTTCACCAGACGAATATATTCATATTAGTTAAGGTTCAAACACATATTCTGGAGTCCATGCGCAAAATCTTAATATTCTAACCCCGTATTCTCGCAAGCACATAACATTATTTTTGGCATATCCATGTTAAATGTCCAATGTACTTTTCATATCCACGCCCCACTTTTTTTTGCATTTTGCTCAATTGCACACATGGTACTGAAGCTGGGCCACCTTTTTGTATGCAATGATTATGCACACTCGCATGCATTGAAGCAGAGGAAAAATTCACCGGAAACAAGCCGTGTAGAAACCATTGCGGAAACAAGCCGTGTAGAAACCAATGCCGTGTAGAAGATTAGATCGTGCATACAACAAATGTCAAACCGGCGGACGAATAATTGTGCATATCAGAAAGGACCGCAGCAAGTTTTGGAGATCCATAATGACAATGCCCTAGCACAAAAAAGCTAGATCGTGCGTTATCTTTTTTTTTTATCTAGAGGCATGGTTATGAAGCCATCAGGGAGGCCCTAATTTTGTTTTTAGCTCCAGGAGGTCTCCCTCTCTTCTTTGGTGCAGGGCAACGATCTGTTTGATGCTCAGCGTCATATGCATCGATGGTAAATGCTTCATCTTCCCCATCTTCAACTTGCACCATCCTTGTTCTCTTATTCGTATCACCCCCCTTCTCCCCATCACCTCTGTTCTTGTTTCTTGCTCCAGGTGGACGTCCTCTCTTCTTGCTTCTTATCTCGGCCAGCCTTTCACGGTTAGCTGGGTCCTAAATGCATTCAAAAGCACAGCAGGTTATATGTTGAATATGCATACAAAGCAAATTCACTGTGCATAAACCACAGATCTGTAGGCACAATCTTATATGCACCGAGTAAAAATGAATTTAATGCTGCAAGCACTGCCAACAACATAACAGTTGAATATCATTTCGTTGTTGTTCTAGTTTTATCACCTGTAAGCATGTCGACTTATTGTGGCCGTCCTTGACGCCACATCTTTTACACCTCCGTGTGCCTTTCTTATCCCCTTTTGCACCTAGTTTCAATGTCTTCATCTCAGCATCTTCCTTTGACCTGCCCTTTGGCTTTGCTTTGTTTGGGTTTTTCAAGCTAATGGTAGCGCCAACTCCAATAAAGTTCTACAGAAGATGTAGTCATGATTTAATATTAAGATAAAGATTTCTCACTCAAAACGTTGCACATAACATTGCAATTACTCTACAACATGGTATATAACATTGCATAACCTGACATAGGAAAACTGTATACAACGGGGGAAGTCTATGCACAATGGTTTGTACCAGTGTTATAGTTTTATTTTCCTCTAACATTGCGAAATAACTATCTTTTCTTTTATATGCACTGTCATTTCATACAATTATGCATTTTTTGCATAAATAGAGGATATGTTTTGGACGAACCATTTTTCCCAGTGGAAGCTCATCAGAGGCGTGTGCTCCCTCTTCGGTTACAATGCCCTACAAATGTGTTGCACAACTTCAGTACATAGCAGTCCAAAGCATGACAGTGTAATATTTTATTTTTTACAAATTTGAACTTACAATCTATACATGCACGGATAAAAATGGATGTTAAATTTATATTATTGTTAAAGTCCTGATAGCTTAGACACCCTTTTTTGCACGATGCTTATTTGTACTGTTGTATATTTTGCATAGCATCTATAATGAGATACACAGAGTCATATTTTTTTAGTATTCTAGATTTGTAGAAAACACACCTGAGGTTGAGGTGGGCGTTCTTCTGCACCAGCGGTGTTTGTGCCTTCCACAACGTTCTGCCATTGCACACAGTAACATTTTCAGCAAAATAGCAAAACATTTTACCAATCCATGTGCATTGTACAACGGCTAATCTATAAGAATACAGGCTTGTGGAGAACTTACATCGGCTTCATCTTCATCAATGTCGCATACACCAACATCGGGTTCCAATTCAGAAACAATCCTAATCAGTTCATCAAGGCCCTCCAAGCTTCTTTCCATGGCTGGATTGGACATGATTGCTGCTCTCACAAGCTGCATGGCCTTGGTCATGACCTTCCTGTGCCTTGATGCTATAGTTTCACCATGCTCTCCTCTCATTTTTCGATCGGCCCGATCAAAATGCAGATCCTTGCGTGCATTCCGGCAATATCTCTTTAGGATGTATTTGCTCGGTATCTTCTCAACTTGGACATGAATGAACGCACGCAGCAAGTGCATACAAAATAGCCCTTATTAAAATCAAGGATGCACGAGTTAGACTCATGTAATGTGTAATTTTATGATATGAGCAAGTATAGGAGATAAGCACAATCATACCTGTGTGTTCCAATTGTTTACATTCACATTCAAACACCCCATTATCTTCATCGACCATCACTTGAAATTGGTGTTGACCCCACACGATCTTGTCTGATCGGCTAGTATGTTGAACCAACCAATTTTTCGGACCTTTATCATGGTCTTGAACTATCTTGAATGCAGTAGCCTTCTTCAATGTTTCCTCAAATCGAGCAAACACTACCCGCGTGTATGCCCTGCTAGCACATATTTCGAAGCCATAGTTCGTCTCATGAACTGTTTTGCTCTGGATAATACAGCCAAAAAACGTTAGTTAGGATGTATACAATTTTTATGATGTATTGACAGCGCATACAACAATGTTAATGTTTGTATACAGACCAGTGCAGAGGATGTATATATAACATAGATGGGGCAAATCAAGTTTTTATTACAAAATATTGCATAATTTTGGTGTATACAACAGTAATGGAAGCAAGGTAGTACAGTAGAAACATTGCCAAATAATAGTGTAGATACACCAGCACAGAAATTGCATATATGGAATACTACACATAGATCATTGAGGAAAAAAGAACGCACCGTGCAGCCATATGTTTCCCTAGACTCGGCCATCTTTCGGCGGTATATGAACCGCATCATCTGTTTGGCAAACTTGTGTAATGGTATATTTTCATCAACATGACACGTCTTGACAATGTTATTGACACTCTCACTCCGTTGGGTTGAGGTCATCATTCCACAATAGTCTTTTTTGAAAAAGCACGGTACCCACTCTGCACGAATATCATACAATGCTTGCAGCGTTTGGTCAGCATTCAACTCAAACTCATTCATTAGCATGCCCCAGGCAGATTCAAATTCACTGACAGTCAATGGATGATGGATAACAGACTCAAATTTTTCCTTGAATCTCTTCTTGAAGAACCGGGAGTACAACTCATTCAATATTGGTTTGTACTTGTTAAGCACATGCCATAAGCATAGCCTGTGGACTGTGTCTGGGAAGACAGCATGGATTGCTGCAGGCATAGCTGCATCTTGGTCTGTTTTTAGAAGATGAGACATGATTAGTATTCGTAATCGGTGAGCAGAAATTTGTAACAATGTATTCAAATATTGTCTGAAATGGTTAAAATCAACATTTCCGTGAGCACAGCATACAATTATATAGATGCACAAACGAAACGGACAGGACAAAACAACGGTTAATGAAGAAGCAAGCAATGCACGATGCATACAAACTACCCGGCCCGATGCAAAAAAACCGATCACATGAGTTCAAGGACTAACACGCATACAGAACATTTTCAGTGCTGTTGTAACGACTAATAACAACTAGTAAATCGCCTAAAGAGTACATGTATTCTATACCTGTCAGTATGCATTTTGGAGAGACACCATCCATGCATTTTTTGAATGCGGAGAAAACCCACTTGAAGGTCTCTGTAGTCTCATCGCCTAGCAAAGCAATCCCAAAAACGGTGCACTGTAGATGGTGATTAGCACCGACAAACATTGCCAATGGTTTGTTATACAGGTTTGTCTTGTATGTTGTATCAAACGTGACTACATCACCAAAATCAGCATACTCCCCTTGCATGCTAGCATAAGACCAGAATATACTCATAACCTTCCCCTCTTTATCCAATTGGAAATCAGAGAAAAATTGCGGGTTTTCCTGCTTGCATTCAGTGAAAAAGTCCAGCAGCTTGGACACATCATCAGCCCGATCTGCCCTTGATTGTGCAGCCCTCCTGTAGATTACGAAGAATTCAACCACGTGTTTATTAGATTCTGCCACATATTTTTTTTAGCTGGTTAGGAACACATGGTACGCATAGTGTAACAACAAAAGATGTTTTGTGCATATATACTTGTCTCAGTCATGCATACTAAATACATGGTACGAGGTGGGGGGGGCTGGTGGTTACTCACATGTTTTCCAGATCTTTCTGTGTCAATGGGACATGTTCTGCACCGCCATGTATATCCGCCATGTGATCCAATATGGTATGCGTGTGCACACGACTTGCTTGCAACCCCCCTATGTATTCCATGTAGGTGGGATCATTTTCTTTGTTGCAATGGAAGTTTTTTGTTGCACACGGTGATGGCAGAAGTTTATGATTGTGGGTATGGTTAACATGATCCACAACCACACACTGGAGGGTACCATCCTCACTAAACACTTTCCTCAACTTGATACCCGCCTTGCAGCCCGTTCTTTTTGATGTCTTCTTACGCACACGCTTGCCTTTCTTCAATTTGGGCTTGCACCTGCCTTCTCTTACGCAGTTCATCCACTTACCGCTTCTCTTTTCACGATACTTTTTGATACCGAAACCGGCTACCTCAGCATAGTCCTTGTAGAAAGTGTGTGCAGCATCTATACTGTTGAATTGCATACCCTTCCGTGGCACAATGTCTGGATTCAAATCAGGGGCCTGTAGCGCATACGAAAAACAATGTCAGGACAGTCTGTAGGTAGTCAACTAAATAGTGCATAGGGAATCAAAAGAACAGAACAGTACATCGTATATAGACATCACACGCATCCTCTATGCAATCCTAATATACCTTTCTTCAGTACTTCATCCAAACTATCCGCGACTATGTATACAGGCACCGTATATTTATTTTTTATTCAGCAATTTTCATGGTGAAATAGCATAAAATGCAAACATCACACGCATAGAGGGCATAGCAAAACACGAAGCATAACATACATGCCTTTCGGAATATATATATATATATAGAAAACAAACAGACTATGTGCTGTTCCTTCACGACAAAATATAGTACACAGTGCTTTATGGATCAACTAATCTGACATAGCACAAGTGTGTGATGCTGCATATAGACCACCCAAACTAGCTTATAGCTGGGTGGAACAGCGCATATAGAGTTACAGGATAGCTAAGGCAGTGCATGCAGGTTTATTTTTTATGGTTTTCCACACGTCAAAACTTTTACACATGCTGCATACTGTGCATACAAGATTATATAACAGGTAAGATTCAACCCATTTTTTCAAACATGTTTTTTGATCGGGTTGGGTAAAAGACGACCAAGTGAAAAATAGTAAAGTAGCTGTAGTGCAAACAGGCAAGATCAAAACCTTTTCATACAAGTTTTTTTGATCATCTTGGGTCAAAGACGAATTTTTTCTATTAGGATAAACTCACATGTGTGTATGCCTCCTCGGCTGCTGGTGTGTTGACGTCGCTGGAGCCGGCCACTTCAACTCCAGGGGGCCACAGGATGTACATATGTAGCTAACTTTCCATATAACTTTTGTCAACTAGTCATATATAACACGAATTCGAAAACATGTTTCTAGCACAAAACATGTATACAAGTCTTTTTTGGAATGAACCGGGGGAGGGGTATAGATGCAGTGTTTTATGGCTTTGCCAGCCATCAATGTATACTAGTCAAGGCTCATATACATATACACAGAATCACCAGACGAATATATCCTTTTCGTCGGTGCATAGCAACTTATATAGTCCTGGTATATAAATCTAGGGTGTTTATACGTTACTAATATAAAACATGTATATAACCCTTTTTGGAGTATAGCAGGGTTATCGATGCAGTGTTCTATGGCATTTTTTGTAAACCATCTTAGGTGAGTGCATACCAAATTATACTGCTATGCATATCAAAACAAATAACATTTTTTTACATGCGTACCAAACTATACTGGTATAGGTTGTTTTATAGTTTATATGCATCGTTGTTTTGGTCATACGCATCGTCACCGTCGCGCGCTACGTACGTGCCTGCGCGGGGCACTCGGGGGTGGGGGGGACCACACGAGCGGCCGCTGGCGGGTCGTCCAGACGGACGCGCCGGCGCTGGGCGTGCGCGTCGCGTGGGCGGGTGGTCGGTTGGGTTGGCTGGGGCTTCCAATAATCATTGGGAGCCCTAGGCTCCCAATAGTAGGGTCCTATATATATATATA
>Ga0182004_10001684_pt1 | contig 16539 bp, 15 predicted proteins | sample Sormic07211540_1_FD_120479 | JGI IMG/M metagenome (GOLD analysis project Ga0182004, IMG submission 120479) | Endophyte microbial communities from Sorghum bicolor roots, Mead, Nebraska, USA - 072115-40_1 MetaG | ecosystem: Host-associated > Plants > Roots > Unclassified | place: USA: Nebraska...
AGACAAACACCAAAACTCGTGGAATTCTGTCAGATAAAACCCTAAGTCTAGGTGTTGGTTGCATTTGGATCCTTTTCTATGATTAATTGATGGTTAAATATGTGCATTAAGGACCGTCAACACCCCTTTAGGTTGCGGATTGGGCCCATGTTAGCTATGGTCGAGACCTTCTCGGGGTTAGCTCGATCCCCCGCTCAGAGACTATGAATCCGAGGAGCATGCCTCGGGGGACCCTGAAAATACACTTTTTGGGGTTCAACCTAATTCCTTTAGCTCTGAGACATTGGAATGTTTCATCTAGGTCGGCCACAAGGCCGCTTGCCTTCCTAGACTTGACTACGATGTCGTCTACATAAGCCTCTACCGTTCTTCCTATGAGGTCCCCAAAGACCTAGAGCATACATCGCTGGTATGTAGCCCCTGCGTTCTTAAGGCCAAACGGCATGGTGACGTAGCAAAATATTCCGAAAGGGGTGATGAAAGAGGTCGCGAGCTGGTCGGACTCTTTCATCTTGATTTGATGGTACCCTGAGTATGCATCAAGAAAAGATAAAGTTTCACATCCTGTAGTAGAGTCAACTATTTGGTCAATACAAGGTAATAGAAAAAGATTCTTAGGATATGCTTTATTTAAGCTAGTGTAGTCTACACACATCCTCCATTTTCCCATTTTTCTTTTTAACTAGTATACGGTTAGCTAACCACTCACGATAGAATACCTCCTTGATGAACTCGGCCGCCAGCAGCTTGTGGATCTCCACCCCGATGGCCCGACGCTTCTCCTCGTCGAATCGGCACAGGCGCTGCTTCACGGGCTTGGAGTCGGCTCAGATGTCCAAGGAGTGCTTGGCGACTTCCCTCGGTATACCTGGCATGTCCGAGGGACTCCACCCAAACACGTCGGTGTTTGCACGGAGAAAGTCGATGAGCACTGCTTCCTATTTGGGGTCGAGGCTCGAGCTGATCCTCAACACCCTGCCTTCGGTGGCCTCGGGGTCGAGGAAGACGAGCTTGGTCTTCTCCGCTGGCTCAAAGCTCCCGATGTGACGCTTGGGGTCGGGGATGTCCTGGTCGACATCGCTGAGGCTGATGATGATGGACAGCGACTTGGCTAGAGCCTCGGCCTACTCAATGCACTCGACATCACATTGATAGGCATGCTAGCTTGTCATGCTGACGGTGATGATGCCATTTGGGCCCGGCATCTTGAGCTCAAGGTAGGTGTAGTTGGGGACGGCTATGAACTTGGCGTAGCATGGCCTCCCTAAGATCGCGTGATAGGTCCCAGGGAACCCGGCCACGTCGAAAGTGAGGACCTCCTGCCTAAAATTGTCGGGAGTCCCAAAGCAGGCGGGCAGATCGATCTGCCCGAGGGGATGGGCACGGTGCCCTGGCACCACTCTGTGGAATGGTGATGCATCATTCCTTAGCCGAGACTTGCTGATCCCCATGAGGGCTAGGGTCTCGGCATATAGAATGTTGAGGCCGCTGCCTCCGTCCATGAACACCTTGGAGAGGCATGTCTCGGGCGATGATGGGGTCGACGATGAGCAGATAGCTCCCAAGATTCGGGATCCGATCCAGGTGATCTTGTCGATCGAAGGTGATGGCATTCTCCGACCACTTCAGGTACGAGGGTGCGGCTATGTTCACCACACAAACCTCTCAGAGCTCGCGCTTCCTTTGACTCACAGTGAGGCGAGCCGCGTGTCCCCCAAAGATCAAGAGACAGTTTTTTACTTTGGGGAAGCCTTCTCCCTCGGCATCGTTGTCCTTGGGGGGCTCTTCTATGCCTTCTTTGGTCGCAATGCCAGTGTAGAATCGACGTATGATGGTGCACTCCTCGAGGGTGTGCTTGGTGGGGGCCCTTTGATAGGGGAATGGCTTCTTCAACATTTTGTCGAAGAGACCGGGGCCAGCAGGAGCCCGCTTGGGGTTCTTGCGATCAGCTGCGGCGACAAGGTTGTCGTCCGACTGACCCTGCTTTCCCTTGCGACCCTTTTTCTTCTTTTTAGGGTCTTGGGAGCCTGAGGCCTCGGTGGCCTCGACTTTCTGCTTTCCCTTAGCGTTGCCATCGGAGAAGATTGCCCCAACTGCCTCCTCGCCCGAGGCAAAGTTGGTGGCGATGTCAAGCAACTGGCTATGCTCGTGGGGTCTTGCGTTCGAGCTCGTGTACCAACTCCTTGCAGGTGGTGCCGACGATGAAGGCTCCGATAATGTCAGAGTCCGTGATGTTGGGGAGTTCGGTGCACTGTTTGGAAAATTGCCAAATGAAGTCACGAAGGGACTCATCTGGCTTCTGCTAACAGCTCCTGAGGTCCTAGAAATTCCCAGGGCGCACGTATGTGCCCTGGAAGTTCCCGATGAAGATCCTGACCAGGTCGGCCCAGTCGTGGATCATACGCTCAGGAAGATGCTCGAGCCACGCCCTGGCTGAATCGGGTAGATGCAGTGGCAAGTTGCAGATGATGAGTAGGTCATCCTCCGCTCCTCCTAGCTAGCATGATAGGCGGTAGTCCGCTAGCCAGAGCTCAGGGTTGGTCTCCCTTGAGTACTTGGTGAGGATTGCTGGCTGTCGGAACCGAGCCGAAAACTTAGCCCTACGGATCGCCTCGCTGAAGACGCGGGAGCCCAGAGGCTCAGCGCATCACTACGGTCGTGCTCAGGGTCATACCTCCCGCCTCGGCGTGGTCGGTAGCGTCGAGACTCGGCCTCGTCCCTATCGCGGCGCCTGGCCTCGAGGGTGGCCCAGACATCCACATTGGTCCCGACGCACTCGTGGACAGATGGGGCCTTAGCGCCCCCTTGCGGATTAGGGGGTGTCGGGCCTTGTACGTTTTGTGCTTTGTTGGGAGGGGGTTGATCCCCCAGGCATCTTGCCCTTGTGTCGTGGGACTGCGATGCGGAGCTTTCCGTGTTTTGTACTACGGCTTGCTCCAGGAGGCCTCGGAGCCCCTGGCACACTCTTCTTCCCTCAGGGGTCAATGGCTCGGGCATCGCCCTGAGGAGCAGCACGGCGGCCATCACATTCTGGTTGGCCATGCTGAAAACTAGGGGGTTATCCCCCCATCGTCTTCGACAATGCGTCGATTGACGTCGCGGGCACAGCGCCTCGCTGCCCCTCCGTCCCATCGAGCGGATTGGTCCTGCTCTAGGGTTTCACGCAGTTGCCGGAGTCGTGTGCGTTCCTCTTCGAGCCTGGCCTCTAGCTCATCGAGCTGCTCCAGGTCAGGTCGTCGAGCCTCTGCTGGAGCAGACGCGGCTCCGCGAGCTCCAGGATGACCTTCGAGGGTCATGTTAGGAGGAGGAGTCACGTTTCATCGCTTAGAGGGTTCTATGCCACCTTGGGCATCAGAGGTTGTTCCTTCAACCTCGAGGTTGAAGCACTCTCGTGATGGGTCGTAGTCACCATCATCGGAGTCGAAGTAGCCGAGGCAATAGTTTCTTGCCTCAAGGAAGCGCATGAAGGTCTCCGAGGTTGCCAAGACCGGAGAAGTCAGCGCCAGCCCATTTGTCCTCACCTGAGGTGGGATCCTTAGGGTATGATGAAATGGGCGGCGTGGCGATAAGGTCCAGAGTAGACCTTAGGTGATGTCCTAGGAGATCCGCGTATGCACTCAGCGAGGTGCTTGCAGAGGAGGCATAGGTGGCGGCTGTGCTTCTGAGTCCGAAGGGGAGCTCAGAAGGCGTAGCCGTAAGCTCTCCCGTCATTGTTTTAGGCGACGTGGGAGGGAGCTGTGAAGTTGAAGCCCCTGGGTCCCCCTTTCGGAAGGGAGGTGGAGGCTGTGTCTTGCCCTTTGATCAGGGCGGAACAGGGGGTCGCGATGTCCCCCTATTGGTTCGTGGAGCAGAGCTTGCTGCTCCACGGGCCCTACCTCTGATGCCGCGTGGGCCAGAGGAATGAGCGATCTGATGTGGAATGTGCGGGGGAGTGCTGGACGAGTCCTGGCTTCGGCAGCAGGGTCAGAGATCCTAGACCTCAGATGCCCACGCCGGGCTCCCCCTGCATGATGTCCCGAGCGCCTCTCAGGCACTAGCAGTGGTGGGATTGGCTCAGGATGAGGCTCAGTGTTATCACGAGGTGGGAGGAGGACCATGTCATAGCCAGAGCCAAGAGACATGAACTCCAAACTCCCAAACATCATGATAGTGCCGAGGCGAAGTGGGCGAAATCCGTCTGCCATCCGGGCTTTCCCTAACAGGGAAAGGAGAGTAACACGCAGAAGGCCCCTACCTAGCGCGCCAACTGTCGACGTCTGGACTCGGAGTCCAGGCACTAACAAGTGATGAGTCTGCGTGCCCTCCTAAACCCGAATGGTGATGCAAGAGAACATAGAGGATTTATACTGGTTCGGGCCTTGTCTGCCCTACGTCCAATGAGAGAGTCGGAGTGTGTATTGCCTTGCACCCGAGAGTGCTTGTAGTAGGGGTGTACAAGCTGGTTGTGAGAGATGGCTAAGTCCCAGGTCTCGGCTTTGGGAAGTGAGTGGGAAGGAGGCTCAGTATACTGAGTCCCTATCTCTATGTATGTGGAGTGGAGTGCACTACTTATGGACTACACTTGTGTCTTTGGTGTGATTATGAGTGTTGTTGTCGTCGTTCTTCTGATGGGTGCCCCGCCTCCCTTTTATAGACACAAGGGGTGGCACGGCTTTTACATGTGTAAGCTTGTGAATTATCTTTGGTGTTTAGAGCAGTGATAATGCAGACCCTATAGAGATCGGCCACCTCGTCCTTGGGGTATGGTTGACGGTGTGGTCATTCCTGTGGAGCGTCGCCGAGCCCTGTTTGAATCGTGGAGGTCGGGTCAAAGGCACTGCAGCGTGTCCTGTAATAGTAAAATAGTAACAGCCAGAGTATGGTCACAGTGGCAGGGATTAATCTTCCCCATACCTCTTTTACTGTCAGGCAATGCCCTATAGTGAAAGAGGTAAGGTGCCACAGTGACCAGAGTTGTTGGAATAGTGGTCGACATGCCCTGCTGCAGCGTGGGGGGCATGGCACACGTCACAGCAGGGGTACGGCCACCGTGTACTGGAAGCTTGGCTCTGAGGCCGAGGCTCGGGCGAGGCGTTGATTACGCTCGAGGCTAAAGCTTGGTCGGGACAGAGAGTGCGCCCGAGACCCAGGGCTCGGGCGAGACAAGGTCTGCGCTCGAGGCCTGAGGGGTCGGGCGAGGCGGAGTCTGCGTCCGAGGCCAAAGGGGTCGGGCGAGATGGAGCCTGCGCCCGAGGCCAAAGGGGTCAGGTGTTCCTTTTACTCTTTTTTGCCGCTTTTTATCCCCTTAATTTGGGTATCCTATTTTATGGTACCAAACAGTAGCTCCCGAGCCTGTAGAGGGGCTGGGATGCTCCTCCGGAGGCTCTTTCTAAGGGTTAACTGTTGGATTAAGACTCTTATTTCCTCCGAGGGGTGCGCGCGAGCGCACCCGCCAGGTGTAACCCCCGAGCCTTGGGAGGAATGGTGTTATTCCTTCAAAGGCTTTTACTCCTCGATGGTATTGTAGGGAGTATCCGGAGGATATGGTACATGTTCTTTTCATGCAGTGCCTGTTCCCCTACGCGGGTGAAGCCCCCGAGCCCTTCCCCATAAGGGTCGATCAGGGTCTTTCCCAATTTCATTTTGCGCCCCTCATTCATCCTTTTGCTCGGAGGAGGGATGGGTAGCGTCGTACTACCCTCGGTGGGCGAGTATCGACGCTCCCGGGGAGCTACTAGTGGGTAAATCCAAGTGGATGTCCGAGACCCATTCGATAGGGGTCGGCTTGCGGCCTTATGGGCACATCTCAAAATACCCGAGGGCAGTCACGGTGGATGTCGGAACCGTTCGGTAGGTTTCGAGGGCTCAATGCCTCCCTCGATGGGATCCCACTCACGCGACACCCACATAGGTCTCGGATACAACTGTTAAGGATGCGCCGAGCCCCTGTGGGGCTCGGGCCGCGGCCTCTATCGTGCTCATCCTCAGTCATCCCTTGCTCGGTTATCCTGAGGCGACTGTTCGAACCCACTTTGTAGGTCAAGCTCGGGCGACGCGTTGATTACGCTCGAGGCTAAAGCTTGGTCGGGACGGAGATTGCGCCCAAGACCCAGGGCTCGGGCGAGACGGAGCCTGCGCCCGAGGCCAAAGGGGTCGGGCATTCCTTTTACTCTTTTTTACCGCTTTTTATCCTCTTAATTTGGGTATCCTATTTTATGGTACCCAACAATAACAAACAGCCAAATAAGCACAGACATGCAAATAAGCACATATCAATACATGTTGTAAAAGCTCAGACCAGCTAATTGTAACATACCATTGTTCCTATACTGTTCAACATCTAGACAGTTTCTAAAACATGCCGGTGCTGCTATACTTTTCAATACTGTGCCTGTTCACTGTGAGTGTGCTTTGTTAGGCCTTTTTTTAGTTCCCAAAAAAAAAAATTCCATCACATCGAATCTTTAGACGCATATATAAAAAAAATAACTAATTGCATAGTTTGTCTGTAATTTGCGAGACGAATCTTTTGAGTCTAATTAGTCCATGATTGGGCACTAATTGCCAAATAAAACGAAAATGTTATAGTAGCCAAATCTAAAAAATTTGGCGAACTAAACAAGGCCTTAGCATATCTGATCCTGCCAACGTATTAGTGAAACATATTACCTGCCAATATTTGGAGCTTGTTTATGACTACTATATCAGTGAAACATATTACCCTTTTTATTAGAAAAATCAGTAGGAGATGAGCTTTAAACTAAGGTAGAGAATCAAGCCGGATACCTAAACGGTTCTTTATATGTAGCCTTGCGAGATCACTAAAAGAAAGGCAAGAGAAGAATGAATCAAAAAGGCAGCAGCAGTAGTAGTTGCATTCTTCAGGCACTTGCTTAATTGGAGGACAACTGCATTTACGATCATTTGGAAGAGTATGATCAGAAACAAAGTGATTCCAGTTGCACTAATATACAATTATACACTGATTAATATTGATGGTGACAAGGGTTTTAACATGATCAGAGACAAAGTTATTCCAGTTGCAACTAAGGTCCGTGCCCTAATCAAACATAGGTATCTTTGGTATTTTATTTTTAGAGTCAAGGGCCAGCGCCCCCGTCTTTTAACATTCACCAAAAGACAGAAATATTCATTACAGCACAGTTTGTAATCTCCCTCATACCTCGAAAACCAAATACCAGGACTCAAATGTAACAGCTACAGACCTGACTGAAAAGAGCAACAGGCCTTAACAGCTACAGACTCAACAGAACAACCTAAAAGAACAGCCCCAAAGAACGGCACTCATGCATTATATCATCATCAGACTGGTTCGCACGCCAGCCTACATGAGCTCCAGGCTTGAACATCACCAGAAGGAACCAGCACCGGCATCATCTTCAGAAAACTCTGCACTTCTCCACCACTTGCAGCTTAGTTGGTATTATCTTTTAGGGGCAGATTAGCATCTAGAATAGAAACAGCACAAATCATCAATTAAATTAATAAAAAAGAAAAATATTCACTAAAGACAAACAGAGTAACTTTTATTTAAAATGTGACAACCAAATAACGGCAAACATGGACGGAGCTCACTGCAGGGCCATATAGGTAAGAAAAAAAAACTTTTTGGGCCAAGAAAGGAAACCAGTTAAAATCAGGGACAAATAAAGAATTCTCTTTAGATAAATCCAGATAGCGACAACCTTATGGTTTGTAGGGTATCCAAGAAGGATGCATTGTGTAGATGTGGGGGCTAGCTTGTGGGAAGTTGTGAAGGAAAGGTTTGGACAACAATGGCATCCAAAAACCCAAAGGTAATCATATGATGGTGTTTGCGTTCAAAATAAAACATATGATGGTGTTGACCCAAATACGACTTCATGAGGACTTTAGACGTCTAAGGTTTCTACGGGGAGGTGATTAAGGACGTATGTGACTGTAAGAAGAGTGTCGGCCCAAAACATGGGAGGTAGACTTGCTTGGAAAAGCAAGGTATGGATGATGTTGGTGGTAATTTTAATGATGTGCTCAGCTTTACCGTTTTGCTAGGACATGTAGGGACAAACGTAGCTAGGTACCGAGAGTGAGAATTGAGGAAGAAATCTTGAGTGGATACATTGTCAAATTATTTGCCATTGTCGCATTGGATACATGATACTTGAGTACTGTGATGTGTAGATACATAGGCACTGAAAGGTTTTAGACACAGAAGGTGTCAGAGTTTTGGACAAGAGTGAAAGTCCACAAGTGACGTGTGTAGTCATCTAAACAAACAAGATAATACTTGTTGCCGAATATACTTTTAATTAGAGACGTCCATACATCACAATGGACAATTTGGAAGTTTTATTTGTGTGCGACAAAGAAGACTGAAAAGGAAGCCTCGCGTGTTTTCCAAATTGGCATGCATGACAAGTAGGAGTAGCTGATCCATTGCTAGAGATGGCGTTTGTGGTGGTGAGGTGGTGGTGAGGTGTTGAAGAACAAGAGTGCCAGCATGACCAAAGGGGCTGATACTAGAGTGTGACGTCGGAAGATGGCAAGATGAGGGTATGTGGCACTACTTGAAGGACATGGCACAACTTGTCGGACATATTGCATCCAAGCATCACTGTCTTGGTTTGGAGATCCTTCACAGGGAGGCCAAAACGGTCAAAATTGCTCAAAACCATTATCATCAGCGGTAAGTTTCAAACAGAGACTAAATTGGCAATAAGGCGTGGTGATACAGACATTGTTTAGGTGAAGTAGTCTAGAGGAAGAAGGAATTGAGGTAGAACCAGACGAAGTAATAGGTAAGCGAGAATCATCATCCATGTGACTCCAGAAGAAGGTATGGGCTGAGGAGCGGATAGATTACCAGAATCAGAGACCAGGTGCAAAGAATCACCTGAGTCCATGTAGTATGGGCAGGTCGTGTTCCCTTGAGGGGCCATGGCATTCATCGCTTGGATGAGAGGCCTGGTCCAATTCTGGAAGATGAGATTATTCCTTGTCCAAATGCTCCAGCGAAGTAAGATAATATTCTCCATAAAGAAAGGAACATGCAACTGAGATTTGAGAGCATCCAAAATAGCATAAGGATGGACTATTGACTGGAACTTAAAGACTCGACTAGGGGGACAGACGTTCCCCTGATTTTCGTCTTAAGAAGATGGTGCCGTGACTCGAACCCGGGCTGGCTCAGCCAACCGCTTCTTTGGCGTGTTGTGCTGACCAGTTGCACCTTGAGAGTGTTGGCCTATTGACTGGAACTTGCAGATGTAGAAACATGCTTGTGCAAAAGGACAGTGTAGAAAGAGATGTTTTAGTGTATTTTCTGTTGAACTTGTACATAAAACAGTCATATGATTCAGATCCTTGGAAATTATCGGATGGGAGATGAAATATAACATTATCAATCTCTGCATTTGAAAAGGGCTCTTCAAGATGATTCAGATCAGAATTATGATGCAGAAGATCAGCTAGATTAAAAAAAACATTTGCTGGAAGTCCATTAGTCCAACATGCCCAATCTTTCCTTGAAAGATCTTCTGAAAAGTTTTGCTTTAGAAGGATGGCCATGGAATGTTTCACCTTGATTTAAATACTTGTGATTACGTTCACCTTGATGGTGGCTGCAGCGAAAAAATTTGTCCCTAAATCACCTGGTTTGATCCATTTGACTTTACTCTGTAGTTTCCAATAAATTTTCTGCGGATGGAGTAAGTGAATTAGATTCCTATCCAAGATATCTTTAAAGTTCCATTCTTCAAGGAAGAGATCTCTGTGCTCTTCTAGAACTTCCACGAAGGGCAGAATGAGTTTCACATTTTCTATGGTATTCTTCAAGCTTGATAAATGTTTCTGCTATTGCTTTAACACTCCCCTTAGGTGTTTGAATTTAGCAGTAATCAATTTAGCTACATCAGTTTGTTGTATAGGTGCATTCCATCATGTTCCGTCCAATAATTTTCTAATCTGAAAAAATGTCCCCTTGAATGTCTGTACCAATGGAGACTAAGCACGGGACATAATCTAAAGTTTCCATAACAAGAGGTCGAACTAATGTATTGGGACAACTCAGGGTCCAAGAGCTAGAAGTAAAAAAAAACAATATAGGCGTTCTGAGAGTGGTAACTCGTAACGCTGCTTATTCGCCCAAGTGAACTATCTACCATGAAGGGGAAGGTCCACTAACCCAAAAGCACTAATTGCCTCATTTGAACAATAAACATTTCAGTAGTATCACCACCCGGCTTATTTCTGTTTGAGGGGTCACGCATGAGATTAAAGTCACCCAAGATCAACCTGATAACAATAAGCCTTGTTGGCTGGGATATTTAGGAGTTAAAACTCCATGGGTATTAGGAGTAGTTGGTGCATATGTCAGCACCCTTATCTTAGCATCTACTTTAGCATATGCTGTCTACTTTAGAATATGATGTGGCTTTCTTAACAGCCAAGTTTGCTACTCTATATGTATCCCCAACCTGCCATAGTTGTGGCAACTAGCAAGGCTAATGAAATCAAGATCTAGCCACAAAACCTGTGTTTTATCTCCAACACAACCAATCCATGTTTATAGGTATGCGATTAAGGTCAATAATGGCTCAGATATAAGAAAAAAAATGCATAATATATTGACATCATCTAATATAAGTATATATGTTAAACAATATAATTTTCTTATGTAATCATACCTTTCTTTATAAGAGCTTTCTGATCCCCATCAGCGTCCATGTACTGCTGAGGAGTCTTCTTGGGCGCCAGCCAGCCATCTTACCAAAGATACGCATACGCCAAGTCCGGTATTGGCTAGAAGAACCAAGCTCATTTTCAAATTGATCCATACAATCTATATCCACTGTCCTACCAAAGACCTGGCTCCGGCATTGACCAAAATCAAAGAGACCATTTTTTCTAATTTGATGTCTAGGATCCCAATCTATTGCTTTACCGAAGCGGGAAATGCTGCTGTTCATTTCTGAAAAGAGAGATAATTTAACCCTAGAATCCCGGGAATCCTTTTCTTCAGACAAACTCATATCGTCATCTGTTTCAGTCTCCTCATTTTCTTCAGACAAACTCGTATCATCATCTATTTCGCTCATCTCATTATCAGTTTCATCTGATGACACCCAGTTATTGTCTGAATATGGAGGACACCACCCAGAAGTATTTTCAAGACCATTTGGTTCGAATTTGCCCATAAGGTATGAGGACCATAGCGGAACTCTTATTTTGTTCCTAAGCTCTTGGACAGATTTGATCTCAATTCCTTTTTTGTTCACAATTTGTGGTTCTTCTCCTCCACCAAGTATTGTGTCCACACAATATAATAACTGAGCTGAATAGAATCCATAGTTTTTGACCAGCAAAGATAATTTCTTTCCCAATATACTCTGCTTATTGTCATAAGAATCTAATATAGCTTGAAAAACGTCCTCTAGTCTTATAGCCTCAGGGCCATGTACTGCAAACACAGCTATTGCCCTTAACACATTTGTAGAGATTACTCCATTGCATTTATGCAAGACTTCGAAATTCTCTATCACAGGCTCAAAGCCAATTCTGACCGTAGAGACATCGCGATCTCTACAAAGAGCAGTATAGTTATCTCCAGTATCAATAAACCTGTAGTTTTGATCTTCTATGAACTGCTTGTCAATCTTAAAGCCTCCAAAACGGTCCCCATGCCATCCTTTTATATATAAATTCCGCCCAGACAAAGAGACTGTAAGGCTGCGATCATCATATTTGTAAATGAAATGAAAGGTACCTTTACCAGGGGTCGTAAAGACCTCAGCCCCTGGTCCAAAATGTTTGGAAATATCAACTGGCTTCCGATTAGAGCGGCACCATTTTCTCGCTTTTCTGATGGCTCTTTTATAGCTGCGTGTTGATCTATCCAAATCATTAGGATCCAGCACTATTGTAGCTGTGTTTCCTGGATGACATTCCCCCATCAGGTCTTTTCTGTTATCCTCAATCAGGTCTTTTCTCCTTTGCATGTAGGGAGAGAAATGTATTTGTCGTACAATTATCTGGAAGGAAATGACAAAAAAAACATCTGTAAAATGTAAAGAAAAAAAAGGTGATGAGTTTAACATGCAAGTATCCAAACTATCAGCACCTTAAAACTTTGGCTTAATTTGTTCAACTACTCCAGCGCCAACATTTTTGCATCATTCCATGTAATAGCACAGCACTAAGTCTTAAGAGTAAACTTAATTGTTTAAATTGAAGAAAACTAAACTTGTTCAACTTACAGTTGAGCCATGTTGCTCCTTAAGGCAAATCGAATACTTCTCAGAATCATGCTTTTTCTCTGATATACTCTCATTGCATTTGTTTCCAATTTCCCCTATGAGCTTTTCTGCCTGAATTTCCAAACATTCAGAAAAATTATGGCATAAGAATAACTTGAGCATTCTAGACATCTAGCACAAATAATTTCTGAAATAGAAGTTAACTTACCTTTTCTTTTTCGGCATTAGTAATTTCTATCTTTTCACGTTCATATTTCTTACGGATTTCATTGATCGCCTGTAAAATTCATTTGCAAAAACTGTAATTTATTTGCGATCCAGATGCCAAAGTACTCTGAAATTAATAGAAATGTAATACCTGGTCATTTTTGAGAGATAGCTCTTGCAAATGCTTGGATAGTTCTATCTTTTCACCTTCAGGCATGAGATCATACTGTTTTTGTGCCTTACTAAGTTGGCACTCTGTTGCAGAAAGTGATGCTTCGACCTGGGCATTGGATTCAAAAGGCTGTGTTAAGTACTTATGTTATCTATAAACCATCATATTTTGATATTTAAAAAATCTAAATAAACACAAACCTGTAACTTTTGGTCCTCCAAAGTCTTCTCTCTTTCTACAGAACAAAGATAGAGTTGCTCCTTCTCATCCAGAACACTATGAAGCTGGTTGATCTTATTCTCAAGTGTATTAACCTGCTGGTCACGCTTAGTTATCTCTCCTTGTAGAGATTCAGCATTGTTAGATTTCTCTTCCATAATGAAATGCACTTGGCCTAGATGCTCCTGGTTATTTGATTCTAGCTTCGAAATCTTTTGAAGCAATTCTTCCTGCATATACAATATCATGAGCAAGGAGAATCAACTAATGTCTCAATTAAACAGGAAAAAGCAAGATAGGAATTTGGACCAGCATTGTCCTTCCAACATGTTGAAACTTCATATGCATTTTTCTAAAACAATTTTCAAAACGCACTTTGCCAAAATCTAGATGGAAAGTTACCTTGTGATTTGGCATATTTCCTTAGTAATCAAAATAGATGATCCAAAATGTTTTCTCTGATTCGTCTAAGAAATTAGTGATACCATTTAGAGAGAAAATTTATTATTAGGATGAAAAATATGAAATACAGCTACTAGTACTCCGGAAAATAGGATATACATGCACTGAATGAAGATTTTGTTCAGATATTTGCAAGCAACAAGAGTATATAACTAGGATTACAATCAAATGAAAATCAAAATGTTCCAAAGCAACCCAGTGCACAACAGAAGGGCTTGAAACCTACATTTTGTCCATAGTCCCATGCATATAAAATAAATCAAAGCATAAAATGAATCTCAAAGAAGACAAACTGACAAAAGTGCACAGCAAACCATGGTGCAGTATATCCATTTAAGATTTAAATTCAGAAATGAAACTAATGGTTATATTTAATTTCTGTTTGAATTAATGATCGCACAGCCAAATTGAAAATTAAAATGAAAATGAAAATATAATATTCTTTCATTAGTGTAACTGGACCATATGTGCATTACAAACATGATACTACTTTAACAGTTATGGATGCATTACACTTGCTTTTCCAAACATGAACTAAAAAGCACTGAAGGGTGTGAAACAGCCAATGTAATCCAATCAGAATAAGGCCCAATTATTTGTGTTTTAATTACAGGCCACAAAGGTGTAGAGACATAGTAGTGTAATACCATTAAGTTATTTCGTCAATTTGATTCTCTCAGTAGGGGGCAGAGCACTATGTTAGAATGCGGAACCTAGAAAAAATATTTTCTATTTAATGTATAACCTACAAAAAAAACTATTTGCACAAGGAGTCCATTCCATGAGACAATTGACCTTACTTAATGAGAACATATGTGACTACATAATTATGTTCAAGGCTTAGCATTCTATGCAATAAATACAATAAAACAAACATTGCATGCATGTGACATATACATCACTTAGTTATGAACGTATCCAAACTTGGTGAGTAGGCAGAACCTTCTTAGAGTTCACTTCTTGATCAACTCGTGCTCTTTGCTTCTCCTCCTGTACCATAGAATGTTTTGTATTTACTAAAGTGACTGTATTCAAAACTACAAAAAAAACTGATCATCACCTTGGACTTCTGAAGCTCCAGTTCCTCCTGCATCCTCTGGCATTTTTCCTCATGATGTATCCTTAGTGACTTGATTTGAAATTCATGCTCTTTCCTGAGCAATGACAGCTTCTACACATTTATACAGATTTCATCAGTATGGAAAACTTCCATGATCAAACCATGTTGCTGAATTTGTTACTGACCTCCTTCAATTCATTCTCAGCCTGAGACTGAATGCGCTGCAGTTCTTCTTTGAGATAAGCCCAGAGAGTTGACTGTTTATGCTCATTATCCTGCTGAATTCTTGCCACCTGAATATCAGCAAATCACCGCATTCACGGTCATTTCAGAGGGGGGTGGGGGTACACAGGTTTAATCAAATTATCTAGTATGTACTCCCTCTATTCCAAATTGTAAGTCATTTAAACTTTTCTAGGTACATAGCTTTTGCTATGCATCTATAGCTACATAGTTTTTACTATGTATCTAGAAAAGCTAGAACAAATTACAATTTCAAACAGAGTAGCATTTAATTATATACTATTTTTGACACCATGTAAATAACAGTTAAATAAGATTTTTGAAAAAAAAAAATATTAGTATCTCACTAGTTCTGCAATGTATGTCCATAAGTTATAGCAATAACAGTTTGAAAGTTTAAAATTTTACATGAACATAATTCTAAAATGGTTTATCTGATATCATGCTGCGGAACATCATATATAAGCTGCTGCGAAACCAAAGGGAAACCAAAGTGCTATTGGAGCCTCATATTTTGTCAGCAGTATGCTATGGGTGTGTGACAGATGAATATAATGTAAATCACTAAACCCATCTTCAGTGCTTACCTTAAAGAAATAATCTTTAAAGTAATTGCTACCTTAGGTTATTTTGGTATGGTTTTCTTTTTATCTACATGGCAAGGCCATTTAGGAGCTGCAATTTAAAGAAAGGAACACCTAGAACGTCTGGTAACTTTTTGATGTACTAAACCTTTTCAGCAGAGAACCCTTAAAAGAAAGTTTCCATGCAATTATGTATAAAAGTCCAATCTATCAGCACCTTAACGCTTTGGCTTACTTTGTTCAGCTGTTCCAGCACAAACATTTTGCATCGCTCCATGTCATAGCACATGCGCTAAGTCTTAAGGAAGAGTAAACTTAATTGCTTAAAATGAAACTCGTTGTACTTACCATCGTGCCATGTTCCTTCTTCAGGCAAATCAAATACCTCTCATAATCATGCTTGTTCTGTGATATGTTTTCGTTGCATTTGTTTTCAATTTCCCTTATGAGCTTTTCTGCCTGAATTTCCAAACATTCAGAAAAATTATGGCATAAGAATAACTTGAGCATTCTAGACATCTAGCACAAATAATTTCTGAAATAGAAGTTAAACTTACCTTTTCTTTTTCGGCATTAGTAATTTCTATCTTCACAAGTTCATATTTCTTACGGATTTCATTGATCGCCTGTAAAATTCATTTGCAAAAAACTGAATTTTATTTGTGATCCAGATGCCACAGTACTCTGCAACTAATAGAAATGTAATACCTGGTCATTTTTGAGAGATAGCTCTTTCAGATGCTTGGATAGCTCTATCTTTTCACCTTCAAGCATGAGATCATACTGTTTTTTTGCGTCGCTAAGTTGGCACTCTGTTGCAGAAAGTGATGCTTCGACCTGGGCATTGGATTCAAAAGGCTTGTTAAGTACTTATGTTATCTATAAACCATCACATTATGATATTTAAAAAAACTAAAAAAACACAAACCTGTAATTTCTGGTCCTCCAAAGTCTTCTCTGTTTCCACATAACAAAGATAGAGTTGCTCCTTCTCATCCAGAACACTGCAAAGCTGGTTGATCTGATTCTCAAGTGTATTAACCTGCTGGTCCCGCTTAGTTATCTCTCCTTGCAGAGTTTCAGCATTATTAGATTTCTCTTCCATAATGGATTGCACTTGGCCTCGAAGCTCCAGGTTATCTGATTCTAGCTTCAAAATCTTTTGAAGCAACTCTTGCTGCAAGTAGAATATCATGAGTAAGGAAGCTTACACGTCATCAATATTTTTTCATTAGAAAATGAATTGTAACTGGGCCAGATAGTTGACAAACCTTGTGATTTTCAGCAAGGGTAGAATCTTCTAGCAACTTTTGAATTCTCCCTTGTAGTTCAGAAGCTAATTTTTCTAACTGATTGATG
>Ga0182004_10001685_pt1 | contig 16539 bp, 11 predicted proteins | sample Sormic07211540_1_FD_120479 | JGI IMG/M metagenome (GOLD analysis project Ga0182004, IMG submission 120479) | Endophyte microbial communities from Sorghum bicolor roots, Mead, Nebraska, USA - 072115-40_1 MetaG | ecosystem: Host-associated > Plants > Roots > Unclassified | place: USA: Nebraska...
AGGAAAGACTCAAGTCCGCCGGGCCGGGGTTCTGGACCGGAACGGAACGGAAGCCACCCATAAATTGCCGTCAGGGGTCGTTGGTTGGTCGAGCGGACCGCTCCAAACCCAACGTGAGCGCGCCGCGTGCGGACGGGCAGCTGGAGCCTCGGCTCTCCCCTCACCTACTTGTGGGGGAGCCCCTTGAATGCGCGCGACGGGCACACACATTGAATACGAGCGCGCAAACCCCGTCGTAGCAGAAGTCATGGGTTACTGTTAGCCGAGCGCCATTGCTAGCCTGGCTTTGCCGCCTGCCGATCGTCGCCCGTCGGTACGCCTTGTTTTTGCCCGAACCATGTAAATAAGGTGGCGCAAGCAGCCATCATCCAGTGCGTGCGTTCGTGCGCGCGCGCGAAGATGCCGCACAGTAGGCCTAGCATTTGGCGAAGACGTACGCTGCATGCCCGCGGCGAGGCTGAACACGGGACGTGCCAGGTGAGGGGTGACGCCTGCATGGTGGTATCGTATCTACGCGCAATGGACAAAGATGTCAAGCGGCAGGTCAGGTAGCGTAGCATGCTAGCAGGCAGTGATGAAGCTGGCCAACTGTTTTTCGGGTGGTCTGGTCTGGTCTGAGGCCTTGTTTAGTTCACCTCAAAAACCAAAATATTTTCAAGATTTTCCGTTACATCGAATCTTACGCCACATGCATGGAGTATTAAATATAGACGAAAATAAAAACTAATTGCACAGTTTACCTGTAAATCACGAAATAAATCTTTTAAACCTAGTTACTCTATGATTGGATAATGTTTGTCAAATAAAAATGAAATTGCTACCGTTCTAAAAATTTTTCAGTTTTCGGAACTAAACGAGGCCTGAGCGCCTTTAGAAAGGCCGCCAGAGTGGGTTTGACGAAGCGCAGAAACGGATGGGGAGGTTCGCCGTGCTGGTGCTGGAGTGAGGACGTAGTACACTGTAGTACTGAGGTTTGAAGACGGGAGCGTCAGCGAAACAGGGGTCCAGCACCTTGGTTCACCATCTTTTTTTTTACAAACACGGTATGGAGAGGGTTGGGTCAACCAACCGAGCCAACCTTGCCCATACGCAGTAGTAGTAGTAGCAGTAGCTCGATTAGCTCGAAGAAGACCGACCTGCAGGTAGCTCGCAGGGCCGGTGCGATTAGTTTGGTTGGAATGAGACCCCTTTTGAATGTTTTGCTGCTCGTACCTCGTCGGCTATCTCAGGGGGCTTGAGTATGCGTCTTTCTTTGGGCATTCAGCGTATCATCTTGGAGATCTATCCTGCGACTGTGGCAAATGCAATCAGCGGCCTAGACTCTGATAGATCCCCTGTTACCACCATATTTGGAGAAATTGGAGCTAAAATGGTGTGTGAAATTGCGCTGTCTACTTTGTATTCTGTTTTTCATTGTCCTCGAGCTTGCAATTCAGTTGTACACTTTCAATACTCCACTCATCCCAAAATAAATAACGCCATGTTTAATCATTTGCCTTATTCTATTTTAAATAATAAAATAAATAATTTATTATTAAAGTATTTCAAAGATAAAATATAATTCATAACAAAATAAATAATATTCTTTATAAAAAAATTAAATAAGACAAATACTCAAACATGCGATGTCTAAATGTGAAAAAGGTCATAAATTTTGGAATGGAGTTAATAGATGCTTTAGACCAAAGCTTTGTAAACGGGCCTGTCTTCTAGCTAAACCATGTCTTAGGCCTTGTTTAGTTGGTAAAAAATATTGGGTTTAGCTACTTTAGTACCTCTATTTGTATTTGATAATTATTGTATAATCATAGACTCACTATGCTCAAAAGATTTGTCTTGCAAATTACAGATAAACTGTGCAATTAGTTTTTATTTTTGTTTATATTTAATGTTTTATGTATGCGTCCAAAGATTCGATGTGACAGAGAATCTTGAAAAAAATTTGGAATTTTGGAGGATATTAAACAAGGCCTTGGTATGTAGCTTTGTAAACAAGTCAGGGAAGCTAACATAGTTTAGTCCCACTAATCACCGAAGAGGAGCTAAAATAATTTTAGCTCGCTAAAATTTAGTTAGGAGAACCAAACAAGGTGTAAATAGAATAACAATTTTTAGGATTTTTAGTACTATTTTGTCACGTGCTCCGGTCTCCAACGCTAGAATACCAATTTTTAGGATTTTTTTTTTGTTAAAAATTTTCAACGTGCGCCTGTCTCCAACGCTAGTGAGACAGGAAAACGTATTCTTGTCTGTCTTCTCAGATTAACTTTCGAAACTCCGAGGTATCAATTGCTTTGAAAATGCCTCGACGGATTTCTTTTATAAAGACACTCAAAAGAGTATCTTGCATCTGATATATTTGAAGAAAAACAAAGGCTAATACTCCAAAAGATGAACAAAATGGCTTTAAAAAAATAAAAGTATATCAAAGACCCAATTAATCGTCCTTTTTCTTTGAACGTCTACATCCTGCCGAAATTTAAAGATCGCACCGAAAAGACATAAAAAAGGGACACTGCAAACATCCTAGGTAAACGAGACTTTGATGACTGCAGAAGATATTCGTTGATGATAACGAGATCTAGTATCCATTAAAAGAACATTGACCTAAAGGAGCTCTCCAAAGAACGTAGACTTACAAATCTTCACCATCAGAAGAGAGTGTTGAAGTTGTCGAACGTTGTTGTAGAACAGACTAAAAGAAGAGGTCGATATGGTTGCATCAAAAACAACCGACCACTTCCTATAATAAGCACACCAAATGTCAAGATCTAAAGAAGAACAATAGATTTTACAGCCAAACTCTCATTGACCCTTTGTCAACGTCATATCAAATATCGTCGAGGTAGCGAGAGGCTAAAGAGACCTTATTCCAAAGTACCATCATCACCACCACCCTGATTGCTAAAAAAACTCTAAACCAACAAAGATCCACAAAACTAACCTTAAACTACAAAGAAAAAGAGGATCGGGTCCCCGCTCCACTGTCCATCGATGTGGACAACGGTAAGAGAGAGGAGGGAAACCAAGGCGTGTCATTAGGGGAGGACAGCGGTGGTAGCGGTTTGTGCCTTTATGGGACTGTTCCAAAACAATCAATTAATATAATTCCTTAATTAAGGGCCTCTTTGGATATAAGGGCTAATTGCTAGAATTTGCTCTAATACATTTAAACAAAAGAGCTAATAGGTGGGCTATTTTTAGTCAAGTCTCCAACTAGTTATTAATCAATTAGCTAGCTAAACATATCTAATTTATACTAATTTTTAGCCCCAATTAGGAACCAGTTGTGTGTATTAAATAGGCTCTAACTGTCCAATGCTATTCGTTGAAACTCTCTAAAAGAAAAGGAAAAAGTTCACATTGTCTTCCTCAACTTTTACAAAAAATCAGTTTTTCCTCTCTGAACTCCAAAACTTCAACGAACTTTTCAAACCATTCGTTCTATCTTCTTGGCCTGGTTATAAGCGGATTCAAATGTGGTTTTGTCTTTTTTTTTATTTATTTTGACTAAATATTTGAAAAATTATAGTAAATCACAGAAAAATCATAAAATAAAGAGTCAATTTTTTTAGACCCCACATGAGTAGATCTACATATTGAAAATTTTAATATGGTATTCTTTATTACAAAGTTTTTGCTATAGTTTTAGATCTTTATTTTTCTATATTTAATTAGATTAACTCATATCTGTAGTTTATATGGCGTAATTGTGGTGAAATTTTTATGATTAGCTAATTATTGTATACTAGAACTATAGTAAAAATTTCATACTCATTGGATCATTTATAACTTACTAGTCATAGATTTGTTTAAGTTTATGCTTGTTAAATCTAAATAAACTCTTGTGTACTCTCTGAAAAAACAAACTCTTGTTGGTTTGCTACACTACCCCGTCCAGATTTGTTCTAGGCCCGCCCAAAGGCCCAATCAACCAAGCAGCCAATCCTAGCCGCAGGTCGCGGCACATGTACGGCCAACTCTGCTCGGTGCGGCCGCCGACCGCCGCTGTACGGCCATCCTCTGTCTCTCTAGAGTCTAGATTCCAGCCGTGTGCATCCGTCCCAGCCTACTGCTGAAAGCAGGAGCCGAAGAGCGTAATCGGCTAATCGCGGCCGCTCGCCCACCAGTTCCTGATTACTGTTTCCTTCTTCTGAATCTGAAGATAGATCCGTCTTCATCTTGCCTTCGATTGCACGGTTTCGGGGGGAACAGGCGACGGTGATCCGGGAGTATGGCCGAGGCAGCGAACGGGAAGGAGGACGCCAAGAGGACAGGACTGGAAGGCACTGGCCTACCGCTGCAAGGCGGCTCCCACGGCAACCTTCGCAGCGCTGGCAGCGACCAGCAGCTGAGGCAGATGCTCGATTCGCTCAAATCCTCAAAGTCCCCTGTAAGTACAGCTGCTCAGCTCTGCACTCGCCGATGGAATGATCGAAACGGCCTCTGCGTCCCTTAATATTGCTAAAAAAATTGTTTAGCTTGTGAAGGGAATAGTATAGTGAAACAGAAAACAGAACAGCAAAATGTTTCACTAACAATAGTGGAACAGAAAACAGAACAGCATTTCAAGTGTGTCCAGAACACGGATGTACTATTATTAGTCCATAATTTTTTGATTTTCAGATGTCTGTTTTGATCAGGTCTGTTCTTTTGCAGGCTGTGATCAACTATGGTGCCTCATGGTATGCCCCTCTTGTCTCTTGCTTGTGTGGAGACGTTCATTTTTTTTTTTGAAAGAAGCTACATACATCATAGTTGTATATTCCTTAATCTCTAGGCTGCCTGATGGCTTGCATGCTAACATTTGTTCTGTTAAAATATGCATTCCATACTTGATTTTTTTTTTAAAAAGGTCTTGGAAAACTAGATCTTTGCCATGTAAAGGACAAGATCATGCAATTCTGAAATTCTGGTGATTCAATTTGCTTGTCCACTAGATTCTTCATTATCAATCAAACTCACTCCTCCTCGTACGTAGGTGCCGTGTTTGCAGCCAGATTCTTCCATCCTTCTGCAAGTTCAGTGATAAGTTCAAGAATCTTACTTTCGTCTATGCGGACATTGACGAGTGCCCTGAAACAACGCAAAACATACGCTACACCCCAACCTTCCATTTCTACAGAGACGGGGAAAGGGTTGATGAGATGCTTGGCACAGGAGAAGAGAGACTACATGATCGGCTATGGTTGCATTCTTGATTGATAGGCTTCCACTTCCGTTGTTTCATGAACCATTTATGCTGAATGTTTGTCCCGAAATTTCTACGTATGTACCAGCACAGTTCTAATGTCCTTTCGGAGAACTTTGTCTACATTTATTAGTCATGGATAATTTATTACTGTCTGAGTGCCTAGTATCCGTCTGTCTTTTTGATAAGATATCCGTGAGACTGTTAGTGTGTTGAGGTGGGCGTATTAATCAACTAAGTTGAATGGTAACATATAACAAAGTTGGATCATCAGGTGTACTGCTAGATCATGATTCGAAGAACCAGAAGGCAGTAGCCAAAGAAGGAAAAACGGCACGGCTCGCAGTTTCGTTTAAAAAGAGCACATATTTGTACACCAGCTACATTGCTCTTACAACTTGGAATTATGAAAGAGCATCCACCTACATGCTTCTTAAATTAGCGATTACATCATAGATAAGTAAGCTATGCACGATAGCCAGATTTCAGATGTGACATTACAATTGCCTTCTTCTGGCACCAAAAAAAGGAGCAAATTACAGCATCCACCCAAATCTACTTTATCCAAAAACAACCGGCAAATGTCCAATGCAAATTGGCTGGCACATACTAGCAGATGCTCCAACCAAATAAACACCTTCAACAGTTAAAGGCAGTCAGGCCCGAAGAGAAATCAACAATCAGTGATCATGATGCAGCAACATTAGGCTTCAGAGATTTTTTCAGCTTTGAGGGGCCAGGTCTAGTTCGACCTCTGTTACGTTCTGCCTTAATAGATGCAATTACAGCATCTGCCCCAGGACCAAGGCCTTTCCTGCCAACTAATTTCACCCCCAGTTTTTCACAGAGGTAGTGCAACCTCATGTCATCGCCTCCTCTGACCTCCCTTAACTCCATAGCTTGCTGTCGTGATAGCAATGTGTAAACATAAAGCTGTTGTTGCTGGTTAAAGTGTGACTGGAGCTGCTGAAACAACAATTTGTTTGAGTGGTTCTGTTCCGTCTTTACCCCTTCAGCTGCATTTTTCTTCCGTGACGCACCTAATTCCACCTTTAGAATAGCTGGGGATTTTGGATCAGAAGCTTTTCCTCCAAAAATAACGGAGAAGCTTCCAAACTCCAAATCTGGTTGCCTAAACAAGTCCGTTAATATAGCAGCACACGCCTGTGTGTTTGTCGATGGACTTTTGTCTACTTTATTTTTTGCTGCCCGGGCATTGGCATGCAGTGTCATGTTAGCAGCCTCCCGCAAACCACTGATAAAAGCACCATGCATTGTTGCTGGATAACGCCTCGTGGTAGCCTCACCAGCAAAGAAAAGACGGCCATCACCAACACTTTCGGCTAATATGTCATAGTCATCTCCAGAGGCCCCCACAGCGACATGAGAGTATGAACCTAGACTGAACGAGTCAGTGCCCCATCTAGTGCAAACACTCTGTAGAGGGTCTGGCACCTCAATCCCTTGTGGTTCATAGATACCTGTGGACACAACAAAGCCCCAAGCGTTTAATCAGGCAGGTCCATTGTATGACATCAATGTGACTGTATATGCTTTAGGATTTATATCGAACTATGGAAGCGAATAGAAGAAAAAATGTCTTAAAAGTAATTTGTGACTTCATCAGAGGTGTTGAAATACTACCTTATGCAAAGTGTCACTCATAGAACAATGCAAACTTTGTTTTTCTTTTGTTGAAGGAGCACAAGTTTGATTACAGAAATTATGCTCTCACCTCTTAGTATCTGGAGAACTGAGCTGACAGCATCAGTTGGTGGCGTGGTTTCAAAATTGTGGGCAGCTTCACCAGCAACCAAGGCCATCAACAATGGACCACCAGCCACTGTTGCATAGCTATAGAACAGAAAGAACTCCCCACGTCGCCTTGGATCTTCAACCAGATGCCCAAAGGTATCAAGATCAGTACTCCAGAAAACATGTGGAAACAACATTGATACCTTGTTCAACAATCCGAAACCAAGCCTCTTGATACTATCAAGCTTCCTCTGTGGTAACTCCGGTACAAACTTGATGCCTCCATTTTTCAGAACCCCAAGTGGAACTGTGCACAATGCCATGTCCCCTTCATACACCTGCCCTCCATTGACAACCACCTGCACCCCATCCCCTCCATACCTTATAGTGTGCACCGTCCTCTCGTAAACAATTGCTACATTCTCTGCCAGGGCTTGCACAAGTTTGCCATTGCCACCAGGCAAGAAGCAGTGATCCCCACCCATGTCATATGGATCATCCTGATCCCAGAACGCAAGGCTTAGTCTAGACAGCAATCCTGCATTGGCATACTCAAGATTTGCGAGATGCCAATTGAACAAGTTCATCTCCTCCTGTGTAGAGACGCCCCCATCAGCCTGGCGCAATGTCTCTAGAGCCGCCCCAAGTGAAACATCCACTGCCACCTCCCCCATTGATGCCCGCAGGTTGCTTGATTTGTCAAGAAGCTTGTTAAATGTAATCTCCACGTTCTTATCCACCTCTGGATCAACTGGTGATCCATCCGGCCGGTAGAGTGGACACTTGTCTCTAATTTTGTGCATTGGCAAGCCGAGTTGCTTCGCCACAATTCCTAGCGGGTTCCCAAATGTCCCGGTAAGCACGCTGCCGCCAAGGTCAGCAGCAGCCATGCGCCCACCGCCTTCCATCTTCTTAGTGTACACACGGCCACCACACCTTTTGCGACCTTCCAGGACGATCACTTTGAACCCGAACGCCACCAGCTGCCGTGCAGCAGCTAGCCCAGCAAGGCCAGCGCCTACCACGATGACGGTGGTGGGTCTCGTTGGCTCCTTGGGTATTCGCTCCTTGATGGCTGGGGCGACGCCGAAATTGATGTAGCTATTTGAGACGAGGAAGGAGTAGGCGGCGGTGAGGAGGTGCTCGCAGTGGGGAGGGATGAGCGTCGCGAAGGGCTCCTTGGCGAGCCAGGAGTTGTAGGTCTCGCGCCACCGGCAGAGGAGGTGGTTGCGGATGAGGATGTAATTGACCTGCTCGATGCCGCCAACGTCGGAGACAACGCCCGCCTCGATCTCCTCGTCAGTGAGCGAGTCCGCCGGGAAGCCGGCGGTGAGAGCGGTGACGGCCTCCGCGGTCGGCTCACGGTTGATCACTATGATATCGTCGGCGGCGGAGGCGGGGGGAGGTGGCTGCGAGGGAGCCACGGGAGAGGGGGCATGGGCGGCGGGGGCCCCGGAGGGTACTTTGCGGCGGAATCCGGTGCGCTTGCGCTTGTTGGGGAAGACAGGATTGGGGAGGACAAGGGTAGGGTTCGGTGACGGGGTAGAGCTAGGATCTGGGGCAAGGGAGGAGACGAGGGGGAGGGGAGCGTAAGGTGGCGCCTGCTCGGACATGTTCGCCGGCAGCGAGGGGCTGGGGCGGCGGCGGCAGCGGCAGCGGCACCTGCTGGATGAATCGGAGATTTAGACGGGCCCGCTGTGTAGGTGAAGGCGAAAGCATGGGGGTAAAACGGAAAAAGCGTACTTTTCCGCCTTCAGGCTACGGATACGTAAACAATCAGTTACGCCTTCGAATGTATAGTTCAGTCTACAGAAATCACAACTCACAATCATAAACATCCAAGGAGGTTCAAAGGAGATAGAGTATACATTCACTTCGTTCAAGACCTGACTTCCTGCTAGCACATAATTCAACAGAAACTAGTACAGACTACAGAGGAAGTTTCAACAACTGATCTACCATGCATGATTGCAGAAAGAGTAGTTCCTGTATCAATTGCTCTGGCAAGCAAATCTGAAGATATATACACATTGCTCACCATCGAATGGCCCTTCTTCAGTCCAAAGAACAAATCAACGTGCAAGTGGTTCTGGCATGTTGAATTGGCCAGGGCAGACTACAAGTAATACTGACAGCAGTACACTCAACAACTACATTGCGGCAATACTCTTGTTGACAGAAGCATGGGCCATCCTCAACATTGTAACGTCGCTACTGTTTGTGCGGGGTGGTTTGACATGATTCTGTAAACTATGTCTGGACGAGAAGGGATCCATGAAGACACCAAAGAACGAGATAAGTGGATCTGCGCGTGCACTGTCGATGGAAAGCTTCAGGTACCGAGATTCAACGACTGGAAATAGAAGCAGTCTCTTGTATCCGATTGTCGTGCCTTCAACAATTGTTTGCCATAGTTCATCTATGAGGATAGCCACATGAAACTCAATAACACGCTGCCCCAGTTGTATAGGCTCCTGGAGCTGGAGCATGTTGAAGGAAGTAGATCGCCCAAGGTCGAAGAGCATTTCCCAGCAGGTTTGACCTTCCTGTGGAGCCCAGTAGGAGTATATGCCATCTTCAAGCACTTTGGATGGTGCAAACTGCAGATTATCTTGCCCACCACGCACACTGTTTGCTGTGACAGTGGCATTAGCAGCAAAGTTTTGAGAGAAAATTGCATGCCGAATCCCAGTGAATTCCTGAAGGACTAGTATGTCTTCATTGGCAATGAGGCCAGATGAATTGGGAGGGACATTCAAAATGAGGAGACAATTTCTACCAACTGATTTGTAGTATATGTCAAGCAGAGTTGTCGCATTTTTTGGTTTCTCTGAGGCATGCCAGAACCAACCTGGTCTGATGGAAACATCACATTCTGCAGGAACCCAGTCTTGCCCAAAAGGATCCCCACTGCGTGAGTATCTGGTGATAAAGTTAGCATTTTTTAGTCAGACTTTCTTTTTTAAAAAAGAAGAAGGCGGTAGTTTAAACTACTGGTCTATGTAAGTATGTATTAATGAAGGAGTAAACACATAAATACAAAACCTACAAACACACATACACCACCACCCACCCACCCACACGACCAAAGCAACAACAATACAGGGAAAACTACTACAACGAAAGCCACCAGTGAAACCACAACCACAATGACAAACAAGAGCTGCTCTGTCCACCACAGCAACAACCACAAGGGGGTTCAGAGAAGCGACATAAAAGCAGAATGCTCATCAATAACAAACGACCTGTACATCTAAATTCTACCAGATAATAACAAAGAAATCTTCTTTTTCATCAAACATCACTCAATTCAGAACTTGAAGTTCATTGAGTTGCCATATGAGATGTCACTAACATCGGGTCATGTCACATGTAAATTTTTCATGGCCAATGTTGGCATACAGAACTATTACTAATAAAGGCTAACTAGAGTTTTGGTGAGTTCTAAAATTCTATGACTAGGTCTATACTCTTATAACCCATTAGCCTATCTCCATTCCCTGATGCAGTTGAACCTCCATACACCAAATTATCGAGTCTTTCGGTTTCAGAACTAAGTTGTTACAGGACCATACTAGATATTTAACTTGGTACAGACATTGCATTAGACACTTTCTGACACACAGCCACCTCTAAGTAATGCTGTACACACTAACCAAGAACAATGACCCAAATGCATAAAGTATCATTCTACCTTTAAATAGAAGAAAACTACAACATTTGTTTAATCATAATATTGTGGTTATCTAATTTTGCAAGGATATGCTCAAATAAGTCATTATTTGCAATCGGAGAAGATAGTACCATGCTTGACATTAAAGGTTAGTAACTTTAGAGTGGGTTCAAAGCAACAACTGAATAGCTGTCTTTCCCCAAATAAATATGCAGTCATACCTGAAATAACCACTGTGTCGAACTAAAAGGCTATGTCTTTCAAACACATAAATATTGTCTCCTAGTGGATGAGAACATCATATTTTTAAATAAAGGGAATAGCAAGCTAGATTCTCATCCATGCTACAATCTAGATAAAGGTAAATAATATAGCTTGTGTGATACTAATCTGAGAAACGACAAGACAAAACTAATCGTCATTGCATTACTTACTCAGCAATGGTATGCCCAATTGTCACGGAACTCTTGTTGAAGGGGGACCAGCAAGTATAGCCTGCGACTCCTGCCTCATCTCCCACCCATCTAGTGTCTGGTCCAGCATCTGAGAAGATAACTACCCTTTGTTGTAGCTGATGTATAAGTGAAAACCAGGCATCAAACATATAATTCATCTTCTTGGCATCGCCCTTTGCACCATCTAGCCAAATTTCCTCTAGATCTCCATACCTGCATATTTGAAAGCAGAATCTTTAGGTTATCCTAAATACAGAAAATATATAATTGAGTGTGCACTATGATGAGTCATGAGTATAAAGTATATGAACGAATGCTGCCCAAATACGACTATGGAATCTGCGATTTACTTCTTTTTCCAATATCTCTAAGAATGCAAAGTAATGCATGCAGCAAACCGCTAATAAAGATGGAATAGCCACAAGAAAAGCCAAAGTTTTTCTAAGCAACCGGCATCACAGTTAATCACTGATGGCTTCAAAATCGAAGATATCATCAAGGAAGTAGACCAGTCAGCTGCTACTGAAAATTTCTGCAACTGAACATTAGTTTCCAGTTACACAACCACATCAAGATCAACCTTCACATCATCTGCATCGCAAAGTTCAAAACTTCGGCTGCAAAAGCTTCAATGACAATCATAAAGCAACCATCAGCAAACCTGGTCAGCAGTTCCGTCATCTGTCCCAAGTAATGCTCGTTGTACGCGATGGTGTCCCCGTACACCGGCTCATGGCGGTCCCACGGCGAGAGGTACAGCCCCAGCCCGATCCCCTCCGCGCGCGCGGCTGCGGCGAGGTCGGCGACGACGTCCCCAGCCCCGCCCCGCCACGGCGAGGCGGCCACCGAGTAGTCGGTCAGCGCCGACGGCCAGAGGCAGAAACCGTCGTGGTGCTTGGCCGTGAGCACGACGCGGCCGAACCCGCCCTGCGCCGCGACGCGCGCCCACTGGCCCGCGTCGAGTGCCGAGGGGGCGAACACGGAGGGGTCGGCGCGGCCGGTGCCCCACTCGGAGTCCGTGAAGGTATTGGGGCCGAAGTGGAGGAAGAGCGCCATCTCGGAGAGCTGCCACCGGAGCTGCGCGTAAGACGGGACGGGCAGGACCGGGAGAGGCGGCGGTGTCGCGGCCGAGGACGCGGTGGCGCCATGGGCGCAGAGGAGTAGGTGGGCGAGCAGCAGAGGAAGAAGTGCTGCCATTTCGTCAGAAAGGGGCGGGCAGTGTGACTTTCAGAGTCAACTGCTATTTCTGTCATGAAAAAAGAACGGCAAGGCAAAGACATCTCAAGTTTAATCAATATTATAAAAACTATTAGAAAAGTTTATAACATAAAATAAATATTATTATAAAAATATAACTAATAAAAAATCTAATAATATTTTGATAGTATCATAAAAATTATTATGTTGTTATATAAATTTAGTCAAACTTAAAATGTTTTAACTCTCAAAGATTTTTGAAACGACTTAAATCGAATTTTTGGATATGTGTATAAAAAAATTAATTATATAATTTATATATTATTTTTGAGAAATGTATCTTAAAGTTTTTCTTTTCCGGAACTAAATGTCTAGCCTTGTTTAAATTCGAAAAGTTTTTAGATTTTAATACTATAACACTTTCGTTTTTATTTGACAAATATTATCTAATTATAGAGTAACTAGACTTAAAAGATTCGTCTCACGATTTACAGCTGTGCAATTAGTTTTTTATTTTTATCTATATTTAATGCTTCATGTATGTATCACAAGATTTGATGTGACGAAATTTTTTTTAAAATTTTTAGTTTTTGAGTGAACTAAACAAGGTCCAAGTTCTCAAAATTTTCTTTCATTTTTGACGTCAGAGAAAGTGAGGTGAAGACGTGAAGTGCAGTACTGGCGTTCGAGATCGAATTCGACGCTCCGCTCGTTCGTGGGGCATACAGACGAACACCTCACGGGGACAACCAGGCCACTCGCTCCGCTTTACTCCGGAACGGAAGCTTCCCGCGGAAAGAATGTGCTGGTGCGCGGCCCTCGTCGCCGGAGGCCGGCTGCCACCGCCCGCCCTCCCCTGCCGGCTCCGCCGCCGCCGAAGGAGCTCCGTCCGGGCAGAGGTCTCGCCAGGTGGCGAGTCCCAGCAGAAGAAGGTCGCCGTCGCGGGCGCCGGCTGGGCCGGCCTTGCCGCCGCGCACCACCTCATCAAACAGGTTGGTCTCGCGTGAATTGTAGCTCGTGCATTCGAGAACTTGTAAGGGTGGCGACTATGTGCAAATTTATGAATTACAACTTGTTCTGATGATCAGGGGTACGATGTCACGCTTCTCGCCGCAGAGAGCGGCCCAACCGAGGAGGTTGGCCTCAGAGGTATGACAACCTTCAGTATACGATATCCGTTTATATGGTTCATTCAATTCCGTGCCAGCTTTGTTTCAGTAATTCGCTCATCGTGTCGCTGCACATAGGATTCTGGCATCCGTACCGCAACATCTTCGCTTTAGTCGATGAACTGGGGATTTCGCCTTTCACGGGCTGGAATAAAGCAGCCTACTATTCTACAGAGGGCCTTGCTGTAATTTCTCTGCTTTATTTTTGTGCGTTAACATGCTTCTGTAGTCCTGTGCATGTGCGTTGCTGCAATGGATTATCTAATGAATATACTTTTTCGATTTCTTTTTGGTGGATTTATTATTACTTAAAAATGGGTTTAGCCAGGAATTTCTTAGTCTGTAGCAAGTATCACATTGTTTTGCATGGGGGCTATTGTGTCTCGACTTAAGATCTTCTATATGCTAACCCCCTCCCGCCTGAATCCTGATTAACTTAAATTGTTATGATCACCTTGCAGGTTGAATTTCCCATATTTCATAACCAGCCCCGATTACCAGCTCCCTTTGGAGTCTTTGCATATCCAGAAGTAAGTTGTCCTTAGATCTTATATTGGTTATCAGTTTATCTTATTCTAAATTAGTAATAATAGCCTGAATTATATTTGCAGTTCCCAAATCTTCCTTTGATTGATAGGCTGACATCAATTCCTGTCATAGCTGCAGGTACTGGTGTTCAATTGTTAAGCTTCTGTTAAAAATCAGCTCACTTGCTAACCACTTATGCGTTGCTTTGGTCCAGTCATTGACTTTGACAACACTGACACTGCTTGGAGGAAATATGATGCAAGTAAGGAAGTTCCATTGTCTATCCAGTTAGTTCAGACTAGAGTACGTGTCATTTGCACTACATGTCTTCATAAGGAGTTATCTTTCTCAAAGTATTGTTGGTATCTTCCTCTGTAGTGACTGCAAAAGAACTTTTTAAGATGTACGGTTGCTCTCAAAGGCTCTACAAGGAAGTCTTTGAGCCAGCTATTCAGGCTGCCCTGTTTGCTCCTGGCGAGCAATGTAGTGCAGCTGCAACACTGGGGATGCTGTACTATTATATGCTGTCTCATCAGGTTCTATGCTCTTGTACATTATAAATGATCATTTTTCTCCAGATAATATCTTATTGTCTCTTTGTAGGTTTAGTTTTTATAATGAATGCCCTATCTTGCAGGAAAGTTCTGACTTCTTGCTGTGCCGTGGTGAAGTAGAAGAAAAAATTCTCTCTCCTTGGCTGCAATCATTGGAGCTTAAAGGTTTAAAATTTGTAGAAAACAAAGTTCCAACAAGTTTGACTACAGATGCGGATACTGGATGCATCTCTGCTATTGTCTGTGGTGACTATGTATATGAGGCAGATGCATTTGTTTCAGCCATGGGACTCTCTTCTCTACAATCCATCGTCAAAAACAGGTAACATCGTATATGGGTCACGCATGAGTCCTGCCATTGCATTAAAAAAACATTCAAGTAACATTACCTTACCTTACCTTACTACATTCAAGTAATGTCTATATTGGTTTTTGCCAGTTTTCTATCTAATAAACCATGTGTCTGTATGGTTTTCGGGCCCGCTTTCCCTTATAAACCGGGTCAATTCCATTATACTTAATTAAAAGGCAGAGTTCCTGCCATTGCATTAAAAAAACATTCAAGTAACATTGGAAGTCAAGAATGGTAAGAAAATATAATCTTGTAGCACTTAAAGGAGCCATAAGTTTCACAACCTGAATTCTGCAATTAATATATGTGCTTTTCTGACATGAAAAGTCCGTTCCTACGGTCTGATCGGGAATTCAGGAATCTTCTTCACTTATCTACACTCGACGTGATCTCTGTAAAATTATGGTTTGATAAAAAGGTAAGCCACTATGCACTCTGTCTGATTACTGTCACACATTGTGTCCCCCAATATGATTTTATGAAATCCATTTACAGGTCACAATTCCAAAGGTTGCCAATGTATGTTCTGGTTTTGATGATTCGTCTGGCTGGGCATTCTTTGACCTAACCTCAATACATGATGATTATAATGAAGAATCAATAACAATTGTGGAGGCTGAATTTGTATGTTCTGTCCACCTTTATCAATTTGGAAATATACATCCTTTTCAGCCAGGATTTACTTACTCTTGTAACTTATTTTCCCAGTATAATGCTAGCCATTTGATACTTGTAAATGATGATGATATTGTCTCTGAAGCTTCATCACATCTTATCAAATGCATACAAGATTTTGAGGGTGCTATTGTGATAAGATATTCAATCAGAAGATCTCCTAATTCTGTAATCAACTTTCTTCCAGGTAATGCTTGAAGGACGACTATTCTTGATAGCTTCCTTTCTATAGTAATAAAAAAGTTATTGTTAACAGTTATGGATGATTGATAATGCTATACTCTAGATCATTCCAGTGCATATTGTCAGATGTAAATTAATGCTGTGAATCTGTGATAAGGATCAAGGATCATAACAATAAAGTATTATACTTCTGTAGCATATGTACATACCAGTGCAGAGTGCTAGTTTAGAAATATGTTGTTTCAGAGGAATATTTAATTTGATACATGGGGAAATGCATTACTTGCAGGCTCCTACAAGTACACACTGAGAGGATCAACTTCCTTTCCAAATTTGTTTATTGCTGGTGATTGGATTGTCAACCGACATGGGTCCTTTTCTAAAGTAAGGCATAACATTTCAAAAAGCGATTCAGAGTGATAATAAAAAGTTGTATTTATGGGTTCATATTTTCCTATGCTAGGAAAAAGCATATGTGACTGGACTTGAAGCTGCTAATAGGGTGGTAGACTATTTTGACACCGGGGACTTTGCCAAAATAATTGCAATCGGAGGAGATGAGCCCCATATAGAGACATTGCGTAGTCTCAACAGAAGAGCCAATGAACTGAAGTCACAAATTCCATTCTCAGAATTCTTTCTCCAATAATTTGGTTGGGATTTTCCTGTGTCTGTTGACCAATGCCCACTGTTGTAGGGCCCATATGTAAAAGGTCAGCCAGTTCTCATTTTATTTGCTTTATATATTTAACACAAAATACTCTCTTCAATTGACATGTATGTCATTTAGCCTTTTCAACTTTCCTC
>Ga0182004_10001686_pt1 | contig 16536 bp, 17 predicted proteins | sample Sormic07211540_1_FD_120479 | JGI IMG/M metagenome (GOLD analysis project Ga0182004, IMG submission 120479) | Endophyte microbial communities from Sorghum bicolor roots, Mead, Nebraska, USA - 072115-40_1 MetaG | ecosystem: Host-associated > Plants > Roots > Unclassified | place: USA: Nebraska...
ACTAGCTTTCCCCTAGACCGACGGTTGGACGGTCATGCTCTCACAACTCTCACTTACCATGGTGTCAAGGCATATAGATCCATGCATTACCACTCAAGCAAGTGGCATCCATACAATTTCACGTTGTATGGACAACGAAAGGAAAATATTGCTTATCATGGCATAGAGGTATATGATCCATTCATTACCATTCAAGTGAATGGCATCCATACAATTACACGCTGTATGGATGACGAAATAAAAGTTGCAATAAAGTAAACCCCCTATAGTTAGTATCAGTTTACATAAAGCCACCTAGTAGTCCTTAATTGGGCATAATTGGAGGTTGTAGCTATCATAGTTTTTCTAAATTAGTTTTGACAAGTTTTGCCTATAGCTAAAGTTTTAGTCCAAATAGGATTTTTTAAAACCAAAACATTGTTTTTAAAACAGTGTACCTGATAATATTATACTTAATCTTGCTCTGATGCCAGTTGCGACTGAACCGCCCAATTTACACAACTTCAAGTACGATTGTCCCCGTTTAACACATTGACACGCGCATACTCTCACTCATATAAACCCGGTAGTCTGCCGAGTGTCACGTAGGACCTCGGTAAATCAACTTTACACCAAGATCGCATGATTAAAAAAATACACATCACATACATAGAGATTTACAGCGCAAAAAATATTACAAAAGAGTTCACAAATAATAATACAACTTTGGATTTTCCAAATTGATTAGAAAACAACATAGCTTTCAAATGATTACAATAACATAAGTTCCAAATACATTGCTAGCATAAGTGACATCCTCTAACAAAAGCATGTAGATGAGAATAATATATAGATTCACCGAGCCCACCGGCGGTTAGCCACCATCTTTAGTAGACTAAAAACTTCACCTGCAACAGGGTGGAATAAACCCTGAGTACTCGAATGTACTCAGCTAGACTTACCCGACACGAGAGAAATAAAAGACTCTCAAGGATATGCAAGGCTATTTGGTGGAGTTGGTTGGATAGCATAAATTTGCCAAAAAGAGCATTACTATCATGAGTCCTTACTTTCAATCTTTTAGTCAATATTTTAGCATCAAGTTCAGTTAAGCTACCATAGCTAGATTTTGCACCTATTCTATAGCAACCACTTGATTATTAAGCATCACATTAATAACCATATCCGGTTTATCATGTAGCCATCATCACCATCATAACCATTAAGTTTCATTTAGTGTATCTATGTTTCCGCTGCTCAAGTCAAGTTCTCACTATCCGGGAGAGACGACGAGTCGAATCGATTCCTATCCAACTGGAGGGGTATTCCTAGCACTCACCCAATCATACCTCGTGAAGGCAGCTTTAGGTCACCTTTAGCACAACTCAGAGCTAAGTCGTGGGTCCGATCAGCGCCGCACTCCCAGGGACCGCCAATTGACTCCCCGCACATCCATACTACTAACCGGGGTGCGCACTCAAACAGAACGGGGTGCCCGGCCTAAGTTGACTCATAGGATTCGCGGTCGGAACGACTTATCCGGCCAACTAAGTGTCAGGCATGCGTTCAACATGACAAGATGACGTACAGCATATCGGTCCTTTAACGACACAGACGGGGATAGATCCACACCCAAGACCTCCATGCCTTATTGCTTCACTATCGTCATCCCGCCCGGTCTCCATTCATCATTAACACATGGTTATTTCCACGATAGCAAATATAGCCAACCGAGATCAGGTATCCACCTATATCTCGCAGGTGACAGGAAATCACTTGACTTCTACCAAGCTAACCATAGCTAAGCATAAAACGTCTTTCTTATATTAGTATGGGTTCAGGTAGTTTCATATAGTGGACAAGGTAGGAAATGTGCACCAATGGTTTCATTCAACTCCTATCACCTAATGCATCATATAAAGTTATACTCTTGTGCATTTATAAAAAGAGAGGGTAGGAGACTTAGAATGCTCCGGGCCTTGTTTGGAATCCGACACAAGTCAGTTAAGTTAGCTTGCTCCGTCTTGACGACATCTAAGTTGACAACACTTGCATAGTCCTTCCATCATCGAGATAGGTCCACCATCACGTCCTTCACATGGTTCATCTAGCGTACCTAAATAAGATGCAAGATGCAAGTGTATGAACATATGGAAGTGCAATAGATAATGCAGCACATACAGTAAGCAAGACTAGCATCATGTTACTCTACATATACATATGTATTTCATGTTGCTTAAATAACAGAACACAACCAGCATACTAAGATAGCAAATAGTACAACACTAGCCATATTTGAAATGGCATACATGTTTCACAAGAGCACAGATAAATTAACTTGGCCATTATCAAATGCATGAGTCACACATAGGAAACTACAAAGCAACAGCAATAAAAGGAATCTGCCATTTTTAGGACTGCTAACAGCAGCTGAGTAAATAAATCATAACTAGAGTTCTACAGATCCAAAATCAATGCAACAAGACATTATGGAAAGCTTATAAAATGGTATACAATTAATATTAAATCATCTCAGCATGATTAGTAAGCTAACTAAGTCAAACATGCATATTTACAGAATCTGGTCCAGGAATTCCAGAGAACAAGCATTTTGACATATAAACTTTATACCTTTATATCTCACAAACCATTTAGACAAAAGATATGAAACTTTAACACAAGCTATATAAAAGAGTTATATACAACTTTTATATAGACAAGTTTTACAGCAAACATAATTTATACCAAGAAATTAGTTGCACAATCAAAACTGCTCATGTTGTCCCCAAACAGTAGGGTACAAATAAAGACAGAAAACTGATAGGCACTTCAAGAAAGGATAGCTAGAGTTACACAACTCCAAATGACATGCAAGAAGGCATTCTAGAAAGCATAATAAATTATATATATTTCATATTTAGATATCAAAGCAAGATTCATAAGTTGGAAGGTCGTAATATTAGGATTACAGAATCAGGTCCTAACAAGACAGAGACTAACCATTTCTGAAACCCAACTTTGAACAGCCATAACATACAAACCACATAACCAAATGCTACTAAATTTTAACATCAGGTAGATAAATGAATTATCTACAACGTTTCTATAAACAAGATTCCCAGAAAACATAATTTAAATAATTCAATCTAAATAGTTCCAGAAACTGTTTAGAAACAACAATTGCAAACAATTAATTATTAACTTATATTTTAAACATGCACTTGGGCAAAATCATTGTTACTAACATGTTCCACATATCTAAAGAACAGTAGAACACATAGTGGTTATTACCAAATAAATTGTTTTAATGCCTTTCTTGATTTATTTGGATAATGAGGTGAATTAAAGAACATATACCAAAACTGCACAGTAAATTCTATAAAAATTACAGTAGCCTCTGAATACCATCAATAGACTACTGTATAAATTTCATTGCATTTGACTAAACATAGGGTCATCTATTAAAAAGGCAAATTGCTATGGCAATTAACCATGTGAGTGCAAGATAAATGTACAAATCATATTTTCTTCAAACACATGACCATATTATATATCAACATTATACAACAATATCATAGGATTGTACTTGAACAACATTTTACATTTTACATTTTTATTTATAATTATAAACCATTTATCAAGCCCCATAGAAGTTAAATCAATAACTCAATCATACTGCAACCACAATTCATGAAACTTTTACCATGCATCTAGCATCACATGAGTAGCATGCCAAACTCAACTAGTATTAAACACCTAGCTGCATAAATCTATTTCTACAGCTAAAACTTTAAACTAAAACATGGCATATTATAGATCTACTACATACAAAATTTCATAAGGATTCCAAAAAGTCCACATTTGCTGTTTTACAACTTTTCTAGCATTTTCTATGCATTAACAAATTTCAACCAGAAATTTGCAAAAACAAAAGAAAACGAAAACACATGTAGCATCGGGAACTCTGAGTTTTCCACGAATCAATCACAACCCATAAGCACTATTCATATAAATCTGTGGTTCGCATTTGGAACCCTGAGGTTTACTCTATTTTAACCCGAGGTCCTTCTGGCCTTCTTCATTACGGAGAAGAGAAGACGACGGAGCGACTGCCGGCTCAAGCAGCCATGACGAGTGGCCGGCAGTAGGAGGCAAGGCCACAACAAGCCTAGGCCTGCACACACGTACCCCCGCATGCATGTCTTGGCCGCTACAGGAAGCTGCAGTGCAACAGCACCGGCGGCCATGGAGCTCCGCTCGCTGTCCAAGTTGCATGGCCGCCCTGGAGCAAAGAGGAAACAAAGCAATTGCAGAGGGAGTGAGGGTGAGTGGAAGAAGTCGGGAGGGTGCTCTGGTGCATTTCCCCTTTAGCAGCAGGGTGCTGGGCGTGTGGCAGTGGAGCTCAGCTATGGTGGGGGCGAGCTCTGTGCATGGCAGCCACGCAGGCATTTTGTCGAGCACGTGGCAGGCAACAAAGTAGCCATGGTGTGACGCTAATTCGGGCCACTTCTGGGCCGAATTTGATCATGGGCCCAAAATCAAGTTTGCTTCTCGCCGTCCTCTACAACTTTCGTTAAGGAAGCTCGGCCATTAGACCAACGGATTAGGATATAATTAGATGCCAAGTCATGAGTGACAATGTATTGATGGCGATTAGCAAAACTAAGAATTGATGATACAAACCAAGTCAAACTTGATGCAACATTTCACATGACCTTCTCCAAACAATTATCCACAACTTTTATTTTTGGACCAACTTGAGTTGCTTAACAAAAACATGAGAACGCGGCATGCCAACGGGTACACGTCCGTTTAGCGATAAAATAACCTTTTGCTGTTTTGGGAGCTATTTTTGAACATCCAAATGAACTCCAAATCCATTGCTTTCATCAAGAAGAGTACTCCAACTCATATTAAGGAATCCAATTGAGTTACCATATGAATTTGGATAATAAAACGTCACGAAGAAGCTAACTTTCTGCTGTCATATTAATGGACTTAGCCAAATTCTTGAATAACAAAACAACACTGCATTGAATCTTTTAAGCTTAATTTGTCTTGGTTAGGTACCAAACTAGCTCTTGACCATTAAATAAAGTTTATTCTACAGAAGCTAAGCAACAACTTTTATTTATGGTCAAACCTCAGAACTAGTAAAGATGTCAAACTTTCACTTTGGTCAAAGCAGCAACTTGATAAAGCTTGAATTAATGTTTTAGGCCAATTGACGCATTTTCTGGGCAGAAGCTCAGTATGAACCCTTCATGACTTTTGTTGTAGAGTTCATCTAGAGTCGTTTGGGCAAGGTTGCAATGATTGGTTGATGACTCATGGTTCCTTTCACTTAATGAGGTCATTCCAACAAGCATGTAACATATCATTTCATGTGACCTTTTGATTCCAAACTTCATGAAACTTTTTGAGTGATCACTATAGGTAGTGATGGTTGTAGGACACATGAAAGAGGTTCCATTAATGTTACCAAAGCATGCACTTTGAAAAGGGCCTATATGTAAGCAAGGGTGCATTCTCCAAGTTTAACTTGAGGCTCGCTTTTATGGATTGACCTTAACATGAGCCTCACCACTTATCTTGGCATGTTTGAGCTCAAAACCTAAGTCTAAATAGTGGCAAACACCTAGGGTGTTACACAGCATATCGATAAATGGGTGTGGAATTTAGGTTATTGTTGGAAAGAAGTAATAAAAATAAAAAGGTGGTAAATGAAAAAGAAAACTTGGACCAACTTGGTTTCATTCTAGAACAACTACTGTTCCCCGGCAACGACGCTAGAAAGCTTGTTGGGTATTTTCAACGCACACAGAAAAAATCTGCAAGTGCACGGATAGTGATGTAGCTTTCACCCAGGAGTATTCTAGGGTATCGATTTTCCATGGGGACATGAAGTGTACTAGTTGAGGTTTAGATCGCCCAAAGATAACTATATATAATTTTGTAGGGAAGAGAGGAATTTTCCTAAGTGTTCGATAGGTTGATCTAGGAACTATGATTTACTCTAAGATTACTTATCTTGGGACATCAGAACAATAACCATTAAAAGAGATGAGATATGGGCTAGGAAGTCCTGACTACAGTCCTAAAACACCAATCCAAACATGGTGGAATACGTCGGCCGTCACGACTGTCACGATCCTCGGGCTACCACAACAATACGTTGGATTAGGTGCAATTCTAGGTAATTGCAAGATTAAGCACCATGCTTAACCTATTAATTACTACTCTAGTGCTGCAAGAAGTAGAGCACTCGATGCAAGTGGGAATCCAATAAACAACTTAAAGGTAAATATGGAAATTAAATAAAAACATAGGAATTGTAGAATTGAAGTACTGGAGATTAACCCAAGATGAACTGGTTGTTGCAAATATACAATTTTGAGGAAGATCTGATAGATCTGGCTCCTCCTTGGCTCTCTCCTCTTCTCTCTCCCTCTAATCTAGATACAACTAGACAACTAGAACTAGATGAACTAGATGGACTTCTACTTCTCTACTTGATGAAACCCTAGTTTTTGCTCTGGAGAAGAAGAAGGAAATGCCTCTAGGGGGGTCAGGGTTATATTTATAGCCCCCTAAGAAGCACCACAGCCCTTGGATCAAACCGACTTAAACGTGCGCTTAAGATTACTCTTCAAAGGTGGTGGAGGCAGGATCCGCGAGGTTGGTTGTGATTGGCCAGTACCCACGGGCAGCTGCCCAAGCTAGGTGGGGCGGGTGCGCCTCTGTGGCTGCCAACATGGCCCCACTTTGGAGGGTTACCTCCTCGAGTCTTTTGGATTGCTCTAGACTTGACGTTTGGGTCTTCTCTTTATGTAAATCTGACATGTGGACCTCCTTTTGTTATTATTCTGATAACCCCCTGCAAAAATAGATGATCACCAAAACTTGTGGAATTCTGTTAGTAATAACTCCTATAGCTAGATGGTATTCTGATTTTAGTCCTTTCTCATGCTATGTTTACGGTTAAAAAGAGTACTTATCTACCGTCAACACTCGTCGAGACGATCAAAATAGTCATATCTCTTGCTATATTTGGAGTCCGAACAAGAGAGGCCCCGATGGACACGACCAAGAATTCTCTAGAATACTGTGAAAAAATCACCAAACAAGAGTTTTATGGACTAACACGACAATTTCCACAACTTTGGTGATTTGTGAATTTTTAGGGATAAAATAGAATAATCCAAGGAAGAGTAGGAGCCAAGGAACCGAAGAAAATCATGTCATAATTTCACAAGAATTGGCGGAATGGTTCTTGAGGACACTAGAAGACATAGGAACGAAACGAGAGCATGGCGATAGACAGGTGGGGCCGGCCAGCCCTACTAGCTAGGTCGGCTGGCCTGGTCCCCTAGAAATGACCATCGCTTTGTGTGACGGCTACCAACTGACCTCTATGGTGCATCTCGACCCATGCTCAATGTTAGTTTGATCCAAAGGCTACGGTTCATACCACCGAGCTATATAAGCAAGGGTAGGCCCCCCTAAGGCATTGAAGTATTAGATATCTCATTAGTTGATCTCTCATTCACAAGGCCATAGAGAAAACCTAGGGTTTCTAATTAGAAGATTAAATCTCCACTTCATGTTTAGGGTTAGATCCAGTTAGATACAAGTAGAGTTGAGCGTGGCTCAAGATTCTGGATTGACATTAGGAGATTTGGTAATATTTATCATTATATCTTGTAATTATGACTTTATGCTACTTCAATATCATTATGTTCTTGTCTATTCTTTTCTTAGCTTATTCTAGTTCTATCTTTGATATAGTCTTGATTGATAATAAGTTTAGACATATGTTCGTAGAGTGCTTAGTTCAACTCCGGATTGAATTAGGTGGTAGATGTAGACATGGTGTCTAGATTATATTTACCTGCAAATGCACCCTATTTTCTAGGCCATGTGGTAGATCACGAAGGTGACATCTTCACAGAGTCCTATGTAGTCCACTGTCACACCCAATTTTAAGGACAAAATTGAGTGCACATCATATGTATGATAGGATCAATTATTCATATATATGACCACGTCATAATAGTATCATTGCATTGTTCAAGACTTAAACGTTAAACTTCATTAAAAAATGACATGTGGGTTTGATAGAAAATTACAATAACTTTATTAAAACTCTAGCAGAAAAGGCTCCATCTCCACATGAAGATTGACCAAGGGTAGCACCAGCCTAGTACTTGTCGTCGGGGTCGAAGGAGTCATCCTCAACATACTCCTCCAATTCACCTCCAGCATCTTGGTGGGGTAGCAGGGGGACAAAAACAAGGGTGAGTACATCGAAATGTACTCCACAAGTGTAGGAAAATATATGACATGAGGCTAATAGCAAGGAGAGGTGTTGATGCAAAAGTGGATCTACAAACACAAAGGACTAATACCCGATCCGATATCCTAAATGTGCCAGTCGATTTGACATGTTAATCGACAAGGATGATAACTCAAGTACTTTGGTCCCGACAACAGCGATACACCCGGAAGTCACGGCCAAGAGGTACTCACGTGGAACTCAAGGGTCTTCGAGATTTGCACTAGAACAATGCAACTCGGCGAAATGATGAGAACTCGTAAAAAGAAAATATGTAAATTGACGAAGTCATCGAAAAGTAAGTAGATGCAAAAGTAGGAATAAACTTGGATTTGATATTGATTGATTGATCTCATTACATTACTCCTTAGCCAATATTTATACCCTATCCTAAGGAGTTACAACCAAACACGACTAGGATCTGATTCTAAGACAAAATAGGACTCTTACACAAGGCATACTTTAACAAATATAGAAAATAGAAAACAACATCTATCTATTCTTGTGTTCGCCTCCGCCATGATGAAGTCTTCATCGGCTTCTGCTCCATCGGCATACCATAAGCTTTATCATTGACATTGGTATTGCAGCGTCATAAGCTCTATCGGCAATAGCCCTTGAATCGACATCAATAAGCATCATCTTGATTTTATCAATCAACACTTCTGAATTTAAATTGAAAGAATCCTTCCACCGGTCACCTTTCATCGGCAACAGTCTCCATCAGTTGATCTTCATCGGCACCTCTCTGTTATAATGCAATATCTTCCCTACTACCGATTGACCCATTTTTATTATCTTGACCCATGCCGAAAACATTGTCAACACATGGCCCCCAATTTTGGAGTATAAAATCATTAATGCTTCAAAATTCACTCTAGATAATGATTGCCTTCACATAATTATCTCTCTTATGACAAAAGTTGCCACTGAATTCGGTCAAATCCAGCCCTGATTTTTGTGCCTTAGTAAATATCGCACAACCTCCAACCATCTCTGTCCCGATTATAGCTAAAACATAAAAGCAACCATTCATCGGCAAGAATCCAATACTATACCATACTGCCAATCTTGGTATTAAAATATTCTGCACACCGGAATACCCTCCAAATCATGATTAATTGGCATCAAATTATCCACACAATCCCTTGTTTGTCGTGCGAACAGTTACCATATGCATCTGAACAACCCCGAATTTTACTCGTGTGGCTGAGAGATAAGTCCAGAATGCCCCTACTCAGTTTAATCTATAAATACATCCTCCTCAGACACCCATCTTCTACCTTGCCACTTCAATCCTTCAAAACCTACTCTCCTCGGTGATGATCTTGACGAGCAACTGTATAACCTTATTCGGTGAGAACTCTCCCCAGTAGAAACCTCAAGTCTTTGGCTTTATCTTCAACCTGCTCAGAACAATGGTGATCAACTTCAATGTTCCTACTGTTAGTCTTACACTCATCCCCTTTTACTATAGTTCCTTTTACTTTTGCAAGTTCATATGCTTAGTGACATTCTTTTCTTTTCTTCTGCCCCTTTGATCTTTCAAACTTAGGAACTGAGTGATAAACTAGTTATTCCAACATATCAGCCACACATCCAATGCTTAGGCCCGATGGGTAACCTAGATCCAACCGATCTGATTAACATGGAAACCAATAGAATCCCATTCACAGTTTAGAATTTCTCCTTAGATCTATTGAAAGACACCTTCCGATCTTGGCCCAAAACGACCAAGGGATGGAAAGATTGGTATCTGAGGGTCAGTGGATTGAATGAAGTATACTGGGCAAAACAGAAACTAGACCAGTGTATTAGGCTATCCATTGCCGATATACATAAGAATGAGTCGGCGATGGTAGCAGCCGCTTACTTTTGGTCAGACACCACCAACACTTTTATGTTTGGACACGGCCTAGCCATCCTCACTCTTGCCGACGTGTAAATGTTGATAGGTTTAGATATTTCAAGTGCTGATGACCCTAAGGTTTACAATAGAAGAGCTGAGTACAAAGCAAACAACTACAATATCGGCAGGATATATCCAAGAATACTAGAAGACTGTATCTGTTGACTAAAGGGAACATGCCATATTCCTGAACATGTGGCTGGACAAATTTATCTTCTGTGGCCGATCGGTAGGGCCAACCTATGTCTACCTTGCAGCAGCTGAGTTACTAGCTAATGGCGCCAGATTCCCCCTTGGCCGATACCTCCTGAGCTCCACCTATCACCTCCTTCACCAAGTAGCTCAGAAGCTCTTACTTGGTGAACCCATCAGCAACCTAGGAGGCCCATGGTGGTTTATCAACATGTGGCTGAATGCCCATATGCATAAACGTTTACAGTCGAATTTCTTCACTCAACAATTTCCACGGGATATTGCTAAAGATTACGAGCTTGCAGATGAAGAATCGGCAACAAGCCTGCCCCTCAATTTTAGCGAGGCAATCATAGTACTCCCTGGGACTGAAGCCAATGAGAACCAAATCGGCAAATTCTTCTAGACTTTCTATAATGGCCTCTCCTATGAGCATCAGGCCTGGATCCCTATATCGATGAGGAATCTAGATTCCCCCTCCTCTTCAACCTTGCCAATGAGGCATTAAACAAAGACAATGATCTGATGAAGGCCATTATCACTCCTCGGGCAATTCCAGTCAACACATTTAGCAATGGGAAGAATGGCACCATCACTTACGAGTTTTATAACCCATTGGCTATAGCACGATAACTGGCCTTTGGTCAATTGCCGATCAAGCTCTGTTATGCCGATGTGAATAAACTGAGAGAGGCAATCACCAGCGGATTGGATTAGGACAAGGTAGTCCAGCTCCCTCCTAACACCGATACCTTAGACATCGATCTATCAACCTAGGTGCCGACCTCTTTCATCATAGAATCATATAAGTCATGGTGGCAAGAATGGAGAGGGCATCTATTTGCAGCATCAGCTCACACATATCGGCATATGATCGATCCCAAGCACACCATCCCTGATGATGCAGTAAGTTTTCTCCTAACACTTAGTCCTTTTTTATCTTTAACTTCATCGGCAACTAACTTTTCTATTTGACAGGTCAATGACCTAGTACCAGCCATGAGCAAGAGTGAGAGACTTTTCGATATTTGGCATGTGTCTCTGATCTCACTAATCAGCTACAATGCCCCTACCTTGGTGGCTTTGACTCATTGGGGAGCCCGTCCTAGGAAAACCACCACCAATCGCCCAAAAGCCACTCCATCGGCTACTGCTGCAACTCTAGTGAAGGCATTCAAGGTAAGAATTCCGTTTACTTCAAATTGTGCCAATTTCAAACTATACTGACTATCATTCTAGGGCATCACATCTACAACCGGGATATCATCGGCAACCCCTCCTACACCAGATATTGCCATCCTTGATGAGCCCTCAGAGGTACTTTTATGGCTTCGTATTTAACTTATCAAACATCATGCCTTACATCTGTTTTACACAAACAAACTGATGCATCAGCAAGAGCTTCAGATGCTCAACTGACCAGTGCCAATGCCCCCCAGCCAGTAGCTGCCAAAGCTACGGAAGGTTCCAACAAGCACCAAGACCCAACCAAAGTGGCAAAAAGATGCACCATCCTCACCACCCCAGCCGGGGCCTCTGAGTCCAGCTAAACCGATCGATGCACCCGAACAGACGATTGACCCGTGCGACCAAGGCACGTCATCGGCCGTCAAACCTGAGCAAACCATCATTGCTCCTGCACAAGGTACGCCATCGGTTGTTATATTCCAAGAATTTTCTGTCCATAAATTTGAAAAGGAATCACCATTAACCCCAATTCCATAATTAAAGACATCCCATCGGTAAGTCTAGCCGATCAAGGCGTACCCCAGGCCGCTTCTTCTAGCTAGATGTAGGAAATTGCCTTGAAACAAGTAAATCAACTGATTTAGTTGATTTGCACTTTTCATACATATTCTTAACTGACTCACTCCTTCTTGCAAGAATAAGACTCTCCCACTAGTCTTTTCTCTTTTGCCATCGACATCTCTAATGATGAAGGGGAAGAAGCAAGCTCTGAACTAGCATTAGGAACAGTATTGGTAGAAATCAGATCCAAGCGGAGGACCTGCTGATATTGCTGCAGCAAGACACCGCTCGACTGGTAGATGACTCGGATCCGGCAAAGATTATTTTCAAAACAGTCTGCGGTCAAGTCCCTACCAATGTCGAGGATGCACTTTTCCATGCTACCCACTTGGAAAGCCGCCAGCTCCAATAACAAAAGGCCGCTCAATGCATCACCGACAGGGCTGCCCAGGCTCAACTTAAGGAAGAGATGCTGCAAGTGAAGCATATCGCTGATGAAAAACACAGGAGCATCGGCAGTTTGAAGACCTTAGGTGCTTAGTTGAAGCAGAAGACCTCAGATCTGTCAGCAAGGAAGGAAGCTCTACTGGCTGAACTAAAGGAAGTTGAAGAAGCACTAGCTCATGCTAAACAGGAAGAAAGTCAAATGCACGATGCCATTAAGACCCTTCAGTAGGAGAGAGACGTCCAAGCTCATAAAGCCCTAGTAATGAAGAAAAAGCTCAAGCCAGCGGAGGGCTCTACCGATGAAGACATCAAGGAGACAGAGGAAGTCGATCAAATTCGCCTGTGTGTGATATCGACTATCCAATCTTTGTTGAATTCGTAAATCTTTCATCGGCAGCGTGTTGCATTAGTACACTTCAAAAACAATGATACTTTTGTCCAGCCGATAGGATTGTTATCAGCACTTGCACTTTTATGCATCCATCCAAATACTAGGATAATATTTCTTTCAATATTTTCCATTTAATGCTCTAGGAAACTCAACCCCCTCGAGGGTTTCTAAAATATACGCATTACCAGGAATAGAACGACTTATCCGATAAGGACCTTCGCAATTAGGAGACCACTTGTCGTACTTTGAACTTTTAGTCCCAATCGGTACAATTAATTTCCAAACCAACTCCCCATCGGCAAACACCTTTACTTTCACCCTTTTGTTATACCACGTGGCTACCCTCTTTTTATTTTCTTCAATGCTAACCAAAGCTTTCAGCCGATGACCTACTAAATCTTCCAACTCATCCTTCATTAGAGTATTATAGTCATCAACTGCTAGTTGATCTTGAGAAAATATCCGTTTAGAACCAATTTTAATCTCCCAAGGTAGTACTGCATCGCGTCCGTATACCAACTGGTAAGGTGACTCCTTGGTTGCAACATGACATGCCATCCAATATGACCACAGAGCTTCATTTAGTACCATATGCCACCGTCTTGGATTTTCTCCAATCTTACGTTTAATGAGTTTGATAATTCCTTTATTAGAAGCTTCGACCTGACCATTAGCTTGAGCATAATAAGGGGAAGAATTTAAAACTTTAATCCTCATACCGATGGCAAACTCATCAACCTCTCCTGACGTAAACATAGTACCTTGATCGGTAGTTATAGTTTGAGGAATACCAAATCGGTAAACAATATGCTCTTTTATAAAATCAATCATGTTGGCCAATGTCACCTTTTCAAAGGAATTGCTTCAACCCACTTAGTGAAATAATCGGTAGCAACAAGTATAAATTTATGCCCTTTGCTCGATGGTGGATAAATTTGACCGATGGGATCAATAGCCCATCCCCGGAACGGCCAAGGTTTAATGATAGGATTCATGGCCGATGCAGGTGCTCTTTGAACATTGCCAAACTTTTGACACCCCTGGCATCCTTTAAAATATTTAAAGCAAACTTCAAGAATAGTCGACCAATAATATTCATTCCTTCTGATCATCCATTTTATCTTGAAAGCTGACTGATACACAATCCTTCATGAATTTCACCCATCAAGCTTTTTGATTCATCATTGCTAAGACATTTGAGCAAAACTCCATCTAAAGTGCGATAATATAACTCATCATTGAGGAGCACATACTTAGTAGCTTGATACCTAACACGCCTTTTAACCTTTTTGTATGGGTGCCTTAAGTAATTGGCAATCTCTATTCTCCAATCATCGGCATCAACTACCGATGTCAGCACCTCTTGGATAGGCTGATACCCGGAGGCATGCTGAGCTAGCCAATTAGCTTCCTCATTATGCAAACGGGGAATATACTCCAGACAGAAATCTTTAAACTCTTTCAACAATTGCAAACATCTTTCATAATAAGAAATTAAATCTCACTTCGGCATTCATAAATCCCATTCAATTGATTTATAACAAGCATAGAATCACCAAAGACCTCAACAGCATCGGCATGTATTTCTCTAAGTAATTCCAACCCCTTCACCAAAGCTTGATACTCAGCTGATTGTTTGTCGATGTAGCAACAATCGGCAACAAAAACTCATACTTCCTTCCTTGAGGTGAAATTAACACCACGCAGATACCTGCTCCTTGATCACAGGTAGACCCATCGAAGAAAAGTACCCAAGGAGCAACTTCTAAAGAATCCACTGTATTGCAATGTTGAGTAACAAAATCAGCCATAATCTGCCCTTTAACTGCCTTAGCCGATTCGTAGTGTAGATCAAATTCTGACAACGCTAAAATCCACTTGCTGATTCTACCACTCAAAATCAGCATCGATAGCATGTATTTGACCACATCATCTTTGCATATGATAGTACATTCGGCTGATGAACTCATGAAAAATAAAGTTCATAGCCCTCTGATTGGTAGCACCAGTATTTTTCAAACCAAAGGTCATAACTATCCATTCAAACAAACCAACATGACCCGGATATCTAAAGGCAGTCTTGGGAATATCCTCTTCAGCCATGAATATTTGATTGTACCCTGCATTGCCATCCATAAAGCTGATAATCCGATGTCTAGCTACAGAATCAACTAACAAATCGGCAACAGGCATAGGATAACCATCCATCGATGTAGCTTTGTTAAGATTCCTGAAATCAATACAAATGCGAAGTTTCCCGTTTTTCTTATAGACAGGAACAACATTAGAAATCCACTCCGCGTACCAACACTTCCGAATAAATTTTGCCTCAATTAACTTAGTTATTTCGGTCTTGATATCAGGAAGTATATTAGGGTTGCATCAGTGCACTAGCTGCTGATGTGGCCAAAACCCAGACTTAATAGATAACCGATGTTCAACTATCGATCGGTCTAAACCAGGCATCTCGGTATAATCCCAAGCAAAACAATCTTTATATTCCTTTAACAAATCAGTTAATTGTTGTTTACACTTGGAATCTAATTTAGCACTAATAAAAGTAGGCCTTGGCCTATCTCCACTACCAATATCTACTTCTACTAAATCATCAGCCGATGTAAACCCCTAGCCTAACTTCCCATCATCGGCAAACCTATCCATTAAAACTCTTCGTCAGAACCGAGTGCTTGGATCGGTGGAATTTCATAATCAGCAACCCTGAGAAACTCTTTCTCGCAAGCTTCTCCTGACATGCACCTCGTTCGCTCATAAGTATCTGATTCTGCCGATGCGATGATGTAAGAAGAATAACCGGGGACAACTTCAATCTTATCTCCAACCCACTATACGAGGCATTGATGCATTGTAGAAGGAACACAACAGTTGACATGAATCCAGTCCCTTCCTAAAAGTAGATTGTACGCACCCTTACCATTAATGACAAAGAACATTGTTGGCAAGGTCTTGCTGCCAATAGTCAATTCAACACAGACTGCTCCTTTGGCTGGCGACACGTTGCCCTCAAAATCCTTCAGCATCATATCAGTTTTGGTGAAATCTTGATCTCCTTTGCCAAGTTTCCAATACATCACATAGGGCATAATATTAATTGCAGCTCCCCCATCAATGAGTATTTTGGACACTGGCTGCCCGTCAACTTTGCCTTTAACAAACAAAGCCTTGAGATGCTGTCTCTCATCATCAGTGGGTTTGTCAAAAACAGCCATCATCGGATCTAGTGCCAACTGAGCTATCTGGTCAGAGAGAATAGTTTCTTCTTCATTACTGGAAGGTGCGAGGAATTCCATCGGCAACATAAACACCATATTAACATTTGCCGTGTAACACCCTAGGTGTTAAGCATGCACTTAGTCTCATAAACTCTCTCATAAGCATTCTCATCAAGCATGACATAAGCATCACATCACATGAGCATAATAGTAATTCAAGTGTGATTTTATGTGCTTAATTTATGTGAATTAAATATGATAAAATATAGTATGCTTGCTTCCAAATTTCTTGAAATGACCAAAA
>Ga0182004_10001687_pt1 | contig 16529 bp, 18 predicted proteins | sample Sormic07211540_1_FD_120479 | JGI IMG/M metagenome (GOLD analysis project Ga0182004, IMG submission 120479) | Endophyte microbial communities from Sorghum bicolor roots, Mead, Nebraska, USA - 072115-40_1 MetaG | ecosystem: Host-associated > Plants > Roots > Unclassified | place: USA: Nebraska...
AAGAAAAAAAAGGCTCGTCTCGGCTGCTTAGTCCACCCCCCCTAACGTGTGATACCACCACATAGAAACCCCCCCCCCCCCCCCCCCCGCATTGTTCGCAGGTAGGAAGTCATAAGCAAACGGTCCGCCTAGGATTTCATTAGCCAAGGAATTACAAACGCTGGAAAGCTTGGTCTCCTGTAGGCACACAAGGGTCGGTCGCTCCTGGACCACAAATTCTCTAACGACGTTGCGACGCGCACGGGCGTTCAAGCCACGTACGTTCCAGACAAGGCAGCAAAAAGCAGACGACATGAATAAAGATAAAACGACACGCTACGGTAGGGCGGACGCTAGAGACTTAAGCCTCAACAGCGTTGCCGTCGACCCCCACCGGCTCGACGCCCAGGGACGCCGGGTCTAGGTCTCCAGAGAAGAGGACCTGCAGCGCCCGTTGCTTCCTGACCGACATGTCGCCATTGATGGTCTCCTTGAATTTGCGTTGAATCTCTGAGTCGACCGCAGCATCATCCACCTGAATGCCGAGCTTTTTAAGAAGTACCGACTGCGCTTGCTTGGTGGAGTTTGCGACCCTTGGCTTAGCCGCAATCCTGCCGCTACGCCTGACGGAGCGAGCAGACCTTGGCGTACGCGAACAACGCAGCCTCGGTCCGCTACGGAGAACCGGCGTGCGAATGGGGAGGCAGATCCGAGCCTCGAGTTCTTCGGCGACGGCTGCACATAGAGGCTGCGCGGGAAGCACGTCCTCAGCAGGCAGCACAGAGATAGCGGAGGCACGACACTCCATCTCCATAGCATCAAAGTACCCCCCGCTTGGAGTAGCCTCCCTAGAGCGTTGGCATGCCGGCCCAGAACCGCGAATAGTCGGGCTAGCATCAAAGGCGCGGCCGATGAATCCACATGGGCCATCCAACTGGGCCTGCCTGGACGGCCAAAGGTCAGGCGACGAACAGTGCAAAGAAGGTTGTTTAGCATCGGCGTGAACAGCCAAGCATTCCTCGAGCAACATTGGATCCGAATCAAATCTTAGCGCAGTAGCTGTTGAGTCCCTGTAGCAGGCGCCAAAGTCAACATCGACCGCCTGCGCCCGCATGACACAACGTGCAGGCGTGCCCTGCGCTTCTGGCCGAGCAGGCGACGTGAGCCCTGACCGGCGTCCTTTGTTGTAATGAACTGTAGCACCGAAAAGACGTGAGCCACACCAGGACCAGGCTCTGCCACCTAGGGAGATGCGCCCCTCATCGATCATGGAGGAAAGGTCAGCAGCCCGCAATGCGCCGGCGAGCGAAGGCGCCTCCCGCCGGCGTTGGCGGAAAGCCGGGCCAGAGCCACGACCGAGCGCCGGACCACCGGCGCCGCCAGGACGAAAGGTGGCCGGGCCGAACGGCCTGGACCTGGAAGGTCCGACCGTGCCAGGGTGGTAGCCATTGTAGCTGCTATCTCCACTGTCATCAGAGTCACCTCCCGAGAACGCATCCTCAGAAGAGCTGGAGGAGACGGCCCAATCCTGATATTCGACGACGCGAAGGCGCACGAGGTAGTGAAGGATCGGCAGATGCGAATGAATGATCTCATGCTCCCGCAAGAACAAGATGCCGGGTTCGTGGGGCTCCGGCGGCTCCGGAATGACCAGCAACTTCTGCTCAGGCACCAGCATCGGGTGAAGACACCAAGCTGCGACGAACAACTCACGCGCATCATCGTCGTCGACGCCGTCGTCATCCGAAGAGGCGAGCTCGACTTGGGCGCAGGAAGACCCAAGGAGCTGCTCAGCGACTGCCTTGGAGCGAGCATGGGCAGGGATGCCCTTGATGCCCACCAGAACACGGTAGGTGAACGAAGCTGCGACCGCCTGCGACAGCCGGGTCCAGCGTCGCCAGGAAAGCAAGAACGGCGCGAAGCTCAACGGCGGCGCGGCCAAGACACGCTCAAGGTCTTCACTACGCGCGAAGCGAGCGAGGAAATCCTCCGGGGCGTGACGGCAGACAGAGACATCCGCCTCACCAAACTGGAACCGTTGACAAAGGTGCTCCCGCACCGCCGCCGGAGACACCGGAGGCCTCGTCCCTCCCAACATGGCGACGAGGGCGAAGGAAAGGGCATTCTCCGCAGCCTGGATCTCGGCCGACCGCGGTACCACAATCACCTCGACAGATGGCCGGTCCACCTCAGAAAGCTGACGGCGACGATCACGCCACACCTGTAACCGGGGGCGCTCCGCCGGCGAAGGCTCACGCGCGGCATCAGACAGGCCGAGGTCACGACGTGCACCCCCAGGGGAGGAAGGGCCGGCCCGGTCATCCCCAGCGACAGACCTCCGAATGCCCACAGCATCAGCGGACCCCGACGCCCCAGGGCTGGCCGCACAACAGCGGGGCACCGAGGGTGAGCGACCCGTCGAGACGGAGCAAGCCGAGATAGTGTCGTCCCGGCTCGCTCTACGTAACTCGGCGAACTCACGACGACGGAGAGCACCACGGTCCGGCCCCCTCGCGAAAGCTGGCGAGCGGCCCCTCTTGGCGCCAGCAAGAGGAGGGGGACCGAGCGGGCAGAAACGCGCACGATGTCCCTCGGCACGGCAGGTCCGGTAGCGGGAAGGGAATCGGTAGTCCGCCTTGACGTGGCTGTCCGATAGGCAGTTGAAGCAAAGACCGATCAAGTCGGGTGGCACCGGACGCGCCGGCACCGGGGACGGTCTACGGCGCCAACGACGACGACTGTGCACCTCACGGAAGCCTTCAGCGTCTGGCTCCGCGGATAGCCTAGCCGGGTGGACCACCACCGAGCGCAGACGCGCAGCCTGAAGCGGCACGACCGGCGGGGGGGCCTCCAGGCCGGCCATGACACGTTGGCGGCGACGGCGACGGCGACGACGAGTCCTGCGACGACGCCCGCACGCAGCTCCCGCGGGGTCTCCGGCTGTCGCATGGACAGGCGGGCCAGAGCTCGCGGAGGCAAAGGAGGCCTCAGAGTCGGAGAAGGAGAGCCGCTCCGCATGAACGACGGGCGAGAACGGCGCCGCAAACGGATTGAGGCCAGGGGAAGGGGAGCGGTCCATGGCCCCGCAGGGGGAGGAAGGGCCAGAAGGAAGGGGAGAAGCGGCAGGTGGACGTCGGTGCCGGAGTAGCAGTCGACGGAGGCTGGTGGTCGGCGGCGGCCGGGCGGCCGCCGGCGAAGAGGGGAGCGGCTCGCCTTACCTAGCGAGCGGAGTTATTCGCGAGCAGCCAGCAAATCAGAACTGTCCTTTTGGTAAAGGGGGGGGGGGGTTTACATTCGTGGTGTGCACCTGAATGACTATGCCATAGGAGTACATGTGATAGTCGTGATGTTGGATTTTGACTTGGCAGTAAATCTTGATAGCCATGGGGCCACATTTGTTCCCCAGTCAAACATGAGAAAAACGTCGCTGTGGTGTTGCACTGTTGCCAAGGCCCACAAAGGCAGTGCTGCAACTGCAACTGGACTAGGGCCTTGTTTAGTTGCCGACCTAAAAAGTGTTCACTTATCACATCGATTGTTTGGACACATGTATAGACTATTAAATATAGATAAAAAAAATAAATTAATTATACAATTTAGTTAGAAATCACAAGAGAAATCTTTTAGCCTAGTTAGTCCATAATTAGCTTATGCTAATAATAGATTAATTAGGCTTAATAAATTAGTCTCGTAGTTTTCAGCCGAGTTATATAATTAGTTTTCTTTATGTATCCAAACATCCCTTCCAACATCTTACAAAACATCTGATTTAACACCTAAATTTGTTTCCCTCTTCAACTAAACAAGGCCTCAGTGAACTGCCGTATCAAATCGTACACGTCCATTTATACTTCTACCGTGCCTTTCAGCATCTGCACTCACTGACCCTGGCGCCTCCGTGGCACCAGATGTTTTTGTTTAGTTGGCACTGAAACGGTACACATCAAACAGAAACACAACGAGCAGCATAAAATGTTTGCAGAATGCCAGAGTGGATGCACGTGTCGCCCGGCAGAAGCCCAGCAGCACAAATGCACACGCGATGCATCTTCTTCCACGCAAATACAGTATCATATATGGCGCAGAAAGGAACCGGAGACGCAGCACACATGGCGGCTTCGCATCGACAAAAGCCGCGACGCCGCAACGAAAAAAGAGCCGGGGATAACGTTGTTTAACCCAGGCACAGGATCAAGTCGTTCGTTCGGTGGGATGGCAAGCCAAGCGGCAGCGACGAAACGTTGCCAGCTCGATCGGGCTCATTTTTTCTCGCCGTGTCTCCGGTGCCGCTGCCGCTGCCGCCGATGCGTGCGCGCGCACGCCCGAAAGCGAACCGGCGCCCGTGCCGAGTCGCTGTGCGCGCGGGCGGGGCGGAGGCTGACGCGGATGTTGACGTGACGGGATATATGCGCGGACGCGGGGCGAGGGGTCAGGGGTGGCGATCGCCCGCGCGGGCGGGACTCCTTGCCGGCTCTCGGCTCGCCCGGGCGCGCGGAGGCCGCGGCACGCGTCCGGGTGTTGGCACGCACGTTGCCGTCGCCGTCGCGTCGCCCCCCCCACCACCATCGCCGGGAACGGAAAAGCCGTGGCGCGCCGGGCTCCCTCTCGGCTTTGACTTGCCCGTTTCGGCCGGCGCCCACGCGGGCCGGGGATCTGATCTCTGCGCGTTTTCTTTCCCGTGCCGCGGCGCGCGTACGGGGATGCCTACCGGCTACCGGCCGGGGGCCGGTTTTGCAAGCGGTGCCAGCGCACGGCCGGGCACAAAGTGGAGAGAACAGACCAGGCGCGGTGTGCCGATGTGGTTTGGCGCCGCGACATTGATCAGATGGCCTGCGAGACTGCCGGCCCGGGCAGGGGCAGGGTCGCAGGGATGCATCTGAACTGCCCCCAGGTATATAGCCGCAAAAACTAAGGATGCAAGATCACACATGCCATGTTTTGCTATCATCGAAGAATAATCAGAGCACGAGTTCATGATAGATAGAAATGAAGTGTCTAAAACCAGAGGCTAGATTCACATCCGTGGCCGTGCGATGACGAGGATCTGAAAGCCACGGATTCCCCTAGTCGGCTAGCTAGCCTCATGCGTAGCACGGCGACTGGTGAGACTTGCATCGCGAGCTATACCAGCTAGCAGAGCTATGCACATGATTACGAAAGATAAGAAAGGAGCTCGCCTGTCCGCTTCCGCTACATATCTCGACGGGATGGCAACCATGCCCACGTAGGAGGGGGCAAACCCTAGAGATTGCGCTGATAGGATAGCTCGATCATCATCATCAGTCATCAGCATAAGCATATGAGAATGACGCCGATTAATCATTCATTCCCTCATCCATGGGCTGCTGGGGCCTGGGGGGTGGGACCCACGTCAACTTGGTTGGCACGCAGCTCAAATCACAAGCAACTTATTGCTAGCTAGCTAGCTACTAGCTACTAGCCCGCCAGGGTCCGATCGATCCGGCAACGGCACATTTCCCTTTCGATCATGCATGATCGTCTCGACTCGACTCGGTCAGGGAGGGAAACGAGCGAGCAAAACGCACGAGAGATCGCAGAGTTCCCTGCAGCAGACGATGATTCGCGTGCGTGTCCTTGAGCTGGATTATATGCTGGCTCCTCCCGTCCGATTGCAGGCAGATGCGGCGGCCACCAGCTTTCTGATGAATCGATTGCTTCATGGGGTAATATTCGCCCTTTTTCTGCATTGCTAGCTGCTAAGTGATGCGGTTAGCTGCCTGAAACGCATCTGGAATCACGTTTTCTTTTTCAGGTTGGTTTTGTCTTGTCCCTACGTGGGTTCCCGCTGGCCGGCGGTGTAGCAGTAGCAGCACGGCACTCCGTCCCAACGGAAGACGCATCAATCGGCAGTCCAGTCTTCAGAGAGCATTTTCTTGATGAATTGACTGGAAGAAATGGCAGAGAAACTACTCCAGTATATATACCAAACCAAAGAGCGAGAAAAAAGTCACGTACGTTTCAGCCGAGCACTCCCTAGAATCTGATGCTTAATCAGCTCCTCTAATCTCAGAGAGAGAGAGAGAGAGAGAGCATCAACATTATTTCACTATCCAAGTACCTGGCCTACCCCTATCCAAATTACTAACCAATCAGCATGGCGAATCGTTTTAGAATCTACTATGCGCCTTCTTTTATACACAAGAATACAAATTAAAGATCACGAAACTTGTCGATCTACTTATATAAATCTATACATAAAACCAGGCATGAATTCGATCGTCACTACTCGCCATATATCATCATCTAGACGAGGCGACAAGCGATGCATTTCTCGCGTACACGTACGCCCGTGCAGTCCAAATAACAGAACATCGCAGCAGGGGGAGTGGACGCCCACACGGAATAATGTGCAGTAGCAGTAGCAGCCCTGTCGTTGTACGCGCACCCGTTGGAGCCCCACAGCGCCCAGGCCGGCCGATCCGTTGGTGCCACAAGCCAGATGGCTCCTGCGTTTTTCTGCACTAATGGACGGCCTCTGAGAAACGGACGAGCGTATAATTGGATTGGATTCTTGGCCTCCTTTGGATACATTTGCATGGATGCTGCGATCGTCCACTCCTCATCAACACCAGCTAGCTGCTGTGTTTGTGCTGTCTCTGATGAGCTGAGAGCTAGCTAGGGTTCAGTTCATCGCCACCTATGCATGCATGGACCCGTTGGCGTTTCAGGAGAGGATGGAGATCGACCAACAAGCTGGATGCCCCTCTCTCTGTTGTGCGCCCTCAGTTTTTGTCTGTAGGCCAAACTTTAGCAAGCGTGTGAGCGAAAATGGCAGGCGATTGTTTCTTTGAGGGAACAATGGCAGGCGATTGTTGGCACAAAGCTAATGCTAAATCGTCAGCTGTCGCGTACGTGTTTAGATTATTGGCGCCGTAGCTGGCTGAATCGGCCGGTGTGTGTGTGTGTGTGTGTGTGTGTGTTATCTGTGTGCTCGAGTTTAATTTCGGAAGGTGCATGCAGAAAGAATTGATTAGTGTGGTCGCTTTCCACAGTTAATACCGAGCTTATGATGTGCTCAATTGCTCAAACACACGAATAGTGGTGGAATTGATGCGTTCAGGAGGGCGTCATTTTCTGTAGCACTCATTCAGTAGAGCGCAGGACAGTGATTCTTCAGAATGGATGGAGGACAGGGTAAAATATTTTTTGTTGATCTTTTACCGGTACATGGAAATTAAGGCTCTGAATAAAACTGACAGCTGACTAGAAGCAAGCAGACTGGGGCTTTGTTTATGCACAATCTGCTACCAGATTCAGCGGTGGCTAATGGAATTTCTCTCATTTTCTTCTTACAAAAAAACAAGAAGAATAAGCAAGGCATGCACAACCGGCATCTAATTAAGGCCTTATTTAAGGTCTTATTTAGTTGCAAATTTTTTTACAAAATTGACATTATAGCAGTTTGTTTGTATTTGACAAATATTGTCCAATCATAGATTAACTAGGCTCAAAAGGTTCGTCTCGCAAATTATAAGCAAATTGTGCAATTAATTATTTTTTAATCTATATTTAATGTTCTATGTATATGCCGCAAGATTCGATATGATGAGAAATTTTTTTAAAAAAAATTCTAAATTTTTTCAGAAAGTAAACAAGGCCCTAGTCATCTTTATCTCCCTAGCAGGCTAGGAGAGGAGAGGAGTTCCTTGGCGCCACGTCTCTTTCTACTAAAAGGACGCCGTGCCGTTCCAGTATTTAAACCCGGAACCTCCCTCTTGCATTAGAGTTTCCCTCCCCTTGATCGTTTTGTCACTTGAATCCGTGCCTGCCTGCTCTAACAGGTAAGAAATTGGCTTATTGGAGAGCAGTCCTATTCTCTCTCTGTTATACTAAGAACTTCTTCAGTTAGCAGGTCTATGTATTGATCTAGTATTAATTAAGTACTTCTAGTTGCATCTATTAAAAAGTTCATGCGCGTTCTTAATCTCTGATTGTCCTGCCATGTACCTTTTCACCCATTTATTTATGCTGTGCCGATCTGTTTTACTCCAGAGGTTTGTTGCGTGTTGTGTCTATGGATTTTGATTTTGATTTTGATTAGTGCTGGCGCTTTTCGTTTCTACCTCGTCTCTGAATACGATCTGCAGCAGCGCACCTAGTCGTCTTATGCGAATTTCCATATAAATGTTCCAGGACAGCAGCAGCTGCTGCTCCTGGCACAAAGAGCGAGCAGAGACGACGCCAGCAGCTCTGCAATGGAGCAGGAGCTGCACCGGCCCATGGAGCTGCCCCCGGGCTTCCGCTTCCACCCGACGGACGAGGAGCTCATCACGCACTACCTCGCCCGCAAGGTCGCCGACGCCCGCTTCGCCGCGCTCGCCGTCGGCGAGGCTGACCTCAACAAGTGCGAGCCCTGGGACCTGCCATGTAAGCACCGGCACAACGCCTGCTGTTATCTCTGCACGAGTCGAATCATGCATGGCTAAAGGAAATATGCATCGATCGGCATGGTGGTTTGGTTGCGCATGCAGCGCTGGCGAAGATGGGGGAGAAGGAGTGGTACTTCTTCTGCCTCAAGGACCGCAAGTACCCGACGGGGCTGAGGACGAACAGGGCCACGGAGGCCGGGTACTGGAAGGCCACGGGCAAGGACAAGGATATCTTCAGGGGCAACGGCGGCAAGGTGCTCGTCGGCTCCAAGAAGACGCTCGTCTTCTACACGGGGAGGGCGCCCAAGGGCGAGAAGTCCGGCTGGGTCATGCACGAGTACCGCCTCCACGGCAAGCTCCATGGCGCCATCGTCCCCCCCAAGGCCGCCGCCGGCTCCAAGGTTGGTTGGTTCTTGAATTGATTTCTAGGAGCATGCGCATGTGCGTACACAATTCTCTCTCGCATCGCAACCATCGATAGATAGATCATGTCTCCTAATTTGGAATGAATTGGACCCTGTTTTCTTTCTGTGGGTGTGGGCAGAACGAGTGGGTGCTGTGCAGGGTGTTCAAGAAGAGCCTTGTCGTAGGCGGTGCAGCAGCAGCAGCACCAGCCGCAGGCAAAAGGGGCGCCATGGAGATGTCCAAGATGAACGACGACATGGCGGCCATCTCTCACCTCCCTCCGCTGATGGACGTGTCCGGCGCCGGCGCCAACGTCAACCCCGCGGCGGCGGCACACGTGACCTGCTTCTCCGACGCACTGGAGGGCCACCAGTTCTTCAACCAGCAGCAGACGCCGCCAGAAGCCGACGCCACGGACCACCTCGGCCTCGCCGCCTCCTCGCCGTTCCTGCTGTCCGGCTTCGCGCATTACGGGCCGCTGCACCACGGCGCGACGAGCCTGGTGCAGCTCCTGGAGGGCAGCGTCGTGTACGCTGCCGCCGGCGGTGGCGGCCTCCCGGACATGTCCAACAAGCAGCAACAGCAGCCCGTGCCGGCGCCGCCGTGCAAGGTGGGCGGCGAGCGGGAGCGGCTGAGCTTGTCGCAGGACACGGGGCTCACCTCCGACGTGAACCCCGAGATCTCCTCCTCCTCCGGCGCCCAACGGTTCGACCACGACCACCTCTGCTGGGGCTACTGATCGAGCCGCACATCATCGCGTACGTCATCGCTAGCGATTAGTATAGCACTGCTGTAAATAAGCACATCTACATCTGTGTGTGAGAGGTCTCGATCGATCATATCGATCTCGTGGCATGCATCGAGCTACATATACGTTCCATTATTCGTTCGTGTGATTAGACGATTGTATAGTATTAGACGATTTGGGGGTGTGTAATTAGCATTATTGCTGCATTCACGATTAATTTAGTGCAAGATTTCCTTGGATAATAATGATGCCAAAGCTATCGATGGCTACCTTCACTAGCCAGTTGTTTGTGATAAAAAGGGCCGGCCAGGGTCTAGTAGTAAGTATTACTAGTGTGCATGATATCATCGTGAACGTACCTAAAAGTTTGACTTGTAAATGATATGATACTCCTACTATAGTAGGGGTACGACCTAGCTAGCTAATCTAGCATTAAAAGCTTGATTTTGGTGCTTGGACAGCTTGGTTGCTTCCAGTCCCAGAAGATACATATATATGCTGCTGCCACTGCCATGGCCCATGACCAGCACGTCTCCACCGTCACGCACGCACGAATCTAAACGACGACGCTGCCGCCGGCCGCCGGCCGGTGCCAGTGCCATCGCCGCCGCCCCTAGACTACACAATACGTGACATGAGCACGGGTTACGATGGCGCAGGAGGAGGGAGCACGCAGCACTGCGGCGCCCGCCGGCGCCCATGTCACGGGTTGGTTCGGTTCGGTTCGATCCGTTGCCGTGATGCTGTTTCAAATTCTAGATTTTTTTTCTATATCAAATCTTGCGACACATGCATGAATCACTAAATTAGATTAAAAAATAATTAATTATACAATTTATTTATAATTTGTGAGAATTTTTTTAAAATTTAATTAGTTTATAATTAATATTAATTACTAAATATAAATGAAAGTAATACACAGTATGTGAAAAAAGAAAATTTCTCAACTGAACAAGGCCTTGTTTACTTCTCAAAAAATTTTGTAAAATTTTTAAGATTTTCCGTCACATCAAATCTTTAGACACATACATAAAGTATTAAATATAGACGAAAATAAAAACTAATTGCACAGTTTGGTCGGAATTGACGAGACGAATCTTTAGAGTCTAGTTAGTCCATGATTGAATAATATTTGTTAAATACAAACAAAAATAATACTATTTCTATTTTGTAAAATTTTTTGAAACTAAACAAGGCCAAAGCCAAACGCCGCCGGCGCTGTGGGCGGGCCGGGCGCCGGGCCCAAATGATCGGATGGATATGGCCTCGCGGGCGCGGCGGCCTCCTCCTATCCTTGTCACGAGGACCCCACGCCGCCTTGATTGATGGCGGCTGGCGTTGCTGTCCATAGGAGCCCTCGATTCACTGACGCCTTGTTTAATACACCTAAAAACTCAAAATTTTACAAAATTTCTCGTCACATCAAATTTTGTGTCATATACATGGAACATTAAATATAGATAAAAAAGATAACTAATTGCATAGTTTAACTGTAAATCAAGAGACGAATCTTTTAAGCCTAGTTGCTCCATAATTAGATAATGTTTGTCAAATAAAAACGAAAGTGCTACAGTGTCAAAATCTAAAAAGTTTTTGGATCTAAGGCCTTGTTTAGCACAAAATTTTTCAAGATTCTCCATCACATCGAATCTTGCGGTACATGCATGAAATATTAAATATAGACGAAAACAAAACTAATTACACAGTTTGCCTGTAAATCGCGACACAAATCTTTTGATCCTAGTTAATCTATAATTGAACAATATAATTGAACAATATTTGTCACAAACAAACAAAAGTGCTACCGTAGCGAAATCTAAAAATTTTGGAAACTGAATCCGGCCTAATATTTCCGCTCGGCGGCAGCGTGCGGGGCGGTTAGGTCAACTAATCGGCCGAGCGCCCTTGACAGCAGAGGAGGTCGCCGATGGTGCCCGGACACCTCCACACGCTGGTTTTGTATAAATAATAAAATCTATATCATATAAATATGCTTTTGTTTAGAATATTCGGTATCTCCATTACATCGATTATTAAAGATTTGGGCAAGACCGTAGAGGAGATCTGATTTGATAAGCCTTCGAGACTCTTGAATATCCTGATGATGTCATATCCATAAGACCATATCCATATCCATGTATGCGGCCATGGGTACACGAGCTAAAGGTCATGAAATGGATTGGCAATTCGAGCTCTCCCTGGGCTACAGGTGAGTAGATTTAATTTGGATAATCTGAAGTTTTATTGGACAATAGTTATTGTTTTGGAACACTTGCATGAGATTTATTTGGATTTAGATATCAACTTGATCTATAAAAAAATCCAAAATCCATTAGAAATTAACTAAAAAGGTTTATTGCCCATTAATTTTTTATTTAATCTTGAGCAATCATATTGAGTTATCTCTAACAAATTTCAAAAAAAAAATTAAAGTGAGTAGCACAAGATTTTAATTGTACTGTCTGACTTCTGACTTTGGGACCAAGTGTATATCTAGTTATACCAATCTGCACAAAGTATAGCAGTTAATCGTACCGAGTCAGCTTCAAGAAATTTTATCAATTTTGCTATAAATTTTAAGGCGCGAAGGCAGGATTTTTAATTCTAGGGTATGACTTTCAACATGGGGTCCACGTATATATTTAATCACACAAATCGGCACAAGTTGTGGTCAATCGGATTGAGACATCCCCAGTAGATTTTAGTCAATTTCTCTAAATTCTTGCCGTGGGGTCACGTATATCTAGTCACTAATTTGCAGAGACAATCTTATTAAGTAATCTGTCATAGAAGTTTAGAGACATATAAATCAAAATTTAAGAGTTAGGGGCCTACTAGATGACACCAACGTACAAGCGATAAATTTTACTCATTAATTAATGACAGTCGCTGTGAGTGTAAATGTGTAATTGCTTAGATAGGTCCATCGTGACAATATGGTCATCTGTTGTTCATATCGGTCCTTTTGGAACCTCAATGCATGGGTGATATGTTCTCAAATGTCAAATTCGATCAGAGGAAAAAAAAATACTTTGCATGGAACATTCAACTGCTGTTGTTAACTTTCAACCAGAACAGAAAAGACTATGAGTTTTTGGAACAATTCAGGACAATATGTTCAAGCAGTGCAACAAATAGTAGTCCCTGAATTCAACAAGACGTTTGAGGGTAATAAGATAATCGTCGTCTTAAAATAGCTGAAAATATAAATGTCAAATGAACAAATCCAAAAATGAACAGCAAACTACAAAGGAGTAACAAATTACCACTAGTTAGGGACAAATACACGGCCGGCGAAGAATATGACTACACGCACTTTCAAGAAGTATGTTGGCAAAGACACTCACAGCGACTAATTCGTCAAAAAAAATTCCGGCAAAAGCTTTTTACCGCTTTTTTTTTTTTAAAAAAAAAACACTCACAGCGATATGAACATCAGAAGATTGGGACCATTAAAATTGTCACGATGGTCCCAAATGCCACACACAAACTGATTGGACCCAATAAAATTGTTTTTTTTGCAACAAAAGAAGAATTATATTAGATAAGAGCTGGGTGCATGAATACGTTACAAGTACTCTGGATTACATAAATTTCTAGAAAAAATTCATCTAAATTATACTTAAACTGTGAATAGCTCCAGATCTCAAAATCAAACCTATATGATGTTTTGCAGTATGGATGACCGCACAGGCAAACGCTTGGCAAAAAGTCTGAGAACAGATGCCCAACAAACGACGGCCAACATTCATATAAATTGTTGGCAAAGACAATCCCGACTAATAATTGCTAGATTAGGATTTCTTTGAAGGAAGGGATTTTGTAAAAAAACAGAGAGGAGTGAATATATGTGTGGAAGAAATAAATTGTGAAAGAACTTAAACAAAAAAAACATAGCTATTGAAAAGGAACTCCAGGTAGCCATAGTTGGAGAATGAAGAAATGATCTAGATGTTGTAGCAAGCCTACCAATTGATCATATAGGTTCGGTAACATATGCTTGTCTAGAAGAAGAATGCCGATAGCTAAAACCCAGCATGTAGGCTCAGTAATACGAAGTGGAACAGCCTTTTGTTGTGTGCTAATATTGGATCTTAACAAAATTTCTTATTTGCCTTGATATGCAAATGCAAGTAATGCACATGAGCTTGTGGTGGCATAGGTGGAACTATCCAAACAGGCTTGAGAAAGCTGTACCTGAATATTTTAGTTTTTGCTTCTTCTTTTTTTAGGAAAGTTTGAGATCTGCTAGCTCAGTAAATTGGGCAAGAGCTCGAGTTCTAATTGATAGCACCCAAGCAAGATCTCTAATTAAAAGCCATACTTGAGCTTATTATTACATACATCTGAAAGTCAGATTTGAAGCGTGACACACACGCTTGCATCTCGATCGAGTCTCACATTCTCACCGGACGATGGGTATCAAAATGGCACCAGATAAACATTTTAGCAGTATACTAGTAGAGTAGTAGTACTCGTTTTCGCAACTAAAAAGGTTGTAGTGGTACGTTTTAATTCAAGTTGCTGGTATCAAAATGGCACCAAAACATTTTAGTAGTAGCATATACTAGTACGTACGTGCTAGCGTATAGAGCGACGTACATAACGGGTAGGAGTACTCTGGTTTACATGGCCATCCGCGTGCATATTTGGCGACCCTGACGTGTGATGGAACCCCAGAGAACAAAAGGAACAGCAAGAACAAACCTCGAGTCGGGGCGTGCGTTGTCCAGGTTCGGACTCTCGTGCGTACAGGGGGGACGAACTTCAACTTACCAACTGCCCCCGGGCCAATGCCCTGCCATCGCTCTGCGTGACACGAGAAAAATATTCCGCACCCCTCAGCATTTTGTAAGCTTCTCTCCGGTCATCATCACTAGCCTGCTCCTGCTGATCTGTTGGCTATTGCCATGCACAACGAGCAGCGCAGCAAGTGATGACAGGCTTTGCCACCGGCCGCCGGGCACCGCAAATGCGTTCGATTCGACACATGCATACACGTACACAGAGACACAGGGCGTGTCGGCATGGGTGGTGGATCGGGCGGCGTCAGCAACGAACGCTGGCAGCCTGGCACGTAGTAGCGATGGATCACGCACGCAGTGAAAACGATCGAGTCGGCATCCATCCATGTGCCTGTCACGGTCACACGGGACGTAGTACACTAGTACGTGGGGGAAGAATTTCTCCGTCGACGCGCGCGAGGAGACGGATGATCAAGTCAAGCACAAGTCGTGGCTCTCTCTAGGCACGCACATCGCACATCGGCACATGTGACAAGGTAGCAGATACGCGTGCCCCGATCGCCACGTTGTTTTCACCCCCGCCCCCCTGAGACGTCTGCGTCTCCGCGGCGTGCACGTTAGTTTGCTACTGTACCAAGGTTTTTAATTTCGTTATCGCAAAAATTTCGGTCATCATCAAAATTACCAAATTTTGCAAAACTCGATTGAAATTTCGCTGAATTTTTTTAGAGACTAATATATGAAATATGCTTTTTTAAAAAAAAAATATATATATATATCTAAACAAGTCTCAGTATAATTTATGAGTACACATCTATTGAATAGAAGAATATACAATATAAACATAGAAAATATGAGTCTAAAGTTATATAGCACATGTATTAGTATATAATGAAATTTCGAATTTTTTTCATTCAGCCACCCTCGAAATTATTAAAATTCGTGAAATTTCAGCGAAATTTTGTCGAAATTTTGAACCCATCTGTACGTCGATGCCTGCCACAAACTGCATAGTCGTTGATTGGTTAGGGGGTATTTGGTTAGAGGAACTAAAATTTAATATGTATTGTAGCATATTTATAACTATAGCTTAGTATCTAATTATAGATTAATTAGATTTAAAAAAATCGTAAACTATTCTTTAGCTCTATTTTAGTTTTGTAAATAGACTATACTTATTACTTTACGTATGTATTCAAACATTTGATGAGATATGCATTAAAAAACAAATAGAATTTTAGCATCTCTAAGGGTTTTGCGTAATTGAGTTGACATTTGTTGTTGTTTGTCACTCCCAAAACAAAATATAAAGTCTAAAAATAGGTCATCTCCATGGATTTTACATAATTGAGTTGGCAATTAGCCAAAGTGAACCTAGCCGCGATTTTTTTCTTCGCGCGCGCTCGCAATCGTCTTCCCGCGCGACTTTCCTTCGCGCGTGTAAAGTCGCTGGCGATTCTCGCGTTTTCTCCATAGGTCGTGCCACCAGTTCTTCCTGCTCCCCATCGCTCGTTGTAGGTGCCGCCGCGATGTTGCAGGCGCCGCCGCGGTGCTAGCCCAACGGATGCGACGTACCCATGGCGTGAGGCAGCGGTTTTCTATCGCGATGGAGTCTCTCGCGAGTTCTGTAGCGGACGGCGGCGATGGTGTTGCTCGCGATCGCGATATATGGCGCGAAGAAAGTCTGGGTCGCGCAGGGGACCGGGAGACGCACGTGATCTGCCTTTTGCTAAGCCGTGCGCGGCTTGGCATATATGGCAAGTTTGCTCTCTCATTTACTAAATTTCTCAAAATGCAAACTCCAAATGTAAAATTATTGGATACATCTTTTTGTGATTTTTTGACAAATTACAAAAATACAAAGTCTAAATGCAAAACCTTGGAGATGCTTTGCTCTGTTTTTTTTTTGAAAAAAAAGGAGTCAGTTGCTCTGCTGCTTACATGGATATAGGTTGTTGGATTTGTGACCCCTCAAAAGATAAGTTCGATTGTGGCACTGTGAGCGACTGGCGAGAGTGCCGGAAGCCCAGGAGGGTGGCGCTGGGCCTCCGGATTCTAGAATATCTGGCCCAATAAACTGAGAATCCTGTATTCGGCCCAACACGAGACAGCAAGTCGGAAAAAATATAATAAAAAAACAAGGAAAAAGTCTACTTTAGGTCCCTCAACTTTCGCGAAAGTCTAATTTTCATCCCTGAACTCTAAAACCGGACAAAATACATCCCTCAACTTTTAAAACCATGCACATTACATCCTTGACCT
>Ga0182004_10001688_pt1 | contig 16529 bp, 4 predicted proteins | sample Sormic07211540_1_FD_120479 | JGI IMG/M metagenome (GOLD analysis project Ga0182004, IMG submission 120479) | Endophyte microbial communities from Sorghum bicolor roots, Mead, Nebraska, USA - 072115-40_1 MetaG | ecosystem: Host-associated > Plants > Roots > Unclassified | place: USA: Nebraska...
AAGACAAAAAAGAACAAGCTGCTACTCTCATCTTGCTTCTGAGGCTGTCGAACAGCTTTGAGCCTTTATGGGCCTGCTAGGCCTCCTGGACCTAACTGTTGGAATAGCCTGTTCTTCAGACTCCAGTGCTAGCGCTTCATTGGCAGTAAGCATATTAGTCCTACCTTGCTCAGTCATACACACCCGAAGCTGCACACACTCTATAAATCAAGGCAAACAGAAGCAAGAATTGGATTTGTGCCTGCAATGTATCGGGCATGGGTAACCTGCGGGTACCCGTTACTCGCTCGGGCACGGGTATGGGCGCCCATTCATACCCGCCTACGGGTATGCATCTTGAGACACGAGACAGGGCAGAAGATTTTGGGCAGATTAAAATTTTTACAATTTATTAGTAGATATAGATATACATTTAATACTTTATGTATGTATCCAAACATTCGATGTGATGTATGGTAAACTTTACTGTCCATAACTAAACAGGCCCCTGGCTGTGCAAAAAAAAAAAAGGCTGGCACGATCACGACGAAAAGCACAAGCTAGAAGCCGTACTGTGTGCGCCAAGAAAAAACTGCGGCGCAACAGCGGGCTAACGAGAGCTATAACAATAGCTTAGGCCCAGCGGATTAGAAAGCGGCTAGGCCATCACTTCAAACCTCATGACCGAATCGGAGCAGATCAAATAATACCTGACTGACGAAGCCACAGTGAAGGGAAGGGAAGGCAGGCCGGCACCCGGCAGCTGCAGGCAGGCGATGTTGAGATTTGAGAACCCACGACTGCGGTCGTCAGTGTGTCCGGTTTGATTTCGCACTCCCACCCGTGCAAAGCGCAATGCTTGTCAAACCCTATGGCACCTAGGTGCTGCTGTTAGCGCACGCAATTACTTAGGGCTTGTTTGGCATAGCTGAACTTCACTAGTAAAACTGTTTTTTTTAGAAAATAGCTTCATGAGTGACTTTCTAGATGAAGCTGAGCTGTTTTAAAAAAAATATTTGGCAAAATAGCTTCACAAACTACTTCATGCATAGTTGAGAGAGAGAAATGAGAGAGAGCTACAATAAGCTACTTTTTTCAGCTTCATCCCAACTTATGTCTTTGTGAGAGGAGGAGAAAAACAGCTTCACCCATAAAACTGTTTTGGAAATAAATGTTTGGCAAAAAAAAAACAACTCACAACAGCTCATAAAGCTGTTGTGAGCTGTACCAAACACTCCTTTATCCTAAACAGCGAATGAGATCAACGAGATACATGTGTCGCGGAAAAGCAGCCAGCCGGCAGAGGCAAATGGGGAGGTCAAATCCTCATCTGATCCCGGTCAACTCCATCGGCTTTTCGCCTAACACTCATCATTCAGATAAAAAAAAAAGGCTTCAGCCTCTCTCTCTTCTACTCCTCTTCAGGGGAGCAAGCAGCAAAGCATGGCAATTGAAATCCAAAAAGGAAGAAGAGAAATAAAGAGCATGCAATACGGTGCCGTGGTGACGACGGTGTTAGTTGATTAGCCTCTGCGATCCGTCCGTTTTGGTTTAGGTCTCCTGACCAACTCACGAGGGCGACGACACTAACTGCATTTCTCGGCGAGTCCATCCAGACAGTTTCTGATATTTCCATCAGCTGTGACGACTATGAGACAGATCTAATACGGCTATCAACTGCAAAATCTCATAAGTTCGTTTGAGATTATCTACCGAATCTATTAGTCATTCAACATTATTTTTCCTCTCACATTAAATCAGCGAATAGTATATTTAGTCGTAAATTATCAGCCAAGCAAACCGGTCGGCTGGCTGCGCCTAGAGACAATGCAGACAGGATCAGGTTATGCTATTGTTTGCAGCATTGTTGTATAACGTCAGTGGCCGCAATCTGTGGCGACTGGCGAACAATCTCCTCTTTTCCTAGGGCTAGCTAGGTGCGGCATTTGGCCAGCAGCACCCAGCAAGCACTGACGTCGCCGTGGAAGGCGAAACAGGCGCGGCCATCGCGTCACGGTGCGTGTCAATAGCGCCCGGCGCGATCATTTGTCCTGCTCTAGTAGTCTACTCTCTATCAATCGGTTGGTCGTCGATTTCCCCAGGTGCCGGCTGGTTAGATTAGGATCAGATTGGGACCGATCTTGTCGAGAGAAAAGAAAGAGAGAGAGAGAGGAGGGATGATTACGATCGAGATCGATGCATGCACGGCGTTGGAGGACGTCGTTTGCCTTGCCTGCACCCTGCAGCAGCAGGCTGTAGGTTGCGTACGGACCTCAAGCACCGGGAATGGATGGAGGCGATGGAGTCAAGGACGGCGGCTCATGATGCAGCGTTGTACAGGTATGGCGATGGCCGATGGCGCGCCGTCGCCGACGTGGCGACGCCCAAAGCTTTTCTGTGCTCCGCATGCCATCCACAGAACACACACGGCCGCCAAGTTTCGGGCGGCAGGCAACAAGGTTTGAATGAATGGGGGCGGCCGGAGCGCGGGTCAGAGAAGGCGCAACGCAAAGCAGAGCAGCCGCCGGCCCGCCGCCTGTGCGTTGGCAAAGCATGCAACACCTACCGGGTCCGGGCGTGCCTGGCCTGCTTATCGGGTCGTCTGCATATGCAGCCGCGTTCTTGAGGAACACGTTAAAAACTTAAAATGAGACCATCTGCAATAGTTATCAAATAGCTAGCTAGAAAGAATTTTATTGACTCTCAATAGCACTTCACAAATAGCTAGCGAGATGACGTATAAAAATAATAAAAAATTAGTACTCTTATTGGCTATCGAGGAGAGAGATCGGATAATTAGCGACTTACTAATAGCTAGCGACTCATAAATAGCTAATTTAGCACAATTTTCTAGAAATAACTCTCTCAGAATACTCTCCACAATGCTAGCGACTTCCTAAGCTAGCTATCTGCAAATTGCCATTGAGAGCCAATACCATTCTTCCTAGAGATCAAATAGATAGCGATTTGAACACTATTACGGACGCTATGAGAGGTGGAACCATCAAAATCAGAGATGTTCTAAATCTCCACGAATGAACAGGCTAGGCAGCTTCTCATAATAAGCCCTTCTGGAGTTACATGAGCTCATGCACATGTACTAATTGCACTATTCCGCCGATACAGTATGCTATGTGGCCATTAGCTGCTAGTAGTGTGTCTAACGCCGCAATCTGTGGTGAGAATCTCTCCAACTACAGCGCCAATCACCTGATGTCGTCGCCGTGGAAGCCGAAACAGTTGAAGCGGTTCGTGTCAGTCAGTAGCGGTAGCGGCCATGCCCATGTGTGTGTGTGTGTTCGTTTGTCCTTTTTTGCCCCGAAATTTTTGTATGTTTTTCTTGTAGCCTGTGATGATTCACCCAGGTGCCACCTGACTACTATTAGGGACACTAGATTAGATCGAAGAAATAATACTACTAGGAGTAGAAGACTAGATTAGGATCATAGGATGGATCGATGTTGTCGCAGACATCAGACAAGTTAATTCCGCTGCTGCCGCAACTTGCGTGCGTTCTGAGAGCTCCGACAAAGGAGGGTTACGTGATAAGTGCGCCGTCGTGTGCTACAGATGGCTGCTGGTGATCACTTGCTATCGAACTTGGAAGATCATTTTTATTTTGGAACCAAGTGTTTGTCGTTTCGGATCCCCTATAGAATGAAACCAATTTCACTCAAACACGTCAAGGCAACGCTAACAGTAAAAGTCAGGTACTAGTTCTGGACCAACTTCTCCAATAATATTAGCTTTTAACAACGATGTATAGCATGATTAGGTTCACATGATACTCTTACATGTTCTTGAAATATATGTATGAGCCTAGCTCTTGATTAAGAGCTAGCTTTTCTCTCTCTTCTATTACAATATCGAAAATAATGTTTAGAGCTAGCTTATGAATCATCCATTGCGAGTGCCCTAATTAAGTGTTAAGTAAAATAGGTTTTTGGTTGTTAATTAGTTTGTTATTAGATCTGCAGCTTGTATTGTGTGGATCAGTGGATAGCATAAGTAAGTGAAAAGAAGTTTGTAATAGTGTATTCATGTCCGACTTTTTTCTTTTTTTTTTTGAAGAAACAGTGTTCATGTCCGATCGATATGACCATGATCATGTCTAGTTTGTCATGTATGTATTCCTCCATCTGATCTACCCATCGAATTGGATTACTACTAGGAAAGCGCTAGCAGGGGATGTGGTTGTTGGTGTCGGGACTTGTGATCCAGACACTAACGAGTGATACGAATTTGCGTGTCCCGAAAACTAGATGGTGATGTAAGACGAACACAAGAGAGATTATACTGGTCCAACGATGCCCTACGTCCAGTGTGAAGATGGAGACTTGTATTATCCTCCACCCGAGGCGCTTGTAGTAGGGGTTACAAGCGGGTTGCGAGAGAGGGTACGTGACCCAGGTCTCGGCTGGAGGTACGGTTGTGTCTAAGTGTGTTCGAGTGTCTCTTTCATGTGTCTCTACCCGTTATGAAGGGGACCCTTCCTTCCCTTTTATAGCTCAAGAGGAGTGAAGAGGTACATATGTTGGTGTTGTAGCTTATCCCTCAATACGGGGTGATGTCTATATGGTAGCGGCAGGGTGCCCCATCCTCGGAGCTGTAGTCGTGGTGTAGTTGCCCCTGTTGATTATGTCGGGCCATCTCTGAAGCTGTGGACTTGATGTTCGGCCCTGTTCCTGCCTTGCCGAGTCCTCTTCAGTGTCATGGCCTGCCTTTCCGAAGCCTCTTCCTTGATTTGTGTTTGGACACGGCAGTAATCGTTGTGGCCGCAGTGCCTAAGATTAGATGTCGCCCATTCCCTCTGACTCACCGTACATACAGTGATAGATGTCAGGTGCTGCAGTGATGGGAGCAGGTAGCACAGCGAGCGTCATTCTCTGTCATGGAATGAGTAAAGACGTGCCCTGCGTCCCATCCGCGGCATGGTCATCGTGCGCGGGAAGTCGGGGAACAGCGAGACCGGGGCTCGGGCGAGGCAGAGAAATTGTCCGAGGCTAGGGCTCGGGCGAGGTAGAGAAATCGCCCAAGGCTAGGGCTCGGGCGAGACAGAGTAATTGCCCGAGGCTAGGGTTCGGGCGAATCGAGGAAGAGTTCCTGTCACACGGGGTCTGTGCTGGGCCGAAAGAGCGTAGTTGAGGTCCAACTTTGGGGCATTTCTTAGGATGTTTAGACCTTAAGGAGGCAGCTTTGGGTTTTTTTATATTGTTAATTGAGGTACCCTGGTTTGTGGTACCCGACAGCGGTGGTGTATCCTCTAATCACGCAATGGAGGAAAAAAAAAGAAAAGAATTCAACTAGGTATACACGCAACCAAATGTATCCAAAGAGAATGCATGTACGATTAGAACAGTATACTTTTGTGACGAGCGATATATTTTCTCTATCTCATCTCAAATTATAAAAGTTTTAAAGAGTCAAACCATTTTAAATTTAATCAAATTTACATGACAAGATAATAACATTTATGATTCAAACTAAATATTATTAGATTCTTGATTAGTTATATTTTTATAGTATACTTATTTGATGTTATAAATCATTGCAATTTTCTCTATAGTTTTGGCAGAAAATTATAGAGAAAAAAGAATTCAACTAGGTATATATACACGCAACCAAATGCATCAAAAGAGAATGTACGCTTATAACAATACACTTCTCTTCAGCCTTGTGATCGCTAATATAAAGAGCTTGTTTATAAGCCCCCCATGTTGCGTTGCGTGTGTGTTTGCCTTCCACCGTGACAAAATGGTTACGCATCTGCAGGTAAGCGTCTGGCGTTGTACGTGGCCTCAATTCCGCACTCTCAGCACGGATTAAGGTTTTTTTTTTTTTTTGCTTTTATAAGCTGTGTGCATATGCATGGATATCAGGAAGTCAAGGCTTGGTGGCATGCACAAGACCCATGATGCGTCACTGTCACTGATGCGGCGAACACAACCAGTCTCAAGCCACAAGCCTTGGCGCGGCGCATGACGTACGTACATGCACGATGCGGGCAGCATGCATGCACGGAGCCACGGCGGCGGGCGGCGGCGGCGGAATTCTCGCTGGCCAGCAGAGGGCTGAACCGTGTACCTGAACTGAACGGGGTGGCGGCCCACGTCGCGAGAGGCGGCCGCCGCCCGGCCCGTACGTACGCGACTCTACACCACTAGCTAGACATCGATCGGTACCTATGCGCTGCGCTACTTCTCTCGCGCCGCCGGCGGCGACGTCGTCTCCCGTGCATGTACCCATCGACTTGGTGGCGTAGATTACTTGTTATTTGTTAAGCTCCATTTTCCTACTGTGTGAAACCTAGGTACTCCTTCCGTCTAGGCCTTGTTTAGTTCCCCAAAAATTTTCCAAAATTTTTTAGATTTCCCGTCACATCAAATCTTTAGACGTATGCATGAAGTATTAAATATAGATGAAAATAAAAACTAATTATACAGTTTAGTCGGAATTGACGAGAGATGAATCTTTTGAGCCTAGTTAGTCTATAATTGGACAATATTTGTCAAATACAAACGAAATTGTTAGTATTCCTATTTTGCAAAAAAAATTTAGAACTAAACAAGGCCTAAAAGAAACAGTTGTTTTGGAAATGAATTTGGACTAACGTTTTTTTTTTGGACGGAGGGGCAACTCTTCTTTTCGATGAATCAAGGGGCTGGCGTCCGGGTCCGGCGGTCCGGCCTCGATCTCGGTCTCCCTGTGTACCGTACCGACTTTGTTCGACGGCGAAGGTACCAGTCGCGGACAGGCAGCTCCGGTACGGTGCTGGTCCTCCGCTGCGTGCACCAGGCCGATCGCCGGTGCCAAACCCATGCCCTGCTGCTTGCGGCCTCGGGACCGCCACAAAGTCTTGGAACGGCCACCGCAGGCGCCGATGGCGCTGCCTGCGGGTGCGGCGGGTGTCCGTGCCATCATCATTAGCTATCCTAGCCCACCTCCATCGTGATTGCGTCCACATGGGGTACGCACGGGGCGCTCATTCAAGAGCTTCGACATCGCAGGCTACAAGTTTTGTTTGCCTCACCTGTAGATAAAAAAAAAAAAGAGCTATCAAAGCTCACAACCGAGACAACTGGTTTAGTGTGATATAAGTAGACAGCTTTATCTTCTTCTCTGCTGTAGTATTTAGAGGATGCTTGGTTTTTTTGTCAGATGAAGCAATGAACTCCTCCGTAGGAAGTTATGCGGAACTACAATTCATGATGATTTAGACCTAAGGAGCAGACGTGTAAGCTGAGGTAGTAGTACACGGTGGTGCGTTGGGGAAGCCTGATCAGCGAGCTTCCGCAATCTGTAGAACTTTGACCACGCAGTGATAAAACACCACGCTGCTGCATAGCAGTTACTAGTAGCAAATAGCATAACTAGCCTTCCGTTCCAATCCTGTGGTCCTGTCTCTACATACGTTCCACTACATGCATGCATGCTTCCAGCGGCGGATAATCGCACGCGCGCGCGAGCTAGCGGAACACGACTTGTGTGCTTTCGGAGTTTCTCCATCCTGAACTGAACCGGCACGTACTGTACACTTCTGTAGCGCTGCTGGTGCAGACCACTACTACAGTGCACTGCTCCTGGATGGCATAACCAACACCACGCCAAGCAGGAAGACGTGTCAGCTGATCGTCTTCATCAATGCGGCAGCGACGACGACGACGAACTGGCGAAGAGGGAGAGGCGTGTCCGCCGCTCCCTCCCCCGCCCCGCGACGAGCCAAACCTAACCCCGTGCGTCCACAGCACGGACCGCTGCCCGGCTGCATCGCACGCAGCCAAGCCCAACCCTGCGGCTTTCTGTCGTCGCGCTCAGGATCTCCGCTCGGATGCCCTGGCAAACCAAGACTCCTCTGAATAATCCTGATCTCTCTACTAGCAATAAGGAATCGAGAATCACTTAATTCTTCTATATACAAACAAACGCTATACAGAAGCGTACTAGTACACACATACCCGTCGTCAGAGTCACGAGAAGACAAGCGAACGAGTTGCGGCGCGTAGTACAGCCCGCGGCGGACGAGTCTTACTGGAGCACAACCAAAACCAAAAAAAAAACTACAGAAACGTCTCAATGATGCAGCGGCCGCAGACGTCGTCGTCGTCGATCCAGGGCCGGGAAACGAAGAAACGACACACGACACTTGCTTATCCGATCGATGCGTTCCCGAGATGATGATGGAAAAAAAAAAAACTATCGGCTGCCAGGCAGACGAGCTCTGCTGCCGTGCACCGTGCTGCGCTGCGCTGCGACTCCGCACGCCCCCCGTTGCCAAAGCTGGGGCAGCCGTGAGAGGAGAGGACCGAGTGAAAACGCCATCCCGATCCACGCACGCAGGCCTGCCGTGCCAAGGGCCAAGGGGACCGCAAATGCAACTTGCTGCGCATCGATGTGGAGCTATCTGAAAATCTGATCTGCGTCCTTTTTTACTTTTTTTTTTGGGGGGTGCGAGTGCGAGATGATCTTCATGTGAATGCTTTTGTATCTGCTGCCACCGCGCTTGCACGAGCAGTGTACGAGTAGTAGTAGAGCTGCCTTGCCGGTTGTGTACTAGGCTTATCGAGATCGCAGTGGCCAAGAAAAGGGGGGCAATAATGCGGGCGGGCTGGCCGGCTTTCCAAAGTTTCCGTCGAGCTGAGCAGCTGAGATCGGATGGTGGTGGTGGCTGTGGCCGGGCGAGCCGCTGCCGAGGTGCAGGTGCAGTCCAGCGTGCCATCATCATCCGTTGCCATCGTTCCTCCGTGGACGCATCTGTGGCGTCGACGTCATCGTCCTGCCCTACATCTATATGGACCCGCAGGCCCAGGCCCCGCCCGCAAAAGCGCTGATGTCATCGCCGGACTGTATACTGCTGCTGCTGCTGCTGCTGGGCCCGCGTGTTCTGCGGTGGAGCCGTCGTCTCTGCAAACAAACAACGCTCGCTCTCCACTCCAGCTAGCCTCCGATGGACTGAGCACGGTGGGAGCAGATCATCCATAGGTTTGTTAGAGCAACCATAATGTGTGCCATAAGGTAGTCCATAGGATTAAAATATTTGCTATCAGGTAACTGAAACATTGTGAGACTAGTCCATAGCAAAAGATATCCATAAGCTTATGGACTACCCATAGAGAATAAAAAAATGTTATTTTTTCTCACTTCTTCTTTCTCTTTCTTGGCTTTGCACAGGATTATAAAGAGAAATAATTATTTATTTTATATGAGACCCACCTTATGGACTAGTTGTTGGCTGACACATTGTGGAGACAACAATAGCTATTGTCTACTGACACAAAAGCTGCTCATATGGACTACTTAGTCTATATACGTGGTTGCTCTTATAGTATTAGTCTATTGTCATCTGTCCGTAGATAACTTATAGTTTAGAATAACACAAATGCACCACATGATTAATGCAATTGGACATATCTATTAATATTTGTTTGCGCGTTCGCATGCATAGAGAGGTAGGTGCGTGCGGTGTAAGGGTGTGGGGTCGAGGTTGGAATTAGCTAGGGTTTAGGGTTGGGTTGCAAGCAAGGAGAGAACATTGTGTAACACCCCAGCCACTACAAAATCTAGGAGATCACTGTATTCCTTTTCTAGATGTTAGGAGTGGTCCTAAGATCGGGAGCCCCTTCCCCCTATCAAATTGTAATCAAAACCTTAGGTGATACCATTAGATTCACATCTTGCCCTAGTTTGAGTGTTTTCGTCTTCATCCGCTAGTCTAATGCTATATTTGTTTTCCTATTCTAGAATCTTTCGTGCCATAGTCTCTGCATAATTTAGTTTCAGAGCCTATTGTGCTGAGTTTGCGTCCTAGTTACGGCCTTGTTGCTGGTTAGATCATATTTGAGTATAGTTCATGTGTTTTTCTTCATATTACCATCCAACCCTAGCCACTGCCACCAATTTCTGCACTTTGTTTCCCATTTTGTCCTCTGATTCAGAGGTCGTTCGTAAAACAGGCATAACTTTTGAATATGAACTTAAAATTCAGAAAAGTTTATATTTCACAATTAATAGAAAATTTCGCATCCATTTTCCCCTGCGATTGGTAGGTTTGGCAAATTTATTTTCACAAAGAAACAACCTGGAAGATTGTTGTTCCGATCATGGAAGCTTTTAATCACCTTCTAAATGGCGACGATGAACGATAATTGCCATTAATGTTGAGCCCATATACCCTCACCGCAAGGGAAACAATCCAACATAGATGGGATGCGACAAGCATGCTACATTGAAGGGCCATCTCTTATCTTGTTGGCGCCTCAATGTTGAGTTAATGAATATGATGACTCAGGGTAAGCACATACCTCATGATTCGGAGTTTAATTGATGTTCTCACCTAAATACAGATAGGTCAAATCATATGCTCAGTTTTCATTATTTCAAAATATCATTTATGCAAATGTATCACTCTTTACCTTGCTAAAACTTTAAAGCATTCTATTTTGTTTACATATTTGGCTAAGTCCTATAGGTACACTTAAAGATATTGGAGGCCATGTCGTTCCATCAGAATTAGCAAAGTGGATGAATGGCAGGAGCCCCCCTTTTAGCTTATGGTGATGTTGCTTATGGGCAACGATGCCTACTAGTTGAGAAGTGACAATTTGTAACGTGGAAATTTCAAGCTAGGTGAATGGTAGGATAGCCATCTAATCTACACGCCACATTTAGGTTACCCAAGAGTTTCAATTTATAAAGATTTAGCTTGAGACTTGCAGTATAACTAAGACATGTAGTAATCTTCTTAAAAAAATTGCTCTATCATGTATCCATCCATATAATGATTACTTAATTGTGCAAGTAATATATATGTGTGTTGTTCCTAAGTTGTATGAGATCTTATAGGTGTCTACCATGATTATTATGCTCAAGTTAGGTCATCAATGGACAATATTCCGAATTCATTGAGGTAATTTGAATGGTTCCTACCACATCATATTAATTAACAATCACAATAATTTGTGGTACTATGGCAACATTGTTGTAAAGGTGAAATATGTAACTATCCAAACTTTTTGCATATAACACAAATGCTATGGAAATGAGACATTTTATTATAAAATGTATACATATTCTGGCACTCATATTTTCCATTATGAATATCAATTGAGGAGTTGTATAGCCACTAAGCAATGTCATCGTGGCACCACTAGGCCAATATGACCGACTATGTCATGGTTGCCTACTTGCCTTACGTAAATAAAGGATACTAATAACTTTATTTATGTATAACTTATTAGATTATGATGCTATTAAACTTATTAGACATGGTAAAACTTTTATTTCAGTAAAATAGATTACAATGCTATAAATAGAATGACTTATGCATAGAAATAGAGACACTATAATAATTTAGTGGTGGAATCCTTTATCTAAAGCCAAAGCCATGGGTTCAATTTATCTTCTCCGATTTTTAGGTTAGAATCTTCTATTTTATCTTCATTGTTCCCACTTACCTACTTTTAGTTTTTTTCCCTCTGATATTGTGAAAAAACAAAGAAAATGGTATCGAAAAAGACACCATAAAAAACGACAACGGAAAAACAAATCATGAAAAAAAATTAAGAAAAAAGAAAGCACGAAGAAGAAGTGGAACAAAAAAGGGGAAAAATACAGAACCATAAAAAAGAGAAAAAGGATACACACTAGAAAACAGAAAAAAAAAAGAACCAAAAGACATGGTAATATTCTGGTGGTGCTATTTCCCATAATAAATATCAACTGAAGAGTTGTACAGCCACTCTTCAATATCTTCGTGGCACCACTAGTTACCATAAGTATTGGGTTATTCTTGAGGCTAATATGACCACCTTATGTAAATAATAAAGGATACTAATTTTATATAAAGATCTGGTAAAACTTTTATTTTCAATAAAATAGATTCTGATGCTATAAAAGATAGTACACGTTACCTAGCCACGCTGTTTGCACTGCACTCTAGCAAGTTTAGATAGTAATCGTGTAAACATCTCATATGGATTAATAATTTAAATTTGTGAAGATTTGTTTTATTCGTACATTTCTAACGCAAAATGAAAATGATTACCCTTTTGTACGGTGCCTACTATCTGACTCCACCTCTCCACGGTTAGTCTAGAGTCCGGACCCAAAGTACTGTTGACTATCTGGGCTTCGCAGCCCGGCGGCTAACCGGAGCCCCGCTAAACAGCTGCTTGTCCTAAACTCCTAGCATTGCAGTTGAACCCATTTTTTTTTGAAAAAAAAAATTGAACTAATTTGAACCGACTGGCCCAGGTGTCAGAGGTCCCATTTATACTTTTTGGCCCATTCCTTCCTCATTTCGACTATAAGATGCGCACCTCGGTTGCCGCCTTCGTCCCCTCCCAACGGCCAGAAAACCCACGTTAGCCGAGAGCTCCTCTGCTCCTCTCGTGGCCGAACAGGCAGAGCGACCAGTCTCCAGAGCGCTCCCCATGGCGTCAGGAGCTGCGGCGGCCCCTGGCGTTCAGGTGAGCCTCCGTCCATGCCTCTCTCACCTCTCCCCACAAGCACTATGCTCTTCGATCCCGTATCATCATATGAGCTGCCAATTTGGTTGTAAATGCTAACCCCTCGATTGCTCTGTTCTTTCCAGACCGTGGTGCTGAAGGTTGCCATCCACTGCCATGGCTGCAAGAAGAAGGTCCGGAAGGTGCTCAGGAGCGTCGAAGGTGCGTGCCTAGCCTAGCCGTCTAAAAATACGTGGTTTCTGCGTACATTTTGGGCTGTTTTGGCTGAATCTGACGGGGTGGTTCTGGTTGGTGATTGTTTTTCAGGCGTGCAGAACGTGACGGTGGACGCCTCGCAGCACAAGGTGACCGTGGTTGGCACCGTGGACGCCGACACGCTGATTCAGAGGCTGTACAAGTCCGGCAAGAAGGGAGAGCCCTGGCAGTGCCACCCGCCCGCCAAGAAGACCGAGCCCGCGCCGCCGGAGGCCCCGCCGGCTCCGAAGCCTGACGGTGACGGCGGCAAGGACGCTGCTCCTCCTGCTGCTGCTGCTGCGGTCGCGGCGGACAAGAAGCCGGAGGAGGCGGTGAAGGAGCCGCCGGCTCCGAAGCCTGCCGGTGACGGCGGCAAGGATGCTGCTGCAGCTCCGGCCGCGGCGGACAACAAGCCGGAGGCTGCCGCGAAGGAGCCGCAGGACAAGAGCTCCGAGGAGAAGAAGAAGAATCCGGAGCAGGAGGGTGGAGCCGCAGAGAAGAAGCCCGAAGCAGAGTCAAAGAAGGAGGAGAAAGTGGAGGCGAAGAAGGACGGCGGTGACAGCAAGGGAGCTGAGACGAAGGCCAAGGCCGCAGCAGAGCCGTCAAAGGAAGCTGAGACGAAGGCCAAGGCCGCAGCAGAGCCGGCCAAGGAAGCTGACACGAAGGCCAAGGCCGCAGCAGAGCCGGCAAAGAAAGCCGCCGCCGCCGCCCCCGCCGCCGCTGCCAATGACAAGGACGAGGCAAAGAAGAGCGACAAGCCCAAGGACGGCGCCGGTAAGCAGGCGGAGCCAGCCGCCGGGACGACGACGGAGAGGTCCCTGCCTTCGCCGCCGGCGCCGGCGCCGAAGCACGCGTACGAGCAGGAGTACCGGCAGCCGTACTACTCCCCGCAGCCGGTGGTGAGCTACCACGCGTCGCACCCGAGCTCGAGCGTCTCGTACACGTACTTCGCGCCGCAGGCACAGCCGGCGTACTCCATGCAGCAGGCACACCCGCAGCAAGCGTACTACTCCACGCACCAGCCGCAGCCGTCGTACTCGTACTCCGTGCAGCCGCAGCCGCAGCCGGAGAAGCAGTGGTCGCCGTCGTACCTGTACATGCCGTACCCGCACTCGGCGGCGCCGGAGCCTTACTACCAGCAGCAGGACCACTACAGCCCGCCCGGGATGCACGCGTCGCCGATGCACGACTCGTACCGCATCTTCGACGACGAGAACCCCAACTCCTGCAGCGTCATGTGAGATCGATCGATCGCGTTGATCGCCGCCGGCCGCCGTGGCCAGCAAGTAGTTGGGGAGGCGGCGCCGCTACCGCAATAGAGACCTCTCTGTGGTTGTAGGTGGAGTAGCCTGTTACTGCTCTCTTCCACTAATTAGTATAGAGGTCAAACCACTCTCCATGACAGAGCTTTTCTTTTCGTTTCCTTTTAATATATTTTTACTGTTCTAATCAAGTAATTAGAGCATGTAAATGTTCGCCTTTACCTGTAGTTACTGTTCACCGCGTCTATATATGCCGGCTACTAGCTAGAATTTTGTATATGAGCTACCACAAATACATACAGTATATAACAGATTATACATAAAAACAGTTTTCTATAGATAGAGAAAGGCAAAGGCGTATTTGTATCTTTTTACAGATCCCGAACATTTCCTGGATATTTTATTCAGTATATACTCCTGAGAACGAAGAGAAGCAAAGGTGCATTTGCAGAGAATATCCTTGGCCTTGCTGATTCTGCTCGTCAGTTGAAACATCAGTCTTGGACCTGCCATTTGTTAAAAAAAAAAACCTTAAAAATGGGTCCTTTGGACCTGCCGTAAGCTGGATGATTTTACAAGTCAGGTGGGCGTGGTTTGTTTGGAATTCGCTTTCCGGCAAAAATGTGTTTCCCCATCCTTCTTATTAGAGGTAGCTATATGAATATTCCAAGCCTAGTCCTCTCTCGGTTATTCAATTATAGGAATCAAATATGTAACATCTCGTGCAACTGCGGATCAGAGCATCCGGATTGAGGAACCCTTATATATATAATAAAATTCTTGCTAAACCGGAAGAATTTTCTCTTATCCAAACACCTCTAGCTAGGGTGGTTACTTACGTCAGTCGCAAGTCGTAAACCCTTTTACACTAAGCGACCGATATGTCACGAGAGACGTGACACGAACCAGAGTCCAAACTTTTTCGCTACCTCCTCTACTGTGCCATAATTTAATCGCTGATGCTAACCCTTCTTCTTTTCCGCTGATGGACGACGCAAGCACGATAATGATGATTAATTTCAGCGTGATAGCTCAGCCGGGCGAAGGTTTAAGCACCCGGCCAAGCTGGCCGGTTTGTTTGAAGGCCTTTTAATACACCAGGTGGGGCTTTGTCCACATGCCAATGATTCATCCCTGCGTGCCTCAGCCAGCAGGCTCATCACATGATTTGTATATGTAAAGAAGAGTCCGGTCGCTAATAAGTAATCACACCCCTCAAATCTACTACTAATCTAATCTCATTATTTGTGGGTTGAGGAGCATGATGAGAGCACATCAGAGAGTGGGGGAGGGGCAAATCAGTGGGGAGTGGGCCCCCACGGAGTGTACCTGATATTAGTAGAGAATCAGTGGCCTAAAACTTAATGCTTGCTTGTTAATTGGGCACTTGCGTTGGGGGTGAGGAGACAATGGATGCAACGGAAGTAGGGCACTCTCCACTGGGGGAATGTGCTGAGACAGATGAGGTCACAGCTCTGGTTTTGGTAGGAAAAAAGATAATTCGGAGAAGACAATTTCTAAAGGGCACGCGTGGTGACCTATCGCGGATTCATGATCCGTGCTCATACACAACTCTTCTTTCTAAGCAGTGGCGAAGCTGGATTGTTGCTAGGGGGTGTAGATGCACCCTCCAAAATTTTGAAATTTAGTTATAATCACTAAATTTTCACCATGTATGCATCCTCCACAATAAAAGTATATGTATTCTGCACCCTCTTCGATCAATTTACTCTGGCTTCGCCACTGTTTCTAAGTACTCCTAAATTTAAATAGCAATCTTATGCGTTCGATCCACATGTGTACAAACATGTAAAATTGTCCTCACTAATAGTTTTTCTAAGTTTTGGTGGTTTATGCCTGTCAATGACTAGGGCAAAAGCATGCACCTGCTGGCTGGGCTCCCCTGCCCCGTGGGTTAGTTGTGTTCTGCATGCTCGGCCATCTATATGGAATTCAACTACTACTATTCTCTCTTGCTTGTTTGACAACTCTGTGACTACTATTCAATCCAACATATATATGAGATACTGGCGGCCGTCTGTTCCATCAGCAGGTGTTCTCTAAAACTAAAAGTGTATCTGGGCTAAAACTAAAACCTGCGATTAGCGTTTGGATCAAGCGTGGGTTATAACTGTACCTGAAAACTGCTACGTTGTTCGTCTCCTTTCGGTTGTAGCAGAGCCGGCACATGGCGTGCCATTCACCAAACAGCAAAAAGATTCGTCGGTTTCGCTGATTCATTAATTGATTTGGCTGCATGTCTTTTCTTGAATTGAAACCAAACAAGTTCCTACGTACTAGTACAGGACAAAACGTCCGGAATATCATCGCGTGTGCCAGCACGATGCCAATTGCCAAAACTACAGTGCGCGCGCCAGTGTTTTGTTGGCAACACGCTAAAAAAATCTGGTTGGTAATGTTTTCTTAGTGATTAAGTTCAAATGAAAGGGCCGTCGTCATCAGCATTCACAGTTTTGAGTAACCAGTTCACCGAAAAGCTCAGACTCCACTCTCACCATCTTTCAGGAATTAGGACACATCTATATGTGTAAAGTTTGGCCCTCTTGCTCATATAGGAGGAGTATATATA
>Ga0182004_10001689_pt1 | contig 16525 bp, 15 predicted proteins | sample Sormic07211540_1_FD_120479 | JGI IMG/M metagenome (GOLD analysis project Ga0182004, IMG submission 120479) | Endophyte microbial communities from Sorghum bicolor roots, Mead, Nebraska, USA - 072115-40_1 MetaG | ecosystem: Host-associated > Plants > Roots > Unclassified | place: USA: Nebraska...
ATTTGCAAAGTTAACCAAATTGCAAACCTTATTTGCAAAACCATTGGAGGGGTATTTTCTACTCTTTTTTGCAAATAGGGCAATGCAAAGTTTGTTTGCAAAGCCCTTGGAGATGCTCTTAGTTGACCTGTTTGACCATTCCATACATCTGTGGCAGATAAGCTCAAGAGCTGGGTTGTTGCAGCAAACAGTCAGGCCTGTTGGTATCATTGCCACGCTGCAAGTTGACAGGCAAGGTTTTTAGACGCAAGTACAGTAACAAGCGTGGCCTGATTAGGTATCATTGCCACGCCGCAAGTTAACAGGCAAGGTTTTTAGACGCAAGTACGGTAACAAGCCTCGCCCAGAGACGGAACCAGGGAGGGGCCATGGCCCCCCTATGCCGCAAAAAATTTTAGAACCCCCGTCAGCGATGACGGCCTAGCTCAGCCTCTTTTGACTTCTCAGCTATGAAGACGCACAAAGTGAGGTTTAAATGAAACAAAAGTATGGATCTTTTATCCTCTTTTAGAAAAGATTTATTTTTATGTGTTGTCGCAATAAAAACTATGATTAGACACACACACTTTGCCGGTCCTTGCTCTTTGCCTGGCCGCACTGGTGGCCCCCCCTTTCTCAATTCGCTGGTTCCGTCACTGGCCTCGCCTGATTATGTTAGCCAAAGTATGATGAAGTTTGATTTCCTAAATGGCACTAGCGTCCATTTTTTCCATACATCTGTTAGTTGACCTGTTTGACCATTCCATACATCTGTTAGTTAACCTGTTTGACCATTCCATACATCTGTTAGTTAATCTGTTTGACCATATCAGTAGCCCATGTAGTTAACTTGTTTGACCATATCAGTAATTTCGAAGGAGGACCAAAATGTCCCAGGCCAACCATATTACGTCACGTCTCATGATAGGCCACCAGGCTAGGTCTTGTTTAGTTCATGAAGGAAAAAATTTCGCGACAATATAGTACTTTCGTTTGTTTATGGTAATTATTATCTAATTGAAACTATGTAATTAGTTTTTATTTTCGTCTATATTTAATACTCCATGCATGCGTCTAAAGATTCGATGTGACAGAGAATCTTGAAAATTTTTGAGTTTTTGGGTGGAAGTAAACAAGACCTAGACTTCCCCGGCTGAATAGGAAGGGATGAAAAACAGGCGTCCATCCGGCATATCAACGCTCGTGAAAACAATAATCTCACGTTCCTCCTCGGCCGAATAGGAAGCCGCCCTTCGCGATGAATCAAATAATCTTACAGAGTCAACTGATAATTAGATCAAGCAATCAATCAATCATCAAATATTGTAAAAAAGGAAATTATTTTCATGAGCAGAAGATCGCCCATGATCACTGTGCTTCGCAATTACGGAGATTGAATTCAATCTTCCTTCCTTTTCTACCACGTGCGTTGTGATCCCCCCCCCCCCTCTGCCCCTTCCATTATATGCAAAAAAATTGCATGCCGTGTGAGCCAATCTTGCATGCAAGTGCAACAACGAAACTAGTACCAGGGCGTTTAGTTCCTCGTAGAATCTAAAATGTAAAATGCCAACTACTTTAGAGTGATGAAATATAAAGTACCAAAATTTTTAGGGTAATGTTTAGTTTCATTCAAAATGCAAAATTTATTGTCCTCATGAAGCCTCTTGAGGCTCATTTTGGGATTTTTTTACCCCTTGAGACCAAAATCCAAAATGGATAATAACTACCTTTGCCAAAAATTCTGCATGGTGTTTAGTTCCATTTTGCAAAATAATAGACCAAAATCTAAAAAATTTTGGAAAAAAATGGAAACTAAACACCCTCTTAGAGCATCTCTAAGAGACTAGATAAAATTATATTCTAAACTACAAGATTTAGTCATTGTGTAAAATAAAAAACTCACTCAAAACATAGAGTTCCACAACAGCCTTTGTATAGGATAGCTAGTGAGGACGACATGCTATATATGACAAGCGAAAGTTTAGAAATAGCAAACTTACTATTTTAGCAAACCAGATAGCACACCTATTGGACTTTAATTCTTATTTTAAAAATGTAAAAATAGCCTAGACAACATAGATACCATATTTATTTGAGTTACTCTTAGAATTGGACATGTGTCGTATGAATGCTAAAGCCCTGGTCACCCAATAGAACTCCATGACTAACTTCTATATATGCGCCTTTTTTCCATCTATTCAGAATCATTCAAAGGTTCACTTGGCACCCGACATCATAAATGGTCTAGTCGTGTCCATGTTCTAGTAACATGTTGAACCTTTTGGTCTTTGAGCTACTCACGACCGCAGCTAATTTGCAACCTTAAAATTATATAATATTAGGTAGTATATTCGTACGTTGCTACAAGACAACTAATTTTTTTACAATACGTATTGTATGATAAGATAACAATACTTTAAAAAAATCGACACTAAAGTGATATTTAATCCAAAAGACCCTTAAATGGTCGTGCATTGTAACGTAAAAACACAATAATACAATAACATATGTACGAGCGTGTTTTATACTTTTATAGTGTTATCTAAAAAACTACTGCAATCGGGATGTTTAGAATATTTTCATAGGTCTTTATAAAGATTTTGTATGAGTTATCTTTCGTCCAAACTCTTTCATGTGTCTCCGACAAATCCTGTCGGCCCTCCAACACACGTGAACCCTCCTTTTACACAACACGACTGTACTACCACCTTAGCACGGGATGAGCAATGACCACATTTCATTTTCGACCACCTCAACTTATGATGTGCGACAGCCACATACGAGATTGACGGGCACATAGACTGACACTCCGTATTTGGTCCCATTTTCGACCACCTCAATGTGTAAAATTTCCTAAGCTTTAAACAATAGCAAAACTAAACGTCACCTGAACATTCAAAAACTTGAAAAACCGTATGGTAGCTGCTTCACGATCTGTCCATCCATTTGACTCGATGAACTGAAAACCTGAAATGAATAGCGTCATGATCTGTCGGTTTGACTTGGCAAAACAAAAACTTAAAATACTAAACATCACCTGAACTTTGTTTCCTTGCACTGCAGTATATCGGACTGACATCATCCACTACTTCAATGTGCATGAACATAGATAACTAGTGCCCTCAGGAAAGAAGGACCGTGATTGACCTCAGAGTTTTTGCAATCAATGGTGGCGACCACCAGTAATAAGATTTGAAAACAAGCTATCTAGGTACTTGAATCAAAGGGAAAGATCGAGTTAGTCAATGGCATGCTTGTTGGAGATCGACAGGCCCTGTGAGGCAACGCAGAAGATCGACAATACCTGAATCAAAGGTCTTCTAAGGTAAGTGGCCGCCTAGCTCATTGTGGTCAGCGGCATATGTCCAGCATCGTCCTCTCCCAAGCATCAAGATCACCGTGGTAGCCACACACTCCCCGGCATGTGGCTCCCCTGTGGCCGCCGCTTCCTCCCAGGATGGCATGCGGCCGTAGCGTTAGCACGGCGAAGATCGTGTAGTTGGCGGCGTGTTGTAGTGGCGGCAGGTGATCATGGAGGTGGTGGCCGGCATCTGGCAACGTTGGGGCGACGGAGCAACTCCGTGAATTGGTGCGTCGGCGGCGCGAGGACAAGGAGGCATGAGCAGGAGGCGGCGGTGCTCGCAAGGGAGAGGGCGAGGTCCCGCAAGGGCGGTGCTAGAGAGCGAGACCGCTGGAGCCACAGATGGCATGCCATAGAAAAGCCGCGATCAACGTATTTGGTCCCACCTACCGGCACGGATCGGGATTGCACGGACCATGGAGGAGGCCCACCTGCCGGCACCGAGTGGGATCACATGGGCTCGCGGCCGGCAGACCAAAGACGAATGTCACACGATGAGATGTCCACGTTCGCTTTTTTTTTAGTTGTGAGAGATTACCATCTATGTTAGGCCTTGTTTAGTTCCTCACTAAAATCCAAAATTTTTCAAGATTCTCTGTCACATCGAATCTTTGAACATATACATGAAGCATTAAATATAAACGAAAACAAAAACTAATTACACAGTTTATCTGTAATTTGAAAGACAAATCTTTTGAGCCTAATTAGTCTATGATTGAACAATATTTATCACATACAAACGAAAGTGCTATAGTGCTCATTTTCCAAAAAAATTTGGAACTAAACAAGGACTTAGTTTGTGAGTGAAACTTTATTACCTTACGTAAATGTTATTCTTAAGTCTCACCAAATATCCATGGGGATGAAAGTGTTGAGAATTGAAGCAAAGTTTCCAGTTCCATCAAGACTCTTAGTGCTTCATCCTCATGGATACTATGATGAGATGAGACTCAAGAATAATAGAGCTATGTTAGGTAATAGTTTTTTCTAGATGGTAATATTATATAATTTTAGGGTTGCAAACAGGCAAAGACAAAGGGGGTGGGTAGGGGCACATGCCTCCTTATGAATAATATAAATTTTCAACTATTTTTTAAATTCAACACCGTTGCCCCCCCTAACATTCAGAGAACCAACTTCCTGGCTCTGCCCCTAGTTGCAAATTAGTAGCGTGGCTAAGAGACCAAGAGGTTTAACATGTTACTAGAACAAAGACACACGACGTGCACCATTTATGATGTCAGGTTCCAAGTGAACCTTTGAATGATTCTGAATGGATGGAAAAGACCTGCATATACAAGTTAGTTGTGGAATTCTATCGGGTGACTAGCACATTAGCATTGATACGATGCATGATAAATAAGCCCAATTAACTGATCGGGTGGATACAACTGAAGAAAAAAAAGACTTCCCTCCGATGATTCTGAAATCATAATATTTCATAATAAACTCAAAAGATCTATGTCATCACTGATGCCCAGAAGGTACAAGGCTACTGATTGTACTTGATTTTATATTTGACTTTGCATAGGGTGGCCGAAGGATATGAAATGACTTTGTGTTCGAGCTAGTGGCATACAAAGAAAATTGTAGAAAAAATTGAATTCCAAAAGAAGTGTAAACTTATCTTTGGCATACTGTAGACAATAACTAGGTTCTTACAATATGAACTTGATTGTTTCAGTTTCGCATAGATTCTTATAATATGAATTTGATTATTTCAATTTTGCATCAAACTTAGAGTTATATTTTTATTATCATCCTTCATGAAGACTCATGCAATATAGATGTTCCAGTTCCAGAGATCACGACTGCAGTATGTATGTTTTTTAGCAACAGTATAAAAAATACGTTAATAAATGTGTTATCGTTGTATTATATTTTTTTGTTGCAATAAATGCACTATCAAAGTTTGTTCCATGTGTAATTTAGTGGACTAAGGCCTTGTTTAGTTTTCGAAGGAAAAAATTTCGCGACACTGTAGCAATTTCGTTTGTTTGTGATAATTATTGTCTAATCATGGACTAACTAGGCTCAAAAGATTCGTCTCGTCAATTTCGACTAAACTGTACAATTAGTTTTTATTTTCGTCTATATTTAATACTAAATGCATGCGTTTGAAGATTCGATGTGACGGAGAATCTTGAAAATTTTTGGATTTTTGGGTGGAAGTAAACAATGCCTAAATATGTTGGTGCATTTGTTTTTAGAAATTTAACTCAACTTAGAGAAGTTTTATTTATGATGAAAAATTAAAATAACTAGAATCTGAAATAGAGGAAGTTTGGTTAAAAAAACATAAGTCCTTCTTGTATGACCTATGCGTGGTCACTTCGTCTTCTCTATAGATTTATATAATTTATTTAAGTCAATTACGAACCAAAGAATGTCTACAAACGAGAATTCAAATGGCTATCTTATTGACTTCGACACATTTTGGAATTGTAGCCGACCAAATGACTTCAGTTCATCACAAAACTCGATCATGCAACAAGTGCATGGCATTCAGCGGTGGCTAACAGCAATATCACAAATTGTGGTACGATTTTACTCACATGGCTTACTTCATTTTGATAGATAATAATGTTTTGACCAACAATTACTCCACTAACATGTCAGATGTAGAAAAAATATGATCATAAATATGTATTTTTAAATACAGATATAATTTGTGCTGCAATATAGGAGTAACAGAATAATTGTTGGTCAAAGCAAGGTTCTAATAAAAAAAAGCTTTTCAATTTCAAGGGAGTAATAAGAAATTTTAAAGAAAAGTCAACACTCAGTTGAGTGCATGTGCTATTCACACGTCACACCTCACCTAATAATACTGTTAATAATTAATAATGCCTTTTCCTCCGCTCTCAGTGAGGTTTTCAAGACAAAATCATTCCAAACCGCGTCGTCTTCTAATTGAATGTGCCTCTTTACATTTTCAAAAAAAAAAAACCCTCTTTACGAACACAAAGCAGGTGCAAGAAAAATTCCAAATCCAAAAGAGAAAAACATCAAACGAGAGAAGCCCGAGGAGGGAGACGCCACGCCAACTTCCTTGCACTTCCTCCGGTCGTCGCTCGGAGCCTTCCCCCGCCCACACCTCGTCCTCCCCTGCCGTGCTCTGCGTTGCCGCCGCCTGTGGGTTCCCTGATTTGGTAACTGCTGCCCCTCCTGTTTCTGTACTCCTCCTAGCCCTTTTCCTGCCCAATTGCATAGCACTTTTTTGGGAAATGCGGTGCGGCACTTTCCTTCCGATCCATGGCGGAGATTCGCACCTCCTGTGGCAGATCTTACGGGAGACGCGCCTTCCGCTTGCCGGGTGCCGATTTCTTGGTTTCTTGGATGTCATAGTGCGAATTTTTATTAGAAAATGCTGCTAATAAGTTCTGAGGGTGTCATGGCGCGAATTTTTATTACTTTATTAGTCTATAAGTTGTTTCGGCGGCGTATGGAATTCTTTACGGATCCTAGAGCAAGTTAGTACTTAGTGTCTATGATTATCTGCTGTGTGTTGACATACCACCAACTTTAAATAGAGTACAAATCTGACATTTCATTTTGGCCTTATTCTGTTTACCAACTCTTGAAAGTACTACTAGGTTCACAATGTTTGACTTAGCTGAGATAAGCTGCCTGTAGTTGTTGAGTTAAAATGTTTTTGTTTTCCTGATGGAATCCTAGAAAAGTATGTTTACTGTTTCTTGTTCTTGATATGTGTCATGCATTTATACCCACCTGTGCTGTGTCTCTGTACTGTAATGCATCGCTTTCAGCTTTACATATATGAGGTGTGCACAGCAGCGTCGCTTTCCTTGTTTTGTATGTATTACATAAAAACAACTGAGGGCTTTTTTTTTTGTCTGAATTAGAATTCATCTCAGTTGTTAACAACTGTGTACCTTATATTACAAATGTTCTACCAGGAGAACAAAATATAACTAGGCTTATAGAGTGCTATGACTTTTTTTTATGTAAACTAGCACAAGTAGAATCTTTCGCATGACTGACTTAGAGAGCCAAATATGTCAGCTTATGAGCTTCAGTGAATTTATGAGTTCCTTCGTTCATTAGGTATTTGTAGGCCACGATCATGGGTTGCATAATGACAATCATGCCCTTGGGCCAATGATGTAATTCCTTAGGGTCCAGCCCAGACCTCTCGAAGCACATGTCTTGAGGGTCTTCTGAAAAGTGAGTTCTCATTCGCAAGTTTTCAGGGTTCTTTGTGATGCTTTATGAGGGTCCCCAAATATGAATTTTGGATACATCATGTGGCAAACCCTCCACACCTTTAGGATGCAGGGTTTTAGAGCCTTCTGGATATGGATCCTTGAAGCACATAGAGGTGCATATGGTTATTATGGCCTATTCTCCCAGGTCTTCAGTGAGGCTGAGTTTGAGTCTGCTTGGTTGGAGGCCTAGGCATTCTGCCTGGCAAAAAGAGCTTCCTAGGAGTAGCCTGACAAGTTGATGTTTTGTGCATGGTCAGGCAAGTGTGAAGAATTTCTGTTTGGTTGGAAGCCTGTGTATGAGAACACTAATAATGAAATTGGCACATCGTAAGTACTTGTTTAATTGCATGACTTATTAATAGCACTATCATAATATGGGCTATCCGACTAAGTGGTTTATATATTTTTTTCAGCGAATTAAGCTATTAACAATATAAAAGTTTAAATGAAACTCCCATATTATTTAATTAAATATGATAGAGAAAGGATTTCCTAAAAACATGTAGCACTGAATATGTTGCGCAAGCTATCCAATATAAATTAATGAAGGTAAGGGCAAACCAAATTATTTATAGTTACACGACCTTTTTACAAGCCATCCAAATGAACAGAAAAATAAATAAAATGAAATACCACCCTAGTGGCGAGTAACACGTTTGAAAGCATCATGATTATGCCTAGACACCCATGTTTTATTAGCCAGGCACTGGTTAGAGGCAGGTTCCAGGCTCCCTCCAACCCGGGCAATTTTTCATCAGGGTCTCAACTCTCAACCAAACAAGCCCTTGCTTTTTGTGGAGTTTTAGTCCCTTTCGTTATTGGTTGGCTTTGCCTGTAGCAGATACTTCTACAAATAAATTACTACAAGACAAACCATGGATAGCTATGTATCCTAAAAAGTAAAATACAGGTGCTCCCTCTGACCTTATTCATTTTTTGTTTTAGGTCAATACCCGTGAGACAAGAGAGCATTTGTCTTCTAGTTTTTGGCATAGCTTAACCCTACTGGTACCAGTAAGTAATTTATATGTGGCCATTTAATGGAAAAGTTCCAGTGAAAACCCAAAACATGTTTTCAAACTGAATTAGTCTGCATATTTTCTACACTGGGGGAATGGTATGGTAAGAAAATATTAAAGACAGTGATATTAAAGTCTTGACCAAACTATCTATGAGATGACTCTGTTGTGCTATATCTGTATGGTATCTTGAAAATGCCTTTGGCATTTCCTGCAACAATTTCTTAGGAAGACCTTCATGCCTCATTTCTGAATACTGAATTATCTAGCCTGTGGTTTTTTATGTTACTTGTTGACCTGATGCTAGCCTTACTTTTCCTCCTTTTGTCTGTTTGTTTTGTGGCAGTAGTTTATTTAGGAAGTGTATAATTGATCAAAAAGACTTGGTCCAATCCTACTTTTCAAATCACTATGGTCACCCTTTCCTACAGTTGTACTAGCATAGAATGTCAGGTGTGTTAGCTTTCCCCCCTTCTGTTTGAATATTATCTGGTGCATAATGGATTTTTTTATCCTACTTCCATTTTTTCCTTGCATGTATTAGTCATGATACCAGGCTCAAAGAAGGAAAGGAATCTCAGCATGCGCTTTCAATCAGGCCAGAAATCTTCTGGTAAATTTTGTTTGTTTTCAAAAGTCCAATCTGCCAGCCCACCACCAGGGAATACGCTGGTTTATCTGAATGTGTATGATTTGACACCAGTAAACGGCTATGTTTACTGGGCTGGTCTAGGGGTATTTCATTCTGGCATTGAAGGTATGATGTCCTACAAGTTTCCTTGATTATTTTTTATGTTTTCACAAGGTCAGCATTATTTTTCTTCCTGTAAAAGATTCAGCTCGTATTATACTTCAAGAATGATGATATTTAGTTTGTCTATTTACATCTGCATAGCACTTGGCACTAATTTGCTATAAAATTTTATGTTGTGTTCAGCTTTGTAAAAATCTTTTGTGCATAGGCCTTCCCTTGTTTGAATACACTGATTCCATGTTTTAGGGACGATCAACATTGGAATACAATCTTTGGTCTTGTCAATTAACCAAGCCACTGCTTTTAAACCATCAAATAGTGTGATTGTTGCTGGCAAAACTTATGATGGAAGCCAACCTATAAAATGGAAAAAGAATCTTGCAACGGGTTATTCGGTGAAATAATTTTAGTGCTATTTTATATTCCTTTTCGTCATTCATTTCTTCTATCTAATCTTTTTGAAAACTCAGGAGAACTGTGTTTCATTGCATTAGAGAGAAAAAAAGGAGGGTCCCCATACAAATCCTTCCTCGCATACGGGGACCAGATATGAGAGTCAGGGAACCAAACTAAAAAAAAGGCCTTAAAGAAAACAGAACACACCAAGACTTGACCACGCCTAAGGAATTAGGCGACCCTTCCAAGGTCTAGACCTTGCAGTTTCTTAGCTCCTGCTAAACACCAAAGACTCTGTTCATCCTTAAGCAAACTCAAGATTGAGTTAACTGAAGGAGAGGCACCCTAAAAAACACAAGCATTCCTATGTTTGCAGATCATCCAAGCCCCCAAAATGACAAGGGAATTAACCCCCTTTCTGTCCTCTTTCTTCACTTTTTTAATAGTCCTGCGCCACCATTCAGCGAAGCTAGATTCATGCTGACGCGGAACCGACCCAGAAAGGTTCAATGGAGCAAACAGGTTGAACCAAACTTGCCTTGCTACAACACATGAAGTTAGAAGGTGTCGTATCGTCTCTTCTTCTTGATCGCAAAGGGGACACTTATCTGGATGGGGCAGCCCCCTTTTAGCCAATCTATCTGCTGTCAGTCCAACACCTATTACGGATTGCCAACCACAGAAAAATTTTGCACTTGTTTGGGGCCCAAGATTTCCACAGCCGTCTCCAAGGTTCAAAAGTTACACAACCGAATAAATATGCTCTGTAGGCTGATTTGGAGGAATAACTGCCACTTGCATCTAGCTTCCATATGTGACGATCCTCTTGGTCATTCAAATCAAACTCCCTGATACAATCCCAGAGTTGAAGAAATTCACAGATTCCAACCCCAGAGAGTCCCCCCTGAATATCAGAAACCCACCTATCATCTTCAAGGGCTTCAGCCACTGTTCGCTTTTTACGAATTTGGGGAGGCACACAATCAACTACCAAAGGTGCAAGGCTCACAATGGTGCAACCGTGAAGCCATCTATCCGACCAAAAAGGAGTATTTCGCCCATTTCCCATTTCTGTGTTGATAGCAATAGCAAACAGGGCAAGAGAATTAGGGTGAGAGGGGAGTTCGAGGTCTGTCCATGGGCGATCAGCTCGAGTTTTCTTGTGCGACTGCCATCTTGTCTGCAAAGCCCAAGTCCTAATCTCTAGATTGGGGATACCCAGACCACCAAGGTCCAAGGGCCGCATGACCTTCTCCCAGGCAACTAAACAGCATCCCCCATTTGCTTGCTCTTTCCCTTTCCAAAGAAATCCTTTCCTGATTTTGTCAATTGCCTTAATGAACCACTTGGGACGTTGATAGCGATCAGCAAATAAATCGGCATAGCTGATAGGACAAAACGGACCAGAGTGGCACGTCCAGCCCTATTCATTAACGCTGCTTTCCAACCTGGTAGCATATCCGCATTTTTTTCAATCCACGGCATGAAATCAGATTTCCTCAGTTTCTCGTGAGATAGAGGCAGCCCCAAATAAGTTCATGGAAATTCAGAAATATTACATGGGAGATTATCCATGATTGCTGCCACTGAAGCCTCCTCGCAGCGGATAGGGATGATACTGCTCTTGTGGAGGTTAGTCTGCAAACCAGATGCAGAACCGAAGATGTTAAGAATTTCCTTAGAAACCTGCAACTCCTCTTCAACCAGCTTGATAAATAAAGCGACATCATCAGCATACAGGGAAAGTCGCTGTCCAGAAACGCGATGGGAGAGAGGTAAAGCCCAAGCCATGACCTCTAGTTTTCTTGTGCCACTGCCATCTAGCCTTAGAATTTCAGCGAATCGTCTGTCGGAGATTGTACAAAACATTTCATTGAAAGTAAAGATTCCTAGAATCAATTTTAGTTCTTTTATCACAAAAATGCATCTTACAGGATTTCATGTGGCCTGAAATATAAATTTGTAATTTCCTTATCAGGGAATATTAGCTCCATAATATTTTTTTTGTTGGGAAAATTGTGTTCTTGCCCTTGTCTAACCCAAGTTCTTCACTACAGATAATTGTATGGGTTATTCAACTATTCAAGTATTCTGATAAAGGAGAATAAGTGATATTTAACAAATGCGATCCCATAACATGCTAGAAAAGTAATCTTTCCTCGCACAAGCCTAAGTTACTTTATTAGCAGTTACTTGTGATGAATGCTGATTATTTCATATTAGAATGACCATCTTTTGGCCAGCTATTTCTGGCTTGTACAGTGTACAACTTTAGATATACATCATGACTTCATATTGGAGGAACCAAAAGTAGCAAAGGTTAAATCGTGTTTGAAGCCGTGAACTTTCAGCATTCATCTTTTGTTGTGAGTGTTGGTTTGCATTGATTAGATGATGTGCTATATTTGTTCAGATTGTGTGGTTTGAAGGAGAATAGGATATTAAAATGGAGCGACAGACATACAGTGGAATTAGAGATGTAGAGGGATTGAGAGATTGAAAACATAGGAGAAATTATTTGTTTGCTACATTAACAACCCTTGGCATCGAGGACTCATTTTGACTGATTGTGAGATGTAGAGGGATTGAGAGATTGAAAACATAGGAGAAATTATTTGTTTGCTACATTAACAACCCTTGGCATCGAGGACTCATTTTGACTGATTGTATTGCGCCTCTGAAATCAGAAAGCTGATTCCATTTCGTTTTGTTTTCTCAATGAAATGCTTCAAGGTTATCGAAACCCATTGTTTTTGTTATTCTTCTTCTTGATATGATTTGTACTTATTGTTTAATTAGCTGTTGGGCATAAGACTGTAGGTTGTGGCTTATGGTATTCTCTACCTTGTTTCTTTACAGTTCATGGTGTGGAGTATGCATTTGGAGCACATGACTATTCGATTAGTGGAGTTTTTGAGGTGGAACCTCGGCAGTGTCCTGGTTTCAAATTTAGGAGATCAATATGCATGGGAACTACCTGCCTGGATCCTCTCCAAATCAGAGAGTTCATGGAGATTCAGTCAGTAAATTACAATGGGGATACCTACCATTTGATAAGTAAAAACTGCAACCATTTCTGTGAGGATATCTGCAAAAGGTTGACAGGAAATTTGATTCCAAAATGGGTTAATCGACTTGCTAGAATGGGTATGAATTCTTGACACATGTGCTTTCTCAGCCGTTTATATTGCTATCTAAGAGTTGCTGCAAAGTTCGTATATGTATCTATTCTTTCCTCAATTATTACTATAACTATCTGTTTGCTGTCAGAGTTAAAGGTTCAAAGGTAGAATTTCGTTTTTCAATTGTTTAGTTCCAAAAAGTTTTGGGAAATCGACACTGTAGCACTTTCATTTGTATTTGACCAATATTGTCCATTCATGGACTAACTAGGCTTAAAAGATTCGTCTCATCAATTCCGACCAAACTGTCTAATTAGTTTTTATTTTCGTCTGTATTTAATACTCCATGCATGCGTCTAAAGATTCGATGTGACGGGGAATCTGAAAAATTTTGCAAAATTTTTTGGTAACTAAACAAGGCCTTAGTAAACACCAGTGCTTCTCATGTGTCACGTGGTCCAACTCACTATAATTCCCCCAGATATTTATCTTAGTTCCCTTTTTTTTTGCACGCCTGACCTTATGGCACCTGTGTGAAGGTACTGATATTTTACATCCACTAATGGGACATATCTGATGGTTGTAATGTTAGGCAAAGTTGTTTTGGGAATGTTCAATACAATAAATACACCTACTAGCACATTAACTGATTTGGCTGCTGTATGGACTACGTCTATTATGGCCACTTTGAGTGGATCATGTGTTTTCTGCAAAAACGTTCTCTGGAAGTGGTTTTATGTGAAAGTATGTGGAAAATCTGCAACGACGTTCAATAGAATTGATTTTATGTGTAATTACCTAGAAAACTTAGCAATTTATCCAAAGTGAGACAGCTTGGCTGTTCAAAGGAAACTGCACGATTCAGTGTGCTTGGATCAACTACGTTTGAGCTCATATAATGGGTATCTTTTTCTAACTTCTGTAACAGCTTTTGTCAATGGCAGTCACTGAGATTCACAACCTTTTATGTGTAGGTGCTGTTTGCAACTGCATTCTACCAGTGCCCCTGAAGATCAGTGCAGCCCGTCATGACCCAGGTTGTCAAGCTGAAGATAGTGAGAGAAAAATGCTGACAGGTTCCTTCAGTTGCTTCTCTTCAATCTCTCTATGCCAAAGACATTTCTCAACATCTTCGCTCTCCCTACGTTCCCCCACGAAAGGCACTTCTTGGGATGCCAAACAGTCAAATTCTACCCGATTGAAGAAGAGCTGACAATTGAGGTACCTTGTATTATCATATTTAGCAAATGAAGCACAAGGATCAATTTTTTTTTCATCAATCTGTTCTACAACAGTCTTCAGAGAAGGATAAAAAGGTATTGGTAAGGTGTTTTGCATACTTGGGCGTTGGATCCAGCTGTGCTTGAACATCTGTATAGAGAATGTGTAGAGATTATTCTTACATTTGACTATTTGAGTTTGAAATACAGTGAGCTGGGGGCAAACTCCACCCTAAACTTCTAGGAAAAACAAACTCCAAAAAATATTTCAATTTATGGGTGCTGCCTATGAGGTGATATTTCGGCTGTGGTAGTTTGCAAACTGGGCCATTTTTATATTGTTCCCTAGAAAGCAGATGTTTATCCAAGTGGTGGTATTGTTCGTCCGTTCGTGTGTACTCATGGGTGTGCTCGTATTGGATTTGCACCAAATGATGACAACACGAGATGGTTATTTGCCTTTGTACATGACTGATGTCGTATACGTTGGGCTATTGCCCATCATTTTGGTTTTCTAACGCAAGCAATCTTTCATGCATATTTTTTCTACATAAACTCATAAAGTGTTTGTAGTGCATATGCACCAAACCACAGGGGAATGCAGTTCGTCAACAGGGTGATCCAACCCTCTTTATTCTTGTCTACATTCACTAGCACATGCTCTCAAGTGGTAGAATTCTTTCTGATTTCCTTGCTGTGAAGTTTTTTTTTTGTTTTGATATTTGCTATCTGGTGGAGATAAAGAAAAGCATGGGTAATGCAGTTGTCACTTCTTGCGACCTCCATTTTATACCACTTAAAAAGAACTGATGCCATCAGAGGGAGTTAAATTATATATGATTTTTTTTGTCACGGTGACGAGCTTGGTTAGATTACCCTCGCTTGTCCTTTTTTTTTGTCTAGGCTCAGAGTATTTTTTTTCTCTCCTTCTAGTTAGTCTCCTAACTTGTTTTTCTCACGCCTCACGGCTTGGCCCGGAGAGTGGTGATCTTTGTACGGGGCCGTTTTTTCTCTCCTAATACGAAGGTACAGGAAAAGTGATTAAAACTATTAATAGATACGGTGTGCAGATGGTAAAGAGAATGCAAAATCGGAGTAAAAACTTGCAAACCGGGGAAAGTGAGTACATGTACTCTCTCTATGTCCCTGCTTTAACTCTTAGATGTCTTTGAAAGCTTTTCTTAGAATTCGTGTCAGCCAAACTTTTTAAATTTAACTAACTATATAGAAAAGAGCATCAATATCTATGACATAAAATAAGGTCTTGTTTAGTTCCAAAAAAATTTGAGAAATCGACACTGTAGCACCTTCGTTTGTATTTGACAAAAATTGTCCAATCATGGACTAACTAGGCTCAAAAGATTCGTCTTATCAATTCCGATCAAACTGTGCAATTAGTTTTTATTTTTGTCTACATTTAATACTTCATGCATGCGTCTAAAGATTCGATGTGATGGGGAATCTGAAAAATTTTACAAAATTTTTTGGGAACTAAACAAGGCTTAAGTATCTTATGAAAGTATATTCTATGATAAATTTAATGTTATTAATTTGGTACTATAAATCTTAATATGTTTTTTAGAAATTCGGTCAAAGTTTAAAAGTTTGACATATGACGACTCTATAAGTTGAAGCTTTCAAGGAGAGGGAGTATTTATAATGCAAAGGGTGGAGAGGATGCAAAATACTCCCACCGGTCTACTTTATAATGCATAGTTTGACATAACATGGTCTCTAAAAATACACTTTGATCATTTATTTTTATATTATATTGTTTATGATTATAACATTTTTGTATTATTGTTATAATTATGAACTTATATTGTTTAACATGGTCCCCGACCTTGTCCTTCAGCTTCAGTGTCTCCGGTGACTTGGATAGATGAGAGAGTCATCAGTTATCTGACATGCTTTTAATAGGAATTTATTATTCTATCCTTATTACACAAAAAAAAATCTAAAAATATGGTCTCACCAATTTACTATGCACCTGGCACCTTCCGATACTTTTCCCCTTAGTACCTCTGTTTTCTAGCCACCTGATTTCTCCCCGGCAACAATCCTCGTTTCTCCAGCCATAATAAAATTCTCTATAAAGTTTAAGTCTTGATGTACGTGAATTATCTTATAAACTAAACTAGACCAGAGGAAAGGAAGTACATATAAGGGCATTCATAATGCAAGACTCTATCACAGAGTCCAAGACACTTAATTACAGATTAATTATGATATTTTGCTGATGTGGCAGCATATTTATTGAAGAAAGAGGTAGAAAAAATAAGACTCCAAGTCTTATTTAGGGCACTCACAATGCAGACTCTATCATATAGTCGAAAGTTATTTATTACCTCAAACAATGTGGACTTAGAGTCTAAATAAGACTTGGAGTCTTATTTTTTCTACCTCTTTCTTCAATAAATATGCTGCCACATCAGCAAAATA
>Ga0182004_10001690_pt1 | contig 16517 bp, 12 predicted proteins | sample Sormic07211540_1_FD_120479 | JGI IMG/M metagenome (GOLD analysis project Ga0182004, IMG submission 120479) | Endophyte microbial communities from Sorghum bicolor roots, Mead, Nebraska, USA - 072115-40_1 MetaG | ecosystem: Host-associated > Plants > Roots > Unclassified | place: USA: Nebraska...
CCGAGGCCCTGAGGGGTCGGGCGAGTCGGAACTGGCGTCCGAGGCCATGAGGGGTCGGGCGAGTCGGAACTTGCGTCCGAGGCCCTGAGGGGTCGGGCGAGTCGGAACTGGCGTCCAAGGCCCTGAGGGGTCGGGCGAGTCGGAACTTGCGTCCGAGGCCCTGATGGTTGTAATTAGTATGTTTTTTTGTATTTTTTAACTGCTCTGATTTGGGTACCCCTTATTATGGTACCCAACACTATTATTTATTATATTATTACTATCATTTTTTTTTCTCAAAAATGGTTTATACAATTGTTTTCAAAAAATATCCAGAAAAAATCTGATTGACTAAAATACTATCCTCTTGCTACAATTGATATAAAAAAAATTCAAAATGACTTATAATTTGGAAACGAAAGAGTAAATATCTTGTAAACTCTTATATCGGTATCAAGTTGCATTCTCTCGGGATTAAGGTGCATGAAATTCTTATGATGATAGGCCTCCTATTACGAAGGAGTCTCTATGATAGTGCTAGGGGTGGCATCAGCAATATATTTTAGGGCTGCTTCTTAGAGCAGCTAGTCTAGCCTAGGCTTGTTTAGCTTACAGCCTTACACGAAGCACGAGCTAGGAGAATCAATTTAACTCTCTCGGTCTTGACAAGAAAAGGCTCACTCGCAAAGGTCCCTAAGTGGTTAGGCGAGAGATTCAAACAAGTAAGAGTATTTTCAAGAGATTAGCCAAAAACATTAGTCAAATTTACTAATTTAGCTACTTTCTAAAATACATTTGACACAATATTAGAGTACTTCAATAGACTCTGTAAAAAGGATGGTTAGTTAGGTAGACTATCTAAAAGTAGAGAGTGAATAAGGTGGGATGGAGAGCTACTAAATTTGAATAGTCATTTACAAAACGTGTTGAAAATGTTTTTCCTTCAACAATAACTAATTTTATCTTTAGAAAATGATTTAGCTAACCTCTTGGAGATGCTCTAAGTCTCCTCTCTATTTGTAGTGGATTTGACCTTAGACAAACACAGCTCCCAAGACTTCAAAGTTTGGCTCATGAATTTTCCTTCCTTGCGCTTGCATATAGGAGTATCTAGGTTCAAAGAAGCAAGGAAAGAAGGCAAAGGCACCTTCACCACTTTGCTCAAACACGAAGACAAAAAAATAAAGAGCGAAGTGGCTTGGTTCGCTTTGCCATCAACCAAGGAACGAAGTTGATGGATTCACTTTACTATTACGCGAAGTCAAAAGAAAACGTCAAATTATCGTCACCAAGCCAAAACCTACTAATAACAACTTTGCTTCTGGGAATCGTCTAGGACATGTAATATATTAAGTAATGACTAGTTTGCCTCTAAGAGAAAGAGAAGTTGTGTACTTGTGTTCAATCTAGTTAGGGGTATTTTAGTCTTTTGTATAGGAATAACGGAGTTAAAGACCTATAAATACTCACTGTTCATGAAAATAAAATGGGACAATTGCATTACTACTCTCACTTTCAACTCTAACTGCATGTTTGTCCCTGTTTTTCAACTTCGTTAGCTGCTGGTTAATAATGGACCAACAAAAAAATGTTTGGAAAAAATAAAGGAAAAAAGACTATTCTGCCCATCGCCCCATCCCTTATCCAAAACATACGGCCTCCTCAACTCCTCTTTCCCGTGACCATGAGGAGGCTATGTGCTAGGGCCGGTGGCACCATGCTTGGAGTGTGGGGTTGGTAGGCTAACGATGCGCCGCTCTGCGGCGAGCGGGCAGTGCGACGCGGCGACGGTAGGCCAGTGACACGGTGGACTCGCACGTGGCAGCTCGACGACGTGGGGGTGGTGGGCGGTGTGACAGGCTTGTGACACGACTAACCACCAGCGTGCCATCAAGCAGGTGCAGCGCGGGATGGTGCTCGGGATTAGGATAAGGTCCACGGTCGCCTGCACCATCAGCGAGATTGGTGTGCTCCCGGTGACATGGTCGTGCGTGGGCAATTTCGAGAAGTCTGGTCCGATCTCATCTCATCTATCTGTTTCTCTTTTTGGTCTTTGAGAAGTTTGGTCCGATCTCATCTCATCTCTGCTTCTCTTTTTTTGGTCGGATATATAGGGTATATAAATCAATCGAATTATATATTGATTCTAGAAAAAACTTGCAAAGAATAAATCATCTTCAACCTGCTCATGGCTAGATCGATCGGTTTCGGGCCAAATAGGTATTGCTTCTTCTTGGTAGTAGTAGCCCAATTGAACTGCAGGAGTTGATGTCATTACTAATTCATTGTTGCATATTGATATTCTTGTCATTATTATATTTATATATTTAAACAAAATATATGATGTTATTTGTCATTATTGCTTCTTCTTGGTAGCACTAATTTTTAAGTCTAGTTAAGTTATAATTAGACAATAATTTCTAAATACAAATGAAATTAGTTAAAACTAAAAATTTTCTCCAACTAAACAAAGCGTGAGCAAAGTACGAGAGAAGGGTGACTGGCTGGAGGCCGTTCGATCTCTGCAGCGCGCACTTGCTCCTCGGGTGTGCAGTGCAGGTGCAGTCTCTCCCCCGGGCCTTGTTTAGTTTCCAAAGATTGTTTGTCATATTGAATTTTGAATGCATATATAGAGTATTAAATATAGATAAAAATAAAAACTAATTACACAGTTTATTTATAATTTGTGAGACTAATTTTTTAAGTCTAGTTAATTTATGGTTGGACAATATTTATCAAATACAAATGAAAGTGCTACCGTATGTATTTTATAAAAAAATTTGAAACTCAGAAGTCAGAACTAAGAACAGGAGAGAGCCAACGGGTCTGAGTCCGACCGGTGGATTTGGTCGAGCCAGACCAGTTCACTCACGCCGCTGGCCGCTCAGGTCCTCGACGGCGCACCTCTGGAGTCTGGACCGGACGGGTCCATACCAAACAGCCTTTTGTTTCGTCGCAGCTGCACGAGTTTGGCGCCGGCTACTCCGATCCAGCCTGGCCGCCGGGCGATGGGCTGCTCGCCGGAGGGGGCCGCTGCGGCGTGCCCGGACTGCCTGGGGCGCCTTGTCCTACGCGACCTCGCCGGCTCGGGCCTCTCCTTCGTCCACGGCCTCTCCGACTCACCGCTCCCCTTCGCCGCCTCCGCCGTCGTTCAGGTCCGCGCCGGGTCCCACCTCTTGATCTCTGGGCGCTCTGGTCGGCTTGCGCTCTCAAAACCGTTGCTAGCGTTCCCGTCCGTTCAAGCGCGGTTGGAAGCACAATTTATTGGGCTTCCATTCCGCTGCATAAACCCTTGCTTCCTTTGCTAGAGCTATTGGTTGTACCTTTGTCTTAATCCTCGTTTCCTCTTCACTGCAGATAGCGTCTGATGGAGACGAGGAAAGTAATGGGAGGTATGGCTTTACATTCTTGACTTACGTGAGACTTACCTGGATACTATTGCAATGGCGTAGATGCCGTTATGACAAAATTGTTCCGCTCAAATGTATCCACGTACAGTATGATGTTAAATTGAACTCTTATAGTGTCACAACATACTCCTGCTGAGTCAGGCAACTAGGCAAGTAGCAGAAATGTGCTTCGATGCAACTTCAACTACATTGAGCTCTATGCTTCAAACCATAATTGTAAACCTCCAAACTGAACTGTAGATGGTCAATTTACAAGCTGTCTTGTCAATGCTGCTTCAGACTCTTGTTTAGTTGACCTTGGAATACAATTATAGCCGTGTAGGGTCATCCCAGTTTGACAGCCACCAATTCACCAAATGTATGCCAGAAGTTCTGATTCATAGAAAACAGCCAAATTAGTCACATGAACACAATTTCTTAGTTTTTCATATAAAAATTACTCACCTGTAAAAGAAAACCATAGTGAAAAATGGTAAGCCATCTGCACCACTATGCACTTTGTATTTATCAGCCAGTTGCAGTCAGTGGTTCTTTTGAATCTACCTGTTTTTCAATTTAATGTGGCTTCCTTTTTCTTCATCTTTGCACTAACTCTTACACAGAAGTGGTGTTGTATATGTTGCAGGCAGCACATCTCCAGTTTTGTTTTAGTGGGCCTATGTGGTGGCAAAGTGCCTTTTAATAGCCAACAATGGTAACTCTCTTACCTGAGGATTACATTATCTTCAAAGGCTGCAAAATTGATGTATCAACATGTACGGATTTCTCCACGTTTTCGTTCCCTACAGTGACACCAGTTCCTTGGAGAATGGCATTCATAAAGATCCCCAGACAGAGCAAACCATATATACTGGTGATAACCAATATACTGAGCAGTCTGATTCATCATCTTGTATAGAATGCATTGAAGATCGCAAAAGTTCCTCTGGCCCCTGTAAGAAACCACTGGCCATAAGCACGATTACCAAATTAACTCCTGCTTGCTGTCTTAGCATAGGGCACACTTCAGAGGTTAGAGACCTTATTACAGGTTATCTGACCTCATCAACTGAAGAGTATGTGATTAATTCGCTAAATCTGCTATCTGAAAACAAAATTAGTGGATCTGCTGGTTTAGATTTCCTCAGCTTTGTTGGATTTTCAGCATTCGATGACTTGCATTCTTCTGGCTGTGTGAGGCATCCCAACATCTTACCAGTGTTAGGTGTTCTAGAAACATCTGATTGTTGCTACATGTTACAACCAAAGGCCCCATACACTTTGGAAAACATTATGCACTACAGTCCAGAGGCATTCTGCTCAGATTGGCATATTAGATTTCTTGTCTACCAGATAATATCTGCTTTGGCATACCTTCATGATTTAGGAGTTCATCATGGCAATCTAAGGCCATCAAAGATCTTGATGTCAGATTCCTTATGGCCTTACCTGAACATAAGTGATACCTGCCCTGTAAAACATAGTTGGGGTTTTGCCGATCGTAAATGTTCACCTAATTCATGTTGTTTTATGGAGGACTGTTCCTCAAAAGCCATTTATACTGGTTTCAAACTGCAATCATCGTTAGATTGGCATTCTCACTTTAAGCAATGGTGGAAAGGTGAACTGACCAATTATGAATACCTTCTTGTCTTAAACAAGTTAGCTGGTAGAAGATGGGGTGATCCAGCTTTTCACACTGTGATGCCTTGGGTAATAGATTTCACAGTGATGCCTGATGAAAGTTCTGATAATGGTTGGAGGGACCTAACCAAAAGTAAATGGCGGTTGGCAAAAGGTGATGAACAGTTGGATTTTACTTATTCATCATCTGAAGTTCCACATCATGTTTCTGACGAGTGTCTCTCAGAGCTAGCTGTCTGCAGTTACAAAGCAAGGAGGTTACCTAAGACCATCTTGAGATCAGCAGTGCGTTCTGTCTATGAGCCCAATGAATACCCGTCGAGTATGCAAAGGCTTTATCAATGGACTCCTGATGAATGCATTCCTGAATTTTATAGCGATCCACGGATTTTCTCCTCTCTTCATTCTGAAATGAGTGATTTGGCATTACCTTCCTGGGCAACATCTGCAGAAGATTTCATTTGTCTTCACAGGGATGCATTAGAGAGTGATCGAGTCTCGCAACAACTGCATCACTGGATTGACATAACATTTGGCTATAAACTTTCTGGAGAGGCATCTGTTGAAGCAAAAAATGTCATGTTGCCCTCTAGTGATCCATCTAGGCCAAAATCAATTGGCCGGCATCAGCTTTTTACAAGGCCTCATCCTAAGCGCCTTGTTAGCACACCTCATGCTGTCTACCACAACAAAATGGACTCTTGTGCTAGATGCTGTGGCAAACGAAGTGGTGCAACAACTGATGCAGTGTTAAATGGCTGTGGATCTCCAAATATGCTTTCAGAAATTGGCTGTCTGGAGGAATTTGAGAAAGCAACTTTGTTTGCAGAGCTAGAATACCAGTTGAATCCAGTCTATGATTATGCTGATGCTGATGCTGATGCTGATCCTTCAATTTGTTTCTCTTCAGACAAATATCCCAAGAACCAAGATGCAGATCAGATATTGCAGCATGACAATGCATTGCCAGCAGCACCTAACTTTGATATTGGTTCCTTTCTAGAATGCTTTGAGTCTGATGATAATTCCCATATGGGATATCAAGAACTGCTGCTCTGGAATCAAAAGTCTAATTCAGAAAACGAAGGCCACGCAAATGATGTATTTTCTATTGGGTGCATTCTGGCAGAAATCTATGTGCAAAAACCACTTTTTGACAGTGCCTTGTTATCTGCATACAAAGAAATTGGGATAATGCCCGGAGCACTTCAAGGCCTGCCTTCTCATGTTGCACTTCTTGTTGAGTCATGCATACAGAGGGAATGGAAAAGGTAACTTCAGCAATGAAGCCTGATGTTTATAGTTCATATCCCATTTTGATGATGTTTTGACGGAATTCAAAGACATAACTGTTATTGATACTGATTTTGTGATTTCTTGCAGGAGGCCATCAGCCAAGTACCTTTTGGAGTCATCATTCTTTCCTCCATCAGTTCGATCTGCATATATGTTTCTTGCTCCACTTCAAGTTTTGTGTACATCTAGAGAGCGAATCAAGTATGCTGCTAAGCTTTCAAGTGAAGGGGCACTCAAAGCTATGGGAGAATTTGCTGCTGAAATGTGTGCACCTTACTGCCTGTCTCTTATTTCATCATCTTTGTCAGATGTTGATACCGAATCAGCCTTGTCTCTGCTTAAAGAATTTCTAAGGAGCTTGACTATCCAAGCAACTAAGGACCTTGTTCTGCGCATCATTCAGAAGATCTTACAGGCAAGTTAAGATATATCAGTATGAAAGATATTCACATGTATTTTTTTTCCTTTTTGTCGAAGTTTTAGATTATGGAACATAAAGTTCCTTCTTTCTGATGAGTTTTGTCTGATGGTGGTTGCTACAGGCACCAGAATATTCACATCTGAAGGTTGCCCTCCTTCAAGACTCTTTTATTCGGGACTTGTGGAAGAAATTGGGCAAACAAACTTATATTGAAAAGATACATCCTTTGGTGATCTCAAACTTATACAGTTCACCTAACAAGATTATCGCCTCTGCTGCATCTACTGTTCTGATCGTCTCAAGTGAGGAACTAGGAATACCAATTACCATTCATCAGGCAAGTCTAAGTGGAAAGTTTTATTGGTATACCATCATAATACTATGCATTACTGATGGATGTCTCCACTTTCTCCAGACAATTTTACCACTAATTCACTGTTTTGGCAAAGGATTATGTGCTGATGGAATCGATACTTTGGTTAGGATCGGTAACCACCTAATACTTTCTCGTTATGTTGAAATTATTTGCGAAGTGATCACTACTTAACCTTGTAATTATAGGTGGACTTCTTGGAGAAAATTTTGTTGTAAAGCAAATTCTTCCATTGCTTTGGAATGTCATATTCTCTTGTATCGATTCATCTAAGATGAATAAGCCTGAGCCACAGCATAGTTGGAATTCTTTCGCGCTGATTGATAGCTTATCCGCCTTGGAAGGTCTTGTGTCGGTTCTTCCTGTCAAAACTGTTATTAAGGAGCTTCTTCAGGTATTTTACTGGCAAAAACACAGCTTAACGAAAACACATTAGAAAGGGGTGAAAATAGATAGTTTATATTGGATTGAAGCTGAACGAAACTGGAAACCATATTCTTTAAACTAAGTTCAAATCAATTTCAGGTAGCACTGATTTTAAGTGTAAATTGAAAGACTACCATATTCCAACAAGATTTTACTTACCTTTTTGATCAATTAATAGTATTGCTTCTTTTGTTCATTATAGAAATAAATACAGAATTAGCTCACAATTCAAATTAATTCCTTACAGAATTCCAGTAAATTTTGAACGAAATATCAAATGTATATCTGATCTCGGTTGTGCAGATGCATCATTTTAGTAGTGTTTGATAATATCATCTGTGATGTTATCAAATTCCTGCATTGATTTAAATGCTCAAGTGTTCCTTGACTTGTGCATTTTGATGTTGACCTTAAAAACTTAATATCAAAATTTGGATATTAGTCTAAATATGTATGTATTGTTTTTAATTGTATGCATTTTCACCCTTAATTGCATAGTATTTATGTATTCATTACGCCATTGTATTTCTACTGGATCTGCAGGACCAAGCCTGTGTTTATATAAAAGTTCTTATGCAGATTCCTTTGGATCTTCGTGTGATTCAAGTAATTGAAATTACCTTTTTTTAGTCTTTTCTATTATTTTTACTCGTACAACTGAAGGTTTTTCACTATCAAAACTGCTTTGTTGATCAGGTGGCTGCTACAGCACTCATTGACCTTTGTCAACGAATTGGACCAGAAAACACTTTTATATATGTTTTGCCACAACTAAAGGAACTTTTTGCTGAACTAGCCTTTTCTCATGATTCATCTGGTCTTAACCATCCTACAAAAGGATTTAAAAGTTCTGATGGAAACAAAAGCGAGCCAATTAAAGTGGAATCCAGAATTGATCTTTTGTAAGTCAAAAAGTTTTTCTGTGTTTTGTTATAATTAGTTTTGTATACATATATTTTTTAATAAAGTAAATAATTGTAGGTTGCTGCTTTATCCTTTCTTGGCATCACTTGTTGGGATAGAGAAGCTCCGAGAGTCTTGCTCAACATGGTTTCTTTTGGAGCAAGCACTTCAAAGGTTGTACAATTGGAAGGTACATAACTCTGCATTTTTTTCTTTATGTTATCAATTGTTAAGAGTTAAGATAGTATCCTTATCATGCTCTTTTACCTTCTTATTTTCATCTGTGCTTTTGTTTAGTGGGAACCTTCTGGTGATTGTTCTAAGAATGCTGAAAATATGAAAGGTCAAAGGTTTCAGCCTGGCAACTATATGTCATCAGAGTTTGTTCCAACCAAACTGCTTTTCAATGGGGTAGGTTGGTCCATGCCACAATCAGAAACCACTAAAAAAATTGGTCGGAACACTGCAGCTTCCAACCTTGAGAATGAGACATCTAGTGACAATTTGTTTACTTCAAGTTCTGGTAATCAACCATGGTTTTGGTTCCCCACCCCTGATAGTAGTTGGGGTGTTCCAGAATTTCTTGGTCGTGGCGGTGGTATGAGGGATGAACTTCCCTGGAAGATTAAAGCTTCTATCCTTTACTCAGCCCGTGCTCACCCTGGTGCTCTGCGATCGTTAGCAGTCCATGATGATGAGTGCACAGTTTTTACAGGAGGAGTTGGTCCTGGTTTTAAAGGAAGTATCCAGAGGTGGGAATTGCCAAACATGAGCTGCACATCTGGTTATTATGGGCATGAAGAGGTCAGTTGTTTTACTGGAGTTTTAATAAGGTTATTTTCTCTCTGCTTTTATGATGGATGATTTTATTTTGTATCTATAGAAAAACTTTGATTTTTTCACTTTGCAAAGTATCAGCTGGAAATTTGTTTAAAACATGATATGTTCCAAAGACCAAATTGTTTGTGGGGACCACCATTAAATCCAGGTGGTCTAAGGGATAACTTGAGCCCTCCAGAACTTTTTACTTGCCGCTGTTATGATGGACCCAGCTTCTGCTTGGGGTCTTCCTGGTTGGACCACCATATAGTTAAATAGCTAGGAAAACAAAGCAGTATTTATAAATCTTTTAGGACTAGAAACTGAACCTAAGAGGTTATGCTTGTGGCTTTTGCTCAGTAACTGGCCACCTCTTCTGATTAAGCAAGAAATAGCAAGGTTCCTTGTATCGCATCTACCCCTGATCGTATGGTTTGGCCGTCAGGTATCTGCATGGTCACGCTGCTTGGGTTTAGGGCAATCTGAAGTATGCCCATGACCAACTTTAGTACCAGGAGGCATGGAGAGAGGAAATGGTAGGCTTTAGGGTGTCAAAGACTATCAATGTCATTAGGTCCTTGTCTAATTTGATACTTCTGTCTGATTTAACAAGATCTGATTTTACACTGGTAATTGCCAGATTGAAATAACAAACATAAAAGATGAAGTTAAAGAGTTCCCAGTCTACATGGCTTGAATTGTTTCTACTTGTTTGTAACCATTACACCCAGGTGATGGAGAATTTAAATATTAGGAAAAGATGCCATCGAACATGCTCAAATATATTCAGTAAAATTTCCAATCGTAATATATTACATCTTTCTTTATTTAAGAGAAAGTCAAACATTATAAAATGTGTGGTTAATATTCCGTGGTAGTGATTTTGACTTGTGTTGCAGCTTGACATCTTATGTATTAGATTGCTTGATCTCTCTTTCATGTGTTCTCTGTTTGAAATAATCGTCCACTCTTCATAATTTTGTAATGAAATATTTTAAGCGCAACCAGTTTGCTTTCCATTTTTTTAATAAATTCATTTATCTAGGTTGTCAATTCCATCTGTATGCTGTCAATTACTGGCAGAGTGGCTTCTTGTGATGGCACTATCCATATATGGAATGGGCAAACTGGAAAGCTAATTGCAGCTCATGCCGAGTCGTCTACAACTTTTCCACTCCAAACCCCATCTATTGAGCAGGCAAACATGCTTAATCAAGACGCACTCTCAGGTGGAATATTGTCAAATGCATTTCGTGGTAGTTTGTATACGACTATGCATTATATGGAATCTGAGGGTATACTTGTTGCTGGTATGGGAAATGGTTCAATCAGGTATTAATCTTGTGTCATCATTTTTTTTGTTTGATTATGTTCTGTGAATATATGTTGAGAAAAATATCTTTCCTTCAACTCTACTCTTTGACTGGGAAGGCATGTATGGCCAGCACCCAGCAGGACCTGACAGGATGCAATGCCAATAAATACACTTGCAAAGAGCCAAAGACATAACAAAATAGGGAGAAATTTACTTCAACTGGTTAGGTAGTGATATGCAATACTCCCTCCAATCCAAATAATTAGTCACTTTGGCTTTGTCCTAAGTCAAACTTCTTTAACTTTGACCGAGTTTACAGAAATATATACTGACATCTATGATACCAAATAAGTGCAGTCTAAAGACATATTGCATGGTGGATTGAAAGAAACTAAATGGTTTGGAAATGTTTGGGTACATTTTTTGACGTTTGATGTAGCTATTTTCTTCCCTTCATGTTTTTAAGGAGATTGGCAGCTATGGTGCCTTCATCAATGAGCTTTTGTATGATGTTATTGACCACAAAGCAAGTCTTGGGCATATGACCCAATATGCGATGAAAGATTTTTAAGTGGCAAAAATTTGGCTCATTGAAATTGGAAGTTTCTTCCAGCCTTCTTGGTTTAGGGAGCTCGATATGATTTAGCTCTCATAGGACCATAAAGAGATCCTACACTTCTTTGGGGAAGGAGTATTTCTGGTTTTGGCGCTCACTTTTTTTTATAGAAAACACAGGAGAGCTGCGCTTCATTGTATTAGAGAAGAAAATGGTCCCCCGTACTCATCTCATACGGGGACCAAATATGAGAGGTGGTTTTAGCAGCAAAACAAAGAACACCAAGCTCCAAACCTTGCAGCTTCTTTGCTCCGCTAAGCACCAGAGACTGTTCATCTTTGAACTCCCTCAGAATCGATGTAATCGAAGGTGCAGCACCCTTTAAGACACATGCAATCCTATGCTTGCAGATAATCCAAGCGCCCCGAATTATTAGAGTATTCATTACCTTTCTGTGCTCTTTCTCCACTCTTTTCATTGTACCAGTTGGCAAAGCTACGCACATTCTGCCTATGAACAGACCCAGCTAGTCCAATTGTAGCCAACAATCTGAACCAAACTTCTCTTACCGCTACACACGTTGTTAGGATGTGTTCTACTGTCTCATCCTCTTGATCACAAATGGGGCACTTATCCGGATGTGATGCTCACTAAGAGTCGATCTACTAGCAGCTGATGCACCTCCCTTATTTTGGAGCCTTGTGCCCCCAGTTTGGAACTTCTAGGGGACCACAGCAGTCTCCATATCCTGCATTTGCTTCAATTTGGCAAGCGGCTTATTATGCTAGCCACTTTTCTCTAGCAGCTTGTTCAATGATCTCGCCGGGTGGGAGATGCTACAGCCTTTGATGACAAGTCTTCAAAAGTTATTGACCACATACCTTGTAGGCTGGGTGGTATAGCAATTTGGGACCAGGCTCCATAGGACCTAGGAACAAATGCAACATGCCTTGAGCGTTTCTATAGTACTCAAAGGATGGTAGGAATTACCGAGCTCAGACTGTGCAAAGAGCAAATCTGAAGGCTGTGTATTTTATCAATAGGTGAAGAAGTCTAAGCCTCCACTGTCCACCACTAATCACAGAACCAGAACTCCAGAAGCGGTTTGTATGTGCATGAACATCTTGAGCTCGGACATGCTCCAAGGATAGACTTGGTCAAAATTAGAGAAGTTTGACTTAGGATAAAACTAAAGTGACTTATAATTTGGAACGTAGGGAGCAATAGTTTGGAGCATTGTAGTGTTTTTCTAGAAGGATAGTAATATGAAGCTGAGAGTATAATTCCTCTCTCCAATCTTGTTATTTTACTGTATTTATTCTTGAAAAGTAGCCTGAATTAGTCTACTAATTATTTCGTTGCACATTGGTTGAGTTCTTACAGGTTTATTGACATATCTCGGAATCAGAAACTACATTTGTGGAAGAGTGATACGGCTGAAATATCTTTCTCATCACTTGTGTCAGCTATTTGCTCGTGTGGCTCAAACAAAGGAAGTCCAATGGCTTCATCCTGGATAGCAGCAGGTTTAAGTTCTGGATATTGCCGATTGCTTGATAAGCGTAGTGGGAACATCATTGCAGTTTGGCAAGCACATGATGGACACATTACAAAGGTATGCTAATGCACTCCTAGCCTTCTGGCGCAGAATGGTACAAGAAAACTTTGATTACTTTGACACTTTCTGATCTGATTTTTTTGTTTTCTTTTTCGCGTTTATGCTTATAGCTGGCAGCGCCAGATGATCACTTAATTGTATCAAGTTCCCTTGACAAGACTCTTCGAGTGTGGGACCTCAGAAGGTATTATTCTGTTGATGCAATAACTGTCTATTTACCTGTTTGGATGTATCTTTTTTTATTGTTAATGTATACGGGGATTGACATACTCTGTAGATTAAAATCTACTTCTACTATTTTCTTTTTTGGAATTGTTTTAGATGAACACCTTCCCAGTTTGTACTGTAGCAACTTTAGTTACTAATCTGATGGATTCGTGAACTTGAGTGGCACACACTCACAGACTTCTCTCTTAAAGATTTTGGATATGGATTCCCTGTATGCCTTCTGGCTTGCATGTTCTTAAAAGTTTTTTGTGCTGGAAAATGTGATAGGAACCTGGGAACACAGTCAAACATTTTCAAAAGTCATTCAGACGGCATTTCCAACTTCTCTGTGTGGGGTCAGGACGTGGTATCAATTTCAAGGAACAAAATTGCACTAACTTCCCTATCGAGACCAGCAAGTGAAGTAAGACTTTCCTTTTCGTAACAGGCACCATTGTTCAATCTTGAAATAACTTACTGCTTCCAAGTTCCAGCAGTAGTGTACCTCCCATTTAGCAATTTTTATAAATTATATGAGATGGAAATCAAATTGGCTCTCATGAAAGTGATTTCCATTTATTTTTAAGCAGATTGGACATCAGCAGCTTGCACTCCAGAATTTGTATTCGGCTGATAGAGGGGTGAAACACAAAAACCTATCTGTCCTTTCCACTATTGCGGTGCTTCCTTTGTCAAGGTTGTTTGTGGTTGGAACTGAAGATGGATTCCTCAAAATGTGCCATTAGGTGCTTCTCCAGTGCTGGAGTACCGGTGACCATCTCTCCTTGTGAAGTTTTGGTGGTTTCTCTCTTTCCATCTGTTAAGTTGAATTTTGTGTGGAGCCTGGTTATAGTTGGTGTTTCATTTTGTTGTGTGTGTGTGTGGTGGGGTAGGGCATACATATTCACACTGTACAGGAACACTTCGTCTGTATGAAAGCTTCAAATTTTGATTGACCTTTCTCTCTTGAATAGGGGTCTCCATTTCTTTGTTTTTGATGAAAGTCCGATAAAAGCTGAAGCATAGAGTATAGACTGATAAAAATGGAGAACTTGTATCAATGCATGTAGCATACTATGACCTTGTTTAGGCCTTGTTTAGTTCCGAAAAAAATTTGGAGGCCTTGTTTAGTTCCGAAACAAATTTGGATTTTTGGTACTGTAGCATTTTCGTTTTTATTTGACAAATATTATTTAATCATAGACTAACTAGGTTCAAAAGATTGATCTCGTGATTTACAGGCAAACTGTGCAATTAGTTTTTTGTTTTTGTCTATATTTAATACTCTATGCATGTGTCACAAGATTCGATGTGATAGGAAATCTTGAAAAGTTTTTGGTTTTTGGGGTGAACTAAACAAGACCTTAGTTGCAAAAAATTTTTGTAAAATAGACACCGTAGCACTTTGACATGAATTTGACAAATACTCCATTGTTCAATTATAGACTAACTAGTCTTACAAATTATAGATAATCATATAATTAATTATTTTTTAATCTATATTTAATGTTGCCAATAAACACGGCCCACGTAGCCTGTCTTGTTGTCAGGCACATCAGGACGCCTGTCGATTGGGCATTGGCTTGCTCCGCCAACCAAGCTGAGGGCGCCTTGAATTCTAGCTTTCCTCTGCCTGATTCGCTGCAGACCTGGGACGGATATGATTCTGGTGGGTTGTGGGTAGTTGGGTAGCCACAGGTAAAAATAAAGAGGCTTTACTGCACTCTGAAACCTCGTTTCCTCCTCGGCTTGCATTTGCACTGATGCATCCCTTGATATTAAGCCTTGTTTATTTTCCAATTTTTTTCAAAATTTTCTATCATATTGAATCTTGTGGCATATACATAGAACATTAAATATAGATAAAAAAATAACTATAAACAAATCTTTTAAACCTAACTAGTTAAGGCTGAAATTACTGTTAGCTGATTTATTGTGAGAAAAAATACTGCTGGCTGTCAGAAAAAGTACGACTGAAAAGATAAAGTACGACTGAAAAGAAAAGAGAAGAGACTCAATAATCAAAATTTTTCGCAAACTAGGTGGAGCCAGTCAGGCCAGTGCTTTGGGCACTTGGGCAGCATCAAAGTTCAGTGCTACCACTGATTTCGTCGTTTTAAGCTGGGGTCAAGGTCTTAAAGAAAGGTTAAGACAGAACCGTACTGTCTGGGTGCAAAAGATGATGATATCCATACATATCTGTCCTTTGTAGCCAGTTCACTTACTGCTACGGACATGAGGGTCCTGGTGCAAAAGAACCATGTGGCGAGTCCACTTTCAGCGAGGGCGCGCAGTGCTCCTCCACCATCAAGGCTTGGACCGTGCACCAGTAGCTCCGCTGAGGCTGAGCGTCTCAAGCTCTCACTTGTGCATCAATGGCGCATATAAATGTGGGTGCCGAGCAACGAGCTCGATCAGACTTATCAGTCTGTGACTGTGTGAGCAGAGCAAGCAGCTACAGAGGCCTAGTAGAGGGCGACTACGACTAGCCATGGAGAAGAGAAGCAGCAGTGGTCGTGCCAGCCTCGTCGTCCTCGCCGGCCTCCTGCTGGCCGCCTCCCTGTCGTCGTGGCAGTGCCACGGCGCGCGCGACGTCCCCGCGGAGCCGGAGAAGAAGCCCCTCCGGCCCCAGAACGTGTTCGGGTTCGGCGGCTTCTACCCGGGCCCCTCCGTCAGCTGGGTGTTCCCGGGCCCCAACGGCGTCACCCCGCAGGTCGGCTTCGGCGGGATGCCGGGCTCTAGCGCCTTCCCGGGCGTCGGAGGCAGCGGTGGCGGCGTCTCGCCGTTCACGCCCGGCGGCGGCGGCGTGGTTGGCATCCACGGTGCTGGTGGTGGTGCTGATGCCGCGGCGAAGAAGCCGTGACAGCAGGTGGCCCCGACGGAGTGTGAGGCCGTGTTGTGTAGGTGGTTGAGCGAGGGCCGTGTGTGAGGCGGTGATGGGGAGCTTGGTATGCTTTGTGAGGCATAAGCGAGTCTGTGTGGCTTGTTCTTGCTGCGCCTGGCTGTCGACTTCACTCTCCTACGTGTTGTGTCCTGGTTGTCACTTGTCAGCGCTTTGTGTCTTTGTACTTTGTAGTAGTGTATTTGTGTGCGAAGGACTTCTTTCTCATCATCATGTGGTGTCTACTAGTATACATCTGGATCTTGTGTGGTTCTCCATCTCCCTTCTCTTTTCGCCGTGTGTTATTCAGTTCTTTTGTATTGTATGCATGTACCTATGGTCGATGTTAGCATGGATGCTTATTGGTATGTGTCCTTAAGCGATTCACTATGATCAACACGGTACATCTCTTTCTTGCGGTTACGTGAGTACAAAGTGCTGCATCCGCACTGGTGTTTTTTCTACGATCCCATCATCAGTGCTCTGGTGGTGTTTTCCACCCTACAATTGACTCCTCTATTTTGTACTCCCTCCGTCCACGAAAGAATCAATTCCTAGGATCCGTGCCAGTCAAACTTTTTAAAGTTTGACTAACTTTATAGAAAAGAATAACAACATCTATAATATAAAATGCACATTATATGAAAATATATTCTATGATGAATCTAATGATACTAATTTGATACCATA
>Ga0182004_10001691_pt1 | contig 16517 bp, 14 predicted proteins | sample Sormic07211540_1_FD_120479 | JGI IMG/M metagenome (GOLD analysis project Ga0182004, IMG submission 120479) | Endophyte microbial communities from Sorghum bicolor roots, Mead, Nebraska, USA - 072115-40_1 MetaG | ecosystem: Host-associated > Plants > Roots > Unclassified | place: USA: Nebraska...
AAAGTAGCTTATTGCAGCTTCTCTCTCATTTCTCTCTCTCAACTATGTATGAAGTAGTTGGTGAAGCTATTTTGCCAAACACTTTTTTCAAAACAGCTCAGCTTCATCTAGAAAGTCACTCATAAAGCTATTTTCTAAAAAAACAGCTTTACTAGTAAAGTTGAGCTATACCAAACAACCCCGAAGTTTTGCCGACTGAAAAACTGGAGTGGATCGAGTTTGAGGCTTACAAACCAGATTGGCCGGGTGGTCGGGGTGGACTTACAAATCAAGATTGGCCGGAGCGGGCCGGGTGGTCGGGGTGGACTCATACCCGCAGGAGTCCAGGACTTGAGCTGGCCACGCAATTGAACGATCGACTCCGAGACTCTTCTTCGACTCCGACTCCAACTCCAACGGCTGGCCGGCCCGATCGGTTCCGCTTCCGCCGCCATAAATATAGCGGCCACCCTACAGAATAGTGCATATATTAATTATATATACTCCGACGTTAAGCTAAGAAGAAGAAGACTACGGCGACCATACACCTCCGACCGAGCTCTGGGATGGACACCGGCGGCTGTGCAGCAGCTGCTGCGCACCGGGTAGCTGATCCGACAGCGGCGACACCGGTGGGGGCCAAGAAGAGGCCGGCGGATCTGACCAATGGCTGGACGGGAACGAAGAAGAAGAGCGGCGAGGCAAATTCCACGGCGGTGGTGAGGTCGAGGAAGAGGTCGTACGAGTACACCGAGCTCGAGCTAGACGTTGCTTCGGATCCGGAGAAGATGTTCAAGTGCAACTACTGGGAGGACCCTGCCTATGCGATAAGGCTGCAGTACTTCGGGCTCAGGCTTGCGCGTAGCGCGGCGCTCGACAACAACTGCAGTCGCCTTAACAGCGAGTTTGACGCATGGATGGCCAGTTTGCCGCCGCCACGCCGATGAGCGACTGATTATTCTTCGTTTTCTATTTTTAATAAGCAAAATTATGTTTTTTATCTTATAACTAGAGCCTATTTAGTTTTCTATGGAGTACAAAATTTAAAATACCAACTACTTTACAATGACAGAAGGCAAAATGCCAAAATGCAGACTTTATTGTTCTCGCTATGGTCTCTTGAGGTTTTTTGAGCTTTTTTTTTGCCTTTTGAGGCAAAAATCTAAAATAGAAAATGACAACTATTTTAATAAAAAATTACATTTGTTTATTTTCATTATGTAAATGATGGATCAAGACCTAACTTTTTTTTGAATAAAAGGAGAATTAATAAACATCCTAGAAGAAACGATAGTTGATAGATCTTTCCATGCATGAATAAAGATTTCTACATAGAAATTGTAAAATAAAGATGTACTAGTAGTCAAGATTATCTTATTAATTACAGTCTTTCGTTATATGTATATTTCTTTACTTATTATCTTAAACTGGTTTATATTATATGTACATTCATATATCGTCTAGAATCTTTGTTCGTTTGATCTTATCAGTCGATTCTATCAACCACCCCACCAACCGTCCTTTCTGCAAACCAACCACTCGGCACGTGATCAAACCTTCTTTGCTGCCGCTAGTAGTTGGCTCCGGCGTTACCTCCGCCTGGTTTCCTTCAGCAACCCAATCAAATACATGGAATGAACAAATCGTGCAAGAATGGAGCGCTACTAAGGAAATCAAATCCACAACAAGAGTTCACGAAACAATATTATGGCCTTGTTTAGTTTCAGCAGTTTTGTTTTTATTTGATAAACATTGTCCAATCATGGAATAATTAGGCTTAAAATATTAATCTCGCGATTTACAGATAAACTATGCAATTAGTTTTTATTTTCATCTATATTAAGTGTTTCATGCATGTGCCGCAAGATTTGATGTGACGAGAAATCTTGAAAAGTTTTTGGTTTTTGGGGTGATATTGTGGAAGAATCAGCTAATTGACCCAGTATGCCAGAAAAAAGCATATTAGTGACGCTAGATTAAAAAACACGGCATTGTGTCATACTGGATTTCGCACAGCTCCTTGGCCGTAGCGCACTCATCCGCGCCGTCAGACTGGATTTTGCCCGGCCTTGTTGAGTTCTATTTTTTTAAAAAAAATGAATACTGTTGTATTTTTGTTTGTTTTTCTTAAATACGCAAGAGATCTATGTATTATTATATTAAAAAAATTTGCAGCACAAACAACACGCAACAAGCGCGCTAGATGGTCCACAGCTGGACCGACCTAGCAAAAAAGTTCTATGGATCGAAATCTATAACTCTTATAAAGCTAAACCTCACTAGATGAATTCTCTCTTCACGCAAGGTGTCCACATCATTCCCCACTAAGTGACACACTAAATATTTTATCTCTTCATGCAAGATGTCCACATCATTCTCCACTAAGTCCATGGCATTCCATATTAATTATAAAAAATAACCATGTCATCTATATCATGTGAAATACTTTAAATCGTTAATATATTCACATACAATTCATGTATATACATTATTTGTTTTATCATCAATTAATTCCTCTATAATGTAACCAAATATTAGTTTTTGTTTTATTAGCTTAGCAATTTTTTACTAGATCTAATACAATAAAATACATGCAAGTCCAATGAAGATATATACATACATAATAGACTAAATACCGTATAGTAATGTTATATATATAATAATTTATTTTTTAAAAAATCCCGCAGCAACGCGCGGGGAATTCACCTATTTACATAAATGAGTCAACCAAAAAACGCTTGATGTTGTGTCCTACTAGTCCTCCTGGAAGAGCTCGCACACGCGCCCATTGAACACTGGAACAATGCGTCAAGGCTCTCCACCTCGCTCGACAATAAGATCCCATATCGCAGGGTGTTGAGTATCCCCTTGGCGCAGGCGAAACCGGTGCGGTCCGCGGAGCGATCCCCGGTCGCTTGTTTAGGAGAATCTCGTCCCGCTTGGAGGTTTGTTTGTGTTTAATAAATATTATCCAATATGAACTAACTAGACTCAAAAGATTTATCTCGTAAATTATAGATAAATTATACAATTAGTTATTTTTAGCATTAGACTTAAAAAATTGTCTCGCAAAGTAGTAGCAATCTGTAATTGGATGTGGCAGGAGGATGTAAATTCTTGAGGAGCAACAGACAGCATCTGACCTCGTTCGCATGGCCTGCCGATTGGCTCGTGGAGTGGTGGATGAGCACTTGACGGCGCCACATGTTTTGTTTTGTTTATTATAGTCGAGGAGGATGTCAAATGTTTGGAGCTTGGCTAGAACTTGGAAGGGAGCATCTGCATCACGCGGGGGAGGCCGCAATGTGCGACGTAGGCGCATGGAGGCATGGACTAGTAGATTATAATAGCAGGGAAAATAAGCCACGTCGGCTTGACTAATAGCTAAAACAATTTGTAAAATTTTAGGTGAAAAAGAGAGATAATAAGTTGACGATAGAGACATCTAGGGATAAAAATAAAAATGATAATTTCTGATTTTTAGAAATCGTTTTCGAGTTTTTTCTAAGTTTTAGACCTAAATGAAAATGATAACGATACTGAAAAAACGATAACAACAAAAATAATCGAAAACAAAAGTGAAAATGATTTTTGCCTTCTTCCAAGCATTTTCAAATATTCCCGTATTTAACTTGTAGTTTACCGTTGTAATTACCAATTTAAAGGTCTTTAATTAATAACATGCCTGACATTCATTTCTAAGAAACCAACAGGCTACAACCTCCAAGAGGAACTCTAATAATTTCATGTTTTGATCATTATGCTATATCGAATCAACTTGGAACATAATTATTTATATTGTGTCTTTGTCAAGAATTATCGTACTACCGCGTGCTTTGTTACTATTTGAGACCTAAGATAGTGTGAACTGTGTGGTTTCAACTTATGTTCTTGTCAACTGTGGCTTTATTTATCATTGTCATGTAAGATAGATCGAGTTATATAAATCTTTTCATGTTCGACGGTTTGACGTGTTTGTTGTTTTTAGGATATCGTTCTCATAAATTTTGATCGTTCTCGATATATTTTTTGATCGACTACTATCATTTTTAAAATTACTGAATATATCGATGTTGTATTCATTTCCGACAATATTATACCAATTTATTTTTTTTAAAAAAATATGAAAATAAAAATGATTTGGCCTCTTATCAATCGTTTCCTATCATTTCCTAGAGGCGTCGACCGGCTGCTCACACCTTCCAAGGCTGTTAGAGGTTTGCGGATGAGAGAAGGGCATGTCCTCCAAGATTCTTTCCTTGCATGTGTATGATAATAGAGGAAGAGAGGAGAAAAGGTAGTAGTATATATAATTAAACTCAGGATGATCGATCACATTATCTCATATATATAGACTACGTTAAGGCCTTGTTTAGATACATCCAAAAATCCAAAACTTTACAAGATTTCCCATCACATCGAATCTTGCCGCACATGCATGAAACATTAAATATAGATAAAAAAGATAACTAATTGCACAGTTTACCTGTAAATCACGAGACGAATATTTTAAGCCTAGTTGCTCCATGATTAGACAGTGTTTGTCAAATAAAAACGAAAGTGCTACAGTGTCAAAATCCAAAAAGTTTTTGGATCTAAACAAGGCCTAAGTTATATACACCTTAAATTTTGAATCTCATATAGACTACGTCAAGTTATATACACCTTAAATCTTGAGATATAGATAAAGGAGTAGCTACACCCTGAAACTATTATGAATTATATTATCATATCAGAATATGTTTATTTGGTGTTATTGATGTTGTCATCCTTTCCGATAAAAATTGATCAATCTTAAAATAGTTTGACTTTAGATGATTCTAAAATTTATTTAATTTGAGTCATATATATATATATAGTATTTATAGGTATTTTGTTCCAATACGAATGAAAATCAAAATCAAAATTGTATTTGGTATGCTGTCTTTATTTAGATATTTTCTGAATCAAACTATACTATTTTTTTCTTAATTCTCCATATTTTTTTGAGCGCATTTCATTCCCCATATTTAAATAAAGACTATAAATCTTTCTTTCCTTATTAATGTAGTAATTTCTAGGCTCCCTCAACGATTATATTGATTTTTATTTAAACTCTCAAATCGCAAGATAATACTACTCTCAAATCATTAGACATCAACACAGAGTACATCGATGTAACTGTTTTGGACATAGACAAATTTCAGCAGTACCGGATCGACATAGAGAATTAGTAGACATCAACCATGCGTTCTCTGAACTGTTTGAAGAGAGAAATGTCAACACGAGTACATCGATGTAACCGTTTTGGAACAGGAACTGACGGGTCTAGCAGAAACAGCAGGTGTTCTCTTTAACTGTTCGATTTGCTGTACAGGCATTGGCATTTCTGTCCGGGGGAAGAATTGTTGTTCGATCCTATTCTTCCTTTTTATTCAGCGGCAAGATCTGGAAACCGGAGCGCATTGTACCCTGGAGTGGAGTCACAGATGTGAGGGGTCAATTGAAACGATAATAAGTAGATATACACAGATAAGATAACAGGGGGAAGATGGGAGAACAGAGTTTTGCACCAACATATCCTTTTTCGCATTTCAGAAGTATGTCACTCTTCTAAGATTCTCTAACCTGAACAGGTCATCATTTGTTGTAAATGAAAGCAACTGTTTACATTGTGAAATGACTTCTACCAGGCCATATATTTTAGGTAAGAAGCTTGGTTAGCCGACTTAAAATTGGCATCGTTTTTAGCATGACCATTGGTTTTAACAGTATTAACACTTCATATCAACCTATATCAAACTACGAATACAGCTTACCTTTGACTGTAAATACACCTTAAACTATGAACAGCACTTTAGACTGAACAGCTCCTCCAGCAAAACTATTAAAGTCATAGATGGGGAACTGGAATTCTTAACATTTGCTGCTCACTGATACTATCCAGTGGATAAATTGTCGGGAATAATTACCATAGATGGATAATCAAAAGATGTCTTGAGAAGTTCAAAATGGTTTTACCAACCACTTGATTAGTTTCAGAACATATGTACCATTCTGTCCCTATATAGAGATCGTAATACAGAGGTCAAATTGTATTAAGTTTCTCCATCCCTTTATACGCATCATATATGTTTCACTGAACTTTCCAAATCTGAGCTTCTATTAGCAGAGCATTTATATGGTTCTCACCTGGTGAATCGACCATGAACGCCAGGATGATGGTGGGATCATCTCTTAAAGGCAGGTCGGTGAGGAGAGGGACGGGCCGGGCAAGGTCGCCTGCCTGAACACACAGAGTCATGTTCTCGAACTGGACACCCAATCGATTTGCTATCGCATTTCCCAGCTCAGTCAGACTCCTCCCACAGAACCGCATCTGTGTCCATTGCCCGTGTTCGATGCGTCCATTATCACCAAACCAAGCATGACTGAAAGTGATAGTGACCGACTCCAGACAGCCTTCGGGCCATCGCTGTTTCAATCAAATTGCAAGGTGTTAGGTGACACAGACGAATAGAAAAACAACTCAAGCAGAGTAGCCTAGTAATTTGGCATAGATGGCACGAATAGCAGTCCCCAGAAACATGATTAATACCCTCAAGCGAGAAGCGGGTGGTTTCTTCAGCAAACATTTCGACAACTAGCTGCTCCGAATTTGGGTTGCAGAATTTCCAAAATCAGTTAACCAGATATTAAGCAATGATGATCTGGAGCTCAGGACAACATATATAGTATGTTGATCTGCAGATTTGAGTTCAAAGATTCAGCAAGTACTACCCATTAAATCCAATACAAGGAACGATATACCCATTAAATCCAATACTCAATACAAGGAACGAACATTTCTTTAAAAAATTGCAAGGAACGAACATTTCTTTAAAAAACTGCAAGGAACGAACAAACCGTGAAAGAATTGAGCACTACAGGCACGGTGTGTTTGCAGAACTATGAGAAAAAGGCCCAAGCAATAACATCGACAGGCGCTACCAAGCAAATCCGCAACAGGAGAAAGAATCAGCAAAGTGATCGCAACAAGAGTTCACGAGACAGTCGCTACCAGTGTTAATTACTCGCAGCCATATCCCAAATCCCAACCGAACGCAATTTGCAGAAGCACCAACGAACTATGCAAGAAAGAAGGACACGGGCTGTGAGCTTACGATTGCAGCGTTTGGTGGTCGCGGCTGGTACGGTGGCCTCTCCGCCGTCAGGGGGATGACCTGGACCTCCCACTCCAGCATGGAGCTGATGCTGTTTAAGTCGACGCCCCCGTAGGTGACGCCCTTGTTCCACCGCAGGTACCGCCCGTTCGCCCGGAGCGCACACGTGCCGCCGTCCATGCCGCGGAGGAGCACGACGCCGCCGCGCTTCCCCCTGGTGACCGACCATTCGATGTGGTGGTCGTCCTGAAACTCGACGATGCACTGCGCGACGTAGCCGCCGATGTGACCGGATCGCGCTGCGCTGCCCGTGGCGGAGAGGTACCGGCCGTAGGCGCCGCGGAGGAGGACGCGCGCGGCGAGGACCTGCACGGCCCACGCCGTGTTGACCATGTGGCGGCGGTGGTCGATGGAGACGCCCCGCCCATCCTCGTTGGCGAAGAGGTACCCGCCGCGGCCGCGGTTGCGGAGCCGCACGTACTGCCCGTCTTCGAAGGGCGCGACCTGCTGCGTCTCCGCGGGCGCGCTGCTTGACGACGCGCGGACAGCGCCGGTGCCGGTGCCGGTGCCGGTGCCCGAGTAGGTGGCGCCCACGTCCACACCGCGCGCGGGGGCGGGGGCGGAGGCCTTCGACGACGGCGCCGGGCGCCGCTCCTCGTCGCTGTCTGACTCTATGCCGAAGAGCTCCTTGGCCGACACCCACATGGCTTCAGAGCTCGTAGCAGCGGGCCTCTTGCCTTTGTCCATGGCGCGGTGGTGGGAGGGGGCGGAGGGCCGCGAGAGAGAAATGGAGGCAGGGGACGTTGCTGCGGCGGTTATGTTTTCGCTGTGCCGCCAATGCCAGCTGTTCAAATAGGCCGCTGGCACAATGGGAACGACGTGCCAGCGTCCAACGTGGCGACCCCGCTCTCTGGTGTGTGGGGCCCCGGTGGAAGTAACATGGTATCGGTGTAGCTTGCCGGTCGCCTCCTCGCCGCACACGTCCGGCCGTCCCGGTGGTGTTCTAGGCGAGGCACCGATGCGGGACCGCGGGACGCGTGTCGCAACAGTGAGGATGTTCATGTTCTCAGTTCTCCCGCAGGCAGCAGCATCCCAGGAGGCCAGGCCCAGGATGCCGTGGAGCCGTGGACGGTGTTTGGGGACGGGCAGCATCTGGCCTTGCACGGAGCCGCGGAGGCGGATGCGGAGCTTGGAAGTTGGAAGGGGAAGCAGCGGACGGCGGTCGTAGGAATGGCTTGCTTGGGAGTTGTGACTCTGGATGTGGGCGTGGTCGGCAATGGGGGCAGGCACACGGATCGCGGGTCGCAGCGGCGTTCCGCGTCCCTGGGACGGTCGTTCCAGATCGGCTTCGGAACGATGCGGTCGGACGCCGTGTCGATGCTTGGGACGTGAGTTTGGACGACGTCCAAAGCACACCGGATCGATGGGATGAGCAGCGGCGGCAACCGGTGACGGTGATGCAGCGAAGCTGCGGACAGCGGCCGCGGGAGCGAAGCTGCTGAGTGGTGGCGCGCGCTGGAGCTAGAGCTGGAAGCTGGAGCTAGGCAGCGACGCGGCGCTGGAACTTGAACTGGTGCTGGGTGGCGCACGAAGCTGAAGCCGACGCTGAGCGGCGGGTGCGTTTCATCCTCTGCGTCGACTGAGCCAGTTCGACTCTTTGGGGGACTTTTTTTTTGAAGCAACACTGCCCCTCTTTATTCAGCTGTTCATGTTACAAACACCATCTATCTATATGGATTCAAAAACCATACATGCCATCCTAATTTGATATGGATCGAGCTAAGATTATTCTAAGAGCATCGATATTTAAGTTTTTATACTCATGTACAAATTTGACGCTTCTATTGTAATAAGCAAACTATCCCGATTATCCTAGATCATGATTCTCGTTCAATAGGTGTGTTCTATATACACGTCTTTCAATATCTATGGATTACGTTCTCTTTCTCAAACCAATCGTCCTAAAGAGATATTATCCCCAACAAACTGTGAACTTAGAATAATGGATTCGACTCACATACTCATTTCTAGTAAACTTTGTGACTAGACTTGGATACTGTCAAATACCAATATATATACCTTCGAAATTGGCCCAAATGATACTTCGGATAAGATATGAATGTATATGGATGTTGGTATCAATAGGCCTTGTTTAGTTCCAAAAAAATTGTAAAAATTTTCAGATTCTCCATCACATCGAATCTTTAGACGCATGCATGGAATATTAAATATAGTCAAAAATAAAAACTAATTGCACAGTTTGGTTGGAATTGACGAGACGAATCTTTTAAGCCTAGTTAGTCCATGATTGGACAATATTTGTCAAATACAAACGAAAGTGTTACAGTATCGACAAGGCCATGTCTAAATTTGAGTATCTACATCCGGGTAGATTCGGAACGTTCGGACGGTTGGTTGAGCAAAAAGTATGCATGATACAAAATATCCAGATTCAGATACGTTCGGACCTGTGGTTGGAAAATTTAAGTATCTAGAACCTGATATTAAATATCTCTAAAATATAATGCTCATAGCAAGCAAGTCAGAAATTGTCTATGGATCCGATTACAGAACAGGAGCATGTCAATAGCTTAAACGGGTGTTTTGAGGATTGAGTTAGTCCACTGTCTTGTCACTTCACTTTTTTGTTTGATTTATGAAATAAGATGGGTTAATTCATCATCACCTCATTCCCTAAAACCTAGTAACTACTATTAGTGTGGTTCAATCAAAAAACTACTATTAGTGTGAGGAGAGGAGTCGTTCCACCAAAATTGAAGAATGAACTTATGATGCATCATTTTATTTAGAATAAATTAAATCATCAAACCAAACACCCAATTAGTGGACCAGGTTGTGTCGTTCAACGGAGTCAATTTGACGTCTAGGCACAACATACTAGGTAAGTTAACAAAATCATGCAGCCATCATAACAAAAAAAAGAAAATCATAGTGTTCAATAAGCTGCTCGCCTAGGGGCACTTAGGCGCTAGGCAGAGAGGCACCACCTCGCCTAACGGGGTAGGCAAAGGATAGACGATGTGGCCTTTGATCTAGAGCCGCACTGCCTGAGAGAGGGATGACAGATGGAGGATGGTGGTGGAGGCGTCACAGGACTAGGAGGAGGGCAGGCAACACTCGGTGGTCAGGGGAGGATCGTGGCACACGATGGCTAGGGGGACGATGATAGGCGGTGGCCGATGGGTGATGGGCACGATAGAGAGGAGGCAGAGGCAGCGGGTAACGAGTGTGTACAAGAGGAGGCAGGGGCGACATGCGCGGGCATAAGAGAGATTTGTTCGTGCAACTAGAATTGGTAAGAGACAGACGAATAATGTTTAAGTGGGTAAGGACGTAAGGTTGGCTGGATGCTTTGATGGGTCTTTTGTCCAATATAAAACCACTATTCTATTGTCTATGTTTTTCTTTTGGATGTAATATATGTCTACATATAAAATGCCCTAAAAAAATATCTTAAAACATATAGGCTCATTTAGGCTCCAAGCGGAGGGTTACTGCTTAGAGAGCACCTAATATAACCTTAGAAAATCACCAAGTCGCCGTGCAATGAGAGCTTGCATCAACATTCAACACTGCCCAACTTGTTCCCGTGGCTTGCAAGACCGAGAGCGGATTGCGGGATGGTCATAATGACCCCGGGAGAGCATCACCGTGAGGTGGCAACGGCTCAATTGCTCATAAACTTCTGGTTGGCCGATCTCTGCCATGGCAGAGAAGGTGTTAACATGCACCACATCCAAAGCTTCGGTAGCCACCACAAAATGTAGACGTTGTTTGGTTGTTGCATAAAGTTTAACACACCATATAAAAAAGTTATTATTTTCCATGCAATTTCTCGTCACATTTGTGGCATCAACTTTTTACTCCCGCACCAAGATGCACCCAGCAGCGAAGCGGCCTCATAATCCAAACACACCCTAGGACCATGACAAAACTAGATCACTTTTAACATATAATACCGAAGAGAAAAACTTAGCAGTGTTGTCTAATTTATAGTAATAATTTTGTAAAATAGATTAAGGTCCTATTTGTAACCCATACACTGAAACCAATGTATAGAAAATCACTTCAAGTTTGATTATTAGATTATTTTTCTATTTTTTCTCAATTTTTAGGCACCAAACAAGGCCTAAGAGATAATTCAAAATTTTATGGAATAATGTGAGATTCAATTCCTTGTTGAAGGATTATTCACAGTAGCGTTGTAAATTACTAAGATATAAGTACATAACACTGCCGTACAAAATCGTATTGGTCCCCAACAAGGATTAGCAACACACCATTTTATACAGTAGTATTTGTGAGATATAAGGACCCATTTAGTATTCTTTGGGATACACTATTTCGATATCTCACACGCTGCAAAATGGAAAAAAAAACTCAGCCAGTAAAGTCAGCCTAGTGTCAATGCGCCATAATCGTAGGAAAGCATTTCACACCATGCCGAGCTGGTTGGCCACGTCAGCGATCCGCGCCTTCGAACTCCCAGCCAATCACAGCGCGCCTCCCACTAGAACCCTAACACTATAAAATCGCAGGCGCCGCCCGCCCCTCTCACCAATACCTCTTCATTCTTCACCGCGCCCCCAACCTCGAAGAGTTCGGAAGTTTCCAGACCCCCAAAGGCGAAGCGGCGATGAGTTCCACCGGAGGCGGCGGCCGCGGGAAGGCGAAGCCAGCGACCAAGTCAGTGTCGCGGTCCTCAAAGGCTGGGCTCCAGTTCCCCGTCGGCCGCATCGCGCGGTACCTCAAGGCCGGCAAGTACGCGGAGCGCGTCGGCGCCGGGGCCCCCGTGTACCTCTCCGCCGTCCTCGAGTACCTCGCCGCCGAGGTAATCACCCGATCCCTCTTCCTCTCTCCCTGTTTACCAGATCTGCGCCTTTCCGATCTCGTTGTTTGAATCTCCGTTGTGAATGGATTGTTTCCCGGGTTTTCGCAGGTGCTGGAGTTGGCCGGAAACGCTGCTCGGGACAACAAGAAGAACCGGATCGTGCCGCGCCACATCCAGCTGGCGGTGCGGAACGACGAGGAGCTGAGCAAGCTGCTGGGCACCGTGACGATCGCCGCCGGTGGCGTGATGCCCAACATCCACTCGACTCTGCTGCCCAAGAAGGCGGGTCAAAAGGGCGACATCGGGTCCGCCTCCCAGGAGTTCTGAGCGCGTCGGCGGAAAGAGGAGAGAGACCGTCCCTGCCTTTGTCTTGTCCGCGTGGTGATGCTTGAGCTTCGCGGGTTTTGGGGTGTTGTCGACGAGTTGGGACTGTTTTGGGGGTCTGTGGGATGTAAACAAACGCAGCGCGTTGTTTCATGAATCAATGAATGAATATAAGAGAGTATTATTATGATTTCCTCTCTGCTTGCATTGGAATTCGATTTGTTTATCCTATCGAATGGCGCATTGTATCAAACTGCATCAAACATGATGATGGAACTGTTTGGATTGGTTCCGTGAACACTGTATCATCTAGTCTCTGGTCTGCCACCAGATTACTGCATGGAAATGCAGTCTGATGATAACTCTCTATCCTCTGGTTTTGGGCTTCCAGTAGAACTTGGGATCGATCGTATTTTGTGGTACTTAGCATTTTAATCCGATTTATTTATCAATCCTGAACTTCACAGCATGATCGGACTGTTCAACTTTTCGTACTGGTTCTCTTTGCGAGGTTCTAAAATCTCTCCTGCAGGAGTCTCTGGCGAGTACACACTTGAGATTAGACTGAACTGCAATTGTTTCTTGTGCAGGAGTTTCTGGTGAGTCTACACTTATGATCAGTGCTGTCTTGCCCCGAACGCCTGGCCTTGTTTAGTTCCGAAAAATTTTAAAAAATCGACAGCGTAGCACTTTTGTTTGTATTTAACAAAAATTATCTAATTATGGACTAACTAGGATCAAAAGATTCGTCTCGTCAATTCCGACCAAACTGTGTAATTAGTTTTTATTTTCGTCTATATTTAATACTTCATGCATGTGTCTAGAGATTCGATGTGACGGGAAATGTGAAAAATTTTGCAAAATTTTCTGGGAACTAAACAAGGCCTGGACTTGGTTGCTCTGCTCTGCAGTCAGGATCTTTCCTGTTCCAATGGGACAATAATGGTTGTTCTGCTGATCTGCTCTGCACTTGTTCACGGTGATCGTCTCTGCAGTCACGATCCTCTCTTTTCCAATCCCCTGTTTGCTTTTGTGCTAAAACAGCTTCGTGCTGCCCTTTCCCTGCTTGTTCGCGGTGGTGATCGTGATTCTGATTCCCTTTTCCCTGTATGCTAAAACAGCAAGTCTACAGCAGGGTACGAGTACTTCTACAACGTTAAGCAATTCTTGAAAGTGGTGTAGGGAACGCTCGGCGAAATGGCTAATGACTGAATCCCGGTTTCTCTGATTTTGCCTGAAAGCGCGATGCAGGTTGTATCGGTCTGACGATCGGGGCCTGGAATGAGCTATGGCCTATGGGTGCAGGGTGGGCCATATGGGCCATGTATGCGTATGTTGGATCATGGGCCTTATTATGTTTTCTTTTTCAGCACTATACACAAATACACAATACACTGATAGCCCCGTGCCGGCGTAAAAACCAGGTCACAAGAACTAGAACCACAATACACTGATTGCTAACTTGACAACAAATTACCAAAGAGCGACGAAGAAGACTATTAAGTGTGCTGAGGGATGGAAGAAACCTCCTAAAGGGACACTGTTACTAAACATTGATGTGAGCTATAAACCTGAAAGAGGTGAAGGAGGTAAGGGGGGTTTTGAGAGATGCAAATGGTGCTTAACGACAGCTTATAGCTTTATTGAACACGTGGTGGATGCTCCAACAGCCGAAGTTGACACTCTTAGAGAGGCACCATTTAGACCAGCATATTGGTTGTATTCATATCATCACCTAGGCCTTGTTTAGTTCCGAAAAGGTTTTAGATTTTGACAATGTAACACTTTCGTTTGTGTTTGACAATTATCTTCCAACTATGGACTAAGTAGGCTCAAAAGATTCATCTCGTAAATTACAGACAAACTGTACAATTAGTTTTTGTTTTTGTCTATATTTAGTGCTCCATGCATGTGCCGTAAGATTCGATGTGGTGGGGAATCTTAAATTTTTTTTGGATTTTAGGGTGAACTAAACAAGACCCTAGTCAAAATGTTTCGACGTAGTAGAGACAGTAGGGTGGATTTTTTAGCACCAGCCGATGCGTCAATATAGGACAAATGTAAGATGCTTTGGCATGATTCTTCTTCAATTGTATTGAGCGTTGTAATAGAGATATTAATAGATTAGCGCATAATTTAGCAGCTATTCAGTCAAAACATACTTGTATTTCGGTCGATGGAACCCCCTAGCTTCATTCCTCAAGCCTAGTGAACGACCTCTATTCTCAAATCCAGTGAACGAGACCTCTATTCTCAAATCAATAAAGTGCGCTAGATAGCTTTAAAAAAAAAGAAAAAAAAGAAAAAAAAGAAAAAGAAAAGAAGAAGAACCCAACCTGTCAAAGCCAAGTTACCGCTTACCGGTATCATGACAGCTCTATGCAGTTCTTTACATTTCACAAGCTCAAAAACTTAACGATTCTGATTGTTTGCTTCAAATGATTACACCACTTATTGCGTTCAATGTCTCTGCTGGACAACACAAGAGAGAGGGAGATTGGAGTTCTTCTATCCGGTTGTCAGATGTAATGCTACCCATAAATAAATAAAAGTATATCATAACAGAATCCGTTATCACCATTCATCAGTGCAGCTTTACTCTGCGTGTGCTGCTATCACTTCGTGTTATTGAGAATGTTGGCCCTCATGGCCTCCAGCTCCGCCATATTCTCGATGGCGCCAGAGAAAGACGGCTCCGGGATCGGCTCCTCCACCATCTGCGACAGCCTCACGAGGCTCCTGGTGGCCAGCACCGCGCGCGCGTCCACCGTCTCTGTGGCCCTCCAATACAGGCACTCCGCGGCGCGGGCGGCCTGCGCCTTCAGCTCGTCCGACCCCGTGGGGCCCAGCAGGCAGTGCGCCACGATCTGCAGCACCGGCTGGAAGAGCTCCCACGGCAGCGGCACCCGCCGCCATTTCTCCGCGCCGCCGTCGGGGGCGGGCGGGAGGCGCTGCTTGTCGGCGCCGTCCAGCTTGCTGTTCGTCCCCGCCCAGGCGACGCAGAACTCGCAGAAGTCCATCTTGGACGACAGCGGCATGTGCGCGAGCTTCCCGTGGTAGAGCTGCAGGACCGCGCCGACGATGCGGGCGCGTCGGGTGGCGCGCACGGTGCCGTGCGGCTCCAGCGGCTGGGATAGCACGGCGACGTCGAGGTCGACGGGCTTGCCCTTGGGCGGCACCTTGGCGTCGTGGTACGGGCTCGGGTTCGCCAGGTTCGGGAGCGACACGGTCTCGGCCTCCCCGGCGCCACGCTGCGCCGCGGCGTGCGCGTACAGCGCCAGGAGCACGGCCTCGAACCCGGCCAGCGGCTTCCGGGACACGGCGCGGCACAGGTACACCCCGGCCAGCGTCGGCACGAACCGCAGCACCGCGAGCTGGAGCTCGGCGACGTTGGACCGGAACGCGTCGTAGAGCCAGCGGCAGAGGGTGTCGTTCCCGGCGCCCGACCCGGATCCGCGGAGGCGTCCCGTCACGGCGCTGGCCACGTCGGGGTCGCTGAGGAGCGCGGCCGCGGGGTCGTCGGCCGAGGCGACGGAGCCCGGGAGCGCGCCCCCGAGGATGCCCGCGAGGGCGTCCAAGGCGTCCTTCGCGCTGTGGATGGGCGGCGGCGCGTCGTTCGGCATCGTAGCAGTCAACGGCGCAGAGGCTAGCGCGATCTCGTGTGGCGTGGCCTCGACGACGTACGGTAAGGGAAGGTGGAGAGATCGGAGAGGTGCACTGGGTCAGGGATTCAGAGAATTGAGCGGGTCCGCTACGTTTCAGCTTTTTTGCCCGCCATGCTCGTCGGGAGACGAGAGCGAATTGAGGAGGGCGTGTGGCGACGGTGTGCATGGCTGCATGCAAGCGTTGAGACTTGCGAAGGAAAAGGACTGCATCACTGCAATGCAAATTCAGTTTGGAGCATCTTCGGACTGGTTAATTTATTTGATCAAAATTTGTACCAGATGGGCCAACGTTCTTAACAGATTTAATCAGCTGTTCACGGGTTAGCCTAGAGGTTTTGTCCAAGCCCATCGTTTCAGGTTTTCACCAGACCGTTCAAATCATTTTTTGAAGGAATGTTTTTTTTTTTAAAAAAAAGATCCTACCCAAAAGAAATGTCGTCACCGTTGCTGAACAAACCACAACAACAAATATGTAGCTCCTGGAGCTACAAAAATAGCAAGAGCATATGCAAAAGTAATTTAGAGAATCATTTAAATAAAAAGTGTTTTCTATAT
>Ga0182004_10001692_pt1 | contig 16512 bp, 13 predicted proteins | sample Sormic07211540_1_FD_120479 | JGI IMG/M metagenome (GOLD analysis project Ga0182004, IMG submission 120479) | Endophyte microbial communities from Sorghum bicolor roots, Mead, Nebraska, USA - 072115-40_1 MetaG | ecosystem: Host-associated > Plants > Roots > Unclassified | place: USA: Nebraska...
CTGGTATCTTTCTCCAAGGCCTATACGGAAAGATTCATGAAACTCATGTGGGCATAATAAAGAAATGCTTAGGCCGAGAGGTTACTGACTGACAATCTTGGCTGTTTGTGACAGTTTCCTTGCATGTTATTATGTAGCCTGATCAAGCAAGCAACCAATGGTCCTTTGAAAAGGTACCCCCAGCAGACTTTGGTTGCAGCTACAAGCAATTGTTCTTTGAGAGGTAAGATGGCTTCTGCTTCCCTCTCACTCTCACCTCAAAACAGCCCTGCTGCCCTGGGATTAGAGTATCAACGCAAGGTAGCTTAAGCTAACATAACACCATTGGTATCCCTACCAACCGGTTAGGCTCCACATCTGGTGGAAATCCAAATCAAGACCAGTGCTCAGTAATCTTTAATAATCTACCAAAACACTGCAGCGTCTGCAGGGGACAAGGCACAAGTGTCAAATGTAAAGCTGACCTTCAGAGGAACTAAGGTGTTAAAAATGCAGGGCCATTATCCTGGCAGAATCTTGAACCTGGATGGGGCAGTTCAATGTGATGGACCAAATCGAGTTCTAAGCATTGCAAATTCCAATTACCAGCAGAGTGACTACAAAATACACCCCACCGCACCTCAAAAAAAAACCCTGCAATTGTCACCTTTTTAGAAGTCAAACAATTTTAAATTTGATAAAAAAATTATACAAAAGAGTACTAATGTTTATAATATTGAATATGTACCGCTGGATTCATCATGAAATATATTTTCACAATATACTACTATTTTGGGTCATAAACATTAATAATATTTTCTATAAACTTAATTAAATTTTGAAAATTTGACAACGCACAAATCCAAATTACGTCTTTTTAGGAGGGAAGCAGGAACGGGCAGCTGACTACAGACTGGCAGAGAAGACATCAGTTATATTTTTCTATGTCTACTGTTTGGTCAAGTCGATGCAAGGTTCAACAGATCTGGTAACAGGGGAAAGAAAAAAAGAACCATGACAGGACAATATTGATTCCCATTTGACGTGCTGGATTGTTAATTGATGTGTCTCTGCATCGATCCGTGCTGCTGCGTTATTCATTAATAGTGTGTCTCACTACAGGCAGGGTTAATGGCAATTTATTATCAAGCAACCAAATTTAGTACCCTTGATGAGCATTTGCTGCTTTAGCTGGAGATTAACTGGAAATCTACAGGCATACCATACACAGGTTTAATATGTATGCTTACCTGGCAAGGTTGTCCAGTGATGCAGTCTGCACGTCATACTTTGATGATGTGCGAACAAAGATCTGTCAGCACAAGCTTGCTACAGCAACAAGACCTGTTAAAAATTGCAGAAAGTGGTAGAAGAAAACATGGTTTAAAAAGCAAGTGTGAGTGCTCAATTTTTCAGTGGTTCAATCTTTGCTGCGTACAATATATGCATGCATGTTCATATGATTTTGCAGTTTCTGCAGAGCTGAGGAAGCTTGTCGTGGTAGAGTTGCGCCAAAGAGTTGGTGTACTGACTTTAGCTATTATAAGGTTTAGGCACATGTGAATGTGATTCGCCCATCGCCCTCTCATGTCCCTGCAATAGGGTCAAAAGCAATGCAATTTATTCGTGCCACAGGTGCTAAACCCTACTATAAATTACATGTAAAAGACTGATTAGCTCTGGAGTAACAGTACTTAGCTTTGCCAATAGGTCATTCTACAGGACAATGGTTTGAGTCAAACCATGTTGCTTTGGCCATAAGCAGAATGCACTTCTCACGGGAATTGGTCGTGTGAATATGACAATGTCACCTAGGCCCATATTTTGCCCTATATATATAGGTAATCCAGCACTTCTATTCAATCCAATACAGGATTATGCACCATATAGAATACTAACTCACCAAGGTAGGGTTAGAAATTAAAGCCAAATATTGGGAAGCAACAAATCTGAAAATACCAAACAATCAAAATACATGAGGGTATCCACCTGAATGCTGTAACTGAATGCTATTGTCTTTGCTTAATGCTAAGACAGGGGCAAAGCCTTAAACTCTAAAAACAAATACATGAGGGTAACATTAAATTGTAAATTGTAATATACATGCACAATACAGTTACACATTTCTGGAAAAAATGATTTAAAATGAATGCCATTTTTATTCATAATGGTACAGTACAATGAGGCAGTAACACCGATGATGACATTGGTCTTTAGTAGGTACAAAGTTACATATTTCACATAAATCCAACAGAAATTGACTGTTACTGAAATTTCGCAAATTAAATGTGATTTTCTGTCACACTTTCATATTTGAATGCAAGCAACTCCCTAGGAACTCAAGCACACTGTTGAGGAAGTGTCATGTACTGGCTTCTGCATCAAGTGTACTTCTGACTCCATCTCGAAATGAGATTGGCTTGATACCAAGAATCTGGGTTAGTTTGGTGATGTCCATGGATATGTCTGGTGGAGAAGCTACCCCTCGATTAACCTGGGTAACAGGTAGATCCGGGCATTACAAGATATTATGATGGAAAAATAAGCATATGGAAGCAAAATGTTTAAAGGGGCCTCAATGCTCAATGTTGGATACTATTTCAGTTGTAAAGTTAAGACCAACTTGTATCTAAAACACCATGCTTGTTGAATAACTGTGTTCTAACAGTACTCATGTGTTAACATTAAACAGGCAGATATCGTATGGATGCTCCAATGCTACATTCCAGAGGCAAGATAATACCGATGATGCAGACACAGATTTGATTATTCTGGGGTCATATCCACGAACAACAGCAACAGACTCAGCCATCTGCAGTCTTGATACCCTATCTGGACCACCAACATTTAGGAGGACCTGGACTTTTTCTCCATCTGCAGCATGCACTTTGATGTCAGTGACCATGGCACAATGGAAAACATTGCCAATAGGAAAACACTAATATTGAAGCGTTATATATGAACTGGAACATGTTAAAATTGTTTATAGAATGAACACAAGAAAAAGTATTGCTACTGATTGAGTTCCACAAATGCTACAAATCAAACTCATACTTGATAACCAAGTTTTTGTCAATGACAAAATCACGTCCACCATATCTTTGACATAGACAGGGCACCGGAATTCATCATTGAAGAACTCAACCTGTTGGCCTTGTGAAAGAACACCATCTATCCACTGCATCCAAATGCCAAGTACTTTTCTTAGTTAGATACTGCTCTGGTCCTGTAGAACCAGTTTGAATTCCGAAACATTAGCAACACGAGTTTACCTACTTATAAGTTGGGGAGAACAACATAACACTATTGGTGAGTGCTGAGCAGTGCATTTTACCTGAATGGGAAGGGATTTTGCCACAGGAGAGATTGTTTGTGGTCCATAGATAATGCTGCTTCTCAAGATCGCATAGTTTGAGCATCTCTCAACAATGAGTTTCTCCGCGGCGACTTTAGATTTTCCATACATGTTCACCGGCTTTGTCTCGTCCTCTTCTTTGTAGAAGGATTTCACCCCCTCATAAACTGCCAGCACAGTACAGGAGGGAGAGGCATATTTCATTGTACACTTGAGTCTAGGATGTCCATACACGTACACAGATAAAAAAAATGTCTGAAGTAGAGACGTATTACAATGAGGATTATGAATGCTGTACCTTGATCAGTTGAGAGATGAATCAGAAGTGAGTCTTCATTCCCAAAACTTAGCAACCAGTTCACAAGTGAAGAAGGCACATTGGTAGCCATGGCAGCAGGTGGATCCATTTCACATGCCCGAGGAACTGACATGGCAGCACAGTTGACAACTACGTGTGGCTGAACATAACAGGTACAGGTTAGCATGCTCTGTTAACAGAGAACAAATGTACTCTAGTAGTGATGATCTCGTGATTCGTGTAACGTACTTAAGCCAAGCACAAGCAATCGCCAATCAGTCAATCACTGAATCAGTGAGAGCAGAAGTTCGTATGAAGCAGAGAGTTGCGCGCGATGGGAATGCGACTGCCTAAGTACCTGGCCGAAGGACGCGGAGATCGCCTCCAAGCCGTCGCCGGAGCGGAGGTCGGCGCGGAAGGCGCGGACGGAGGGGAGCGCGTCGAGGAGCGGCTGCGGCGGGGCGGGGCTGTGGTGGGTGAAAGCGACGTCGAGGCGGTCGGCGGCGGAGGACGCCGCAAGGAGGTGCTGGCCCAGGTAGCCACTGCCGCCCACCACTAGCACCCGCTTCCTCTCCTCCCCCGCCATCTCGAGAGATCTCATCTGCTGTGAACTCACTCCTCTCCTCTGAGAGAGATTGCGAGGGAGTCTCCGGGATTGAAGCCGAGCCGTGGGTCCCACATTTCAGTATCCTGGTGGCGGAGGCGGAAACCTCTCAACTCCTGCTGAAAGCAGAAACCTAACTGGTAACTGCTCCTCTTCTCTCTCATCACTTCCCAGTTTGTTGCATTGCCTTGGCCGCCCGCCGCCGCCAAAACCCAGCAGCGAGCGATAAACCCTACAGCGCCGCCGTCGCTGCTCCCGGGCGGCGATGGGGGGCGGACCGCGCACGTTCCCGGGAGGGCTGTCCAAGTGGCAGTACAAGAGGATGCACGAGAAGCTGGCGCGGCAGAAGCAGCGGGGGCTCCTCCGCCACGAGAAGCAGCTCTACCTCGCCCGCCTCCGCTCCGAGATCCGCGCCTCCCGCCTCCCGGGCGCCGCCGCGGAGGCTCCGCCGCAGGGAGAGGGGCCCACCTCGTCGCGCGCCCACATCCGCGCCCTCGCCGACCGCTTCCGCAGGCCCGGCGCCGAGGACCTCTGGAACGAGGACGACGGGCCCCTCCGCCGCGCCAAGCGGCCGCCGACTGGCATCGCGTCGGGTGTCCGGCACCACCACCAGCAGTTGGACTCGGGGAAGCCCCGCGGAGGACCGAGCTGGGAGGACTGGGAGGACCTAGCTCTGGGGCAGCCGAGGCCTCGGAAGGAGCCTTTAGACAGGGGAAAGGGGCCGACCTTGGCTGCGTTCAATCCGAGAAGAGAGTACCTAACGGTGGTGGCACCCTGGTGCCCACGTTGGAATCCGGGACCTCTCCGTTTTGTTGGTCCCAAGAGGTCTTACTCGGTGATGACTCCTTGCTCCGTGAGTTGGCAGCCGTGTGTCGACCTCAGGCCATTGGTTGCTAGGGGCCTTACTGAGGTTGGGAATGGAAGGAGGGAGGCACCATTGCCGCTGTTTAATCAGGAGAGGCTGTACTCAGTGGCTGCGAGGCGATTTGGCAGGAAATGGAGACCGGATTCGTCAGATGATGATGATGAGGGTACGTCTGCGCCCAAGAGGAATCTGAGATTTGGAAAGTTTGGGGCTTCGAGCGAAGAGGATTCAGAAATTGATGAGTCTGGGGACACAGGTGCCATTAGGAGAAGATGGAGCAGTGCTGCGCTCAGGAACTGTGATATGAAGAAGGAAAGGCGGGTGCTCAAGTATTACGAGGAGGAAAGTAATGATCTCGCAGGTAGAATCCGAGAGCTGCGAGAGGAGATCAGAAATAGGGAGGTTTTGGGTACTGAAAGGAGGCGTTACGAGTCCAGGGGTGAATCTCTGCTTACCAGTAAAAGGTCACACTCTCATATTTCATTATATGCTATTGTTTATATTTGCTGTGTAGCCCAGGAGCTTCATATTGTATGAACTTGGGTTTGGGTAAACAATGAAGTATTCTTGAAATGTGTGCATCATATTGTATGAAATCCTCTAGTTCAGCTTCTGGAGTTCCGTTTTATCATGACATTGACCTTTAATATAAAAATTAACAATAATGCAAAGAGTGGAGGCAATATAGATTGCTCATCACTGCACATCATGGTACTTTTCCTTTTGACTCAAGGTTAATGAATGATTGGTGAATAATAAATTTAATTTTGCATGTCCTGTCTTACTTTGAAAATTGAAAGAGATAGCATCCATATAACCGGCAAGTTATGTTGTTTTTGTCTTCAGATTTGATGAGTGTGGTGTCTCCCCTCTGACAGTCAAAGCACTTACTGATGCTGGATATGTACATACAACTGTGGTGCAAGAGGCAGCTCTTCCTATTTGTCTTGAAGGTACTATATTTATTTTACTTTCTCTTCAAGTTTCTTTTACACAAAAAAAAGGAAAATAATGAACTTTGTGATATGAAGAAAACATGCATTTGGGTTCAAAAGAATTTGAGGACATGTGTCAGAATGGGGTTGAGGTTGCCCCTCGTAACCTTATGCATGTACCTCTCTGAAGAAGTCAGGTTGTTAAATCTTTGTTTGTACATTGTGATATCTTCTTTAAGCATAAGCATATGGTCCATGTTGCTTGACTTAAGTATTTCTTCATTTTAGGACTTCGACCTTATGATAGTATTCCGTTATATCTCTGCCTGAACTATCAGAACATGTTATAACTGAAGTCATCAAATTTCTCACTTATACTACTATATATAAGCAGGTAAAGATGTTCTTGTCAAGGCCAAAACTGGAACCGGCAAAAGTGCAGCTTTTCTGGTAATGTTCACTCATGATATATTAGGTTCAGATATTCTGTTTCTTTTGATGTTCATATTGTTCAACCAATTTATTCAAAATGGATTGATTAACAGCTTCCTGCAATTGAATCAGTCTTGAATGCTATGAAGACCAATACAAATCAGCGAGTATCTCCAATATTTGTTCTTGTCCTCTGCCCTACAAGAGAGCTTGCTATTCAGCTTGCAGCTGAAGCAAATGTCTTGTTGAAATACCATGAAGGAATTGGTGTTCAAACTCTTATTGGTGGCACTAGATTCAAGCTTGATCAGAGACGTTTAGAATCTGATCCATGCCAGGTTTATAATATTTATCCACCTACTGAAGATCAAGACAAAACTTAATTTAGCCTGACGATTTTCCGTTTCCTTCTTTTGATTCCAGATTTTAGTTGCAACACCTGGTAGACTGCTGGATCACATTGAAAACAAATCATCATTCTCTGTCCGTTTGATGAGATTGAAATTGCTTGTGTTGGATGAAGCTGATCATTTGCTAGATTTGGGTTTCCGTAAAGATATAGAAAAGATCGTCGATAGCTTGCCACGTCAAAGACAAACACTGCTCTTCTCAGCTACTATTCCAAAAGAGGTAGTATAATAATCAGCATAGCTCGTGCACCAATATATGTGTATTTTTGTCTAACTCCATCTGTGTTATATTATACTATATCTGTGAACCACAATCATAAAACTGGGAGTAATGGTTGCTAGTTGTGACTGACAGGTTCGAAGAGTTTCACAGCTAGTATTAAAGAGGGATCACGTTTTTGTTGACACAGTGGGCCTTGGAGCTGTTGAAACCCCAACTAAGGTATACTCTTTATTTTATTTTTTTAAACGAAACTAAAGTATACTCTTTCTCCTCAAAATATTTGGCTCTCTTACTATTCTGATAAGATACTTGATACACACCTATACATGTTTGGAGCCATATATTATCCACTCTTTAGTTTGACCATTTGAATATTATACCATCATGCCTTTTTTAGGGATACATGAGTTGTATTTGTAAATCATGTCTAGCTTAAAATAGAAGTTTGTGGTCTTCTGTTAGCCACTTAGCCTTCTTTTCTATTCTCTGTAAATTAATTTTGTTTGGTGTTGACCGATTTCTACCTCCTGTTGTTGGGCTTAGGTTCAGCAGTCATGTCTTGTGGTACCACATGAGCTGCATTTTCATATGGTTCATCACCTACTTCAAGAGCATATTGATCGTGAAGTTGATTACAAGGTCCTGCATCTCCTTTTCTTCAGACAACCAGTTGTAAGAACTTCAGTGTGTTGTTTTACTAATAATATTCAAATTTCAGGTTATTGTTTTCTGCACGACAGCCATGGTGACTGAATTTATGTATATCATGCTTCGAGATTTGAAGTTAAATGTCAGGGAAATTCACTCAAGAAAACCTCAGCTTTTTAGAACTCGCATATCTGAAGAGTTCCGGGGCTCTAATCGCTTAATTCTTGTAACATCAGATGTTTCTACTCGTGGGGTGAATTATCCAGATGTCACCCTTGTGATTCAGGTGAAATTCCACTCATGATTATTGTATAGCTGAAGAAAGTTTATGACACTACCATTTATTTGCCTAAGCAACTGGAGAATTGACGTCTAACTCTTACAGTTGTGTGGCATGATTACATTGCTGTGCTTCAGTATTGCTGAACTGACATACATGGTTCTTGGATTAGGTTGGTGTTCCTCCTGATAGAGAGCATTACATCCATCGGCTTGGAAGGACTGGAAGGGAAGGTAAATCTGGCAAAGGAATTCTTTTACTTGCACCATGGGAACAATATTTCCTGAATGAGATAGGTGATCTCCCGATTGAGAAGTGTCCAGCACCAGACATTGGTCAGGAGATGAAACAAAAGGTCCAGATTGCTAACTTAGCTTGTGTTCTTGTTATATTTTAGGAACTAGCCTATTGTGTCCTATAATCATCTCATCATGCAATCTATCGTTAATGCTTACGAGAACAACATTTAAAACAGTACTTGCACATGTGCCCACAACAGCTTTTCTGATGTTTTATGTCATCATCACGCTATTCAGTTCACTGTTTAATTGCTGCCCCATTATATTGTAGTGATTAAATAGTCACCGATCAGCTAATTCAGCATTGTCATACTTTTATTCACGCTTTGCAATGCAGGTTGACGATTCAATAAAAATTGTTGACATGAGCATCAAAGAAGCAGCGTACCATGCCTGGCTTGGGTACTACAACTCAATTGCTGACATAGGTAGAGATAAAACCATGCTTGCCGACTTAGCAAATCGATTTGGTGCCTCGATCGGCTTGGAGAAACCTCCAGCGATATATCGGAAGACCGCACTGAAGATGGGGCTGAAGGATGTCCCTGGGATTCGAATAAGGAAATGACTTGCTCCTCCGTTGAAAACGCAGCATGGATTTCTGTGTTTTCTTAGTTTTTATCCTAGTGTACAGATTCACCATCATAGTCTCGGTGATGAGTAGTGTTTGTTCTATTTTCACCTATGTAATGGCATTTCTGTATACTGGTAGTTCCATTGATCAGCTTCCTTGAGGATGCTGTACTGATGAATAAGACGGGCTTCCATGCGAATTATTGTAATCCAAAAGGTGTTTGAAACATGTAGCTGTGCTTTTCAACTCGCATTGTATTATAGTACCACTTCCCTCTAGGATCTGCTTGGTCATCATTAAGAAGCTTAACTGGGTTTTTTAGATGAAATAGCAAAAATCATTTATATCAGGGGGCACGAACTGGTGCGTGAAGACCAAGCCAGGATGCAGAAGCGGTCATCGAATCAGCAAGGCGAGATGTGCATGTGGTTTATAACTATTTCAATTTCAATATGATATGTGTGCAGCGCACGAAGTACAGTTCGAAGTACAGTACTGAGCTGGAAAGAATATATCCTCCAAATACAAATTGTGATTACGAAAATACAAATTGTGACAAATAAATAAAAAATCATCGGTGACTGAATCTCATTCAGATACAGAACATGTTAATACCTCTTCATTTTCAATAAAATGGCCCAGGCACATCATAGACAAGATACATGAAGTCATAAGACTTTTATCGCCTATCTGAGGCCACTGATTCAGCAGAAAATAGATACTTCACGCGAGAAAGAACCGAATCATGCGCTGGATCATATGGATGGTCCTTGGACGGGATCTCCAGTATAGCAGGAACAGGTTTGTTGTAGCCATCTACCAAGAACCTTATCATGTTTGCAACCTGACAGACACAAATTCAACATCTCAGAGAACAGATTCCATTTCATCTTTTTAAGCATTTCAATTTCAACTTTTACAGAACTACTCAAGATGCAAAGGCTTAAAGCTGATTTTGGTGCATTGCAGGAATTCCAATGTTCATTCAATATTAGGAGCCTAAGTTCTGCAGACTAAGCAAGCACTTTACTGTAAGTCTGTAAGTCTAGAACTAAGCACAACCAAAGGTTAAGCAGTTTTGACTAATTATTACACCTGCAGGGAAATAGGCAAGCATGTCGTGATGATACCACAAGCTCCATAATTTTACCCCTAAAACATTTTAATGTGTTTAGAACTGAGAGCAAATTTAACAGAACTAACTCATTTGCCTGAACTTTTGAGGCAGAAAAATTAGCTCTGCCATGTTCCCATGATACAAAAGAATAAACAGCTGGACAAAAACAACTGTATTAAACAAGACTACTTACATATTGGCTGATGAGTACAATCGCAATGTCCTCTCTGGCGGTGAACTCCTTAAATGCATCTTCAATTTGTTTAACTGTTGTTTCTGTAGCATAAAGACATAACTCAGTGAACACACAGGATTTTATGTTCAACACATACTAACAAATAAGAACAATACAAAAAAAAGTTGAAGTTAATGCTAGCAGATCAGCATTTCAACTAAATACAGGAAGCCATAAAAAATGTTGAGGTAGAAAATAAAATTCAGTTTTCTGAAAGCTTTAACTTTCATCGTTCAAAAAAGTACACCAACTGCCAAAGGAAAACTAAATGTGTCAATTAATCTATAATCAAGCTCACACTTAATAAGCTAATTTAGAAGAGTATCTTCCACGGCAAAATTTACGTCCTAATAGAGCAACTTCAGGTTCGACACATTAGCTAAACCGGTCACTGGAATTCACAGGTGGTCTCCGTTACACGGATACGTCCCTGGCAGCGCGTATCGCGTATCCGATACGTTTCGGATACGGATACGTATCCGATACGCCGCCGATACGTATCGGTGAAGTATCCGATTTTTTCTTTTTTTCATGAATTTTGGATACGTCGGCTGATACGTATCTGGTGTGTGGATACGGCCCAGCCCAATTAGACAAACCTTATCCCTCTGTCCAACGCCTCCGATGCTCACACTCCCGCACGGCCGCACGCCTGCGACTCGCGCCTCGCGCCGCAACACCGCGCAGCGACGCCGCATCCCTGCTCGCCAGCCCGCCAGCTGCTGGTGACGAGCCTCCGTCCCTACTCGCCGACCGCCAGCGACTGGTTTCTGCCCCTGCGACATGGATCTAGCTCCAATGAACTCCCGTGAGTTTACCCGTTCTCGATCTCCTCTTCCTCTTCCTCTTCAGTTCGTGTCCGCTCGTTCTTGATTTCTTTGCTCCCCACTTCGTCTTCATCTCCACATTCTCGATCTATTCTCTTTCTGCAGTGCAGTTAGTGACTTCTTGTTGCTTGATTGCTTGTATGCAGTAGATGGTGTCTCCAAATATGAGCAGTGCAAGTGCTCTTTTCCCTATAGATGGTGGGCTGTTTCCCCTATGACTTGGTGGATAAATCAATGAAATCATGGATGATCTGCTCCCTTATTGATGAGTTTAGCCATGAAATTGCTTAGCCAACCAGCTGTGGTGTAATAATAATACACTTAAGTAGTTGATTACAGTGTTTTATTGTTGTCAATTTTAAATTCAGAACTGCACTATTATTTTTTAAATTTTATTTTTTAAATAGTAAACGTATCTGCGTATCGGGTTTTTTAGGAAATTGCCGTATCCACGTATCCGTATCCTTCCGATACCGATACACGTATCCGTATCTGTGCTGTTCAGCAGGTGGTTGTGTAATGTTCAAGTACAATTTTTGGCACAAAAGCTATCATAAAAAACCTTACTATGAAGAGCCATTGCTGAAGCAATCTGCCAGCGTGCCAATATTGCAATAAACTGAGTGAGACACAATGGCCAGAGGCCCTTTTATCCGTGAGTGCACGATGCTGTGGAGCTTTCAAAAGATTCATCAAGTTGAACATTTAACTCTATATTAGTACTATGGATCAGTAGGCAAGTAAGGCATGACCTTTGTATGAAAGTTAACATCATTATTGTGAAGTCTAAAGCTAGGCAAGTTCAAACTACCACAGAAAACTTAAATTGCTTTGCATATTAACAGTTTCAAGGAATTACTGTTATCAACAATAAGATAATTTGTTTTCTTTCTCAGATCCACATTGCCAACTCCAGCCAACAAAAAGCCAGTAACCGTGTCCTGCAAAACAAAGTGGAGACGACAAAATCATTCCCATAGTAGAATTATAACTGTGCACTAAGATTAAATTAGAAAACCTGGCAGTTCTAAAGGTGACATCTTGCAGGTATTAAGAACAAATTAAAAGGCTATTCTCTGACTGGAGAAGCACTGTCTACTGTAGCCTATCCCAGTGCCAAGAAAGCTTTGTAGTACATGTGAAAAAAGAACTGAAATTATCAGGGGTCTATGTAGTCATTTTGCCTGACCATCCACTGGAAAAGTTTTTTTTTTCCCCTTAATTGCTATCAGAAATTAAAGTGGGGTCTTATTTGGCACTGGAAAAGTTTTTCTTCCTTAATTGTCATCGACACAAACATTCTTCCCTTACATGCCACTTAATTCCATTTTAGAGTTAGCTGCTGTGAAGTGGCATGGGAAACAACCTATCAGCCCTATGTTCAGCAAGTAGTAAAATTTGGCATGATTTCCTTTCTTGCCACCAATACAAACAGATGGTTATGAAGTAAATACTGTGTTACCAACTGCATTATGCTGCTAGTCACATATATCTATATTAAAAAATAAACATGTCTTGTTTAATGCATGAAGTAAATACTATGCTACCAAGTAGTAGACTATTTCTGTGTCCCCCCTTCTTATGATAGGAGGATCAATCAATTAGCACTTAGTGAATGCTGTGTTCGTACAGTAACCTATCTACTATTGCTTATGCTTCAGCCGAGAAGCAATAATGCATGGATAAATAATGAGTTCAGTGCCAAACAGCAAGAATCGATTCACAGATCCATCGCCACTGAACAGCTAACGCAGCAGTTATATTTCTCGCGTAACAAAGGCCGGTAATGTCGAGCTACTAGTGAGGAAGGAACGGCGAGGAATCTCTCTTCGTTCAGAGCTTCCTGCTGCGGATCTGATCTCTAGAGAGACGAAGTTTGAAGTATCATTCTTTTTTTTTTCTTAACGTCCGTAGCGTCCTGCTATGGATCTGATCTCTACCAGAGACGGATTTTTAATTATCATACATTAAAAAAAAAAACTCAACTACTTGACACCCTAGCATCTTCACACATCAGATAAGCAAACATCCCGATTCGGCAATTCCCGAGTAATGAGACGAAAAGGGAGAAGAAACGTGGGGGGCGGCAGCGAGCTACCTCGTCGGCGATGATGGCGATTAGCGCAGAGTTGTTGGTCGGGATGTTGGCTCTCCCCGCCATTGCCGCCGCCTCTTCCCTTCCTGCAGCAATCGAAAACCAAGACGCTAGAAGCTGCAGAAGGACAAGAAGGTCAGCGGTCGGTTTGGAATGCGGAATCCGCGACCAGGAAAATTCGGGATCGGACCTTGCGAGTCGCGAATCCGCGAGCGGGCGTGGAGAGAGACGGGAAACACGGCGCGAGATGGATCGATCGATCAAACGGCTTTGTCCCGCGGCGTCGATGGATCGGATAGTCTAATCTGCAGTATTTTTTTTTTCGGTTTCGGCTGCCTGTATCAGAATATGATAATGAGGTTGAAGGTGGGTCCCATGTGGAAGACAAGAAATGATACTGTGTATCAATCCCATCCACAAGCTCTCTCTCCGTGTTGGAGTAGGTACTCGTGTATTTCTCCGTACCACTTGATACAACTCGATCCGTATATACTATAGGCGAAGCTGTTTTTCTCCTCCTCTCACAAAGACATAAGTTGGATAAAGCTGGAAAAAAAGTAGCTTATTGCAGCTTGTCCCTCATTTCTCTTCTCAACTATGTATGAAGTAGTTGGTGAAGCTATTTTGCCAAACACTTTTAACAAACACAGCTCAGCTTCATCTAAAAAGTCACTCATGAAGCTATTTTCTAAAAAAACAGCTTTCGTAGTGAAGTTGAGCTGTCCCAAACAAGCCCTACATCCTATTTCCACGAGCATTTTCCAAACGACAAAAGCTCCATTTTAAATCTAAAACAAATTTTAAAAATGCAAATACAGCCTTCACGGTTTTGCCTGTCAAGCGTGTCGCGCAAGATCATACACAATTTGCACTTACACGCTTACAAGTTGTTGTTGATGTTAAGTTAGGTTTAGTTTTTTCCATAGAAAATGGACTCTATACTATGCTTATACACGCTACTCTAGATTAAGTCCATTTGTATCTCATCAAACCGTGTATGGGCGATAAAATAAAAGGTGAAAAAAACATACGTTCTATAATCTATTTTTAATAATAAATTATAAAAATTTTAGTCTGTCCAACTTTCTTTCTACCTCCATCCAAGTGTCCGTTCAAGTCCATCCTGAAAGAGGACAACAAAATAGAAGTTTTATTAGGGTTCAAAATGCAAAATCTCCTATACACATCAAAGCAAGTTGAAAATAAGAAAAGTATAAGGACCTAGATGCAAAGTGTTTATCCTATTAATTTACTTTTCTTTTTATTTTTTAAATCGGCTGAAAATTGATAAATGCGTAGTAATTCATAGAAAAATCTAAAAAATACAAAACAAATTTTGTTCAGCACCAATAGATCCATGTAGTAAAAAATTATCATAAATTTTAGTACATTTTATTTGCCGGAGATGCTTGCCTATGTTTTTTTAGTAATTGATCGGTTGAAAATTTATAAATGTATAGTAATTTATAAGAAAAATCTAAAAACTACAAAAAATATCACAAATTTTAGTTTTTTTTTGCTGAAGATGCTTGCCTATGCTTTTTAGTGCAAAATTTAAATTTTAGTTATCTTGCTCTAATTATTATAAAAATTTTATAGTAGCCTATTTAATGTAATGCTTGATTTATGGTAAAAGTTTTAGCACCATTCCTGCATATCTCACTGATTTATTAATTTACCTAAATTTACGCTTGAGGATGTTTCCACTACCTTTGCGCGATGTGTTGTTATGTCATATGAACACTTCATAAGCCCATATGTTCATAATCTACATATATTTAACTGATATATCATATTTCATAGAAAAATCCTAATCGAAATAAAAATAATAAAGCTAGCAACAAACTTCTCATGGTTTAATATAATACTAAGGTATATTAAGGGGTAACATTAAAGTAAGATAAGGTTTAACTAATTTTTATTTTTATTATTAAATAAATATGTCTCTGAGCTACATATTATTGTAAATATTAACTATCTAATATCATAGATGTGAAAGTTATCAATAAAATAAATTATGGACTTTAAATTTTATAAGAAGGATAAATATAAATAGATATATAACATTATGTCATCATTTTCTATGACCATTTGATGTTATGCAACGCATGGACATATTTGCTAGTATTATGAATAATTATTTGTGCCTATAAAATAAATTGTTTTTTTAGCAGAATATAAAATGATACTACAAAACAATCCTTTAGTTCATCATTAAATAAGGCCCAGAAGAAGAAAGGGCATGTGCTATGGACCCAGAACCAGAAGGGCCCATCCTGGCCCAAAATTCCGTCTTCTCCTCCACCTCCACGAATATCACGAGTCCCCTTCCCTCTCCGCTCTGATCGCAGCCACACGCTCCTTCCCTCGCGCCCAGTTCGCGCCGCGCTGCACCGCCATGGCGAAAGCCTCCGCTGCCATCCACACCCCGCGCCCCTCCGCGCTCCGCTCTTCATTGTCCTCCTGCTCCGCCCCTCGCAGCTCCGTCGGGTCAACCTCCTCGTCGACCGCCGCCGCCGCCGCCTCCCGTGACTCCGCCTCCAACGCCAAGGTAATTCCAGTGCCTCCCTAGGCTAACCTTTTACTCCCGCCTTGGCTTCCGTCTTTCCCTGCCTACTATCATGCACCTCGTGTGCTGATCAGGTGGCGGCCAAGTGCCTGATCTACGACGACGACGACTACTTCACCCTCCCCTCCGCCGCCGCCGCACCCGCACCCGTGCCGGCGGACGGGCTCGCCACGCAAGAGGACGATCTGGCCCCGCTCCTCGAGCTCCCGGACCCCGACGTCGTCTCCGGTGACACTTCCTCCACGTCCGTCGTCTCCGCTGCTGCCGATGACGCACTGACTGCTTCCGCCGATTCCTGCGTCACCGAGGTGGGTGGTGACAATTTGCTGCATTCGAATTGCTTCTGACATTGATGCATGCAAATCGTGTGCGGATCCGCCTCCCTATTTTGCGTGTTCTGTTCGAAGCACGGTGTCGCTGCAATGTCGGCCGTGTTCTGTTTGGCCACATTTGCATCGCGAGTTTGTCTATTTTTTTCATCCGAGTTTGTTCGTTGTTGGGTTTGAGCATTTGAAAATTGAAATTCGCGCTGATACTGTACTTCTCGCATGTGTGTAGTTACTCGAATTTAATGATGGATCCTGTTTTTTTTTTATTATTATCCTGTTCTTTTGTTTGGTTGCACAGGTGCCAGCGCGCGCGGATTCGGCCATCGACACCGAGCCCGCCGCGGCTGCGCTCCCGGAGGAGATGAACCTCGCCCTGGCCGAGCTGCGCGACGCAGGCGGCCTGAGCCCGCGGTCGAAGCGTCTCCTGTCCGCGCTCGC
>Ga0182004_10001693_pt1 | contig 16506 bp, 11 predicted proteins | sample Sormic07211540_1_FD_120479 | JGI IMG/M metagenome (GOLD analysis project Ga0182004, IMG submission 120479) | Endophyte microbial communities from Sorghum bicolor roots, Mead, Nebraska, USA - 072115-40_1 MetaG | ecosystem: Host-associated > Plants > Roots > Unclassified | place: USA: Nebraska...
ATTCACTGTATTCACCTACTGTTGAGCCTGCTGCCCGTTGGAGCTCAGACCTCTCACGGCACCGAGTGAGAAGGTTCTCTATTCACCGTACTGCTGGGGAGTGCGGAGAGCCTCTTCCCAACAGGAATCACACTCTACACCAAGGATCTCAATGGCAGGAAGGCTTAGGGAAAACAAGATCTAGACTGGAGTTTAAGATTTAGGAAATGAAAACTGAAGAGCTAGCTAGTTGGAGCAGCCTCCTATATTTATACTTTCCTAATAAGTTCTTAGATATTTTTGCTAAACCACTTAACCCAAGGGCAAAATAGTCCAACTTTTGATCAGTGCACTGATGCCATGTGCTCTTCACAATTTTTCTTTGCCTCGACGCAAACTTTGCAATGATGGCACACGCCATATCCAAGTCCATCCCAAACTCCAACCGGGTTTTAAGGCCAAACCCAAAAATCATCTACTGGTAGTTTTGAGGCTCAAACCATCAAACTCCCTAGAGAAGTGTAACCGCAACGCCTCCTCCACGATCTCGACATGTGTCACCATTGTCCTAGACCATCCGATCACCAAGTCCTTTTGCGCCTCCGCTTGACTTGGTCAACCGCTGTTTACTCCTCCACATGTACTCTTGCTCATCGATGCCCTCAAGTGTCAGGCACCCATGGTTAGTCTTCTGATCACTTTTGATCCCTTGGTCCAAGCCTCACGTCAATCTTTCACCACTTGTGGTCCATCGGCACAACACGTCTCTACTTGATTTCTCCATGGTCGTCGATAGTCTCTGTGCTACACACCTGCACATACCAACATAGCGAAAAGACATGTTGCACACTCACTCGCGCTAGGGTTAATCTCAAACTCAACCAAAACCTAATCATCTCCTAACAATTCATCACTCTACACACATGGGCACATATCAACCATGTGTTCTCATAAGCTTGGTGTAATAATAATTAGCAATGACACTCACTACACCTAAACAAATAGTTCCAATTTTGCTGAAAAGGCGTTGAGCAGGGGTAGCGGATCTACAAAGTGAGTAGTGGTGGTACATAAAAACAGAAAAGCAATGAATATGATCAAATTTTCGTCAACATATATACATCCAAAACAAAACTCTATATATACACCCACCAAATAAGTAGATCTCTCTTGAATTTGCTCTAGCTTGCTCCTACGCTTAGCCCTGGTATATGTCATTGTAGGATTATTTTACGAGTCTACATGAGAATTAATATCGCCTAATGCTAAGCATGCAAGATACTAGTTGGGTCGGAGAATCAAATTAGCTTTCATATACTCCCTCTGTCCTGAAATAGAATGCATTGTGACTTTTAAAATCTGTATTGAAACACAATGCATTCTACATAATGACTATGTTTCGATTTGGCAAAGTTTGTTAAAACGGAAGCCACGATTTGAGGAGAAACTCTACAATTGAAATAATCTATGAGTACATGCGTCATTTGAATGTTCCCTTAAGTTGTCTTAAAATTGATAGAACGCACTGTATTACAGGACAAAGGGAATATATAGAAAAAACAAAAAAGGCAGAAAAATGGATTAAATAGACTACTGGTTCCAAATCCTCTTTTGATTAGCATACATAAATTGTGGTATCCGATTTCTTTCTAAAGATGGCCAAGGTAATAATGCAGGATTGGATATGATGATAATAATAATATGATGTCATCCTTATATATATAACCCAGGGAGGAGAGCAATAAACAAGAACCCAGCCAAAGAGAGAACAAGTGCTTCTCTCCACATAGTCCTTCGTCCCCAACCACGATGGTGCTTGCCGTGAAGGTTGCTGGTGTTCTGTCGTTGGCATTTTTCATGGCTATGGCCATCGTCATTACGTTCTCGTCTTTTACTGTGGCAGGTAATTTAATTCACATGTCACATTTTTGTATGTACTAGGTTCGTGCCCGTGCGTTGCTACGGAACAACTAAACTTTTGTACTAAAAACATATGAATGGCACAATACAATAATAATATTATAAAATTAAACACCAATATTAAATTAACATTTAATCTAAAAATCCAACTTCTTGCGAACCAAAAATCATTTGTTCTTGCCACCTCCATAAGGACTTCAGTTTCTTATGAGACTCCTTGAAATTTATTGCATGCGCTCAGCCGCTCACTCTTAGCATGCATTTAGACAGTTCAAAGCACATCAGAAGTTCTCGAAGGACAAAGAAAAGAGAAAAGACTCATAAAGGGAGGCCGTCATGCCAACACTCAAATCTTAATCTCACGCAGAAGTTTGTTCCAAGGGATTTTGTCAAAAAAAAAGTTTTTCTACTGAATCATAGAAACCAAGATCAGTTAAATCATTAAATCATCTCGATTTCAACAAATACTCCACCCACCATATAGGAATTAGTTCACCCCGAAAACCAAAAACTTTTCAAGATTCTCCATCACATCGAATCTTGCGGCACATGCATTGAGTATTAAATATAGATAAAAACAAAAATTAATTGCACAGTTTGTCCATAAATCGCGAGGCGAATCTTTTAAGCCTAGTTACTCTATGATTGGATAATGTTTGTCAAATAAAAACGAAAGTGCTACAGTTTCAAAATCCAAAAACTTTTTGGATCTAAACAAGGCCTCAGTGTCGACATCAGGCAAACAGGTTCAAATAAAAATTTTGTGCGAATAACTACATCTATCTATAGGTAAGAAGAACGAGAACCAGTAACCATAATAATCTTCCTCATCGCAGCTATGAACTAAAACTCAACAAAATAGGAGTGACTACAAAAATTAAGCAGGTATAGTGATCATCCTCCGTTGAATCTGGACATTCATCATTGGCAAAGCATCCCAAAGCATCTAGATCGTTGTTTCTGACAAAAACAGGGAGGTTTCCCTGTTACTAAATGTCAATGCAACATACCAAAAAAAAATTGTTTCCAGCAAGAACATGGTATAAACGGGATACTCATACATATAAGTAAGTTTGATGGATTGAGATTTTATTGTAACAAAATAAAGCTTCAAAAGCTGCCATGTAGATATATGATGTTTTCTCAACTCAACCTATACAATGGCACTTCTAAATCATTTTCCAGTGGGAATAGTTTCAAGATTTTCATTGCCCTTTCTGTCTGAGTTAGCAGATGGTCACTACATTGGAAACAGTTTCATTAGCGCTAGCAAATCATGTGGACAATATGGTGACTAAGTTTAAGCATCACACGAGACTGAATTTTCTGAACTTAGTATCTACACTATGCATTGAAAAGAAACATTCCTTACTACAAATGAGGCATCAAGTGCTAAATCTGTTGCAATAGTACCCATGCTCATCCCACTGGGTACAGTATAATGGTGTCTCTTTGCAATAGAACAAAACATCACCTCAACTCCAGAACTCCTGTAAATCAAAGCGCTGAAAGAGTTACAGGGAATCGGAGAAAAGCTTCAAGACATGTTTATTTAATTTTTTAATCACTGTTAAGATCCATCTGCTTGCCAAAGCTCCAAACCATACAAGATGAGAAATTTACCAAGAAATATGTGGCAATGGCAATTATGAGTAGAAAGGCAGACCTCATTGATCCCTTTGCCCTGACAATCTGCTGCTGGACTGAGAAACTGAAAAACAAAGAAAGAGAGCACGAGCTGCTTCTGTACACTAAACAGAGAATCATAATTTCTGCTATGTGCAGATAAAAAGGTAGTATGAAACATTGCAATGCAGCCATTGCGCACATTGCCTAAACATCATCAGACAAAGAAATAAATGATGACAAAATTAACATATCAAGTGAGAGTTCTAACTGATATGGACCATAGCAACTTAGCAAGTGTCTTACTGTGTAGATTTTACCCAGGTATCAACACATTTCGAAGTACACCACAACATATGATTAGAAGCATCTTCTGAATATCCGCAGAAAATAATTTCTGAATAAAAAACAATTGCAGTCAATTATCCCATATTGGCCAGGCCATCAAGGTTGGTAACCAGTGCCAAGCACACATTCACCTGATCAAATTGCTATAATTGAGTGATAATTCGATTAAAAGCAAGGTAAATAGATAACCATGTTCACCTAATCAGCATGTTGTGCATTTTGGCATAAGAGACGACAACATTACATCGTCCAGAAATTCTGAAATTTGAACAATTACTGTTAAAGAAGCAAAAGAGAGATAAATCACCATGAAATAGTTGGGCACCGTCATCCATGAAGGCCAGCGCAGGGAGAAGAAGTGGCAGGGCGTTGGCGTCAGCGGGAGAGAAGCAGTGGAGGGGGTTAGGGAGGCGGATGGTTGGTGCTGGAGGGCCACAACTTGTGCGGCCACCACGGCAGGGCGGCGTGCGTGCTCGAAGCGGTGGTGGCCGAGTTCAGCGCCGGTCTTGTCCACGCTCGCAGCGGTGGCGCGTGCTGCCTTGCCGAGTGGCTGGGGCTGCAGCCAGATGGCTAACCCTGGCGCCTGCCAACGGCGGCTGCGACCAGGTTCCACACCCTCGGATGGCAGCGAGGACGGGGATCGGGGCGGAGCGAGGACGACTGCGCGGGCGCGAATGGCGAGGTCGACGACGCGGGTTTCCTCGGCGAGGCGGTGGAGCGGTGGAACGGTCTTCTTGGAAATCCATACTGGGAGAAGACATGCGACGAGCTGGGAGCGGGTCAGCGGGATGGTACTGCGAGTTCGATTGGGCGGAGAGGATCTGGTAGCCACGGGAAGAAGGGGGAGCGAGAGAAAAAGGAAGGCAGGCTGCGGTGATTGCGCGGAACGGCGGCGAAGCTATCGGCAAGTGCGGTGATTCCTCGGGTGCTCGTGGGATCATAGATTGCGGCGATTCCTTCTTTTTGGTGCGGAAGCGAGGGGAGTGCGGTGCGGGAAATGAGTTCTGCGGGAGCGAGCGAGGGGAGTAGTGTGGACGATTGTGTTTCCTATGTTTTGTTTTATAGTTGTAGAGATAGAGATATACGTACTCGTATGCAGCAGCCGGCAGGTTAACAGAAGAATCGGAGTATATTACACATACATAATAATCGTTTTATATATGTTTGGGTACGGTGATTATTGACAGACTACTGCGACGATATCGGGACGTGTGACCAGGGCGTGCTACGAGTTCTGCCTCACGAAGAATTACACTGGTAGTAACTTCCACACAAACTGCTTGCCGCCGGATATTAACAAGTTCCCCCGATGCTGCTGCCGGTCGCCGGGAGCAGATCTTGGAGCATGAACGACGACGACGACGACGACGCGACTGCCGCCGCGCCCACGGAGAAGCTAAGGGCTCTGCTGCTTACGTGCATGGCTGGCAACGAAGAAGATGAGACAACGTAACACGTACGACTAGCTGGATTTCAACGGGGATATATATAGATTTTTATATATCTACTAACAAATAATAATATGGTTCATATGTAACGTCGAGGATTAGTTGCATGTACAAATATCCTTATATAATTCATGGATCGATCATCGATGCGAGGGTTCTGGCATGGTGTCATGGCATTATTTCTCCCTGTCTCGAAACGTACAAAAGCCAAAAATGTAGTAGCAGTATTTTCTAGCGAGCCAAAAATGTAGTAGTAGTATTTTCTAGCGAGTTGGGCCGTCTGCTTCTCGGCTTTCGTTGCACAGCCCAGGGCGGCAGGGAATCCGTTCGGGGTCAGGAAACAGGCCTGGCCTTTTTTGTGAAGCTCCAAGCCTGCTATAGTTATGTAGCCCAATCAGCATTTGAGGTCTAAATAACTCACACAACGCAGTGCATGCGACATAAGGATGGCAACCGGCCGGATTTGGATTGCATGAAGTCTCTATGGTTGCGTTTGGTTCATTTTTTATATAAGTCTGGCTAGCTAAACTAAGTCTGGCTAGCTCAAGCCTGTCTTTAGTAAGCCAAAACCAATTTATTTGGTTGCATACGTTGTGGAACCTGGCTAGGATAAATCCATATTTGGTTAGCTGGCTTGGTTTGTATACGGTCATCTCTTCCTTGAAAGGGTGAGTTTACCCCCTTTGAAGCATTCTGTCAAACATGCAGCGTGCGGACGACCTCGAGGCGGATAGACCAGGGGCCAAGCACGAGCACGACGGCACAAGTCGTCCGCCCCGCACATCTTGGCAAGCGGAGCCGTCCCCAACGCCTGCTTCCTCCTGCTCGTTGGGCTCCTTCTCACCTCCTCCTCACTCCTCCCACCCACCAGCAACCGCGACATGAACTCAAACGTGTGGCCTCCGCTTTGCTCGTCCGGGAACGCTTCCTCCTGGTCGCGGCAGGGGCGAGGAGGCGCCGACCAGGCTCGGTGGGGAAGTGCGCTCCACGGAGCCAGGGGCGATGGCGCAGATGGGCACGGAGGCTTCGGCCGCTGCAGCGGCGGGCGACGGCATCCCAGCGCGGACGGAGAGGATGGAGCCGACGGGGCACTCGCGCCAGCGGAGGTCCTCGATGCTGTGCGTGACCTCCTCAGCCAAGAGCATGGCAGGCGCGGCCGTGGCGGCGGCGCGGTGGCGTTGAGGGGGACGGTGGAGCAGGGCTGGGTGGCGGCGCTCGGCATCGGCGCGGGTGAGGCCCCCGAAGTCGCACGATGCCCTGGTGGTGTAGATCCAATCGCACGGGGAAGGGTGCTGGCGCTCGCTGCCCAAGGCGGCGGGGCTGCTACGCTGCGGCAACTTCACCGAAGACGTGGACAAGAGGTGACGAGAAAGCCACACAGGGCTGGCTCGGGCCTCGCTCTAGGAGAACGGCCGATTCGGCTGTTCAATCCTGCCCAGGCTCCAGGCGTACGACCAGCTCTGGTTAGCCACGCCCTAGGTCTAGTATAGCCAACCAAACACCCAAAAATTGGCCCAAGTGAGCCATGGCCAGGTTGGGCTGCCAACCAAACACACCCTATGTATCCGAACCTGAAACCCAAAATCAAAACCCGAAACCGCACCGAACACCGATTTGGATGCTAACCAATCCCCAAAACCAAACCCGCGGATACTCGAAACCCGCTTTCTATAGCAAAATAGTAATAGCAATAAAGGCTTTCTATAAACATATAATGATATATATACACACATATTTACATGTATAAACAAGAGATAATAAAAATAAATATTTTTATGAGTTGGCTTAGAATAAATTTGATAATCTAAGTAAACAAGTTATTATTAGTATATTATAAAATATAAAATTTAATTCTAATAATTTATTTTGAATATCCACTGGTGGAAAACCAAATACGAAACCGAACCGATAGGTTTCGGACCCCGAACCTAAAAGCCGTGGGTGAAAATTATCCCCAAACCCGAACCCACAAAAATCGAAACCCGTGGATATCCGACCCGAAACCGCCCCGCTGCCATCCTTAATGCGACATATATATAGCAACACCTATTTCTAGACTGTTTCAAAAAAACACCTATTTCAAGAGCAATATTTATTTGTTGCTCAAAAAAAGAGAGCAATATTTATTTTTGTAAACTATAAAATCTACCCTCCAATTAATTAGGCATGAAATGATGAGGGCTAGAAATCACGTCTGTCGAAGGGTTTACTTCCAACCATATACAAGCCACAATGTCCTTTTCTAGATCTATTATTGTCCAAAGTTACTCTTAAATTTGATCAACTTTATAAGAAAGAGCATTAACATCTATATATTACGTCGAAGAGAAAAGGTAAATTATGGTTTATTTTATTTGATATCACAAATATACAATTGTTTTTCAATCAATTTAATTAAGTTAGGTTAGAATAATTTGGCTTAATAAAGAGGAAGACGAGGGTTGGACGGAAGAAGACTTTGAAAGTCACATTGTTAAAGAACGAGAAGGCAAGAGACCTCTTTTATATAACTGCAGACCTGCAAATAACCCTTAAAAGAAGGTTTTGGGACTGTTCCTATTATGATACAAAATGTCTAGTATAAAAGAATATCAACTGGACACTAGGCCCAACTCAAACAGGCCCAATTCGGCTAGAGGCCCAGCTCCAAAACAGTACTGCTACATACACCTCTTTAAACGCACATCTGAGTTAGAATCTTACAGACGTGTGCACCAAACAAACGTCTGTAATTTAACGTCTGTGCAATGCGCGTCTGCGTTCCAGCTAATCAGAGACATGTGTTTATTGAGACGCTTATTACATACGCTTGTGATTCAACATACGTCTGTGTTAGTACTTATTACAGACGCATGTTTAACAGTTCTTATACATAACATGCAAATTTAAGCTTTTTTCACATAGTGTATTGTTGATGATGGTTACGTGCACTTCTTTTACATCTCCACGGTGAGATACCACCTCATGTCAAAACCTTAGTCCCCAAACCTTGCGACAGAAGAGTTCCTTCCTCTTCCTTCGTGACACATGTACTTATATACAATAATTCACTCTTTAATCACTGACAGCTTTTGCTTTGCTACTGTGCCTGGCTACAAGGCGGCAGGAGAGAACAACCAATTCTGAGCAGACGACACGAATCGCCTGCAAAAACTAAACTACAGTAGTTGAAGTCAAAAGACACATACGTTAGGCTGATCGCAACTCATCTGATGCATGCGTTTAATCGCTATCTAGATTGATCATCACACGTTTTTATGATCTTGTCTCCTGTTGTTTGACAACTGCAAATCAGCCTTCCACGTTGCAAAAGCTACTCCCAAATCCTGATCATTAAATACATCTCTTTACATGTCATGCGATTTAGGCGCATACGTCGCCAGATCTTTGAACAAAGATTAAACAAACATGACTTCAGAGATCTTCTGAGCATATCTCCAGCTATATGTTTATATATATAATCGTCGTGCAAATTATATAATGAGATAGATATAGTATAGTCCTGAATGATTAGCCGAGCAGGATAATCTGCCTCAGATTGAACTTCCTAAATCTGGGTAAATTTAATTGTAACTTTTCGCTTTACACCTACCTCGCTCGGTTTTTTAGATAAGGAAAAATTAAGTTCCAGCCACCACGCTCAGGGTTATTATTGTAAATGATCTTAACTAAGGTGTGTTTGTTTGGATTATTAGAATATGGGTTGTGATAGATTATAGCAATATATTAGTTACAGAAAATAATAATTAATCTTTAGATGAATTTATAAATTATTAGTTTAAGATGAATTATAGGATTCTAGCAATATGTTGGGTTAGATTATTATAATTTATTCCCTCCATACCTGTAAAGAAGTCGTTTAGGACAGCGACACGATCTCTAAAATATATTTTTATTAAAAAAAATATTTATCAAAAAATGGTATATGTATATTTTTATGAAAGTATTTTTTTAAAAAAATCTATTTATATGGTTTTAAATTTTTAAATTCAACAATTTAAAGGTGATTCATGATTTATATTCTCAATATTTGACATAAACCTTGTCCGAAATGATTTTTTTTACAGATATGGAGGGAATAATCTATAACTTAGGATATTTAGATCACTCAAGACGATTACAGATTATTAAAATCTAAAGGTGGACAAACAAACTGGCCAACACACGTAGTGGCGCACGGCTTCGATCTTGTACGCGCGCTGTAAATGTAATCGATCTTGTACGCGCGCTGTAAATGTAATCAATCAGCACTAGCAGCTCAGCTTTGTTGACACATTTGTCTCTTACTCAAATTTAATATGTGCGTTCTGTACTATGGATCTGCTTGATTGCAAGGGCAATTTTTGCCAAGCCAAAACATGGGCGCAAGCTCAAAAGATTTAGCATGCAATTAGTTTGGTGCCAAAACAATGATAATTCCTTCCAAAATTTTGGTAAGACAATTTTATATCTCCTGTTGGTAGCAAACCAAGCACAACCTTGCATTAGTTGCCTTACCAAAATATAGGCTTGGCTTAATATAGGTATACCCATATTTTGCCTTGCCTTAAAATTGGCATGGCAAACATTGGTATTTAATCAAACAGGCTCTATATCTCGTTGTTAGTGACAAGTGGGTTTACTGTCTTCGAAGTCTTGTTTTGCAAAAATGTTTGCAAATGTCTCTTTTATTTGCTATCTTATTTTCATGCCCCCTAAACAGTAGATGGTCAAAATAAGAAGACGATCAAAGACTCTTTTTTTTAGAGCTGTGATATATCACATGGTATATCCTATCTAAATCTCAAAAAATATTTTGATAGACATATCGTTTAGCATCAGAAGGACAATAACATTAAATCCTAAAAAATGATGAACACAACCGATGGCGAATCCAAAGGGGGGCTAGGGGGCTGCAGCCCCCCCCCCCCCCAAGACTGATTTCACCATTAAATTAATGTAGCAGCATCTTCAAATCACCATTAATCTTGATTGCAAATTAACATCTTCATTATTTAGCCCTCCTGTCTCCCATCCTAGATCCGCTCCTACACATCACCTACCACTAAAAAGAACTATAAGAAATCTAAACAGCTATGTACGGTACGCTTATGCCTTATATTTGAATTTAGAATTAAAATATTTGAATGAATTTGTATTTGAATGAATTTAGAATTAAAATATGTATTGTTTGCTGGATGGTATGATATGCATGATTGTTCCCTATGAAACATGCCCTTAGGGAAATGACCGTTACAGGTAGGATTGAACATGGCATGTCGATAGTTTTTCCTAGGATTATATTACCCTAGGAAAGACAGTTTCTCTAGAATTTCCTCGCAACACCCTAGGACACTCCGGAGTTTTCCGTTAATATTTTCTCTAGGAAGCATTCCTAGCGAGCCACCCTAGGGAAACTTGTTTACCTAAGGTATCTAAGCCTTTCTCTAGGGTTCAACGCCCTAGGGAAACTGGAGGATTCCAGTAGTTGATAGTTGGTTTGCTCGCACCGATTGCACTCACTGCTGATTGCCCCTTTGATGTTCATGCATGTGTAACCTGCTGGTACAGTGCAACGTTGGCGCACAGGTGTACGCCGGCGCGTGAAACGTTGACATGCATGGACTATACCCTACTATGTACATGCACGACGACCTTGCATTGTGTCCTGCGCTTGCGTAAGCTCACAACGCGGTGGCGGCCCACTGATGGAGCCAAACCATATATATATATATATATATATATATATATATAGATGTGTGCACGTACAGTACGTCTCCATGATATGACACCCACAATTTATTTGGCCTGCTCGATAAAATTTATTTTAAAACAGAAAAAGGGCGCTGCCACGCACTTTACGATGCTACGTGGCAGGTGTTACGTCTGTTAATTGGAAGGTCAGGTCAACAACGTAACCCAACGGCCAGCCACGGGCGACGGCAGTAGATAGATAGATGGGCCAGCCAGGTGGCCCCTGCTGTGTTGCCGTCTCGCGCCAAAGCGGGAAATGGTCACGAGACGCAAGTGCACACAAGCACTGATCGATGCTGCACTACTGCCCATCAAGCCTGCTGCAAAAGTGCCGTCCTCATTTTGGAACTATGCTTTCATGGTACATTATCTGATTATATGCCCCAAACTTGTAGCAAAAAAATATAAAAGTATATACCATGTTAAATAGGCAAATTATTATGAAAAACACATATATTTCCATATATAGGCCTTGTTTAGATACACCCAAAAACCCAAAACTTTACAAGATTCCCCGTCACATCGAATCTTGCGACACATGCATGAAGTATTAAATATAGATAAAAAGAATAACTAATTGCACAGTTTACCTGTAAATCACGAGACGAATCTTTTAAGCCTAGTTACTCTATAATTAGACAATATTTGTCAAATAAAAACGAAAATGCTACAGTGTCAAAATCCAAAAACTTTTTGCATCTAAACAAGGCCATAGTTATCTAACAAAGATCATTTGGTATCATAAACAGTGTTGTTCTTTATTAAATTTGAAGAGATAATTTGGCCTATGATAATTGAAAACCGTTATATTTCAGGACTGGGTCCTCAGTATTTATATATATGAAACTCCTGCGGGAAAATTATTTGGAGAAACATATTTGTACCAGCACACACACACATATATATACAGCAGCCGGCAGGAGCATTTCATACAATTTCTGAGATGCTTTACAGCTGCTCTTCTTCTAAGCAAATGACACGAATTGTACTCCAAGATTGGTTGAAGTCAAACGATAGATACACCTTAGGTCGATTCCAACTCATCTCTCGTTTAATTTTAATAGAGCAGTATATACTAATGATCAATCATGTATAAGTTCTTGTCTCCTGTTAATTGACAAATACTAATTATGTTACACGTTGCAAAAAGATGATGTACTACCAAATCTTTGCGCTCTTTTTGGCGCTCGGCAAAGCCACTCTTTGCCCAGTGTAAATCTTTGCCGAGTGCAACACTCGGCAAAGAGAGGCTTTGCCGAGTGTCCGTGTTTTGGCTTTCGGCAAAGCCTTCGACTCTCAGCAAATTTCCCTTCTCTCGTAGTGTAATAAATTAAGATCGCATATGTTGTGTGCTCTACGGTGTACGGAACATCACTAAACTATTTGGTCACATAGGATAGCAGCTGGGCCTTCAAGATCTTTTCATCATATCTCGAGTGATTTGAATAAATTATCTTGTCACTTCTTATAATAAACTGATTACTGTGGTTAGCTAGACGAGAGCTTGCATGAACATCTACGACGAACCTTTCGTCATAAATTTGGATACATATATCGTAATGACTGTTCATAATCTTAAAGTTGGGCGCTGGCTACCTATCATTGAGCTTTCAACTGAAGTGTACTTGTAGACGCTTTCTTTGTTTGTCAATTTTTGTTGCAGTTCTCAGTTTTGACTTTTGAGTGTCCACGTTTTCTCTGATTATGGCAAATGAAAATGGAAGATTGGTTATCAACATTATCATAATAGCATTACCATTCATTTCACTAGTAATTGAAAAAACACATATGTAAAAACCCTACTCTCACATTCAAGTGACATAAGTAGCGCATGTTTTCTTCGTGTCATAATGCAATACCGTATATTTGAGGAAAATAACTTGCACTTACAGTAAACCACCACCATACTTATTAGAAACAACAGATCATTTATACACTGCTGTTAGTCCTTTCTATATCTAATCCAATTTTTAATGACCACTTCACCTTTAGTGTACTACAGTGCCACTCACCTTGTGGTTGTGGCAAGATTACCTCCTTCCTACCTTGTGTCACAGAAATCTGATTTTTCAGACAAGATTTGATCAAATCTTTTAAAAAAATCAATCAATAACTATTACATTATTTAGTTTGGAAACATCTGATGAGTTATGTCTATTGATTTCTATTTAAAATACTTGCAGAACATGTGAGTTACACATGGAATATATGTGAAAGATTCTAAGAACAATATATTCTAGAAGAAATTATAGTGGTTAAAGACGATATGGATTATTACAGACTGGTGCAATGTCAAATATGTCAAGTACGTATTTGTGATCGGACACAATACTAGAATAGATGGTATGCTTCACGGTTCTTCCTCTTCCAAGCGAACGACACGAGTTGTGTAAGAAAAGTTAAACTAATATTAACTGAAGCCAAGCGACGTAAGAACAAGTTTAATAATACAGCCTACTTACTAGCTGTAAGGTTTCTTGTAGCCTTCTCCCAGCCCATTCATACAATAGTTAGCTCTTCACTATTAATACATGACTCACTTATCTCTCTCACAAAGTTTCTTAGTTCTTGTGTCTAAGCTGACTGTAAGCTTACAGTCTGCTTCTCCTCTCTCATCCCTTCTCTCCTCCACCTCAGCATTTAGCCAGCTTACAGTCCACTTTAATACTTGCTCTAAGCCCGATGGCTTACTGCTGGATTTGTTTAGTTAATCTATACTGATCCATCACGTTCTTGTCTCCCGTTAATTGTGAAATCTGGATTAGGAATCCACGTTGCAAAAGGTACCCCAAATCCAGATTAAATAGAATTGTGTACATGTCATTCAAGATTTACAGACATATATAGGTCATGAGATCAATGCATGAAAGGAGAGGAATTAGCTAATTAACTATGCTGCACCAGGCCTTAGCTAGCTTCAAGGATCTTTTGATCATATCTTGAGTGAGTAAAATATGCTATCTTGCAATGACTAGGATGAGGATAACAACGACCTCCCGCAAATCAGACGGTCGACCTGAATTTGGATAATAATCCATCAATGATAGCAAAATCGCGCTTTATACCTACCTCGGATGATTATACATGGACATATACAATTATGTGTGGCGCGGCTTCGATCTTTTTCCCTTTTGCTTAATTTTTTTTAATTTGTGGAACAAAAGTGACCATTCAACGCGGGATTAGCTTTAGTTTTACACGTTTTGCTGCACTCATATGTAATGTGCATTATTGAGGAATTAGTGGGCGCACGGCACAATGGTCACGTATACGTATTAGTAAAAGTTAAAGTTAAAAGTGGATTTCTAGAGCATTTTTTTAGAAAGATCCAAAAACAAAGGTCAGAAATCCTAATTCTGACATTTTAGAAAATGAGCCCATGATGCATGCCCCTTGTATGTTAGTTTTTCATTCAAGACTATCTCCAACAACGGTATCTAAAATATAAGACTCATTCCATGTTTGGGTACCGCTACGTCTTCAGAAGAAAGGATACTCAGATTTAGGTTGTGCCTCTCCTGACATTCAAAATAGGTAGGTACTCTGAAGATCGATACTATTCTATCGGAGATCTATTTTGGATTTAGGTGCTCCTTATAGGAGTCATCTGCTGGAGACAGTTAACCGCCGATAACTTTGGTGTGCCTACTGCCTACCAGTTCGCTGTTCGGGGAAAATTGATGCCATATACATACTCTGATTCGTTGCTTAAATTTGCCATAAGTTTTGAGCAATCTGATTACCACACATTAGCTAAGAAAATATATGTTGCTGAACGCGGGTCCTCGGCTCTCTTTTAGCCGCCATATTGGTGACAGTGACATCACTGCAATAAGAGATCAACAGCACGCAGTAGCTATACACCAAGGGTCATGCAGTCGCAAACTTTCTTGGTCATCGTCTCTTATCTCTAATCCAATTTTTAATGTGTGCTTTATCTTTAGTTTACTGCTGTGTCATCCCACAGGGTGGCAGCCTGGCAGGACTACGTATCCGAGATTTTCTTTTTTAACATGCTTTTCAGCCGCTCCTCTTCTAAGCAAATGACACGAACTGTGTGCGAAATTAAATTAACGACTAAGATTCATCCGAGTCATCAAACAAAGTTTTTTTTTTTTGTGCGAGAGAGTCAAATGAAGTTGGCTGTTGGCCGATATCGATCCGCCTACTCAGTGTTCTATTATATGCATCGATCAATCATGTTATTGTCTCCTATTAATTGACAAATGCTAATTATCAATAAGCAATCCATGTATCCAGCAGTTGTCCTCCAAGATTGATCTTTTGACGATATCTCGAGCGATTTAAGTATGTTATCATGTGCAACCATTAGCTGGGATACATGAAGATGAGTGCTTAGGAATCAGGTTGTCTAGCTCCATTGTGGATAATTAAATGGTAACTTGCGCTTTATACCAACCTTAGATTGCTCATGGCGGACTGTAATTAGTTTGGCTAGTCCGTCAATATGTGCCCTGCACGTGCTAGAATCCTAAAAAAGCATAAATATTATTATTAGAAGTTTAATTTAGAAGCTATAGCTAATCAAATATTTTAATTATCTCTATACAGCTTCTTTATTAATTAATTTCTTTCCCTGCCCGTTTGCTAAACACAGTACCCATATAGATAGATGAATCTATAGTTTGTGTATTTTTTTTCAGGAAACAGGAGGGGCTTGCGCCCCTACTGGAACGAATAAAAAGAGTACATATGGGTAGCTCAAAGAAATGTTTCTTAGGAAAAACTAAAGCAAAGACTATTTTTTTTTTCAAGAAACTACGTACATCCCAATTCCCTATCAAACAAGAACGACTAAATAGTTTGTGTATTGAGTCATGATAAATTTAATTACCAACAATTCTACATGTTTTTTTCCATATTCACAGTTTTCCCCATTTGCATCAACCTTCCTGTGCCTTCATTCTAATTAGTTCTTGTTTGATAGGGAATTGGGATGTACGTAGTTTCTTGAAAAAAAAAATAGTCTTTGTTTAGTTTTTCCTAAGAAACATTTTTTTTGTTTCTACATACCTTCAATTATAATTAGTGTTTCTTACCTTTTTTGCCCTGCCAACTGCCTAGCATGTGTGGCGAAGCCGATCGAGGCAGAACCACACGCGGAGACCTGGATCATGCCACACCGCCACGGCAATCGCCAATCGGCCGACGTATGCGTGCAGGCCACTGGCAACCGGCGGCGCGCGTGGGCTAACTAGAAAGCGAGAGTGCCGTCACGTACCCTGCCACGGACGGACGGGGGCTGCTACAGTCCGCCCATTCGGACCGGGGCCACCGTCCGGCAGCTTCCCGCCTATTTTTCCCGCCCCTTGTATCACATGCAAATTTAATTAGCAGCTGGCAGAGGTAGCCTACGGTAGACAGAGGTAGCATGCATAAAGCTAAAGTTGTCATATCTAGCTGGCCCACCACAATCAATTCAGCCTTCAGC
>Ga0182004_10001694_pt1 | contig 16500 bp, 7 predicted proteins | sample Sormic07211540_1_FD_120479 | JGI IMG/M metagenome (GOLD analysis project Ga0182004, IMG submission 120479) | Endophyte microbial communities from Sorghum bicolor roots, Mead, Nebraska, USA - 072115-40_1 MetaG | ecosystem: Host-associated > Plants > Roots > Unclassified | place: USA: Nebraska...
GCTTTGCCACCGAGGTGTTTCCGGCGGATGCTTTGCCGCCGAGGTGCGTTGCTTTGCCACCAAGGATGCATCTCCGGCCGGTGGGTCGTTGAGGTTGCTGAGGTGGGGACGGATGCTTGGCCGGCGGATGGTTGCTTTGCCACTGAGGACGCGTCTCCGGCTGGGTTGGTCGTCGAGGTTGCTGAGGTGGAGACGGATGCTTGGCCGTCGGTTGTTTGCTTTGCCACTGAGGACGCGGCTCCGGCTGGGTTGGCCGTTGAGGTTGAAGAGGTGGGGACGGATGCATGGCCGTCAGTTGTCCTTATCTGCTGCGACTCCGAACACTGCTGGCTTCCTAGGTGTTGAGTTGTCCTTTTTTTTGGCTTAGCTGTTGGGGTTGTTAGGTGGAGGATCTCCCCCTCGTGTTTCTTGCTTTTGTTTGAGTTCTGGGTTTCAATGGTAGTCCTTGGATTACTTGCGAACTCTTTGTATCGGTTACCTGCCGTTTCTTTCGGCTCTTCTTCTTAATGAAAAACACGTGAAGTCGTGATCTCGAAAAAAAAACTTCAGAAAAGCACCGTCATAGAGCATCTCCACCAGATATGCTATCCAATCTCATATATGTAAAAAGAAGTGTTTTAGAAAATGAGGGTGGTGCAGCAAATCTCATATACATATATTATTGTTAAGAGATATCCTAAAACAAGCATCTTTTATCCTAAATAAATGACACAACCCCTCTTCCATATCCATAAGAAATAGAGGAGATAAGTTTTAGGTAATTTTGCTACAACAGTACTCTCCTATATCTTGGCTGCTTTTGTGTTAGTGTGCCACTAATTTGTTTCTTGTCAGTGAGAAGTTACCAATTTTGTTGCCACTACATATTTGTAAATTCTAATTGCTATTCTAGCTGCACGTTGTTCGATTGTATGTTTTCCCAAGGAAGATGTGAAATCTGACTACCTGAGTTGCTTGCTAGGATGACTAAAGACCTGTATATGTTTGTTAGTATTACAGAAATCTTCACATTCCATTACCGGTGTCTGATCTGACAGAATGTTCAGATGAACCATATATATAAGATGATAATCAGACAGTGAATTCTTTGTAATCCAAACAATTTTGTGGTTTAAACAAGTGGTTGCTTGTTTGGATTTGCTCAAAATGGTCCTGTGCCAACGGTGACTCTTATTTTATATAGGTAGAGACTAGTATATAGTACTGCCAATATCGAAAAGGCATCAGAAAAATCAATAGTTCCATTATGAAAATCCATTATTATTTATTAGGTTCCAAGCCACACCAAGTGTATATACTTATACAAAACTAGCATGTCCCAGAGGTGATTTTTATGGATTCTAAATATAACGTTCTGATGCTCAGAAAGATACTAATAAGACTTAATTATGGCAATCAACTTATCCAAAGGCGCGATGGAGGTTCAATCTGACAGCATGGAAATGGTTCAAACGATGCATGAAGGAGGTTTCTCGGCCATAGCTGCAGTGGCAATTTACGATGAGACCGGCTAACTATGGAAGGAATTTGGGAGATAACTATTAGTCACTATAATAGATCTAGTAACTCAGCATCCCATCATTTAGCTAGGAAAGCTTTATTACAAAAGAGTTCTTAGGTTTGGATAGAGAACCCCCCTTCATCTAATCTTACAACTTGTAAACATACGATGTAAACATCTATGTGAATCATTAAAGTTTGCTAGAAGTTTAAAAAAACTTATCCAAAGGCACTCTAAAACAAACATACTCAGAAAAAAACATAACAATAATCATCAAATAGTCCCTTAGCACTTACATCCAGCACGCATTGCGCCACTCCCCCGAATCTGCTGGCTGATGATGATGCTTATCAGTATCAGCTCAATCAGCAGAAACACCATAGGAACAAAGCAAGGTCTTGCTAACATCGATCGTATGAGAACGGGTGCTTCAACTGCTAAATTCTTGTGGGAGAACAAGGTCTATGGGTCTATACCTGTCATGAGGGTAAAAAGGCAGGTGCGTTCTCTCCACAGTTACCAGTTATGTATTTGACGATGAGGTTCTAATGAAGGAACTTCTGATCAATGGACACTTGGGTATTATTGAAGAGTCAAATGCATAGCACGAGGCAAACCAAATTGGAAGATGCGAAGCAGCTTCTTGGGACTAACATAATGGAGAAAACAAGATTGGATAGGCTATCTGTCACTGTCCTTTATTTGACTAACAGGTTAACTGATCTCATGCATGATCCACTCTGCTCTGGAGAGTGTTTAGACTGATAAGTATTGTTGGGACTGCGTGACTGTTTCTCTCCGTGACTCGATTGTCAAAGGTATTGGTTCAGCCATTGTTTTCTCTCTTTCATTTTGTTGGAAGGCCGGAGCACCTCCGAATGCGATGGTCGGTCAGGCCCGCTCGCTCGTTGCTGCGAGAGGCTTGAGAGTGACAACAGCCAAGCTCAAAACCCTAGAACGAATGGTGTAACAATAAATCGGTCTCAACTCCCCCCCCCCCCTCAGAGTGCATTTACAGCTCCTTTTTATAGGGCGCGGATTCCGACTGGAATCTGTTACAAAAATACTCCGTGATGGTGAAGGAATATTCCAGCATATTGGGCTACTTAGGTAAATCCAAACGGCATGCTCATTACAGTCTAGCCCGTTGGAGCCTTGTTTCCGCCACAGCCCGGACCTTCGCGCATCCTTCGCCAAGGCCTGTGGATCCTCCACCGCGCAGTTGCCGAGGGACTTCAGAAGTGGCTGGCGAGGCTTCTTTGGTTCGCCCTTGTTATGGGATTTTTCTTTGGTTAGTATCATCTATCCCTAGGGTGCTGTTTTCTTCTTCAACATTCTTAGTAGCGTCTCCTTTCTTTCCACACTTCTTTCTCTTTTTTCCAGACTTAGTACCCATGTCTTCCTCAATACAGTTGTCGTCCCTTTTTTATCGACTTGCACCACACGTCGGACAATTCATTAGGTCTTTAAAAACCCTACGGTAAAGGATACAATGGTTTGGACACACATGTAATCGTTCCACACCCATTGTAAGTGGACTGATAAGCTTCTTTGCTTGATATGTGTTGGTAGGCACAAAGTTTGGTTTAGGAAGCACAACAGCCCATAGAGTCAATCGGTCGTTGAAGCTCCTATCTACTTAGCCTTCAAAATCAGTATGTCTAGCAAAAAAACAAAGCAACGACCATCTTTTCTCACAACCCTGTTCCTCTGGGTATAAACGTTCTTTTCTTGCCTTCTTCTCCCTCTAAGTTCTTTAGCCTTTTCAATAGTAATTCTTTTTCCATATTGAGTAGCATATCATCTAGGAAGTCTTCTTCTTCTTCGTTTTTGTCTCCACCATATCCTTCTCCATTGTCACAACCGTCATCTCCACCACCACCACCATCAAAGTCTTCTCTTATAACAAATCATCATGCATGGCATTGTCAACTCCACGAACTTCCGGTGCATGTGTAGCCCTTGCCTCCGTACTTCTCTCACCATGATGATCTCAAATCTTGTAGTCCTCCATGAAACCTCTTCTTATCCAGTGCGACCTTATTTTATTAGGATCCTAGCACATTATTCGGTTTCTACAGTCACAACAGGGGCAATATATATCCTTTGTCTGATTGATCAAAGCATGTCTTTTAGCTGCTTCAATGAAACCATTCAATTCTTGTACATCCATGACCGGTCTATATTTAGTACCATATATAAATGTAAAGAAAAGAAAATCTAGCATGCATGAGAAAAGATATCGTGTCACTGAATAAAAATCTGTGCCCAAATTACTTGTAATAAATAAAAAATCAAATTAGAGCCCAAATTGCTCCCCCCTCTCTATATAGATCTCGGCACAGAATCAAATATAATGTTTCTACAAAATTCCAATAGGCTTTACGGCTGAAGAGACTCACCCCATAATCCCAACTTATTTGAAGGTTGAAAGGCCGAAACCTCCCCCTCTCCTCTTGTCGTTTCTCTCCGGCCACCAAGAGCTAAGAACGAAAGGTGCTGTGCTCGGTCGCGAGGAAGAAGAAAGAGTCTGGAGTAAGTTTTTTTAGGAGCGGTTGACTAAGCGAACCGTCTCTGATAAGTCATTTGCTGGTGCGGTTCTGTTAGGCCAGTCTCAATGCATAGTTTCATGGCACAGTTACTAAGACTATAAACTAGGTAACCGAGCCACATGAGTTTCATGGGGATGATGAAACTCCTTCATTTAATGATCCTACCAAGTCAGTAATTTTGCTTATGTGACACCCTATTTAATGTGCATGACACTCTCATGAAATATGTATTGAGACTAGCCTTAAGTGAACCGCCTCTGAAAATCATGGATCTTCAGTGTCGGCTCACTAAGGACAACCGCCCCTGAAAATAGAGATTCGGAGGCGGTTCACTTAAAGGAACCAGCTCTAGGAATTCAGATGTGGCTTTCTTAAGTGAACCGCCTCTAAAACAGCTGCATCAAAGGCGGTTTATAAGCTGCAGTGCCCAACGATATGGTTAGAGACGGTTTCCTATGTGGACCACCTCTGATAAAAATGGGAGGCATTGCTGAATTGATTTCTGTACTAGTGAAAACATGTATAGTAATTTATGGAAATATCATAATCTGTATTGTATTAGCAAATGGAGAGAGAGAGAGAGTGGCAGAGAGCACTGGTTGATAGACTTGATTTTTTTTGAAACATTTTAATCAACCAATACAGAGACCAGTCATGCATCATATTATGAAATCAGTGGCCATTGACTACATCTTCCAGAAGCAGGTGGTGAAATTTTGAATCTAATGATAATTTACTAGCTAGCCTTCACCTCTCTTGACCAGTGAGTCTTCTTAGGACTAGTTGAATGGTTTCCATTGCTGCAAAAGCACAGGGTGACAGACTTTGGATGCTGCCGTCAGCGCAGCACCGAACCAGCAGGCACGCCTAAGCTGCAGTGGATTTTGGCTAATTAGTATATGGATGCATGATGCAGTCCAGCTTGGCTCGTGTGATGCGGCTTGGGTGATGCACGAGGCATCCATCGGCCTGGCTGGCACGTGTGGTGTTGTCATGGACTCCTTTGTGGGCTGCACCTATATAGGCGCAAGAAGAGGCCTTCACAGGGCAGTTAGGTGCAGGAAGAGTCCTCCAGCAATAAGTTAGGGGGTAAATTAGAAATAAAAGATATCCTAGGTTGAGTCTGTTTCATGATTTCAGGAAAGCCTCATCTATAACTTTGGCTTATAGTTTGTATTAGGGAAAATCCTATCGAGAGAAGCAGAACCTTCCTAGGGTGCGGGCTCTCCTTGGATTGACACACCTTTAAAGGCGGACCTAGGATTTTGTAAAGACTAGGGCTAAACTGAAAAACCAAAAACTACACCATAATCTATATGTGTTGCACGGTGGAGTTCAGTTTTGTAAAGAACAAAATAGATACAGTAGAGGACGCAGGAGGACTCACGGTGGAGTTCAATTATTTCATAAATTGGATCAGGACCTTCTTGAGGACGCAGGAGGACTCGCTGGTTGATCTTCTGCTCCTTCCTCTCAACGATGATGTGGTCCTGCAGCAGGCACATAGATGAAATCCCACACTCGACGGTGATTTGTACACCAGATCAGGCAGGCATCTTGTGGCAGTGGCCTAGGGACGGGCTCACCGGCTGACAGGCGCCGGTGGTCACCTACATACTCACCTGACTATGGCGTAGTGACGAGGCACGGTGGGCAACGGGCACTAGCTACGAGCAGCGGCGCGAGTGACTGTGCATCCGAGTGTGAGAGGGGCGAGACAAAGAGGTGTCGGTTCCTAATCCGCCTGGGATGGTTGGCTTGGATGCTGTTGACTGAACTCTAATAACCTAATAATTAAACAAAAAATTACTCAGCTCTACCTAGACTACCTGATCCATGACTAGGGCCTTGGCCCTAGTTGCCCTATGCCTGAGTCCGCCAATGTCACCCTAGATCTCTAGCTGCTGTTCGGTCTATATCCTCTTCGCTCTAATCTAAGGCCTTGTTTAGTTCCCAACAAATTTTGCAAAATTTTTCAGATTTCCCGTCACATCAAATCTTTAGACGTATGCATGAAGTATTAAATATAGACAAAAATAAAAACTAATTACATAGTTTGGTCGGAATTGACGAGACGGATCTTTTGAGCCTAGTTAGTCCATGATTGGACAATATTTTTCAAATACAAACGAAATTGGTACTATTCACATTTTGCAAAATATTTTACAAGTAAACAAGGCCTAAATTCGCATGTCTCTCCCTGCTCTCCCGATATAGGCTGCACCGTATCAAGTGTAGAGTAGTGTGCACATGGGTGACAGAGCGGCCATGTAGGATGAGCAAACAAACAAGGCAATCAAATAACTTCACTTACGAGCCGATCTGCACGCTACTGGACAACCAATCAAGTCCCTTTGTGTCCACCAAGCCTGGCCAATGATGCCTGGTTCACTAGTTCCATCTAGGCTGGACTGAAACACAGAACCAATCATGCTGTGTTAACGTCCAAAAATCCGTTAGCAGCGTGACAAACTGCAGCACGATGGAAGCATAAACCAAATAAGCCAAAAGTCTAGTGGTGCACGAGGTAGGCAGTGCTATGGGTGCTTCAATGAGGCCATGGCTATAGAAACTGTTTTTGCTAACAATATTTTAATTTCAGCATCACTTTTATGAAAACCATTGGTGGTAATATATGTATCACCATTGGTTTGTAATAAAACCAGCAGTAAAAATCATTTTCACCGCAGACGAAAATCCACCTAGCCACAGACCAGCTTGCACCATCAGCATGCCCAGCTCGACGTGCCGCTCAGCCGATCTGACGGTTGCGTTGGCTAGGCACTTGCAGAGGCTGCTGCGCTTCGTACAGATGCCATAGGCACCGCAGGTGGTGGGCAGCCAGATGTGACACCCTATTTATAGTATGACTATCTATCCTAAATTCATCCACTCTATTGCACCTTGGTTGGCAGAAGCAAAGCCCTATCTTGTACCTTTTCCTTGTGGCTTGCCTTTGCTCCATCTTCTCTCCATTATTTGATGAACTGTTGCACGTATGTGATCTTGATCTCCATCTCCATCACCTCTTATGCCTTGTCCATCACCATCAACTGGACCCTAGCTAATCACACTTAATGAAAGCATTAGTCCACATAGTTGGTACTCAATATACCAAAACCAAACTAGGGCTTTGAACCGATGATAACCTGATTCTAGACCTAGTCATGACTAGGTGCTTGCTCTTAAGATGAATAATTTTTATATAATCTTAAAGCTTTAATAGAAATGCTTTTGCTCTTGGTGGTTGTGGTACTACCAGAGCACATCTATAGAAACCTATCCGTTGCCAACACATTGGGGCTATTTAACCTAGGGCCAGTGGGTGCAGGACAGTGTCGGGCCACAACCCGATTCTGTTGTTGGTTCAAACCACTAGTTGATCGTGGCATACTGCTGCCAGGTTGGGGTCTGAATTGGTAGTGATAGCCAGCTTCACTGCACGATCAATAGGATCCCACTCATTGCCCAGATGCTAGGCTTATGACCTGACAGTGAAATTAGATCAGTTCCAGCTCTAGCACAATTGGCAGCAACAAGCCGACAAGGCGACAAGGATTGTGTGTTATATAGTAGGGGTGATTAGGTTTAACCTTCAACAACATCTTTTTAATCAGGCATTTACTATACACAAGTGTAAATTACCAACTTCGGGGCATCGGTCATCCCAACAAGCGATGGTTCATAGTGTATATAAACCTGATCAATCAATGGGAGAAGTGGAGTTCAATCATTTTCATTCTCTTGTTCTCGATTTACATACTCAAACAATATCTATTATTTAGGCATGGTCCTCAGTTGTTGGAGCAAGAGCTGCTCCAGCGACGAACTGTTGCGGCGAGGTCGCTGTGTTAACTGCAGTGAGATAACAGATGGGAAAGCGTAATGAGATTAGGGTTTTTGCTGCCCAACAAGACGCAGCTCCACGGTCCTTTTTTTTGACATATATATAGATACATGATCTCAAGGCACAAACGCCTGGATCAACCCCTGCGCCATGTCGTGCACCGTGTGTCCGCCGTTTGACCGCGACATCCACCGCGTGCGCGATACTAGGCGTGGCACATACAAACTGACCGACTCAAGATTGAGTCATGACCCGACACGCCACTGGTCATGCTCATCCCCTAACTTATCTAGGACTAGACTTTGACTCAGAATAAAGATTACATGACGTGCATCTAATTTAGCTAAGCCAATGTATACACCAAAAGAATTCTAATGTAGTGCAGAAAGAGAGTATATATCATAATCATTCAAGAAAGAAGGCAGTGCATATTTGACGCGATATAATATTGATATAATTCATCTTTCAAAATACAAACTAGCCAGTACAGGATTATTGTAGTAAGCCTTCAATATATAGATACTCGGATGCATACACTGAATATATCCTCAATTGATTTGGAGAAGGTCCAGTTTATTTATGCCGATCAGCGATTCATTTATACTGAACCTTGCACAAACTGCTAATGACATTGCGGATGATGGCACGGCGGGCTCCGCACTATTGGTCCGCAAGGAGGTGTATAATCTCCCCAGCCACCTGCACATGGACCCAAAATAAGCAAGCTGTCAAGTATCAGTTGCTCATTTTGTTAAACAAAGTTGTTCATCACAGTTCAACAACTAAAAAATTAGTAGTATTTCTATTTTGAATTGTCTATGTGACTGCTGGCCATTTGGAACCATGATAAACCATACAGTTGGAGCTGCTTATGCTAGGTTCTTTTATTAGGCTCTTTTTGGATCTACTAGCTAAACTTCAGCTGCTAAATTAGTTTATTTTTTGCCAGGGATCCAAACGGGGGACAGCTAAAACTCAGCTAAACTTTAGCTGGAGGCCAAAATGTACACCATTCCTTTAGCTGTTCCAACCCAGCTAAAGTGTGAGTAAACAAGAAATTGCCCCAGTCCATACCAGGCTCAACAAAAGTAAGGGCAACATGGTAAATAAATAATATAAAGCTAGAGAATCTAAACAACCCCAGCTAAACTTTAGCCAAGTTTAGCTAGGGTGAATCCAAACAAGGCCTTAGACGGTTTCAGTAGATGCCCTAAAAACATTTCCTAAATCGTTCTAAACCAAAAAAAACATGGGAATAACTATATTATTATATTTGTTCCAGGAATGAATGTTTACTACTATAGAAACAATCTTCAGAGGCGCTCCAATATTTTCCCTAATGCAAATTATTAGCTAGATTATTAGCTGAATTCTAATAACAGCTAATTTATAGGAGCTAATTGTGAGCTGCACAGGATGCAAACAGACATTAGACTGTTTGGTATTGTTGGAGATTGCCCGTGTCCTAGTCCTCTTGGGTTTATATTGTCTAAAACAATCTGAAGAAATATAATACAAGTAAGGATTAGAAGGTCTAACGATATCCTCTTAGGCCTTGTTTGGATGCGCATATATTCATCTAAATCCACATGTGTTAAAGTGGATTGAAGTAGAATTAAATTAAGTTTCATCTAACATATGTCGATTGAAGTGAATACACATGTATCCAAACAAGGCCTTATAGGTATATATATTGTTTATAAAACCATATAGGGGCAAAGAGGTGATTCTCCTAGCTGCTCTTTCTATATCTAAAGGATCCGCAAAGGACAAAAGGGAATTCATCCTCATTTTGATATATATACCCTGCTTATTTTGGTGATAAAAACTATATAGAGAATACAGTTGTACTATTAAAAGTATCGGTTATGATATCCTGATGTATGTAACAAATAAATTTGAAATCATAATTACCCATACATTGAAATTCAAAATGCAATTGAATAGAGAAAACAATTGAGTAATAAGTCAAATTTACTTGCCTATTCAGAGCGAATAAGCCAACTGTACTTGTTACATACATCAGCATATCCTAACCGATAATTTTAAATTCTCTGCAAGCTTCTTTGGTCCATCACGGCAGAGAGAAAGTCTAGGTCATTAAAGCGGCACACACACATTGGCATCGTGACCAGTCATCTATCATATTGTGAAATCATTGGCCATTCGGTACATCTTCCAAAGGCCTTGTTTAGTTCAAAAAGTTTTTGGATTTGGCTATTGTAATATTTTCGTTTTATTTAGTAATTAGTGTCTAATCATAGACTAATTAGATTTTGAAGATTTGTCTCGCGATTTACAGACAGACTATGCAATTAGTTTTTATTTTTGTCTACATTTAATGCTCCATATATGTGTCTAAAGATTCGATGTGATGGATGAAAAGTTTTTAGGTAGAATTAAACAAGGCCTTACTACTGTTCACGTCATAGACTATTGACCAGTGAGTCTTTGTGACGATGTATTTTTATAAAACTTTCGTGACGCTGTTGAATGGCTTCCATTGCTGCAATAGCAGAGGGTGACTGGCCGCTGTTGCACGCGTTTTTTTAGTCCAAGGACTCCCTCAACAGGCTATTTGCAATATATCTGACTCATCGAGTAGGTCTCCCTCTGTAAGAGTATTTTTATTTAATTATTTGAGATGAGAAGCGAAGGGGACAGATGGATGTAGTGTGCTTTTGTCTTGTGAGTAAAGATGGCAACAGAGAATTCTCTGTCGGAGAATAAGTCATCATCCCCGTCCCTGCGGGGGAGAAGTTTTCTCATCCCTATCCCCATAAACAACCACGGGGAGCACTCTGGCATCATCCCCGATCCCCGACGGGGGTTTTATCCCCGCGGGGAATCCCATCCTCGCATGCAGCAACACGCACAATTCAAAGATCGTCTCCAACGGCTGACAACTTGCTAGCTCGGAGGATAGCTTATCCAATCAGGAGAGAGGATAAGAAAATTTCCAATGCTAGCAACGACACTAAAGCCCAGATTGCACATCTTTGCAGGTTTTCTGAGTCTCTAAACTGCATTCCCTATCTAGTTTGTCTCTTTTTTTATTGTTTCTGGCTAATACATTAGCCAGCGATTCACACGTGTTGTTGGGGAAGGGCCAAATTTTTCTTGTCCTCTCTCTCATCCACGTAGACGAAAATCCAAGTCAGCTGACTCAGAGCTGGTCCATTGGAGCCGCTCTAACTGAATGGCCTGGAACTCGGTGTCTAGTGTGAGGAGAAACAAAAATGCAAGAAATCATTCCTGAGTAGTAGTCTCAGGCTACTACAACAATTAATTTAAAAAAAAATCTACAGGCGCATTTCATTGATTATATTGTTTTCTGTAACTCATGAGTTGTGCTGAATAATTAATTCACGGTTATGCCCTGCCTTCGGTTAACAGCCAAAATTGATAGGCAGGGAAAACCAGCCAAGCTGACTTTCTAACTTTGTCAAATTCTAAATTGAACTTATCATTGTGCTGTCTTCGAGGCGATCGAAATGCATATAAAACAATTAATCGGAGTTACATTGACACGTAATCTATAAGAATTTTGACTCATAACTAGGTAAGATCACCCCACCTAAGAAATATAACAAACTGCGGCCTGTAAAAATAATTTTTCTTTCTACTATTTTTTTTATCTTTTGTCATTTGCTCTACTTTTTCCAACGCGTGTTGTTCTTCTCTTGTCTCCAAAGCATGTTGGCACACCCTAATCAGCCTAACAAGGTCCCTCCTTCCGAAGTGTTCAATGGCCAATGGATGACCTAATTTGTCAAAATAAGCCAGGCCAGTTTGTTTGCAGAGATGCTATGATGTGCACACCTTTGCATCGAAATTACCCACCTGTGCCCTTATAAATTACCAACATTTGCCATTATAAGCAGGATACCTCGTTGACCCCTGAAACATGAGGCAACTATTTGAATAACCCCCTAAATTTAGAGGGTTGTTCAGAATAAGGATTCTCTCCCCTGAAATTTTAGGGGGGGGGGGGTATTTGGATAGTAACTGATCTTGTCAATTAGGGGGCCATCAGTTCTATTTGAATAACCCCCTGAAAACTAGCCAAGATAATTCGAAATAGCTCTGTAGATATTGTTATGGGCAAGGCAATCGATCGAAATGCATTTATAGAACCCAATTTGGAGAGCAACTATAAAAATCCATTATTAGGTTCCAAAGCTAGGTATATTGATTAATATGAAATTAACAAGTCCTAGAGGCAGCTTCATATGGATTGTAAGCTACTCTTGGTACGCTCTGCAAATCCAAATTCAAGTGCACTGAAAAAACTAAGGCGTATGAGAATCAAATTATCCAAAGCCACAATATAATCTAAAACAAACGTTCAGAAAGAAAGCACACGATAACAATGAAATAGTCGTTTAACACTTACAACCAGCCGGGGCCGGCCAATCCTCCTTAGCCTGGCTGATGATGCTTATCAGGATCAGCTGAATCACCAGAAACAACACAATAGGAAGGAAGTAACGCCTTCCTAGCATTGTATTGTATGAGAATAGTGAGCTTCAATTCCTAGTTCTTATGAGAGAAACTGGGGATGTATCCGTGTATGGTCAATACCAGTCACGAGGGAACTGCCACGTCCATGAAGCATACAGTCCAATCATATATATATATTTGACGATGAAGCTGAAATGACAGAACTGCCCCCACGCCTCACTTGCTTCTGTTGAATGGTCAAATGCATGCATGGCACGAGACAAATAAAAAATGGAACGAGGGAAGCAGCTTCTTGGGACTACGACATCACTTCCTTGCAAGATATGTTTGGGTGTTTTCACTGTCCGGCCCTTTGGCAACAAGAGTAACCGATCTAAGGTATCTCATTGTCCCCTAAAATGTGAGGCAACTATTTGAATAGCAATGACACCGATACGTCGGCGACTTTGAATTCTTCAGCCTTAATCATGGATTTAATTCCTGACTCCTCGCCCTCTCAAGAGTTGCTGACCATAGTTAGGCCTGGTTTACTTTTCAAAAAAATTATAAGATTTCCTGAATCTTTTGAGCCTAGTTAGTCCATGATTGGACAATAATTACTAAATATAAACAAAAATGCTACAGTAGTTAAAGCCAAAATTTTTCTCCAACTAAACAAGGCCTTACTAGAACTAGTTAGTCCGTAAGTCGGGCTGATCGTGATTACTAGTCCTGCACTACACAAGACTCGATTGCAGCCCAATGGTGACACACTCTACTCGAAACTGAAAATTTCCTGTCGGTAGAAACAAGACCGACAGAAAAACTGAAAATTCCACAGATAGCCAAGATGAAGACAATGCCGCACGCTGAGTTGTACTAGAAATAGTGAACCGCCATTGTGGAAACCATGCATGAAGGTTTGAATCATCACAATCTGATAATGCCATTTTGTGTTTGTAGAAGTTGTTGGTACTTGCCACTTCTAACCTTTAGATAGTAAAGGTGCAGCCAAGTAGTTGATGCCCGTTTTTGGGAAGAGAAATCAACTACTGCTTTTGTAAAATTATTAGATGCAAGACCTATGAACATCTTATTTGTGTGGCTCTTAATGTAAGTCCTAGGATATCTTATTATGTAGCTGTGGATGCAAAAACTATGAGCATCTTAATTGTGGCTATTGATGCTAGCTGTGGGCTTCTAATCTGTATGTCATGTGGATGATGACAAATTAACGCAATATATTTGTATTCTAACTGAATATTGTACGAAATTGTGAATCTGATGTCATGTTTGTTTGTGTTCTAGCTAAATAGTATAGAATTGTGAATAAGATTCTTTTCTGGTCTAGTGAATGCAATTGTAAAAAAATATATTTTCTGTCAATTTGTTTGAATTATCCTATTTCTGTTAGTTTGTTTGAATTATCCTGTCGGTGGAGAGTCGATATGGAAAATGTTTATTTTCTGTCGGGCTAAGGTCGGCGGAAAAATAAGTGTTTTCCTGTCGGTGTAAGTTCTGTTTTTTGTCATTCCCCAACCGACAGAGAATTAATGTATTTCCTTGTCGGTAAAAAAAATTCTTGTTGTCATCTTCTCCAACAAAAAAATAGATTCTAAACCTATCGGCAATGGTTTTTTCTGTCGGTGGCCCACCGACAAGACAAATAACATACCGACAGGATGATTTACCCGACAGAAAAAAACTTATACCCTGTCGCGCTAGGCTTGTCGGAATTTTTCTGTCGGGTTCCTGATAATAAAAATAGTTTTTTATTTTTCTCAGTAAATTGAATTGTCCTGTTGGTGTGGGAACCTAGAGGAAATTTCCAGTTTCCAATAGTGACATGTGCTAGTTGGATCCAGCAATTGGCTACAGCCTACCACCAGTCTAATTAATTTCATTGTTTGCGTGACTCGGAACAAAATCTCGGCAAAGCCCTAACATCAGTGAAATCCATCATCAGTTCGATCAGCCATCATAGCTTCGCTCGTAAGCATAAGTTGTTCGTGGAATGAGCAGACGGCAAAGAACCTACCAGAGGCGGAGGATGACAACACTGAGGAGAACGATGGGCAGGGCGGACCCGACTGAAACTGCTGGGCAAGTATTTGTGGGATCTGTCCACGAGCCTGCACAAGCGTGGATCCAAATTAATTAAAAGCAAACCATTAAAGTATCATTAGTTTGAGATAACCCTATCCATTAGTTGACTTGTCTCAGTCATTATCTTGAATTTTTTGACATATGTCTCAATCATTATCTGAAATGGTTGTCTATTTTTTTTCTAGAACATGACTTCACGTGTATTTCATTAAGAAAAAAGAGTTCAAAGTAAACGCAAACAAGCAAGAAGGTCTAACGGCGAGAGACGTTATCTTCAATTTCTCTAAACAAGAAATTAAATGAGAAATAAAGCTTACCGTCTCAAATAATTTATAACTTATGAACTCTATCCCTGCTTATTTGGTGAGGTGCACATTCAAGCATCGATCAATGCTTTCCTTCAAAAAGTGACTCTTAATGTCGTTCCAGACAATTTAACGGCCACAAGAGAGGATGCTCACACGGGTACAAAGAAGCACTACGCTGGCGGTGGAATATAATTTTTACAGGCAGTTTCAATTAAACAACGCCTGTGGAAAGAAATCGGTTTGCCTGACTAAAAAACCGCCTGTAAAAATTAATTTTCACAGGCGGTTTTTCTAACAAAGCCGCCTGTAGAAATCATGTATTTCTACAGACGGTTCTCCTAAGAAACCGCCAGTGAAAATCATATTTCTACAGACGGAGGAAACCGCCTGTAGAAATAATTTAAAATTGAATTTTTTGAGCTTTTCAAATGATCTCATTTGAAAAAAAACATCAAAATAAAAGTTGTAAATCATGAAAGTTATGAAACTTTGTAGTTGATAAGTTTTTCATTTGAAATCTTCTTGTCGTCGAAAACTACGTTTGAATTTCTCAAATTTAAAATTCAAATTTTGTAAATGACCTCGGATGGAGAAACTACCAATACAAAAGTTGTAGATCTTGAAAAGTTGTGAAACTTTGTAGTGATAACTTTTCCATTGGAGTCTGTTTAGGGCCTCAAATAATCAATATATGCTCGGTCTAGGATAATATGAGGGGAACTAAACTCTAATATAGACAAAACCGAGTGATAGATGTAGTAGTAGAGGAGGTTACGCGTAAGGGCGAGGTCTCATGTTCGAATCCCACCGGCCGCGACGCGCGTGATTCTATGCGAAAAGAATGTGCAACTTGCGACTAGCCAGTGGGCCTTTCTTGGGATTAAATTTTTTTCCCTATTTTTAAAAGCTGATTTCGTATTTTCTAGAAAAAAAATTTTACAAGCGGTTGACATAACTAAACCGTCTGTGGAAAAAATTATTTGCACAGGCACCCAGCACAGGCGGTTCGCCAATGTGGAAATGGGTGGCGAACCGCCTGTATACCTCTCGTCTGTATAGTACCTCTGTGTACTAGTGTCATCGTTAACTTTTTAACTCAAAGAGGGGGAAAAACTGATTCTCGGAAATGAAAAGAATACATAAGATTCTAAGGGCATGTATAACCCAGAGACAAGAGGTCGTCTCTAAGAGATCAAAATCTGATATATAGACAATTAAAAAGACGGATCATACATTGTCTCTAATCAATTTAATGTTTTATATGTAATCAAGATCAGTTATGAATATCAATTTGTATATCATTGTGTTGCTACTTCCACTAACAGAAAGTGTGAATTTGTAATCAAGATCAGTTATGTATATCATTTTGTATATCAATTTATATGCCTTCTCCTCCACTTGTTCTATTTAGTTCCCAAAAAATTTCTAGATTTTCTGTTACATCAAAACTTTAGACGCATGAATAAAACATTAAAACTTTAGATCTACAGACGACAAGATCCCAACGAAGGTGACCGGCCGCCACGCCGACCCCCAGCCTCACGCTGACCGGCCGCCACGCCGACCCCCAGCCTCACAATGGAGCAAAGGAAGGTGATGACACCGGTGGGGAACATTTGGCCTCGAGGGACATCCTCGTCCCCTTGTGAATATATATTCGGTCAAACTTAAAAAAGTTTAGCTTCTCGAGAAACGAAATGTGCATTTATTTGTGGACAGAGGGAGTAGTAATTAACCCATATA
>Ga0182004_10001695_pt1 | contig 16492 bp, 8 predicted proteins | sample Sormic07211540_1_FD_120479 | JGI IMG/M metagenome (GOLD analysis project Ga0182004, IMG submission 120479) | Endophyte microbial communities from Sorghum bicolor roots, Mead, Nebraska, USA - 072115-40_1 MetaG | ecosystem: Host-associated > Plants > Roots > Unclassified | place: USA: Nebraska...
TCATGCATGAAGCATTAAATATAGACGAAAATAAAAACTAATCACACAGTTTGACTGTAAATCACGAGACGAATCTTTTGAGCCTAGTTAGTCTATGATTGGACAATATTTACCACAAACAAATGAAAATGCTACAGTTCCGAAAACTTTTCAGTTTTCGGAACTAAACAAGGCCCCAATACGATACTCTGTACTTGTTTAGATAGAGAGAGAGATTCGCTGTATGACGAGGGCTCATACGTAAAATATTTTTGTAGCATAGAAAATTCCGGGCCGACCCAAAGACCTAGCCCAAAGGCACCCCACCACGTGTGGGCCCCACACGCCCTTCCGCTCCGGCGACTCAACAACCCCTCCAGCCGGCGCCCTCCTCCCTCCCATAACCTTTGGCTCCAAGCAGAAGCCTTTCTTCCTCCTCTCCTCTCCTCTCCACCCAACTCGTCACCTCCCTCGGGCCAACGCGAGGCCAAACCCAATTCCCACATCTCCTGCCGCTCTCACCGAGGACCCTTCCCCTTCCCCAAGAACTGCACCGAGTCCTAGAGCGGGAGAGAGGTAGAAGGAGGAGCCCATAAGAGTTTCTCCTCGCCTCTCTCTCTCCCTTCCTGCTTATCTGTCTGCGAAAAATTCTTGTCGCATTGGTTTGGTTCCCTTGCGAAAGGAGGCGGCTTTCTGTCTTCCTTGATCTACATGATGGCGAGCACGGCGTCAGCGACCGCCGCCGCCGCCGCCGCGGCATTCGGGGCTGCCGCCAAGCCGCGGGGATCGTCGTCGGCCCCCTGCGCAAGGGTGGCCGCCGGCGGCAGGCGGCGCTCCGGGGTGGTGGTGCGGTGCGACGCCGGCGTGGAGGCCCAGGTGCAGGCGGTGGCCAAGGCCGCCAGCATCGCCGCGCTCGAGCAGTTCAAGATCTCCGCCGACCGTGAGTGCCTTGCCCTCAAATCCGCCGCCGCTGTTACCTTCCCTGTAACGTTGGGATGCCTCGGATTGTGCCGGCCCGGCGAACTGATTCATGGATCATTTGCTTCGCTTCCAAACTATTGCTGCTGCATCATTTGCGTCGCTTCCAAACTATTGCTGCTGCAGTTGGGATTAGTTTTGGTCGGGTACAGGTCAAAAAGGTGGGGTTGGTTTGGGGAGGAAAAAGAGTAGGTGTGAACTTGCATTGTCCTGTTGCAATTTTGCCTTGACCAAGCCTAACCTGAATGTTCATTGCACTGCTATTCATTAGAAATGTTCGCTGCCTAACTTCTTGCTAAGTAAAATTGGTATGTGAAGTAGGAGACCAGGTCGCATGGCATCAAAGAGAAATTAGCTTCTGCCATTTTGCAAGGGGTCGTGGGGATGAGGAAACTTGCATCCCGATTGGAACATCGATTAGTTTTCTTTCTGAACTGAGTCAGGCCGACAATAGGGAGTGGAAAGTTACAATCTGGGGATTTGTTCAAGCAGTTAACTGATTGTGGAGCTATATGTTTCACAGATTGGTGGAGCTTCTGTTTGTTTACATATGTTCGATGGTGAAAAATTAAAGGACTATCTTATCTATATCCACCAAAATTACATGTTGTAAGAACCTAGGAGTAAATGATAGTGTATGCATATTTAACTGTATTCCTATTGGTCATGCATTTTGTGCAGAAATGTTTTGGGGGTTCTTTTGTTTTGGTCATATTCATCTAGTGTGAGCATGTTATTTTTACCCTTTAGAATTTGCTTGAATAAACATCTTTGAAAATAAATTAATAGAGCTTTATATTGATGTGCAACTATATCCAAATTATCTATTTCAGAAATAAATTGCTTTGCTCTGTGCAGTGTTTGACAATGTTTTAACTTTATATTCACTACCAGGGTACATGAAGGAAAGGAGTAGCATAGCTGTGATAGGCCTCAGTGTGCACACAGCACCTGTGGAGATGCGTGAAAAACTTGCGGTTGCAGAGGAACTATGGCCCCGTGCTATTCAAGAACTTACAAGTCTAAACCATATTGAAGAGGCTGCTGTTCTTAGTACCTGTAATAGAATGGAAATTTATGTGGTGGCCCTATCATGGAACCGAGGTATCAGAGAAGTAGTGGACTGGATGTCAAAGGTGAGAACCAATTGATCAACTCTATTTGTTCAGTCTGTTGTCTTTTTGCCCCAGTTTCTTGGCTGCTCAGAGACAGATTAGGAGAGATTCCCTAATGCGTGTTTTTTAACGATTCGCAGAAAAGTGGTATTCCTGCTTCTGAGCTTAGGGAGCATCTGTTCATGCTGCGTGACAGTGATGCTACACGCCATCTGTTTGAGGTATCGGCTGGGCTGGACTCTTTGGTTCTGGGTGAAGGACAAATCCTTGCTCAAGTTAAACAAGTTGTGAGAAGTGGACAAAACAGTGGAGGCCTGGGAAAGAACATTGATAGAATGTTCAAGGATGCAATTACAGCTGGAAAGCGTGTGCGTTCTGAGACTAACATATCATCTGGTGCTGTTTCTGTCAGTTCAGCGGCAGTTGAATTGGCCCTGATGAAGCTTCCAAAGTCTGAAGCCCTGTCAGCTAGGATGCTTTTGATTGGTGCTGGCAAAATGGGAAAATTAGTGATCAAACATCTGATTGCCAAAGGATGCAAGAAGGTGGTTGTGGTCAACCGTTCAGTGGAAAGGGTGGATGCAATCCGTGAGGAGACGAAAGATATCGAGATTGTGTACAGGCCGCTCTCAGAGATGTATGAAGCTGCAGCTGAAGCTGACGTGGTGTTCACGAGCACTGCATCTGAAACCCCATTGTTCACAAAAGAGCACGCAGATGCACTTCCCACTATTTCTGATGCCATGGGTGGTGTTCGGCTTTTCATCGACATATCTGTCCCAAGGAATGTCAGTGCGTGTGTCTCTGAAATTGGCTCTGCACGAGTATACAATGTTGATGACCTGAAAGAGGTGGTGGAAGCCAACAAGGAAGACCGTCTCAGGAAGGCAATGGAGGCGCAGACAATCATCACTGAAGAGCTGAAACGGTTTGAGGCATGGAGGGACTCTCTGGAGACCGTTCCAACCATCAAGAAGCTGAGGTCATATGCCGACAGGATCCGGGCCTCGGAGCTCGAGAAGTGCCTGCAGAAGATCGGGGATGATGTTCTCACCAAAAAGATGAGGAGAGCTATCGAGGAGCTAAGCACCGGCATTGTGAACAAGCTCCTCCACGGTCCGCTGCAGCACCTGAGGTGCGATGGCAGTAACAGCCGCACCCTTGATGAAACGCTCGAGAACATGCACGCTCTCAACCGGATGTTCAGCCTCGACACTGAGAAGGCGATCATCGAGCAGAAGATCAAGGCTAAGGTGGAGAAGACCCAAAATTGAGGACATGAAGCAATTTTTCTTAACCGTGTATACATACCCTCCAATCCGATTCCAATTTTTTTGATCATTTCACTTACTGAGCTCCTCCCCTGCTTGCTGAGACGTCAACTGTGCCGCACATTAGCGCCATGGCAGCAGCTCATTCTGTTGAGATAGAGTGGCAAATTGTCTCTACTCCAGCTGCTTTTCTTTGTACATTATTGCTTGAGCTGCTGTGACAAGAGCTCCATTCTTCGTAATCTTAAGCTATATACTTTATTCGGACGACAGGAATCTATCGATGTGGCTGATGTTGTTTCCCCTTTGGCATTATACTTGTAAGGTTTACTATATGAGAGGATTATCTATTTGGCACTGAAACAAATAACTCTTCCATATATAGCACTTCAAAATTTGAACTTCCTTATCTAGCACCGACTTGAAATTTCCTTCTGTAAATGGCACTACCGTCCATTTGATAAACTAACGGTGTCAAGTGATAGCTAAAATGACATGTATGCCCTTTCTGTGTAGCAGCAAGATGTACAATCTGCTTGTGAATTACTCCCTCATCTCAAAATACAAGTTATTCTAAGAATCTTGGAGAGTCGAACCATTCCAAGTTTAACCAAAATATGATATCATAATAACATTTATGATTACATTAAGTTTTTCATTAGTTATATTTTCATAGTAATATCTATTTGATGTCATAAACTTTTCTATTATGTTGGTTAAACTTGAAATGTTTTGATTCTTCAAGATTTTTCGAATGACTTGTAAATTGGGACGGAAGGAGTATAAAACATGTTGTCAAATAGCACCGGAAGCAAATATGTGGCCATTCATCGCATCCATCGTGCACAGCAGGAGGAACATCTAGGACGCATACACTCGTATTACATTGCTACCGGGAGTAACTGAAATCTGTCGTAGCAAAAGTGTACAGAATTTCCCTTCAACGTCCGGTACAAGCCCACTCACGAACAACACCTGCATAGCTCTGGAAGAACGCGATGATCGACGCAAAAATCCAGGCCCAGATAGGCGAACAGCTGAGATGGGCGTTGGTTCCTCCAAATCTGCGCGACGAACCGCGGGAGAAATCGCGGGAGCGCTCGACTGCTCGGGGAAGACGGTCGCGGGGGCTTGGCCAAAATCGGATGCGGGAGCAATAGATGGAGGGGTATGATGGACATATGGAGAAAAAACTGACATGCTCAACACGGGATTAACAGATGGACGGTGAAAATGGATGGTAGTGCTATTTATGAAAGAAAATTTTAAGTTGGTGCTAGTATAAGTTTAAATTTTCGAGTGCTATATACAAAAGAGTAATTTGTTTCAGTACCAAATAGATAATTCTCTTTACTGATATTGTATACCTTTTACGTTAGCCCTGTATTCAGATTGTTGAGCGCATTAACATTTCCAAAGAGTTTAACCTTGTTTCTGTAGAGGCCGGATTGGTTTGAGTCATATGCACTTAATTTCTTCTGTTTATTTCCAAAGAGTTTAACCTTGTTTCTGTAGAGGCTGGAGTTGGAGCTGGAGCTCGATGTCTCCTAATATATTTTGTTATTATTCTAAAATAAATTACCACACATCATGAATATTAATCAAGCTGCTTTTTTCATATTTAATACTTCTAATCAGTATCCAAATATCTTGCTCACCTGTTGCCCACTGCTGCAACTATACTCACCTCCTGCTCGGTGCACAACTACAACCTTCACCTCCTGCTACATTTCTACCTCCACCTCCCTCACCACATGGATGGGAGGCAATTGTAAGCAGTAGCACCTGGTTTATTGTCATCGTGTTTTGTGTCTGTGTTAGTAGTTTTGGCCATTGCGGCTACCGGTTGGTTTTGTTACTCCTAATACAAAGAGAAGAGAACGGGAAGTCATCCAGGCGATATTGAGCTACAGGCGTTGTCGTCGCGGAGGACGAACCAACTGGAGACGATGTTACCTCCGACTTCAACAATTCTGTCCACACCGACCCTAGCATTTGTTTACTTCATCACAAGAATTGAATATGCACTTTATATAGGAACTGAATGTACCGTTTTTTGCTAAGATTAATAATGTGGGAGTATATTAAGCTTTTGTTTACTAGTGACCTCCATGCTTACTGTTGTCACCACAATGACCGGCGGCAGCCGCAGTTTAAGTTGCATCTTTGATACTTAGAAGAGAAATCGTACAATTCTCAGAGTTCTTTTGGGTGCTTAGTTTGACAATTATGTGGCATCATATTTTTGTGAGTTATCTAAGTCTATTTGACATAAGCATTAGTATATCGTCCTACAATACATCTGCTCTACTACCCTTAGGCCTTGTTTAGTTCATCCCGAAATTCAAAAACTTTTCAAGATTCCCTGTCACATCAAATCTTGTGCCACATGCATGAAGTACTAGATATAGAAGAAAACAAAAACTAATTGCACGGTTTATCTATAATTTACGAGACAAATTTTTTGAGCCTAGTTAGTTTATGATTGGACAATATTTGCCACAAACAAACGAAAATGCCAAAATCTAAAATCTTTTCAGAACTAAACAAGGCCTTAGTTTCCTTTGATTAGAATGAATTCATGCTGATCTGTAACAATCTAGGTGGCCACGCAGATCGCCCGTTCCAGTTGACAAGATAGAGTATCATTTACCGGGAGTCAAAGGATATCAGATTGCGACAGTTAGAAACATGTGACCATATGCCTGCAACTTCCCTGTGAATTAAGTTGTACTGTCCTTGATCTCCTACTCCTAGGCAGCAATCATATATGGCCTTGTTTAGTTCACTCTGAAAACTAAAAAGTTTTTAAGATTCTCTGTCACATCGAATCTTGTGGCAAATGTATGAAACATTAAATATAGACGAAAACAAAAACTAATTACACAGTTTAGTTGTAAATCACGAGACGAATCTTTTAATTCTAGTTAGTCTATGATTGGATAATATTTGTCACAAACAAACGAAAGTGCTACAGTACAAGTTTTCACTTTTCGGAACTAAACAAGGCCTAAGCCACCATGTCTAGGAAATGGTTTGAGACGTACGGTATGGTTTTGGTTTGGATTTGGGAGGGTGAGTGGTGGGATGGTCTGGGCCTCTGTGGTTCAATGTTCTTTCAGGGAACAGTTGATGTGCTCTGTTCAGGGCGATGTCATTGTTCGGTGCCGAAGAAGAAAGGGAACCCAGGAGCCGGGCGGGACGACGCTCATCAGTGTGAACCTCTTGATCGCGAGGCCCCGGCCCTCCCAACTCCCATGCGTCCATCGTTTTCGCGCGGTCACATCTTGGACGACCGCGAGCAATCCGGGGAGGAAAACCAGGGTTCAGTTGCTTGCTGTAGCCAGCTCAGCTGTCGAGGACGAGGTGTACTCTGTCTCTGCAGCGGGGCTGCAGTTAATGACTGAAACCTTCACAGGTTCAGGCATGTGACATGCATGGTTCCAGACTTCCGGTTCCTTGGAACACTCATCATGCTTCTACTACTTGCGGATGGAACACTGTGGCGTTGTCCGAGAATTTTAAGTTCAGGTTTGTTTGGTTTCCCTGACATTGAAGCGCAGTGCAGTGCAAGAAATTCACTCACGTGGCATGAAATCCATGTAAAATAGAATACTCCCTTGATCTAAAAGTTGTTTTAGACAAGGTATCATTTTTTCCTAAATATTTTTTTATAAAAATAAGAGGTTAAAATCGTGTTTTGGAGATCGTAATGCTGTCCTAAACGATTTTTAAATCCTATACGAGAGTATTGGTATTTCTTTTGTTCATTCGTTTATGAAGTAGAAAAGGCAATGTGGCTATGACTCTAACCGACCTAGCACTGATGGCTGATGGACACCTGTGTACTCTGGCCTTTGATGTCAAACTATTACACCTACCAATGAACAAATGATACGGTGCAGTTTGTGCTCTTCTGCGCCCGTCAAAGACTTCTACGTCATGCAAAGCAGAGACATGCATGTCTTCTAGCCCAATGTGTACACATCAGCCATTGCAAAGTCCCGGCTCTATCCTGGCACATTTTTTTTTCTTTTTTCTGATAGTAGAGCAACAGAGCATGGCCATGTGACATGTGAGTGAGGGTTTCAGCGTAACTGCCAAAGCAAACAAACTCTTCTTGAAATTTATGCGCACTGTTCTCTTCAAGACATGCCGTAATTTAATTAATATTATATAAGAGATCAATCTGTCACGACGTCACGTCGCCGATGAGAAGTCAAGTCTGTGCTCATCATGGCATTTACTTCTTTAGACTTCCAATGGAAAAGTAGTTGGCGATCCATAAATCTTCTTCTCACTATAAAGCACCAAAGCATCACATTTGTGTTCAGACAAACACAAACTTCTGGGTCCAGTTCTTCTTCCTCCTCTCTGATTCTCTCTACCTCACCTCTTCTCTAACGTTTCTCTTGAATCACAGCATCGAATCATGGCGAGAAGACCTCTAAAAGCCAGGCCGACGCTGGTGCTCATCAGTCTTCTTCTAATGGCAGACCTGGCAAGCGTCGGCTATGGCCGAAGAGTTGCAGAACTGGGTGTCTCAGGGGTCCGCGACAGCGGAGGCTCGCCGCCGGCCAAAGGCTGCTGCTTGTCCAACCAGGCATCTTCTTCAGCGTCAGGGCGACACCTTGGTGATTGCTGCAAGCACATGCACGTTGTGTCCAAGAGGTTGGTGCCCCAGGGGCCAAACCCTCTGCATAACTGAAGGAGAAACCGTTCTGCACTTGCAACTTGCAACGAGAGATAGTCAGAGTTTTTTTTTTATGCTGCCATACAGAGTGATTAGTCAAGCTGTTAGTTCTTTCGTGAGGTCATGTAAGCTATAGGCTTATTAGAGCTTAGTTTGCTGCAACTAGTTCATACGGTCTCTCTCTCACTTTTGTCACTTTTGAGAGCTGCTCTTCATCAGTCAGTCAGAGACTGAAACTTTGTAGTAATGGATGGTTGAGTGCAAAGCTCTTGCAGCAGAGGCCGGAATAAAATTCCTTTATCTACAAAATTCATTTTGATGATGAGAATTTTCACTGGGATTTGTGACTCTGACATTGTATTTTAATTCCCTACATGCATGCTTAACTGTTATAGTCTTTTCAATGGATTTTCTCAGATGACGATTGAAATTGTAGGATGGGAATCACATCTAGTGGTCAATTGCAGTGCAAACCCTCTCTGCAAGTGAAAAAATAGCACTAACTAACTAACTGCTCGTCCAAGACTGACTCGCATACAGATGCGTGTTCTTGTCCATGTGCAGTGCAGACTAGAATAACATCAGCTCTGTGATGTCTTTGATAGAAATAGAATAGTGCTACGATGATTGGTGAGTTAGCCAGTAGTACACTCCAAGGGTTCTAAAAAATAAACATCAGCCTTGTTGATTCCCAAACGCCTCGTGACAAGTGATGAAGTATGATCCAAATGCGTACCATTGTTTAGTCAGGCAGGTGGCAGCTGATAGATTAAAGAAACAATGACAGTAGAGGATAATTTTTATTTTCTCTCTTCCGCTTCTCGTCTTTGAGTAGTTGATGGTAATTCATCAGAAAATGGCACAAGTAAAAGAAAGATCTTATGTATTGTTCAGCTGTAACAGTCACGTAGGCTGGGTTTAAGAAAACTTAATGCGACATGATTGGAGTTGACGAACACGTTAGCACCGCGGCATTTTCTCTCAAAGAGTGGAAGAGGATAGGTGGGGACTGCTGGAAATTCTGCAATTTTTGGTCAGCTGGGTATATCCTTAATTGATGTTCTGAACTTTCAACTGTACGTGTGAGCAAAGAATGCAACTCTAAACTTGTTTGTCCTGTTGTTAATCCAAATGGACAGGGGGTTTTGACCCTGGAATGGAACTCTAGAAAATGTTAGACACCAGAATTAACTTTCTACCAAACTGCCCAAAGCCCCAAACAGGCGATGTAGGATCGTATTCACTGGATGCTCAGTCAACTTTGTGAATGGAATCTAAAGTCGGCTGCCGTCCAGCCCAACTGCTCTTATGTATTGTTCAGCTGTAACAGTCACGTAGGCTGTGGTTTAAGAAAACTTAATGCGACATGATTGGAGTTGACGAACACGTTAGCACCGCGGCATTTTTATCAAAGAGTGAAGGGGATGGATAGGTGTGGACTGCTGAAAATTCTGCAATTTTTGGTCAACTCTAAACTTGTTTGTCCTGTTGTTAATCCGGATGGACATGGGTTTTTGAGTTTTGACCCTGGAATGGAACTCTAAAAAATTTTAGACACCAGAATTAACTTTCAAAAGATGGGCAGGATTACCTAGATGTGGCCAAACTGCCCAAACATGCGATGTAGGATCGTATTCACTAGATGTTCAGTCAACTTCGCTCTGGAATCTAAATTCGGCTGCCGTCTAGCCCAACTGCTCTTTTGCCCTCGAGTAATCATACAAGCAAGCCATGATGTCACACCATATGAGATATTCAGATGACGACGAATCTGTCATGCATTAGACAAATGCAACATGTAAGCAATAATTAGACGAATCCAAAGCTGGAGTAGCAGCAAGGACACGCCACCCAACCCTGTGATGCTCTGCTACTTAACTCTGGAACTGAGCCCGCAGTCCTCGCCGATCAGCAATTCAGTTGAGCATCAACTTTTACTTGCCCCAACTCCATATCCCTTCCAGTCCAGCTTTCTTGCTCCTGTTCTCCACCACGTCAATGAGGACTTCAACACGGCGTAGCCTGATGCTATTAGCATGCGTACTGCTAATCGCGGAGCTTACCAGCTTCAGTGAAGGGAGGCTAATCGTCGGCGTCGCTGGAGAAGACGAGAGGCCGCCGGCGTCTTCAGTGGAGGAGCAGATGTCCAAAATGGCAAGAGCGCAAGAACATCTTGGCAGTGGCTCTCCTCCCGGCCGAATGTATCAAGCGTCCGCAAGACCGGTGCCTCGAGGCTCAAATCCCCTGCATAATCGATAGTTCAGGTGACCTCATTTTGTCTGGCAATCCGTAGAAGACAAGGCGCACTCACGACACACACCCTGTGCAAGGCTGGTCACGGCGGTGATAAGGGAGGCCTCGCCGTCGCCGGTGGCTTCGCTGAGCGTTGGCTGGACAAATGGGCATGGCAGTGGCAGACGACTGGAAGGAAGAAAAGGGAAAAAAATAGCGAAAGGCAAAAGCAAAAATGGTGGTCTGCCAGAGAGGGCACATGGGCCTAAGTGGGTCTGGAGTGCAGCGGCTCGTTATCCTTCCACCGTTGAAAGCGGGTGGTATTCGCTGCTCTGTTAAACCAGCCTCACGCAATGCCCACCGCTCTAGGTGCTGAGACACCAAGGCTTTCGCCAAAGTGCCCACAACCCACTACCAACTTGGAACGGGCGGGCCACACACAATGCAACACCAAGCCCAGGTCCAAGCGCCACAATTGGCATCCACACCACCTTGTTGCCCCCGCTCGGGTGACAAGCAGTCGCTACTTGCTCAGCGAGTGAGCCACTAAGTGATGGCTATTTAAGTTGGTGTTATGCTCTCTAAACAGGCAATGTGGTACTAAACAGCACTAGTGTCATGTCAGCTGGCAAAGCTTTTGCTTTTGAGCCATTCTTAACTTGTGGGGAGAGAGTGGGCCTTTCATGTAATTTTGTCACCTTGGGCCATTCTTAACTTCTCTTGATGGTTGGGCTTGTCTGAAGAATTTTCACAAGTGCTGCACTGCTGGGTGAGAAAATGAAACTGTGAAAGTGGCCGCATCCAACAAGAAAGAAGGGCGTCAGGCGTCAGCTGCAAGAGCTGCTCACTTCCATAAGACCATAACGATATCAAGCCGTCAATCTGAGCTCTGTATCTCATTTCAGATACGGATGGAACTCAAATTACTGCTTAAACCTTCTTTCCTCCTTAATTGGATGACAGAACTTCTGCACTTATGTTCAAAAAAAAGAAGAAAAACTCAATTTAGTACCTGTTTTAAGAATACCTTTTTTTTTAGAAATCAGATTCTGACTCATCCTTAGAAACTGCTTCGCACCACTATGATTCGTCCATATTCATTGAAATTCCATACGCCACTGAAAATGGGACGTACTGCATTCCTGGTGTAGTAGTGGTGTGCATCATGCATCACAACGTTACTGCAAGTACATGTAAATTTCTGTACAAAGGTACACCGTCGATGAACAATGAGATTCACAAATCTCTGCATTAGATTTATAGCATAGTATAAGACAAGATGCAAGCATATGATTGTTTGAGTTATAGCACAGACACTTCAAGTTCACACAAATTTTGTATTGTAGAGCAAATATCTACTAGTCATTCCTGTAGGGGCCTTTTGGCCCTTCCAGTTGCTTCAAAAAAAAAAAAATCTACTAGTCATGCAAGCGTCAGGAATGACGCACGCAATTGAACTAATCGGGTTTCTACTTCCCATTGAGCACCCATCAGTCATGAGCATTGAGCACTCATCAGTCACCAGTCATGAGCATTGAGCAGCTCTCTTTCTCGTAATTTCTTCTTTCCTTAGATATGATGTCTTTGTGTGTGTCATGGTTCTTCGTCTTCGCTCATCTGCCCCTGATAGCACATTCTGCATAACTAAAGAAAAAAGGTAATCAGTATCAGACAAAATCCGCGGTGCGTGATAAATTGTAGGTATCATCTCCAAGACAACCAGTCAGTAGTTTGAAGGTTTCGCTCTGATAGAAGTTTCCTAAATCATTGGAAATATATTCTAGTTTTTATAATTGTATGTGACGCCTTAAATCAGAGTTTGATTGTATCCCATCCAAACGCAGACTCTCGAAAATTTTGTTGGCACGCGCTGCATGTCTCTGCGAATCTGCGCCCGTTGAGGACTTGAGGGCACTGGCATGTGATGAGCTGAAACGCCCAATGTATGCTACTCAATCCATCCCAAATTGTAAGTCGTTTGACTTTTTTAATATCAAGTTTGACCACTCGTCTTATTCAAAGTTTTGTGCAAAATATCACTTTTTTTTGTTGTGTATTGGTTTATTAATAAAAGTTCTTCAAGAATAACTTAAATTTGACTATATTTGCATAAATTTTTTGAATAAGACGAGTGGTCAAACTTGGGGTAAAAAAAGTCAAACGACTTACAATTTAGGATGGAGGGAGTACTTTGTTTCTCCTTATTTATTTAAGGCCCATTGGTTGATCAGCACGACGAGGCCCAGACATCATGGACGGTGCTTTTTTGTCTTTGTCTTTTTTTTATTTACAAATTCTTTGCTAAGAATTGTCTGATAGGTTGTTACAATGTTAATACATTATTCCAATACCTTGATCAGTTCAGATACTTCAGTACTGAACTACTGAACAAAAACTCTTGGACATTGCACAAGGAAAAAGGGTAGAAATCTAGCTACAAGAAACATTTCGCAAAAAAAAAAAAATCTTATGGGACGTAAACCATGAATAGTGTAGTTAGGATGCTGGACCGTCCCTGTGCCAACATAAACTTTCGCAACATCAGCTGTGTCATAGTCATGTGGCTTGAATAGCTTGCGGCTGGACCAGTACGCGTAGTAAATTAGCTAGCCAAAATTTAAGTGCTGTTTGGAACGCAGAATTTACAGGAATCATATATGAATTTCACAAGAATCAGTTCAATTTCATAGAGAAAACATAGAAATAGAAATATTTTCCTGCATTTCAAATTAGTACCCCCTCCGTCCATCGGTTCAATTTCACAGAGAAAACATAGGAACAGAAATATTTCCCACATTCCAATCTACTACTCCCACCACTCCAAAAACTATGTATATTATTTTTAGCTTTTCTAGATACAATGTTTATATTATGTATTTGACAGCGTATACTCCCTCCATTCTCATAAAGAAAGTCGTTTAGGACAATAACACAGTCTCAAAGCCTAACTTTGACTCCTTGTTTTTATAAAATATATTTATCAAAAAGTGGTCTATGTATAGTTTTATGAAAGTATTTTTTAAGACAAATTTATTCATATGATTTTTATATTTTCAAACTCAACAACTTAAAAGTTATTCATGAATTATATTTCCAATGTTTGACCCAAACCTTGTCCAAAACAACTTTCTTTATGGGTATGGAGAGAGTATCTAAGTACACAACAAAAACTACATTCTAGAAAAATCAAAATGTCTTATAATTTGGCATGGTGGGATTACAATATGGATGCAAGTGGACTAACCTATGAAACCCATTTACATCCCTAGTTGACAGTACAGAGGAATACAAAAGAACATTATGCCTTTAGCTTCATTTTGCAAACTTGGTGGAAATTCTGAAAAAAAAAAGAGATGATAGTTCATACATTCAATTGAGCATTGCATCATTTAGCAAAATTTCAAGACAGATTATATAACAAATGAAGTATAAAAAAACTGAAGGAAGCGTAAAGCTAAGGGCATATGATCTGAATGTCGTTAATCCAAAAGGCCTCACGATTAAAAAATTCCAAGGCGTGCCATTTTTTTATCAGGCGGCAGATTAAAGAAACAAAGTGCAGTACAGGCCAACGTTTTTGTGACGCTTCTATTCCATCAAATAAAATCATCAATCATGACATGAGGGCCACTCTAATGAGTCCATATGAGTATATATAACCATTAGACCAATGAGATGAGGACGCCATTTGCAATTAGACATGTCCAAACTTGATGCACATGCATGACTAGTCTGAGAATAATTATCTGAATATTTTGACGCCAAAGCCGCCTCATGAGTACTTCCCATTTAACTTTGGTTCTACCTGATAGGATCCCTTTCCTTTTGAAGTTCTCGTTGAACAACTTTATCAATCGTTTGATTCTTCTGTAACCTGAGACGCAGTTCACACCAAGTAGCCATTTTCATAACATGTTCTGCGCCAGTTTCATGCTCTCTAAGTCTAGTGCCAAGATGACGCCAGTTCCTAAAACCCTCATTTGCTAAATGACCTTTTCCTTGCCCCTTTCTCAACAGTTTGCAACAGAAACAAAATACTCTATCAAGCTCCTTGCTGTACACAAGCCATTCTCTGTCACACTTTTCTCCGTTGGAAAGAACTCTAGTGTATGATGATGCAGAAAACCTTCTGGAGAATTTGTCTTTGGGACCTTTCTCAATGGACATGTCTCTTTTAGGACCCTTCTGCACCAACATATCAACCATTTTAGAATCAAGCGCATCCCAAGTTCTTGGATCAAATATATCCGCCTGCAAATCATTATCGATGCCGATGCTGTCACCTTCGATACTTGGTGATGTGTCCAGGCTGGAATTAACTACATCAGTATGGCCACTAACTTCATCAGCAATAATGGCAATACTAGCACGATCACCTTGAACCATTTCAGCATTCTGAGCCTCGACTTGCAATCCAATGTTAGCATCATCACCATGACGATCATCTGCAGGATCAACATTTGGAGTTCGATTCTCAGGACTGAACCGAGATTCTTTCACAACAAATCTGTCAAGAGCGCCCTTCTGAGACTGAGCAGCTGCTTCTAGTCTTCGCTTCTTCTTTCGCTTTTCATGGCCAGATTCATACTTCCTATACATGACGTGGCTTGAGATCTGCTTGTGATCCAAACAAAACTAAATTAACAAATGCGACTCGAACGGTACATATGCATGAATTCTAGGGTTAGCACTTAGCAAGATAAGGAAATATCGAACCTTGACAGCGCCGCCACTTGGGTTGGGTCTTGCCGTACGTCTCGGCGCCGGCGGCCACCGGTCAGCACCCGGCACGGGTGGCACTGGGTCGCAGGAACTAAAGAGCTCGAGATGATCAGTGTTGTCTGACGTACCTCATCTGCTACTCCCTACCCTTCACATTCCGCGTATCGAAGAACCGAAAACACTCCAAAAGTTAGTGGCCGGCAACCGCGTTGATCAATCAGATGAACAGATCAGTGTGAGATAAAGAAAGAGATTGAGATTGGGAGAGGAACCTAGAGGAGGCTGGAGGCAGGAACGTGCAGGCGGCGGCAGGAGACTAAGAGGCGCCCAGGTGGACTGGTGGAATACCAAGGAATCGATGGGGTCAGTAACTCACGGAAGAATTGGGAAGGCCGTGTGTATACGATGAAACTCCTCTGCTCCTAAGATTTAGCGGCCCAATTATTTTTTTTTTCGCGATCGGGTTTTTTATTAAGAGGAAGTTTGGCCAAGCTCAATAGCGAGGAGCGATCAAGTACGGTTAAGAGCACACACCTAGCTTTATCAATTCGTACGGCGTAATATTGCTAAGGGAAATGCACTCTAGCGTGATTATGTGACACGCGTAATATTGCTTTTTTTTGTCGTTGTCCTGGTGGAGGTTCTGTTTGGTAATCATGCGCGATTACCAATCAGAATGCTTGTTAATCTGTAAGTTGAACTTAGCCTTTTCTGTCTCCTCTTAATGAAAAACGTATATGATTGTAGTGCGACACGCGCGCGAAGGTAAATGCATATGCATGCAGACGAACATTGAATCTTCAAATGACACACATCTGAAATTTGCTGAGTCGCTCGAGATCTCTTCAGCAATTTTTGAGCCCATGCATAATAAGGGGAAAAAAATAAAAAAGAATCAAACGATCATCAGACAACTCACGGTACGGAGTCACAGATCCATGCATCAACTGTTACAATGGGGACGCAGACACGCAGTGCCGCATTTTTTGTTCTTGGCTATAAGAACACAACCGATAAATAAATCAATATAAACGGATGGAATCATCACATCACGCATGGTGATCGAACGCCCGGCCGGCCCCGCGATCCATGCCATTGCCATGCCTGGTGCTGGTGGTCACAATCACATCACATCTTGGCGGTGGCGAAGGAGGCGGAGGACCCGGACCGGTCGTAGTAGTACTCGGGGATCGGCTGCGGCGGGCGGGCGAAGGAGCGGTTGGCCTGCTCGAGGTCCTCCTCGTCGTCGTCGTAGTCGCCGTCGTCCTCCGCGGTGTGGAGGTGGATGCAGGAGCAGCGCTCCAGGGACGCGAAGAAGGCCGACGCCACGCCGGTCGCCACCCACATCGCGTACCCCTCCATGATGTTCCCGTACGACAGGATGCCGCCGTTGGCGTTGATGCCGTTCATGGCTGCGCCGGCGGCGGAGGGGGGGGGGGGGGGGGGGGGGTATGAGAGCATGGGGGGCTACACTATGGATCTGGTTCGTTTTTTTTTGTACA
>Ga0182004_10001696_pt1 | contig 16490 bp, 13 predicted proteins | sample Sormic07211540_1_FD_120479 | JGI IMG/M metagenome (GOLD analysis project Ga0182004, IMG submission 120479) | Endophyte microbial communities from Sorghum bicolor roots, Mead, Nebraska, USA - 072115-40_1 MetaG | ecosystem: Host-associated > Plants > Roots > Unclassified | place: USA: Nebraska...
ATGTGCTCCTGGATATGGGCATCAGGCCGTGGCCCATGTGCATGGCTAGCGACAGCGAGTGCTCTGTGTTCTCAGGTGTAGTGAGTGCACACAAGTCTGAAGGCGCATCCCACCTCGTCAAGTCATTATGCACTGGCCATCTTGGTGAGCTATAAAACAGGGCAGGCCAAGATTTTTTTTTGACTGAACTGGAGGGGTCTGAGTCCCTGCAGGAATTTATTGATAAAGCAACAAGAGCGAAAACCAAAGTTACAGAATTACAGAGTTGAAAGCAGAGGGGGCAGGTTAAGAGACAAAGAAAGAAAAGAAAAAAATATAAAAACATCTGGAATCAATTACAGATTTTGAATCCATAGATCAAAGGGCGCTGAGAGGCTTTGCTTGACCCTGAAGGATAAGGCGTAGCTCCTAGAAGAAAAAAATATTATTGAAGATCATCTCATTCCTGGCTTTCCAGATCGTCCAACATAGAAGTATTATCGCAATCATGAAGAATTGGCTGTGGATCTGGTCTTTGATGGCTTGTATGTTTCTGACCGTTCCTTCACCCTGCACTGTGTGAATTTCAATGAACCCCCAACATTGCTGCGCAAAGACGCAGTGCCAGAACAAGTGATCAACAGTTTCTTTTAGCGTAAAGTTGTGGACTTTGAATCACCTGAAGTCTACTTCCTAGTGGGCATGGGCGACCTGATTGGTACTTGAGACCGCGTAGGCATGGGTTTGGAAATAAAATCAAACTTGTCATAGGTCATAAAATAAAACTTGTCATAGGTCATGAGTTTTTTAACATCGTCAAGAACTGTGGCGTCGAGACGTGTTACCTTGGAGCCATAAGTTCTGGCGCCAACCCCTAGGTTCTAAAAATTAGTTTGTGTTTCATAGGGTGCTAAACGTTTTTTTTCAAAAAGGAGGCTAAATTAGGGTTGAACAGTGGTCCATGGTGGATGGATGGACGGGGTTAGGGGCAAGTCATATTGCTCGACCTAGAGATTACCTATGTTTTGGGTTTTAGATCAACTCAATCCATATCAATTTTGAAATTCAAGATGCATAAAACGATCTTGTCAATTCAAAAAACAAAGATACGACAAATTAGTTGGCAATCTTTCTTGAAGGGAAGGGTGCTTTGCTAATTTTTTTTGCAGATGCGTTTATATCATCAAATATAAAAATAACTAAATATTAATTAATCATATATAACTTACCATTAGGAAATACACATCTTCAAGAGAACAAATCCAACAATTACGATATGATTTGGTTTCTTCTAAAAATGACCTACGTTCGCTTTCCTGTCTGATGGTTCTAAAATATCGATTTTGGACATAGATTCTTTGATGAAAGAACAAAAAGAATAGAAACCCCCATGTTTGTTATGGTAGTTGAGTGATTTCATTTGTAATAATCATTTGTATATAAGGACTTTTGGTGCATATTTGTTAATATTATTTTCAGTTGCCACGGTGAAAAAAAACAAATGTCTCTGCAAAATGATATAAACCACGGGGTGGTTTGCGTTTTGTTGAAGAACAACCACCACAATCTACTAACAATGAGGTTACATTTGACCATACTTTTCTCTCAAGTGGTTGTAAAACACCTATTGTGGACATTGGTCCTCCAACGAAACATCAAATAAAGAGGAAGCTCACCCAAATGTTTCTTTCTGACATCGCCGACCATCTAGAAATGATGGAAACTGCTAATGTCAAGGAAAAATGAGAGCTAGAACTTTCACAACACAATAAACGAAAAAAATTACAACATTTATTTAATTGATGCTCAAGTTCAATACCTGCTCAATCTACATTGCATTTTCTAATTTTCACTATTTTCACTGTTAAAGTGAATTTGTGAAAATATCGACTATATTTGCGATGATAAGATGCCACAATTATAAAAAATAGTTAAAATTCTAATGACAAAAATAATAGTCATGAGATTGGGGGCACATTTATTTCTTTCTACCTCTTAAAATGTCCAATGAGACCTTTTAACCACTTGTGCAATGTTGTAAGTTCACATATACTAAACATATGCATCATGATGAAGTACTAAACTTCTGAAGGTAGGTCATAGATGCATACAACAACCTCATTAGAGACGCAAAGCATCTATTCTGTAGAGAAAGATCAACAATTTACCTTAACAATTTAATGGCTATAATTGGCCGGACCTGCAAGTTATGCCTTGCTGTTGAGCAATTAAAAGAGGCAATGTAGGAAGACCGGTACACTTCAATTCTAAGCGTCATCTTCTGCGAAGTCTGTTCCTGCAGTTCGTCATGTGGCCTGAAGGAGAATCACCGGTGGATTAGGGTAGGAAATAGTCTAAGGCGGCAGTGTCACTACATGAGGCGCTTTGTCAAATCATATTAGAGCATCTCTAAGCGTTTTTGAAACAGCTCCAATTTTTATTATTTTTTGGTAAGATTAAAAAAAAAACGTTCTCCGACGACACTCAAGCTTACACGTGCAGCTAATCTATATGGATTAACATGACTGAAGATAATAAGGTTCATATTCAGTCCATCTCAAACTATAAGACATTTGAACTTTTTGACACTCGAAAATTTATGCAAAATATCACTTCTTTCGTCGTGGTTTAGTTTATTAATAAAAGTTCTACAAAAATAACTTAAAATTTAACTATGTTTTCATAATTTTTTTTTGAATAAGATAAGTGGTGTTAAAAAAGTCAAACGACTTATAATATGGGATGAAGGGAGTAATATATAATAAATATACAAGAGAGAAATATAAAGTATAAAAGTGGCTGCGCACGCTCCTTGCGGCGTTGCATACAAGTGAATTTCTGTGGAGGAATGAAATTTCGTGGTTTCCCCATCGGAACTTGCATTGGATACGTGCATATTGTCTCTGCGTCTCGTGCCGTGCGAGTAACAGGTCATCCACGTCGTCGTCGTTGTCACGAAGAAGCCGGCGGCCTGGAACGGCCTAGCTAGAACTAGAAGTCGTCGTCCTGGTTGGGCTTGGGCGAGGTGAGGATGGCGGTGTAGAGGCGGAGCTTCTCCTCCCCGAGCGACGAGCAGCGGGACAGCGGTCGCCGCGGGCGGATGAAGGACAGCGACGAGAGCGTCTTGCGGTGCTTGTACCTCCGCCATGCCAGCTGCACGGCGACGGCCGCCCAGGTGCGCCACCCCGGCGAGTAGTAGCGCGCGCTGCGGCGCACCTTGTCGTTGGTGAAGGTGTAGCGGAAGTGCTGCGTCACGTACTTGACGTCGGCGGCGTCCAGTCCGAACACCTCCGTGCTCTCCAGCGTCACCAGCGTTGCCGACGACGTCGGGAGCCGCTCCAGGAACGGCCGCCGCAGGCACCACGACAGCAGCTCGTCGCCGCTGAAGTTGCCTGGCCCCAGCGTGCAGCTGCTCGTCGCCCCGTTCCGCAGCACCTGGCTGCACTGCAGGTGGCCCCTCACGATGAACAGCATCCGCTGCACCACGTCTCCCTCCCTCACGATCTGTTGTTGTTGTACATGTCAGTGATCGTAGATTAGATGATGTCGAGGTCCTATTCACTTGAGCTTATTTATCGAATCTATCTATCATATATTCAGTAAGAAATCAAGAGAGGCACTCACGGTTTCTCCCTTGGGGAAGATGAGGGATTTGACCCTGTCGCAGATGTTCTCGAGGACGAGGTCGTCCATGTGCTGGAAGAAGGGGACCTGGCGGACGAGGTCGAGGCAGAGGTGGTACTTGATGTCCCGGCGGAGTCCCTCGGGGAGGTCGCGCACGATCTGGCACTCGTCGACGCCGCGGGTGGCGGCCCACCGCTGGCGCTCGAACTGGCGCACACGGGCGCGGAAGCTCCGGGGCAGGTTCTTGCGCTTCATCCACCACTCCACGCTGCGGAGCCGCGTGTGCATGGCCTGCTTCTTGGACGTGGTCGCGTTCAGGAACACCTTGATGTTGCCGATGAGCATGGTGACGAGGACGAGCCCGCCCGTGATGGTGACGATGTTGAACACGATCTCCACCCACTCCGTCGTGCTCTCCAGGTTGCCGAACGTGCTGAGCGTCATGAGGCCCCAGAAGATCGGGAGCAGCATCCGCTCCACGCGGCTCGGGTTCGCCACCAGCATCACCGTCCACGAGTACGCGCCGTACTGGTAGTTGTCGCCGCCGCCGCCGCCGCTGGACAGGCACGTGCCCCGGGCCTGCGCGTTCCGGGACCAGGCGAGCCTGTCGCCGCTGCCGATGACACCGGAGGTGGAAGGGGAGCCGCCGTAGTACAGCGGCGCCGCGCAGGCCACCGCGCTGCTGCGCGCGCACCCGCCGGCCGCCGCCGCCTGGAGGCACTGCTCTTTCAGACACTTGCTGGCCCGCTGCACGCCGAGCAGGTACCAGCACGCCCCCACAGCCTGCAACACATCTCGACACGAGCGGAGCGAGATTTTGTTTAGCTACTAGTAGCTGCTACTGGAGTAGTACTGCATGCATGCTGGTCGGCAATGGCATCCAACGACGTACATGGGCGGCGACGAAGTAGGCCATGAGGTTGAGCGCGATGCCCCACCAGATGGTGCCGAAGATGTAGCCGGACTGGCGCTGCGTCCGCCGGAGCAGGCGCGCCGCGTGGTAGATCTTGGGCAGGTACTCGAGCAGGAACGCCACCAGCATCACCGTCATCACCGGCGTCGTCAACCCCGCGCGGATCATCGCCGGCGCCGCTACCCACACCACCACCTGCATTTTGCACGCACGCATGCGCCATATACACTGTCGTCAGGACCAAGATGGTGGCCGGGTTGGTGGTGCGAGGCCGGACAATGGCTGCCGCGCCGCGCGGCACGAGCATGCTGGGCCACGGATGTGGTCAGATGCGGCACCAAACGATATAATGTGCGTCAGGACAAGCAGAAACTATGGCACGCAGGCCCTATTCGTGTCACCGTTCTGTGCAAGCCTGGGCGGCCGATCGCGCGCGTCGCCGCGCCGGTCTGCCGGTCAGGGCAGTGCTAGCGAGTAGTGACATGAGATCGATCATCGAGTCATGGCAGGATGCAGTTGTTAGAAGGAATAATGTTCCTGGCAAGAACAGTTTGGGCAGGGTAATGCAATTAGGAAAACTCCAAACTGTGCCCTGTGTGGATATACCAACTTATTTGTGCGAGACCGCCTCGCACGTTAGCACGTACAGTACAAATGCATGTTGATTGGCAATCTCAAACTATACATGTGCAAAATGTCCGGTTTAATTATTATTCAGGTACACAAATTCTTCCTGTTTTTTTATTCTTTGTAACAAAAAAGACTCTATACTCAATGAAAATCTCTAAATTCCACTGAAAGTTAGTAGTATATTTTAAGTAGCGGTTTAAGAAATTTACTTACATTATTTTTATGCCAAAAACCATGTTGGGAATTCCTAATTGGTAACGTTCTACTGGGGATTTCATTTTACTACGAATATATCTAAATAATTGATTTTACTGTCAACGAATATATCTAATTTATTTACTCTTTCGGACGGCCATCGTCCGCCAAACCATCGATGAAGCTCAGGGTAATGGTAATGGCTAGTAGTCGAAAAAACAAGCAAGAAGATTGACTAGTGAATCATCTAATCTAAACTAGGCAGAGCAGCGCACCTGCATCACGGGAAGGATGACGAAGAAGTCAAGCAGCATCCCTTTCCTGGACTCTTCGGGGAGCTTGCGCGCGGCCTCGGCGGCGGCCTCCTCGTCGTCCTCCTCGGCGCCCTGCTGCTGCTGCTGCTCCTCGTCGCCCGCGCCGCTGGCCACGCGCTTACTACCCGGCGTCGCGCCGGCGCCGGCGCCGGCGCGCGCGACGCGGAGGCGGAGCTGCGTGGCGACGTTCCACACGTGCATGGCGTCCACGGCGCAGCGCAGCGCGGTGACGGCGGCGGCGAGCCAGCCGTCGACGAAGAGGCACATGAGCGGGCCGCTCAGAGACACGGCGTACAGGAAGAGCGGGTCCACCATCAGCCCCGCCGCGCACGCCAGGAGGTAGGCGCGGTTCCAGTCCCGGACCCACCTCGCGCGCGGGTCCACCGCCCACGCCGCGCCGGCGCCGCCGAGCCACTGCACGCGCTGGCTCCGCCAGTGGCTCCCCCGGCGCCCGCTGCTGCTACCGCTGCCGCTGCCGTTGGTCGTCGCATGCCGTCCTTGCTCCTTCCGCCGCGAGTCGTCGGAAGGCGACGCGGTGGAGGAGGAAAGCGCCGACGAGCGTGCGGAGAGGTCGCTTGACATGGCGATGGCGATACAACTGAGCCCAACAGCGGAGGAGTTAGGACAAGTGATTCGTCAAATTGACAGTGTAGAACAGCGTGAACTGATGCGAATTCCAGTATGTACCTCTCAATTTTGGTTTGGCATTGTCTTCTCCCTCTCAATCCACGTGTCGTCAAATTGACAGTGGCTACCTCGCCGGCGTCTCGCCGTCTCGCCCCGCTGGATCGCAAGCACTAGGCCGTCAAGGGAACCGGCAGTTGAACCGGGAAGGCAAACGCAGACGTCGTCGCGTCTAGCAGTGGCGAGCGGGCGGCACAGCAAGAGGCTTGGTGCTGCGCGCAGAGCTTCTCTCGGCGTCCATGGCGGACAGGACTGTCGGTCAGCGATTTCAGGGGATCAATGGGAAAATCAGGAGATGGCGAGCGCTATACGCAGATGATCTGCCCTTGCCTGAGCTGGGTTGCCCGTGGACGCGAAAACAGCAGAGGAGGACGAGGATATGAGCTTGTGGAGTGGAGTGGAGCAGTGGAAGGTACCAAGCGTGTTTCGCCACTCCGCGAATGAGGTGATTTCATCCGACTAGGCACTCAAAATCGGACTTTCTAGGCTGTGTTTGGTTGGGTGTTGGGTGTATTGGGTTGGATTCAACTTAGTTTTTTGGGATGGAGCCAATCCGTCCAGTGTTTGGTTGTACTTCTGCTTTTGGAGACGGAGCCAACCCGTTTTAATGTTTGGTTGAAGGATTCGGGACAGAGCGGCTCCGTTGAGTGTTTGGTTGAAGGAATTCATTGTCTGGTGAGAGCCAACCTGGCTGGAGCAGCTCCGTCCGCCAGATTTTGATGGACGAGTCCAACCCGCATCTGAGAGGAATATTCCACCCTGGAGCAAACCCAACCCTCTCATCCTCCAACCAAACAGCCACGGAAACGGGTTCGCTCCGACCCGGCTCGCCCCGCTCTCCAACCAAACACACGCCGAATGATCCGCGCATGTTCGGTCTGAAAAGTCATGGTTAAAAATACTATTCATAGCCATAATTGAAAATACTATGTTAATTTATTACGGTCTAAAAAGTTATGGTTAAAAATACTATTCATAGCCATAATTAAAAATACAATGTTAATTTATTATGATAGCTAATAGAAAAAATATGTAAGACAAGCGAACGGGTTCAATTATCTTGGTCACGATTTTCTTACAGCACAGTAAACAACAAATAAGCGTGTCTGATTCACTGCCTAGGGAGTTTGACTCGCATGCACCAAATGGGCACTGGATAGGTTGAAGGCATTCATTTAGCTTGTTTAGTTTACAGGTGAGTAGAGAGCGTTTTTATTTGGTTGATTGCATTACATAGGTTATATTACATTGAAATGAAAAAAATTAGCATTAAGATATTGATCTTTACTTGAATTTATTATATAATAGTTACTCTATCCTTTTAAAATTATAAGTAAATTTAGCTTTTCTAGTTACATAGTTTTTGCTATTGATCACTTGGCTGAAAGGTTCATAGCTGAAAATATTGTTCACTAACTTGTAAAAGAAAAACATTACTGAATAACTGACATGGACTATTTTGGAGCAAGGACATATGACAGCTCTATTCTAGGGGTATTTTGCCAAACAATGTTTATGTGAAGTGATTTTTTGAAATAACTTAAGATATTAGAGCTCACTTCTCACAAATAATCACTTATATAGCATATAAAGTGAAAACGTAGAAGAAATTCGACCATGCATAAACAATGGCCATTGGTGGAGGAAATCAAAGAAAAGTGAAGGGGTAATAGGAACTAGGAAGGGAGCTGAAGCCAAACAAAAAGTGGGGAAGCTAATGTTGTTTTAGCCCCGGGACAATGAAAAATACTGTGTATGTTTTTCTTTTCCTAACTCCATCGATTTTCAGAAAGTTAAAACCCTGCCAAAAAGAGTCTTGAACTTTGTAATACCTTTGGCTGATAATAATGAGGAGCGGATCTAACATGGGGGGCAGGGACTCGAGGACCCTACCCAAGGTCAAACAATGGATAAAGGAGTAGAGAATGTATGGGAAAGACAAAAAGAAAAAGGGAAAAGAAGAACAAAAAGAGAAAAGAAATCCGCAACGTGTCACCATCGTATATATACAAATTTTTATAATAATACTAAAATAAATTTGTGTTACGAACAAGCATTAATGCAAAGCTATTTTATATTCCGAACCTGAAAGGTCCATCACACTGAGTGTCCATTTGATGGAGAAATCAATCTGAAAAGAGTCGTGTCAATTTGTTTGCACAGCGATGTCCCGAGTGATTGTTCCGAAAGAGGAATATTCGTACGTACAAAAGGAATATTCCTGCTCTGGATAAATAGGAGAAGTGGACGTCTTGCATAAATTGACTTCGCAAAAAATTTCAAGATTCCCCGTCACATCGAATTTTTGGTTGCATGCATAGAGCATTAAATATAAACAAAAATAAAAACTAACTGCACAGTTTACCTGTAACTTGTGAGATGAATCTTTTGAGCCTAGTTACTCCGTGATTGGACAATGTTTGTCAAATAAAAACGAAATGCTACAATAACCAAAAACAAAATTTTTTGCCAACTAAACAAGGCCTAATTGTCCTGCGTGTACGTTGTTCTGATCTGAATGCAACGCGGGCAGAGCAGCGAGCGACACCGTGCTTTGCATGCACAGTGCACTGCAGGAGGCTGGGCCCGAACGACGGCTGGGGATCAATGTGCCACCCCAATCACTTGGGTCCCTCTCTGGCCTCTGCTCATCAATTCATCGACCTCATCTCATGTGCTCACCAATGCATGTTTCTCTCGATCTGCTCATTCAGCTGGTGAAACATGAATGGGCGTCATAACAACATAATTATTATTAAGTACTTTATGAAAGCTTCAACTCTTAGAATTCATACTAGTTAAACTTTTTTTAACTTTAATTAATTTTATAGAGAACAGTATCAATATCTATGACATAAAATTAATATCTTATGACAATTTATACTATAATAAATCTCATGATATTAATTTGGTACTACAAGGCCATCCCCAGTTTCCAACACACCAATATTTTGGAAACACAGCAGAAGAGTTTTATCCCCATGAAACTCTCTCTACTCCTATAAAACTCTTATTATCTCTCTTCATTAATATAACGCCACATCAACATATTTAATGTCTATAAAACTCTAATGAAACTCTATTGAGATTGACTTAAATCTTAGTGTTTTTTATAGGCCTTGTTTAAATTTTAAAAGTTTTTAGATTTTAACACTATAGCACTTTCGTTTTTATTTGACAAACATAGTCCAATTATAGAGTAACTAGACTTAAAAGATTCCTCTCGTGATTTGCAGTCAAACTGTGTAATTAGTTATTGTTTTCATCTATTTTTAATACTTTATGCATGTGCCGTAAGATTCGATGTGACAGGGAATCTTGAAATTTTTTTGGTTTTTAGGGTGAACTAAACAAGGCCTAAATTTAGTCAATATTTTAAAAGTACGACTTAGGACAACTATGGCCTTGTTTACTTCCAAAAAAATTTGCAAAATTTTTCAGATTCTCCGTCACAATCGAATCTTTAAACACATGCATGAAGTATTAAATATAGACAAAAATAAAAACTAATTGCACAATTTGGTCGGAATTGACGAGACGAATCTTTTGAGTCTAGTTAGTCCATGATTGGACAATATTTGTCAAATACAAACGAAAAAGCTACAGTGTCAATTTTACAAAATATTTTCGAACTAAACAAGGCCTATAGAAATTACAACTTTCATAGACAGAGAGAGTATATGCTCTGTTTTCTTAATATTGTTGGATCAATATAGTAGTACTAGGGCTTCTTTTAGATCTAATTTTTTTTTGGATTTCGATATTTTAACATTTTCTTTGTATTTAGTAATTATTGTCTAATCATAGACTAATTAGGTTTAAAAAATTTCTCTCGTGATATAATTTAATTATATAATTAGTTATTCTTTAATACTTAATGTGACGAAGAATCTTTTTGAAATCTGGAGGAACTAAACAAGGCTTAGATGGACTGGAGTGCTGTTCCACAGGTTGCATGCATGTAGCAAGACCGCGGCTCGATCGACGTACGTACGTGGCGAGTTTTGGCGTGAAGCTAGCTCTGCGCCCTTTGAGGACTGAGGAGCCGTATATTTGGACCAGGGTAGGCCAATTATTTTTCTGATGATGATAACAGATCGGTCAATTATTGATGAATCGAGAGTGATGAATGTCGGAATGTGGGCGCAAACAACTGAAATATATTTATTACGTGTATATCGTTTTATTTAAAAACATTCGGTCTTATCAAATCAAACTTGATCCACCCGCGGGGACAAAACATCCTCCGGTCGGGAGGAGCATGATTCGTGAACCAGATAATATATATAAATAAAATATAAAATGGAAAAAGAAGCAGGCAGAGAGAAAAATGCCTACTATATATATCACGCTTGCGTTTGTCCTGTAATAACTGTAACAAAGCCACATTATTATTCGCGGCGAAAGGGAAATCTCTAATGATTCGTTATTTGAACATTAGGAAGCTGAGACTGATGCATGTGTCACTTATGAGGCTCGTTGATTGATCTACACCTACTCGTAAGTACGTAACTACTAGTAGAGTTGTAATACTGTACGTACGTAAATATTTTCCAGAAATTGAGATCTCGTAGGACAACGACGTCCGGATTCGCAATTCAGTCACTATATAAAAATCCTCCATTATATGCTGCCAGAAAAGATCCCGGAGCGATGGTTGCCACCAGACAGAAACATTTAAAATTACGAGCCAGAGCCAGCCAGCCCAGCCATCAAGAACACACAGGACCATTGGGCGATTGTGGTGAGGCATATAGGAGAGTACCGGCCCGGAAAACGACGAGCCACCGTACGGGGGTCGTCGACGTGTTGGTACTCGGTGTGTGACCCCCGTTCATCAGAATGAAGATGGGCACTTGGATTTCACTTTGTGCCATGACCGGATCTGTCGCGAATAGACAGAAGACGACGACGGCAACGACGGCGTCGTGCATATTTACCTGGGCCTTGTTTAGTTTACCCAAAAACCAAAAAGTTTTCAAGATTCTCCGTCATATCGAATCTTACGGCACATGCATGAAGCATTAAATATAGACGAAAATAAAAACTAATTACACAGTTTGTCTGTAAATCACGAGACGAATCTTTTGACCCTAGTTAGCACATGATTAGATAATATATGCCACAAACAAACGAAAGTGCTACGGTGGCCGAAAACTTTTCATTTCGTGAACTAAACAAGGCCCTGACCGAATGTGTCCGGCTGTCCGTACATAATATGATCCAAAAATTCTTTTCCGTCACTGATCCATCAGTCTTGCGCAAGCAATAATGGTTTACGAGACCAGGGTAACGGCTATAGATAGTAGCTAGAGTAGATCGAGTTGATCCTGGACAAGAGAAGCTTCGTGGCAACTTCCTTCATTCGATCGTCTCCCGTACCGCCCGCGCCGTGCGTACGTGTGTGGATTCTACCGCGACGAAGAATAATCTGTCGTGTGTGTCATGTTTGCATGCATCGCCTTCGGGTCACGTCGGGTCACTGTACCGTAGTATCTGTCTGTCAATTCGTTCTCTAGCGCCGTGATCCCAAACGACACTTTCCGTTTCAACGAGTAGTAGTAATTAATGTATAGATCGACGTTGCCGGTCTTCATGCATGCAGAATTAATCTTATCAGAGCACTTCATTTTAAGCGACATCGACCTTTTTTATTTTAAAAAGCGATAAGCACTTGATTTTGTAAAAGGGCGCCAGCAGGCCGGGCGCCGTAAGCCGTAACGGCGGTGTGCACGGTCAGGCTCAGGCTCAGGCTATGGCCACGCCGCGGACGCAGACCCACTGGCCGGGGACACAGCCCGCCGCAGGTTGACGTTCTGGTTCAGCTCCATGCACTGCCCCCTTATGTATAGAAGAGTACAGGTACAGCTCGCCGATAACGAGCCAGGCATAACTTTACTATCAGTTCGCCATAAGGTGTGCAAGGTTTAAAAAGGTCGAAGGTAACGTATACACTTTCGAACGATCGAAAACTGGCGCTCCTAGGTTACGTTTGGTTGAGAGATAAGAAGATATACGAGATGGACTCAGATCGAAAACTGGCGCTCCGGTTACGTTTGGTTGAGAGATAAGAAGATTATACGAGATGGACTCATTCTCCTTTTCGAGGATAGGATGAGTCTTGTTTGGTTGAGAGAACAAGAAGATCTCTATTTTGTGATTGGTTGGGACTTGGGAGGGTGAGAAGGGATGACATAAATAAATGGGAATTTTTGGTCCGTTTAGCACTGTTATGCATGTGGGCCATAGTTGTCAGCCTCTTTCCCATTCTTCTTCTTTTGTTCCTTGCACCCGGCCAGACAGTGGCTCTTCGAGTCTCGACTGTGGCATCCCAGCCACGCCGTATATAGAGCCCAGCATGTGATATGTAGGCCGAAAGAAAGAAAGAAAGAAGAGGCCCAAGCCCAACCAACCAACCAAGAGAAGGTAACCGACTAACCGAGCGAAGCAGGTGCTCCCTGAACGCAGGGATGAAATGTATTCGAAATCGAATTCGTTTAGCGGGGTTTAGATTTATCCGTATTCAAGTTTGAATGTTTAACATTCGATACCGTATCTGTATCCGAATACTTAAATCGTATATTTATGATGTCGACATCTAATCATATTTTATCCGACATGATTGGCATTATCCATATTCGAATCCAAATCCGACCAGAAATATGAAAACAAATACGATATAGGTGATATTCGTGCGTATGCGATCCATTTTCATCCCTACATGAACGTCTTTCCTTTCCTTTCTCTCTCTCTCACTCTGCTGCCTCACCGCCGCCACCAATGTCGAGCTTCGTTCGGCGTCTCAGGGGCATCCCGTGGCGGAGCATCGCGGGGGACGCCCTCTCCCGCGTGTTCCTGGTGGCGAAGGCGTACTGCGCCGTCCACGTCGTCGACCAGCACCTCTGCTCGCTCGCCTTCGGGCGGGGGCCAAGCATGCTGCCGGCCATGAACCTGGAGGGCGACGTGGTGGCGGTGGACAGGGTCAGCGTGAGGCTCGGCCGGGTCGCGCCGGGGGACGTCGTGCTGATGGTCTCCCCCGAGGACCCGCGCAAGTCGATCGCCAAGCGCGTCGTCGGGATGCAGGGGGACTCCGTCACCTACCTCGTCGATCCCGGCAACAGCGACGCCTCCAAAACCGTCGTGGTGAGTGTGTGTGACTGCGCTGGGCTTTTGGGGGTCCGTACTAGTACTTGTTATGCTGCCTCCGTGATTGGATTTGTGCTCAATTGGTTGATGCTCTTGGCGCTGTAAAGATCCCAATTTGGTCGTGGGGCGTAATGCACTGACGCTAGAGGATGGGGGGCTTTAAATTCAATTGCTTGGCATACTAGTATTGTTGACAGTAGCTTTTGATTAGTGATTATTTATTATTTGTTGTGCTTCTCCTCGTCGAGGTTGCTTGGTTTGTTTGTGAGCATTGTTCATTTAAAGAAGTTTCATCAGTTATTTTTTGAAGACAGGTTTAGTACTTGCTAGTACATTTTACTTGCTTCGAATTGAGATGCATAGAAGACGTGTGTTTTTGGTAATTGGTACCTACTTGATACTCTAGGCACCAAAGTTTTGGAGGATGTTTGAACCACTGGTGGTGTTGGTTCAGTATGAGATACGGTGTTATTAACCCTAAAATTAATTACTACTGATACAAATAGATTTTCGATGGATTAGAACTATGTGCTAGTAAAACCTTGCATTGTGCTGCCTTCAGTATATTTACCCCACCAGAGGGTGCAATTTCTACATTTGTGTTTGAACTTAGAGATATCAATAGCACAAAATTTGGCGGCTTTAGGTTTGTTTTCCATGGACTGTCAACATGATGTTTGTGTCTTTAAATTCAGGAATTTGGTTATGTTCACATTCGTTACTGATTTAGTGGGTTACATGTATAATGTTGGGGCCTGATGAGTTCTACGCTTTCTTGAATTTTGTATTCTTTTATTTGTCCCTTGTCATTATTTTGTTTGAAAATTGTACGGCCCCTCATGCCCTTAAGTTGGGCAATTGTATAATTATAGGTACCACAAGGTCATGTTTGGGTGCAGGGCGATAATCCTTATGCTTCTAGGGATTCAAGGCAATTTGGAGCTGTGCCTTATGGTCTCATTACAGGGAAGATCTTTTGCCGGGTAAGCTCAGCAATTTGTTCTGCATCTTTATTATTTTAATTTAGGAGGCTGATGCAATCTCTGGAGCCAATATTTGCTTTATGGCTCCGTAAGTTGGGAGTTGGGACACAAGCAACTAGCAATTGTTAAATTTGCAGAAAATGACAAAGTCGCACCTTTACTCTATGCTGCTGTGTGCATGGTTATATTGATGTTTAAGTTTTGTAAAACGTATTGAGTTGAAGCGCTTCAGTATCTTATGAGCCCATGTTTCCATTTCAAAATTCTGGATAACTATCAACTGTCTTATAACGACAATAATAATTTGGGGCAATACATTTTGCTGGCATATACTAGAGGGTAAATATTATCCCGCTAGGTTCAGCTCGGTCTCTAGAAAACAAGACAAAACCGGGCATCATGGGTCCCCAATGCCAGGATTAAAACATGGTATCATTTGAACGGAAGAATTATTCATTTGGCTGATATTGATATGCCTAGCTGCTGCTGTCTTAGGGATAATAATGTTTGCACTCTGGATATCAACATATAGATTTTAAAATTTAATTTGCTTGATATTGATATTGGAATATAGATTTACCTACTTCAACTTGCTACCTGTTGACGTTCGTGGAGTGTAATCTAAGGCTTAAGATTCAGTTAGCATGTTTCCATAGTTTTAGCGCACCAGCCAAATGCTCAACCGCTACCAAATCATGTTGGCAATCACCCAAGAACATTGTTGCTGAAAATGGGAGTATTGACAGTGACTGTTCGATCTTAGGTTTGGCCACTGGAGGGCTTTGGTCCAATTGATTCAAACCAGTCTTAACAGAGGTAATTTAGCTTTTTTTTTTTGGCTGCATCTTGTTTTCTAAAGGTAACTGGTTCTCTCTAATCGTCATCTGTGCTAATTTCTTTGTTGTCCATTTTTCTCCAGAGCAGATGGACCCATATTATTGCTCCTTCCCATAGATTTAATAACCAAGTAACCAACTGCAGGGCCCCGTGAGCTTGAAAGCTTTTGATCTACTATAGCACATTGCTACAGCAAAGCAGAGTATATCTTGACATCCCATGTTTTGAGTTTTAGTGTAAGTGTATAACAGTTTTGGTTGTCACACCTGAAATCCCAATCAGCACATGTTCTGATACAATTTCTTGTGCTAATGCTTGCGTTGTAACTTTACTGTCAGTGGATTTTGTAGAGAATGGAGCCTGAATTCCTGATTGACTCGTGTACGTCGAGGTGTGTTAGTTTTGACCATATCAAAACTGGATTGCATACTTCTGCGTGCAGAGAAATTTCTTGAGATGTGCACTCTGAACTTTGCTTATTCAAACCATTTAAACTAGAGGACCTTGGCATGCCTTGATGGCTTGATGAAGTGTTTTACTACCAGTCTTAGCAAATGAACTCGTTCTAGGACAAAACCACAAAATCAAACATTGAAATTGTCATTCATCCATTGCAGGAATGCAGTTCACTACGGAATGCCTCAAACTCGAGTCTCAGTCTCCAATTTTGTACAGTAGCTTCCTAATTTAAGTGCATGCTCAACTTGTCTACATAAAGCGTTGACAACGAAATGTCAATTGCAACTAGAGTCGCCGAGATGCCTCTGGTGATGCAGGTGCGGTCCGGGAGGAACCGCGGGAGGAGGCTCCCTGATGAAGGTGAGGTCACACCTGATACGGCAGCGGTCTCTCGATCTGGCACGATCGAGCACGATGAACCTGTGAGCCTTCACTTCATGGGTGGCGGCTGCCCTCCTTGTCTTCGCTGCACGGGTAGCACTCGATGTACCAGCCTGTTTGCTTTTTTAAAAGCCGACTGAAAATATTGTTTGCTGATTTGTTGTGAGTACTGAATGACTGATAGATTCGTCGGTTGGTGTACCTGTTGATCATCAGCACGAGCTAAAGTTGAGCATGCAGCCCGCGGGCCAAAGGCACGGCCCAAAGCACGGTCATTTGGCCCGGCCCGAGCACGGCACGGCCCGATCCTAACTGGGCCCGGGCCGGCCCGAAGCACGTTGCGGG
>Ga0182004_10001697_pt1 | contig 16488 bp, 20 predicted proteins | sample Sormic07211540_1_FD_120479 | JGI IMG/M metagenome (GOLD analysis project Ga0182004, IMG submission 120479) | Endophyte microbial communities from Sorghum bicolor roots, Mead, Nebraska, USA - 072115-40_1 MetaG | ecosystem: Host-associated > Plants > Roots > Unclassified | place: USA: Nebraska...
AGCAGCCGTTGCCTGAGTGAGGTGATCGTGTATCGCCCAGGCCCTAGGCGACGGAGGCCTCGTACCTGAGAGAAGTTCGGCAGCTCGGACGTCCGTTGCTGTGCTCCAGTGTCGCGTGGGAGGACCATTGGTCTCTCCACGTATGTCTGGGCGTTCGGACAAATCGCCCTGGCGAGCGATGCCGCGACGTGGTCCAAACCGAACGGCAACGCTCTTCTTGGGGCGAATAGCCCGTGTGGAAGTAGCGTTGCGGCGGGCGAGAGTGCGCAGGGCACGCTATCTCCCATCGTCGTCGTGCGATCCTCGTGGCGTTGGGCCGTCATACCCGCGGTTTCGGCGTGCGGGGCTGTCGGCTCCTGTGTCACCTCCTGCCTGGCACGAACTGTCGGTTGTGACGAGGCAGAGGGGTGATGGTGGCGCTGTCCACGCCTCTTCTTGGGCGGGGAGGCGTGGTGGTGAGGACGTCTTGGAGCCCTCAATCGTGCTGGCGCAACGCGAGCTCCTCCTGGTCCTTTGACCGAGAGCAGGATCATGTCATAGCCAAAACCGGTGGACATGAACTCGAGGCTCCCGAACCAAATCACCGTGGAGCGCGGAATCGGCGAAACGAGAGTGGCCATCTGGAAAGGAATGGGAAATCGGCGGAAAACACGTAGGACCCCTACCTGGCGCGCCAACTGTCGATGTTTTCCCCCGGGGGGTCACACCAACGAGTGAAACTTGTATGCGTGCTCCCCTTTCTAGATGGTGATGCAAGAAAAGACACTAAGATTTATCCTGGTTCGGGCAAGAGAAGGCCCTGCGTCCAGCGGGGGGGAGTGTTTGTATTATCTTGCACCTAAGTGCTTGTACAGTGGTGAATACAGGCGTGGTATGAACTGGGATGGAGTAAGGTTGCACTACTACGTATGTCTTGTGTCGTGTTTTTTTTATCCGCTCCCGGACCTCCCTTTTTATAGTTCCAAGGAGAGGTCTAGGGTACATGTATAGGCGACAGAGTAGGGGTCGATAGAGGTATGGCGTGCTGACCTACTCGAGGCCTCCGTACCGGCATGGCCTCGAGCCGTCTTGTCTTGGTACTTTGATGATGATTACGCGTGCCCCTGAATCCCGCTCCTGTGCGCCGTCCTGGATTGGTTTATCTGTTGCACGCTTATACGTCGTGGTAGCAGCTACGTCGGAGTGGTTGAGGTGCTGTCACTCGTCGCCCGATCCTTCCCCAGGAAGGAAACGTGCCTACTCGAGGGTCAGGTGCCGTGTAACGCCTTGCTGGCCAGAGCGCTGACTTTGGGCGTCTCGAGGGGGGTCTTGACTGGACGTTCCGACCCACTCTCTGCGCCCTGCCACGTTCTGGCTTGTTTGGTGGGGAAGGCTGCAAAAAGAACGACAGGATGGGTGCTTGTTCCCTATCACGCTTCCTGTGACTGACGGGTTAGGTGAGAACGCAGCAGGCGCATTAACTGCCCTGGTTCCCGTGCCTGTGTCAGGCGGCGGGCGGCGTCCTTGCGCTCGAGGCCTCCCGATTCGTACGAGCCTATTTCCGTATTCGACGGTAGCCGGCGCTCGAGCCCTAGTCGGTTCGCAGGACGCTCTTTCCGTGTTCGTGGCTACGGTCGTCGAGGACCGTGCGTACAACTGGGCGTCGAGTTGGAGGCCTCGACTTTCGTACGGATGCTCTCGATATGCACATTAGTTAGGGTACCCCTTACTGATATCCTCGACATCTACCTCCTTTGTAAATGTGCTAACACCACCAAGTGTCCACCACCAATGTACATGTGTGTTAGCATTTCACTAACATTTTCACCAAAGGAGTTAAGTTAGCACTTTACTAGATCCTAATGCATATGCTCAAGAAATGGACCTAGTAGCACTTGATTCGAGAGATGACCGTGATTTCCCCTCTTGATAGTCGGCTATCTATCCTAAACCCGGTCAAACAATTATCTACTCAACTTAGACCGGTAAAAGCACTATACCTTTGCCTTGATCACTTTACTCCTTGTCTATCACCATGTTCTCTACTTCATGCGTCATCTCTTTATAATCATGTGGCCACCTTTCCATGCCACCTTGCACCTTCATCACATGCGTTGCTATGCCTAACTCAAATTGCATAAACACAAGACATTAGTAACTTGGTGTCATTAATTACCAAAACCAAACTTGGGCTTTCAGCGGCGCGCCATGGCGCGTTGTGGACGGGTTAGTTCTCTGTGGCGCTCAAGTCTTCATGCCAGCATCATCATCACTGGTGCCCATAGTGCTGGAGCTGGCTCACTCTATGGGTCATGGGGGGCATCCAGAAAACCCTCCAGCGGCTGCGTTAACAATTCGCCATCGATCATGATCGCCAGTTAGTGCAGGATTACGTCTGTTCCCATGCAACCTGTCTACGCAACAAGACTGAAACGTTGCACCTAGCAGGCCTCCTGCACCCGCTTGAAGTCCCTTCTCAAGTGTGGTCTGACATCGACATGGATTTCGTCGAAGGTTTTCGGTGCATCCATAGCAAGAGTGTTATTTTGATGGTGGTCGATTGTTTTTCCAAGCACGCTCACTTCATAGCGCTCAGCCACCCATACAATGCTGCTTCTGTTGCTAAGGCCTTCTTCGAAGCGATCGTTCGACTCCATGGTTTTCCTACTTCAATCGTAAGTGATCGTGACCTGGTGTTCACTGGACATGTTTGGTGGGACCTGTTCAATCTGGCTGGAGTCAAGCTGCGCATGAGTATTGCATTTCACCCACAGACGAACGACCAATCGGAGATTGTCAACAAGAGCATCATGATGTATTTACGTTGCCTCAATAGGGATTGGCCGCGTGCGTGGCTTGACTGGCTTCCGTGGGCTGAGTATTGCTACAATACGTCGTATCGTCCGGCCTTGAAGGCTACGCCATTTGAGGTGGTGTTTGGTCGTTCACCGTAGACACGGTGGACATTTGCTTCGGGACCAGGATGAGTTTCTACAGGATGTTCGAGAACGCCTTCTTCAAGCACAGGAATATGCCTGACGCCACTATGACAACAAGCACCGTGCGCTCAAGTTCTAGGTTGACGACTGGGTGCTCCTGCGTATTCTTCATCGCCCAGCTCAAACCCTCGTCCTAGGGCCGCGCTGCAAGCTCAGTCCTCGGTACGCGGGTCCCTTCCAGGTGATCGAGCGCATCGGCGAGGTGGCATATTGGCTTCGTCTTCCTAAGGGTGCCCGCATCCATGATGTTTTTCATGTGGGTGTTCTGAAGCCTTTCCATTGTACTCCGCCGATGTTGCTGCCGACTCTTCCACCCCTTCGGCATGGCTGACTGTTGCTCCAGCCTACACGTGCTCTCCAGGCCCAACTGCGTCGCGGCACTTGGGTTGTCCTTGTCCTGTGGGCTGGTCTGGATCAGTCTGAAGCGACATGGGAGCCAGTGGAAGACTTCAAGCTCTTCTTCCCTGACTTTCAGCATGAGGATGAGCTGTTTGTCGAGGCGGGGAGGGATGTTATGGTCGGCAAGAAGTAAGAGCACAGGAGTCGTGGCTGATCAGACCCATGCACAAGTGCGTGGACACGCCTGGCTTGGCCAGCCTAAAAGTCTAGTTGGTTATCAAGTCCTAAATGCTAAGATTTATTTATCTATTTAGTTATTATTATTTACCATGTGTTTCTTAGGATTGCTTGTATAAGTATTGGACTTTGTTAATGAGAAGGATTAGCTTGGGATTGAGATCTTCTATCTCCCTTGGGCACCCAACCCTGTTACCCTCTCTCTATCGCCATCCTCCCTGTTCCACGGCCTAAACCCTAGGCGCCGAGCACGACGCCACCAATTCGTCATCGTGCATTCAAGCCTAGACCACCCATCCACCATCAGTACAATCTTCGGAGCTTAAGCGCTAACAGGAGGGCACTGTTGTGATGGCGGAGGTGCTTTAGTCGCTGCTCAGTGTGGTGGGCTTGCTGCCCTGCACGCATAGGCTTTATGGACAAGGCAACGGTGCGCAGGCACCTGATTGGGTCTCTGTAGATTGCCGCTTGGTGGCTGCCAGTGAGGCAGTGCAGGCACTTCCCCTTTAGGAGCTTGGAGAGGGGAGGATGAGCTGCAGGCGCGTGGGATGGTTGGCATGTTGAATCTTCCGGAGGCTTCAATTCGCGGTGGAGCCACCAGTGTTTCAAGAGCACGCTATACCACGCCCCTTGCTCAGCATCACATGAATCACCGTCTTGTCACCGGAGTCTCGGAAAGGCGCACCGCTATTAGTGCGAGTGGCAGCAGATGTGTCTTCCTCGGACCCGCGGACAGGGCCTGGTGCCGGAGTGCATCTAAAGCAGGGCTTGAGCGGGGGAGGTGGGAGGGGGATTAATGGCAGATGGTTGGGAGGTGGACTGTAGGTATAGGAATTGAAGGCGAAGCTGACGCATCGTGGGGGTGTCGTCATCCACAACGAGCTCAATCAAGCCCACCACTATGGATGTGAGCTGAAGCCGCCGTGTGAGGCTGGAAGGGTAGCTTGGGGCGGCTCGGCGGCGCCGCATCTGGGGTCTTGCGATGGGGCGGTGCGGGGGACGGGGGAGGGGAAGGGGCTAACGGCTCCATTCGAGCTCATCCGGTCTGTAAATGTTGAGTAAATCCAAAAGCTGCTATCGAACTGTGCATCGTCCTGCATTGTATTTTTAGGTTATCATTAGAACCAGGACTGGCCCATCCAGGAAGAAAATCAGCAGATGACAACCCTGGACCGATTCATGCTTTCCAGGCTTCATGGCATCTCCTGAAACCAACTATGCTGTAAAATTACTCACTACAGGAAAATAACAAAGATAAAAGACTCTCAATATTACATTAATAAAAGAGTGAAATGGACCATGGGTTCTTAAACTTTTCCCACATTTTTATCTAGGTGCATGAACTCTCAAATTGATCATCTGGGTCTTTCAACTTTTTTCATGTGGTTCATTCTAAGTTAATTCCATATTGAATCATTGAGTGGGACTCACATTGACCTTTGAGAGTTCATATACCCACTTAGGGTGCATGTCACTCTTAATAAAAGATATGTTTTAGAAAAACTAGGAATAGTAGAGTGAACTTTGTTTAATATTTTGGAAGAGAGTTCAAAATTGAAATGTTTTATTGAAGATATAGCTAATACTATTTAGTCATTTGCTGGTAAATTTATGGTACGATCTTTTTGCTACTCCTATTACAAGTTCACTTTCTTGGAAGTTTCATTTTTAAATCAAGTCCCATTCAAAAGTTGAAGTCTTTCTAATTGCAATATCCAGCCATGCTTTGTAATGTTAAATATTTGTAGCATGACATTTAGTAATTACTATTTGTATTTTATGCATCAATTCCATTAACTTTGGGTCCAGTTTGGTGCTTTATTGTTTTGGGCACATGTTGAACTTGGACTTTGTATTTCGAAACAAAGAGAACTTAGTAATGTCTTAATTTTTGTTGGCTTCTTGTGCAAAATATGATTCTTGATTTGTTCTCTATATATTGTCACATTGATTATATTAATACTTTATTACTTTCCTACTCTGTTAGGTTCACAGCAAAATGTGCAATGAGTTGACTTTGATGCTGGATAAGGTTTCCTCTATTCTTCCATCAATAGAAGCTGCTCAACCAGGATGCAAAGCAGGTGTAGAGGAACTATGCAACCTATACAACATAGTTGGCAAAGGGAAACTCATAATCCAGAATTGCATTGAATGTAGCAGTCTTTACTTGGTATGATATTCCATTTCCTTGATATAATAGATCTGTTATGAGTTGCATTCTGTTGTATCTCATTAGTACAAATTTAGGCACCTTTTGAGTGACTGTTAAAAGGCTTTTCTAATTTTTTAATATGCTTATATTTCAGGCTATTACTAGTGAAGCGACTGCAATGCGGTGTGAAAGGATAAGGAACTCGTTGAGGCGGAGCTTGTTCCTAATACAGAACATGGTTGAACAATTGTTAGCTAATGAGGTTAGTTTTGTGTACCAAATTATATTACATGAGCTGAAACAACAATTCTAGGTGAACAAATCTTTTGCAATTCTTTGTGAAAAGGTTTACGGTGTCAACTTTTATTTAAGTGAAAGCACATTCTCTGTGAGTAGCCATTTATTAGAAAAGCAATCAAGCATCCTTAATCTAATTGCATATAGGTGAACCTCGTAGCATGGCACTGAATGTATACGAAGATGTTCGATAAAAGTTGTCACCTGATCATAATTGTATTTTGTAAACATAGAAAACCTGTATTTTAATAATTTATCATATTTTTCAGCTTTACACAATCTCAACTAAAGATGCATCAGACCAAACTAACTGTAGAAAGGTATGGTAGGGTAAATACACCGCACGCCCAATGGGGGGTTGGCCTTTCATTATATAGCCTGAACGGCTTGGAGTAGAAGCCTGGTTGGCTTGGGGCACAAGTCGCGTACAACACAATACTATGAGTTAGCTATACATATATAATATATATCTATGTATAACTCTAATACCCGCCCTTAGTCATAGCAGGAGAATCTCGGACGCAAAGACTAGTCCTAAAATCAGTAAACAACTATACAAGTAAGCCTTTGGTCATGATGTCCGCAAACTGGTGCGACGAGGGGACATGGAGCACTCGGACCTGACCTAGAGCAACCTTGTCACGGACAAAGTAAATGTCAATCTCAATATGTTTCGTGCGCTGATGATGAATAGGATCCTGGTCATGTATACTACGCTGACATTGTCACAGTAAACAATCTTCGCCAAAGGGAGCGGAGTGTGTAGCTCTTGGAGTACCTGACGAAGCCAACATGTCTCTGCAACAGTGTGTGCTACAACCTTGTATTCCACCATGTAGCTCCTGGAGTACCTGACGAAGCCAACATGTCTCTGCAACAGCGTGTGCTACAGCCCTGTATTCCGCCTCAGCGTTAGAGCAAGAGACAGTGGTCTACCGTTTAGAACACCAAGACACCAAGTTATCACCAAGATAGACACAATATCCAAAAGTCAAGCGTCGAGAGTCTGGACAACCAGCCCAGTCAGCATCCGAGTTGTAGGCAGTGAGACTATCAATCGGTCCAGCATTGAGAGAAAGACCAGTAGACTGTGTGCCCATGACATAACGAAGAATCCTCTAAAGTAATGCAAGATGAGGTTCCCGGAGATAATGCATAAACAGACATAGTTGTTGAACAACATATGCAATGTTAGGACGAGTTAGTGTCAACTGTCAAGTACTAGAGAGCACAAGCGAGGCTGCGATATTGTGTCGGATCAGCAACAGGAGATCCATCGGCAGCAGAAAGCTTCATACGGGCATCAACAGGAGTAGCTGTAGGGTGACATTCAGATATGTCAGCACACTGTAGAAGATCGGTTGCGTACTGTCTTTGAGGCAGAAAGACACCGCTGGCAGATCTAGTGACAGAAATCCCAAGAAAATGATGAAGTTCTCCTAAATCCATCATAGCAAGCTCAGAATGAAGTCGCTCCATGATATTACAAAGAAGGGCTGGCGATGAGGCAGTCAGGACGATGTCATCAACATATAGTAACAAGTAAGCAGTGTTGGAGGCATCTTTGTACACAAACAGCGACGAATCAGACACTGAAGTGACAAATCCCAGAGACCGGATGAAGGATGCAAAACGCTAGTGCCAGGCTCGAGGTGCTTGCTTGAGGCCATATAGAGATTTCAGAAGGAGACAAACATGATCTGGGGCAGTAGGATCAACAAAACCAGGGGGCTGCTGATAGTAAACAATCTCATCGAGATGACCATGAAGAAACACATTCTTAACATCCTGTTGATGAATAGGCCAAGAACGAGAAGTTGCAATACTTAGAGCAACCCGAATCATGGCAGGTTTAACAACCAGACTGAAAGTTTCGTCGTAGTCAATGCCTTACCTCTGAGAAAAAACCACGGACAACCCAACGGGCTTTGTGGTGAATAAGAGACCCGTCTGAGTGATACTTATGCTTGAAAATCCACTTGCCTGAGACGATGTTGGCACCGGGTGGTTGAGGAACAAGACGCCAAGTGCCATTGTCAATTAGAGCTTTGTATTCATCAGTGGTGAAGCTAGAGTAAATTAGAGGGGGGTGCACTTGCCTTGTGAGTGCATAAAGATGGTTTGTAGGGGGTGCATATATAGTGAAATTTTAACCAAATCTATTGTTTTTGAATTTTTGGGGGGTGCATTTGCACCCCCTATGAGCAACGCAGCTCCGCCCTTGGTATTCATCCACCATCGCAGCACACAAGTTCGGATCAGCAAGAGCACTGCGATAATTTGCAGGAAGTGGCGAAGCTGTCGTGGCCGAGAAACCCAAGTGCTGAATCGGCGAAGGAAGAGTCCCACTCTGCTGGCGAGTGATTGGGCGCAAGATGGCATCATCCGGCGGTGGAGCTGGTGCAGAAACCGCAGCAGGAGAAGAGCTGGTCGGCTCTAGTGCTACAGCCGGAGCACTGGAGGGCGATGGACCAGGACGGCGCCGGCTGTAATACCGCGTGATCGGCGGGCGAGCGCCGAGAACTCTAGCTGTTCCTCCAGCTGGGCGCGGTAGAGGCCCGACGGCAGCACAGGGCTGCCTGGAAGGAGACGGTGCACCAAACACCGCCTAGGCAGCAGCAGTCGTGGAAGTACCGAGGGCCGAGAGCACTGGACCGAGCCAAAGAATGGCCGGATCCTGCTCTAGACTGTCATCATGCACAACACGTAGAGAAGACTGGCTGGCGGTGACCATGGGTGCTGGTAGAGGCGCCGATAGTCGATCCTGCAACAGAAAATCAAGAGACTCCGTAGGTGGTTTGGCAGCCGCAAATGGAAAGTAAGACTCCTCAAAAACTACATATCAGGAAACGATCAATTTGCAAGTGGAAAGATCGAGGCATCGGTAACCCTTCTGGGAGGAGGGATAGCCGAGGAAGACACATGTAGAGGAGCGAGGGGCAAGCTTGTGAGGTTTCATGGCACTAAGGTTGGGGTAGCAAAGACAACCAAAAACTCGAAGAGAGGAAAAATCTGGCATCTTGTGATAGAGTAGATGATGAGGAATACCACTAAGGGTGGAGGAAGATGGATGCCTGTTTAGCAGATAAACAACAGTGGCCAAGGCCTCGGCCCAGTATTGCGGTGGCATAGCAGCGTGCAGCAGAAGAGTGCGAGCAATATTGTTGAGGGTGCGTTACATCCGTTCAGCTTTGCTGTTTTGGGCTGACGTGTAAGGGCACGAGGTGCGAAGTAGGATACCGCGAGTACTAAGAAACATAGAGGTGGTGTTATTAATGGACTCTGCCATTATCCACCTAAAACACTTGATGGGCAAGTTGAACTGGGTGTGAGCATAGGAAACAAAATTGACAAGCTGAGTATGCACGTCTGATTTATGCCAAAGAGGAAATGACCAGCAATAATGACTATAATCATCCACAAGCACAGTGAATAAGTGCAAAGGGAACTGGCGAATGTGATGAAGAACTAGTGAATGGCAAACGAGCATGTTTACCAAGTTGACAGGCGTGGCAAACAACACGATCTAAGTTATTACATGAAATAGCTGAAATTTTATTGAGACGAGCTAGGGAAGCAAGTGTAGGATGACCAAGACAGGAGTGCCACAAGGATGACGGAACAGCAACATGACAGGTGGCTGTGGGTGAATGGATGATGAAAGGGTGTAGAGGTCCCCTCCATTATTGCAGCGTAGAATCACGTTCCCGGTCTGGAGATCCTTGACACAAAAACCATAGGCGTCAAACTCAATAGAACAGTTACTGTCACGAGTAAATTGATGAACTAAAAGGAGTTGTGAACAAGATGTGGAGCAACAAGAACATTATTGAGTTTGAAAAGTTGATCAGCTATAGGAATAATAGAAGTGCCATGACTAGAGACTGGGATAGATGCCCCATTGCCAACTGTGATGAAGGACGACAAATGAGGGAGACAGGAAAGAAGTATACCATCATTGGCGCACATGTGATAGGTCGCGCCAGTGTCGAGGACCCAGAGACTTGGTCCAGCGCCGCCTTGAAGTGCCATCTGGTTTAGTGAAGCGATGAGGGCACCATGATCACATCCGCCAGTCATGGAGGGAGGAGCGAACGCCGTGTGTGCCTGCGGTAGAGGGGCAAGGGGGGGGATGCCACTGTGGCGGTTGCCACTGTGACTGCTGCGGGGGCATGCCAGCCCATGGGTTCATGCAGAACCAAAGACCGGCTGGAGGGATGCCTGGACAACACCTGACGAAGTCTGAGATGGGGTCGATTGCTGCTGGAAGGGGCCACCACCGCCGTTTCCCTTCCCTTTGCCCTTGCACTTACCCTTGCCACTACCACCATTACCGCCACCACGGTTGGGGTTGGCAGGGGTGGAGCGACAGGAAGGAGACGAGCAGGAGCTGGGCAGAGGGACGGAGGAGTCGACCGCAGTAAGGGTAGTGTCGGAGGAGACCATGGCGTCGGAGGCAAGGCGAATTTCCTTGAGCCAGAGGGTATTGTGCGCCGAGGTGAAGTACGGAAGAACCACCGAGTTGGTGATGATGGCTGTAGAATTTGTGAATCGTGGGTTGAGACCACGAAGCAAATTCAACACAAGCTGAGGCTCGGAGACGGCTTGGCCAACGTCGCGGAGGGCGTCGACCGTCTGCTTCATCTTCTAGGCGTAAGTGTCTATGGTGAGATCTCCCTGCACCATGGCATGGAACTCCTGTCCCAGGACAAGTACGCGGGTGGCCTGGTTCACTTGGAATAGAGCCGTGATGGCGACGTAGAGGTCGCGTGCCGTCTGATTTGGCTCCATGGCGAGGTCAAGGACGCCATCGTCGACGCAGCCATACATCCAGCTCCCGACACAGGCGTCAGGTTGTGACCAATTACGGTCAGTGCGCTAGGGTGGGGTGGAGCCGTCGATGTAACCTAGCAGGCCAAACTTGCCGCACATGGTAGTGAAGAAGGCGGACTACTTGGTGAAGTTCAGCAGCTTGAGGTCGAGGGCGATCGGGACGTGATATTTCATGTTGATGGTGGCATAGGAGAAGATCACGGGGGCAGAAGCATCCCCTAGGGCCGGCATGGAAGAGGAGCCGGTCAGACTGGAGGTGGAGGACGCGCTGGATGAATCAGTGCCCATGGCGATGGATGGTGCGGTGGCGAACGGGCGCGGGGTGCAGCCTGAACGGGCGGTGAGGGCGCGCCGGGCTAGGTCGGCGGCACCGTGGGAGGAGAGGGCAGCGGAAGACAGGAACCCTAATCTGCCTCGGATGTAGATACCATGTAGAAAGGTATGGTAGGGCAAATACACCGCACGCCCAATGGGGGGTGGCCTTTCGTTATATAGCCTGAACGGCTTGGAGTACAAGTCGTGTACAACACGTATACTATGAGTTAGCTATACATATCTAATATTTATCTATGTATAACTCTAATACTAACTATAGAGGACATAACACAAGTCTAATGTACCAAAAAACAACAAAGAAAACGAAACTAAATCTCCAACAAGCAACTCATATGGTCATCCTGCAGCAATCCATCTTGTTAAGTGATGTTGGCTGCAAAAGAACTAACTTCCCCACATATTGGATGAAAATAGAACCATGGCTTGGGCGCTGGGCCAAATATTGTAAAACTGAAAGAGAATTCAACCATTGGACAAGGGGCAACTGCCAAGCCAAGAAAGGTTGCCACAATAAGCCCCAACACCTTCCAAAAGGCAATGTGAGTATGTAAGACATAGAGCCCCGTTGAGCATTATGGACACTACAACATAGAAAAACACCAAACAATCTTGTACAAGTCAACCATCATTGGAAGACATCGATCCTCACACAACTGGCAACCCTAGGAATCCTCCCAAAGTAACATCTTTAAGAAGAAAACGACAACTGAAGACGCCCTAGCCCCTATCATAGATGCACCAACAAGGTGTTCGGGGCATAGAAATGTCTCTAGTGAGGGAAGTGGCATATATGGGCATCACCATTGTCAAAGGTGAGCAATGGGCAACCATGGTCGATGTCATATCTTACCATCACCACCCTCTGACAATCGTCTTCCCTAACGGGACACCCGGCACCGGGGACGCTGCTGCTCAAGTCGGTGGTCGTCGCATCGATGAGGAGGGCAAGCCGCGGCACCCTGCTGCCCCGACTCCTAGCCGTGTCGGCCATGTCTAGCGCCCTAGGTGGTGGATGTGCTGGCTTCACAATGGCTTTGACCTCCCTGCCTCGCTTGGCGGCCAGACTCGGCCCAAGCTGGCTCACGAGCAATTGCGCCTAGCAAAAGTCGTGTGCTCGCGCGGCTAGGCTTGTGGATGGCCAGTGAGCACTATCGTGCACCCAACGGTGCCCTGGCCCCCGAAGGTCAGCATACTACACCGGTGGCTTCACGGCGCCCGGCCCCGGTGGCATGGTCGGCACCATGATACCCCTTTGACTCGCAGCGTGGAATATCCGCCTTCGACTTGCCATCACCAGGTTCAGCTTGGCATGTTGCACTTTGGATGGGCATCTGCAGGATCTGGAATGCAGGTGGGGACTGTTTCGATCCTCCCCAAAGTTGATCTCAAAAAAAAGTGTGCAGACAGTTTAGTACATTTGATTTGAGTCACTACATAATGCATGCCCTCCTAGCTAAGTTAAAAAAAAAAACAGATCTGGGAGGGCCACATGTGTGCGCACTGGTAGGGTACATGCACACACATCCCTGCTAGGCACCTCGTGCCGCAAGCGCCCCTAGATATCCATCGCTTGCGACGTCCCTGCCACCAGGGGCGCTGAGCTGCCACGAACATAGTCACTCACCCCGGTCGTTGAATGGGAATGTGAGCGAACCACGACACATGTGGCTGACAAAGGAGATCTGAAAATTGCGGCAGATCTGAGCGGCCAGTGGGAGGAAAGGAGGGGGTGAAAGGAAAATCGGTGGTGCAGACGCGGAGAGTGGTGACAGTGCCGCGTAGCAAGAGTTGAGGGGAAGTGGTGGGCTAGTGAGTGCTAGGGGAGGTTACTGCTTGCGAATGGGATGGTGGCCTGCTTATAGTCTTATCATGTAACGTTATGGTACCTGATCATAATTCTATTTTTCTTGCTAACACATTTGATGAATTCATATTATAGCTAGCAGACAGCATATTTACATTCATTTGACTATTTATCACAGGTGGCTGATGTCCATAACGAACTTCGAGATCTGAAATTCATTGTTGATCCAGCAGAAGAGGATGCTGGAAAAGTCATTCTGGAGATGCTTCGGCATTCTGATGTAACCCAAGAATTGGAGCTTCAGACTTTCCTTTTAGCAGCTTCGAAATTGAACATTACTTCACCTAAAGCTGTCCTAATTGAAAGAAGAGCACTCAAGAAATTACTTGCCAAGATCAATGGCACTGATCAAAAAAAGGAAGGAATCCTTAAGTACCTCCTATATCTAGTTAGGAAATACGGGAAGAATACCAAGCTAGGGACTAATGGAAACAATCAAAATCTGAATGTTGCAACTGAAGTTTTGAGTTTAGACTCAATTGTTAATGGCATCAATATTACGGAAAGATGCAATTCAGCTGTAGAGTCAACCAATATGAGATATGATGATCAGAATAGTTTGTCTGGAGCAGCCACACCACCTCTAGAGTTCTGCTGCCCATTGTCTTTGAAGCTGATGCAAGATCCTGTGATAATAACATCTGGACAAACATATGAAAGAGAAAATATCGAGAGATGGTTCAGTGAGGGATATGATACTTGTCCTAGGACACATACGAAGTTAAAAAACTGCACGGTAACGCCAAATACATGCATGAAGGCTGTTATTCATAACTGGTGCAAAGATCATGAGCTTGAATCTACTTATTTGCCTGAGCAATTTCAGAATTGTTATTCTCTATCAAGTTTGCACAATGTCTCGGCACCTCTAATTATAGAAAAGAATAGAGATTACACAGTTGATTATAACAGTTCATCTTTTGGACTATCAGGTGCTAGTTATATATCATCCCCCATGAGGGAAACAGAACAGTCAAAGACTAGTTTTGGTCAGTTTTATTCTAATGCCAATTACCAGTTGTATTTGTCCTTCTGCAACTTTGACAAGGCAATGTTCTTGGTTTTCTTCCATGAGCTGTCCGAGCTTCCCTTTGAACTTCAAAAAAAAGCTGTCAGAGATTTGAAGACTCTTCTGAGAGGTGAAAATCAAATTTGGCATTCTATGGTCTGCAATGGGTTTTTTGAAGCATTCCATGAATTCCTTAAGAATGACAGTGGAATTCACACACTGCAAGCTCGAAGGGCTGGGATTCAGTTTTTTCTTGCTTTCCTTTCTAGTGGCAGGTATGAATACCGATGTCCATATTCTTCGTGGCACTTCTTATTTGGGTTCTGGCACTTATTTTTTCCCATTTTGTTATCAACAATAGGAAGTCATAAATTGGCTTATCTGCTCCAATTATGAACATGTATATGGGTTTCCTTCTCTTTACCTAAAACTTCTTTCATGATATTCTCGTATTTTTGTTGTTGAAGATAAAGAAATGGATGCTAACTATAAGACTGTGGTTAGTTCTTATGTTTTCAGTCCAATGGATACTCATAAAACCTGTGCTTTCCTTTTGATCTAGGGCTCGAATTCCTTCAGTTTGTGAAGATGTGGTACTTCTTTTTGCACCACTACTTGATTCGGAGTTCAAACAGGAAGCTCTTCAGATTGTACATGAACTGCTTCAGGAACCAAGTTGTCGAAAATCTAGTCTCATGGCCTCTGTTTTTTCTCCTTTAGTGTTTGGAGCTCTGGACAGTGGAGAAACCAAGTGCCTGGACCTAGCTCTGCAGATCATCTGCAAGATTTCATCTGATAATGATATGAAATCTTACCTTGTTTCCTCTGGAATAGTCTTGAGGCTATCTCCGCTCCTTTGTGAAGGCAAGATGACAGAATGCTGTTTGAAGATTTTACGGAACTTGAGTGAAGTGAAAGAGACGGCAGGGTTTATAATCAGAACAGGCAATTGCCTCAGCTCCATTTCAGATCATCTGGACACTGGAAACCACAGCGAACGTGAACATGCAGTGGTCATCCTTCTAGCAGTATGTTCCCAAAGTTCTGCAGTTTGTTCACTTGCCATGAAGGAAGGCGTCATCCCAGCCCTTGTAGACTTATCAGTGAGTGGAACCAAGGTGTCAAGAGATTGCTCAGTCAAGTTGCTTCAGATTCTGAGGAACTTTAGGCAATGCGACCAGTTCAGCAGTTCATGTTCAAGCCAGGTATCTGCTGATCATGCTTCAGAGAAGCCTCACAATGATTCAGTTTGCAAGCAGCCGATATCAAAGTCAGCCCGGTATATTTCAAGAAAGCTCAACGTTTTCTCGAAACCTCGGTCGCTGACCCTCGCTTGAGAAAAGGAAGTGAAACGTTGGATCGAATCGAGCCCTATTCTGCAGTACTAACTGCCTGATGTACATATAGGAGCAGGTAGCGTTTGCCCAGATGAAATGCTTGAGGGAGGCTTTTAAAAACTCACCATGTATTTCAAAAGAGTTTTTGTTTCTTTTTTTTTTTTTGGGGGGGGGGGTTCCTTCACTTTGGCGCTACAAAAAAAATACATGTATGCTGTAGATGGTTCGAGCTGGAAAATGTGTCCTTTTATCATGGCATTGTCCTTGTTTAGGCCGTGTTTGGTTCACCCCTGACTAAATTTTAGTCACTAAAATGCTAAATACTAGTGCAAGGCGCGCGCCCTCGCGCGCGTCAGTGGGCACACAGAAGTTTTTAAATGCGAGTAAAACATGTTGAATATATACGTTGAAATAAGAATTATAGTAGAGATACATAAAATTTAAAAATGTATATTTTATTTAGTTATATATGGGGTACATAGATATATATTACATCCGTTTTTTTACATGATTAGTATCCTGCAGTGTCTATGCCATCCTTGGTAACTGAAGGATAATGGAACTGACGATAAAAAACACACATTAACATATCAATGCATAGTGGAAGCAAGAATACTTAAACAAAGTTACAAAAATAATCTGGTAGGTAGCAATCTCTGCAGGTTACAATAACAATTGTTTACAAAAGATTAATGTCATAAATGGAGTCTTGCATGGGGGGAAAAACGGTAGGCAACGATCTGGGTTAATTAGATTCGAATTCTGATAGCATGTCTCAACGCTATCATTGACCAAAAACATGTTTGAAGAGGCCAGTCTCATTGGACTTATGAAGTTTAACCTGAGCATTTGAGTTATTTCTGTTATGTGCCCCTCTCTTTAAGTACATGTGAGTAACAGTTAGACCACCTACTAAAACTTTTTTGGGCTGAACAAATTGCAGTGATAAGTTGCAATAGAATTATGTTATTTGTATTGGATGGTACTTTATTAAGTATAGCTTGAGCATGCACACTACTACAGAATGAGGCATTGGTCGATGCCTAAAATGGCCAAAAACCTCGGTCTTTTTGCGGCCCGGGGTTAAAGACCCATTTAACACC
>Ga0182004_10001698_pt1 | contig 16484 bp, 4 predicted proteins | sample Sormic07211540_1_FD_120479 | JGI IMG/M metagenome (GOLD analysis project Ga0182004, IMG submission 120479) | Endophyte microbial communities from Sorghum bicolor roots, Mead, Nebraska, USA - 072115-40_1 MetaG | ecosystem: Host-associated > Plants > Roots > Unclassified | place: USA: Nebraska...
GCCGCCGCCGCCATTGCCGGCGGCCGCCGCACTGGGTGCAGTGTGCGGTGGGATCGGTATTCTGGGTTGGGGTGGGGAGTTGTAAAGCGGCGGAAGCGTGAGACGTCTGGGTTTTAAATGGATCTGCTTCTGTGGTGGGTAGGGGCAGCCAGGCAGGACTCGCGGTGCCACGGCCGCAGGTGGAGAGAGAGCCTTTCCGATTATACTCGGATTTCTTGATTTTTTTAGTTCCAAAATATTTTGCAAAATCGACACCGTAACTTTTTCGTTTGTATTTGACAAATATTGTCCAATCGTGGACTAATTAGGCTCCAAAGATTCGTCTCGTCAATTTCGACCAAACTGTGCAATTAGTTTTTATTTTTGTCTATATTTAATACTTCATGCATGTGTCTAAAGATTGGATGTGACGGTAAATCTGAAAAATTTTGCAAAATTTTTTGGGAACTAAACAAGGCCTTAAAAAACGGAAATTTCAACGGTTTGATGTTTAGGTTTGTTAGAGCATCTACAAGAGACTCTCTATATTATTCCTAAATGCTAGGAATAGTAATTTTGGTGAAAAACTATCCTCCAACAGCTTCTCTAAATGATCATCCAAATATAGTCATTGTCTATTCCGGGTTTTTCGCTAATCAAATATAGAAGACGAGAATGACTCTCTAGAGTGCGCATGAGATTTAGCAAAACTGTTGGAAAGTAAAAAAGTATAGAAAGCGACTTTTATGCAAATGGCTCTCCAAATGATGTTTTAGAGAGTGAGATTTAGAAAGGCTCTTGGAGATGCTCTTAGGGGGGTGTTTAGTTCAAAAAAATACAAAATACAAAATACCAACTCTACATTGGAATGATAAAATGTAAAATATCAAAAATTTTAGAGTTATAATAGTTTCATCCAAAATGCAGATTTTCCTCATGCTCTTTTTAGGCCTTGTTTAGTTCGCAAAAATTTTAGTTTTTAGTTACTGTAGCACTTTCGTTTTTATTTGACAAATATTGTCCAATCACGGAGTAACTAGGCTTAAAAGATTCATCTCACAAATTACAAGTAAACTGTGTAAATAGTTTTTATTTTCGTCTATATTTAATGCTCTATGCGTGCGACCAAAGATTCTATGTGACAGAGAATCTTGAAAAATTTTACGAACTAAACAAGGCCTTAGTTTTTTTCCTCTTGAGACCAAAATCCAAAATAGAGAATAATCACTTTTTTACCAAAAAAAATTGCATCGTGTTTAGTTCTATTATACAAAATAATAGACCAAACATAGAATTTTTTGGAATAGTAGGGAAACTAAACACCCCCTAGCAAATTAATTATAAGTGAAAACAGGTAGGACTAGAGAGTTGTTTCTAGAGCCTTGAGAATAAACCAAGAAGAAATGGGTTAATTAATACATGCTATTGCAAATATCACGTTTCGAGGATATACCACTGTTATTCACAATATTAAAATATGTTATTATAATTTGATCTCTTCGATATACTATACCACTACTCACCACTTTGATATATTTATCATAATTTCTGGGCTGAATTGCACTTGAATTCTTCCTCTATGACACGGCCACCACGGGCGACAGCTGCCATAAACGCTAGCGAAGGGTAAGGCAACCCCGCTGGGCAAGTCCATGCCCGGTAGCCGCCAAGGCCCCTATGCACGCAGGAGGGGCAACCTCGAGCTGCAACCTCGGGCATGCCTGGTATGACCTTTAAAGTTCAAAATATCAGCCAATATATTCTGAAATTTCTATCATGTTTTACCGGTTGGGTCCAAAATTTTTACTCTATCACCCATTTTTAAAAAAAAAACAAAAAAATGTTCACCTAAATAGACACCAAAAACCACTTATTACTCTAACCTTAATCTCTGTTTCATTTCCTCTTCTCTCCTCTTCAAGGTTCCGTTGCCACCACTGCAACACACTGCACACTCTAACGGTGTTGCTACCCTCATCATTGGATAGCAATTAATAATATGGTTTTTATTTAGTTTATAATGTTAAATGGTTTATAAATGGTATGTGAGTTTTTTCGAACAATATGAGTTATTTTTGTCTAAACTTTTTTCTGAAATAATTTTTCTATCTCCGATAAATTTCTGATATATTTGATATTCTTGTTTATCACTGACTAACGAGATTTAGAAAATATCAATAGTGTAATTGGATGGATCTAGGATGAAAGTTAGGGAGAAAGTTACTAACCAACCCCATGTTTGGGGCGTGGGCAGCGTACGCCTGAATCAGGGCATGGTCCTTGTCCTCAATCCACATGCCGGTCGTGGATGATTGATCGATCGTACATGATGACGATTGTCGTCCAAGCAACTGGCCTGCAGCAGATGTTATTGGTCCGAACGATGCTTTAATTATTATAGTTGACCGATGCTTATTAATTATATTAGCTACTAGGTGATGATATATGTGGATCAGCCGCTAGAGGGAGGGAGAGGGGCCTTACTTGATGATCAAAGCTGTCTGGTGTACACCACTAGGTCGGGCTAACGGAAAGACAATGGCGAAAGATCAGCTATCCTACACAAGACCAATGCAAATGCTCCATGGGATTAGCGTCGGCAGGGAGGCTCCCCCCCCCCCCCCTAGATTTTTCCTTGAGTGTAAACTCCAGTGCATCAATCTCTGATTTGTGACAGCCGTATGTAGAGATCTTGGACAACAGTCGTGAATTGGCGCATGCCCACAAGATCCATTGTCCAAATGATGCATCCGCGACTGCCCTCACTACTAACATATGCTCGACAGGTGCAATTGTCGAGGCATAACTGGCGGCATTGCTTTGGCATCATGCCAAAGTAGAGTATGCCATCCATCGTTGGTGTTTTCATTGCCACCGCAGCTGAGGTTAGTGTTTCAGACGTAGTCGCCTGACCAGAAACCTGGAGGGGCAGCGGTAGCTCATGGTGTAGGAGAGGTGCGCAAAGGCCAAAGGGGTTGGCGTCCAAGGAGGATGGGACGTGACGCTAGGTGGGTGCCAGCGACATGCGCACAAATGAGCGGCGACCACTCATACAAACCAAGAGAGGGACCAATGGGGAAGGAGGAAGAAGATGAGAGGATAGTTGTCTAAAAATTATGGATGTCTCAGAAGGATAAGTAATGGTACGTTTCAAGTATATTAGTTTTCCTACAATATATGCATTTGTAAATGAAGATGCCTTTGGCCATAAAACTATGATATGAGTACATGATATACCGGCATTTGTGAATGTCAGTATATTAGTTTTCTTACCATATAAAATGCATTCATAAATGAAAACGTCAACCATGTCACTGTCTATTTAATTTTCTTCCCTGGCCTATATATATTCTTTTATTAGGACTTCAATCAGATACTAATATAAGCTTAGCTACTGGTGTATCATACCTATTTTTACCTTGCCACATATACATCATGACAACTTTTCAGATTTTATTATTGTGGGAAATATTTTTTGTGACTGTAAAATAAAAAAATTTCAAGACAACAATTTAACATTGTATATTGTATATATGATGGCTGATGGCTCGATTGAATATGTATGTTACTCCAAACGACCACGAGCTAGTCCCCTCCATTCCAAATTTTAAGTCATTACAAGAATTTTAAAGAGTCAAAACATTTTCACGTTTGACCAAAATTATAGAGAAAAATACTAAGATTTGTAACGTAAAGTGAGTATACTATGAAAATATAATTAAGGAAAAATCTAATGATATTTAGTTGGTATCATAATAATAATTATTTTATCATATAAATTTGGTCAAATTTAGAAAAGTTTGACTCTCCAACCTACAATTTGGGATGGAGGGATTACATCGATATATGTATGTTACTCCAAACGACCACGGCGCCGTCAATTTCTCTGTTTGAAATTTTGATGCCAATCCAAACGAGCTGTGGCCGAAACAAAGAAGTCTTTGAAATGGAAGAATATAAATACGCGAGAGCGACGAGTTCTTTTGTTAAAGAAGGGAAATGTGCCTTTGAAGAAAAGGAAATATGCGGCCAGCTAGTGAGGTGTGACCTGATTGGTGGTCCGTGGATATGGAATTATGGACGGCACGATGGTGATTGGTGAACATCGCACTCGCAACATCGATTTCGTTCGCCATGGGATTTTTTTTCCCTACGCGACGCGACCATGTGTTTGGTATTTGCAGGGCGGGTCGGGCCCCGGTGCCCGGTACTAATCGTCCACACGAGAGTCTCCGGACCCAGCGGCAGTCCCATACTCACATGGCCAATGTTCGTGCTGCATGCCAGTCGCCAGGTTAGTTCCACTTGGCAGTACTGTAGAGGCATCTCCAATCTCCGTCATGTGTCGCCCGTGCAGTCCACTACACATAGAGGTGGTCCCCACTGCATGGCACTGCATGCATAGATTAGTGCCAGCATACTGTACAATACAACGCAAACAAAACATTGTGCGCCGCAGGTGGTATTATTAGGGCCTGTACAATGGTCCGCTTATGGACAGTTATTGGCCATCAGGCTGCTTTTTTTTGCCAACGTGTACTCCAGCCTAATCCAAATTAGGCGTTTACGGACGGCACCGACGCTCGGAAAAGTATCGACGCTTGGACCGGCTAGCTCTTGCGTGATCCCAGGCTTCATTGCCACACAAAACTGTTCGTACCGAACGAGCTAAGCGCCTTTGTTTTATTTTTCCATTGTAAGTTTAGCTATATGAGAGACGCTTGCTGCAGTAATTTTTTCTCTCTCACTCTAAGCGCTTTTGTAAGAGCCTGTGCACTGGCCTTACGGGGCTTATAGACCGTATATAATACGTCCGCTGTGGCCCGTGGGCTGCACAGCACAAACTAACATGAGCAGTGCACGTTCACAGATCGGAGTTTGCACAGGCCGGCCGGTCCCACTCCATGAAACGACGTACTCGTGTGGAGTATCGCAGGGGACTCGTGGACAAGTGCCATTTTGTTTAAGCAAGGGAAAATTTGTTTTTGTACTCAAGGAACTGATGATAAATGGCAGCCCACTAGCCCAGCCTTGTGGCCGCCCCGTGAACAGTCCACAGATTTGCGCGGCGGGTGCCGCCTGCGTCTTTGCCGTCTGGTCTGGTCTGGTGGTGGGCTGCCAGTCTGGCAGCAGGTGCAAACGCCGAGGGCAGCCGCTGCCCGTTGGCCCGCGCGCACCGGATCGGCCGGAAGCAACCCACGCGTCACTCGGGCAGCAAATATCGACAACCCAACCGAATTTATAAAAATCAAACCAACTTTATTGAAACTGAAAAATTGGATTCCCTGTTTGATACTCTGTTCTCGGAAAATAAATTTACTGAGGTATATTCGGTTCTATATCTCAGTAAATTAAAGTACCAAACTAGTACCAAATTTGTCTAGTGGCAGCCCATGTTAGCCCAGCAGCAGCCCACCTACGCTCACATAAACGAAACCCTAGCAGCCCATCTACTCTTGTTGCATTGTGGCTTTTTATATGTATGATTTTGGCATTGGTATTCTATATAAAATCATGTTGAATTTCTATCAAAATTGGCTATTTAACCTAATATTACATGTTGCTATAATATGTTTTGTCTTTCAGTAAATGCCGGAACCAAACCGAAAGAGCTGATACCAAATTTCCTCGGTACTGAATATTTTTAGTAATTGATCGATACCAGCTTCCTCAGGAATCAAATTTGTATGGGTACCGAGGAACTGAACTGATCGGTTCCTTATTATCGAACTCCTAGGGTGACCCACGCCCAGCGTACACCAGCTCGCCGGGTGCTCATATGTGCGCTGCCAATGCCAAGAGCTTAGCTAGAGCATATCCAAAAGTTTATTTAAACTCACTCTCCAAATCATAATTTAAAAAAGTATTTTAATAAAAAAAATCATTGACTATATCTTTTTCATAATACATGAGCTTTTCTATATCTTGCGTGCTCTCTATGAAGTCAATCTCGCTCTCCACCTTTGTCTAGCGAGAAATCTTATAATATTTTGAGATCTAATTAAAGATGTTGCTGGTTAGTTGTTACCAAAATCTTTATTTCTAACAATAAGAAAAGGATACGAAGAACCTCTTGGAATTGCTTTGTTTAGCACTTAGGTACGCAATAGATGAGGCGTAGTATGAATGGAGCAAGTAGGCACCCACGATAAGACCTACTCCCTCCGTCTCAAAATAATAAGTGTCATTTTCGTTTCTTGAGAAAAAACTTTAACTAAATATATAGTAAAAAATATTAATATTTATAGTACATAATTAGTATCATTGGAAAGATCTTTAAGTCTAGTTTTTTTAATAAATTTATTTAGAAATACAAATATTGCACGTATTTTCTATAAATTGAGTCAAACTTGTGGCACGAAAACCTAAAACGACACTCTTTTTGGGACGGAGGGAGTAGACTCGACATGGATAGATGGACATCCAAGTCCAATAAACGAAATTCAATAGAATCCAACTAAAATCACCAAGCATGTTATTGACAAATGAACATGTGGCACTTGGTTACTTAAGGTGATCCTTTGTGTTTCTAAGTTCTTACATAAGTTATATATTATATATAAGCTATATGCTATAACTATAGTGACTAGTTATATATTTTAAATTATATGTTATAAGTTAGTACACATAAATTATTATAACTTAGCAGAGTTATTTAACCGTTATTTGTTTTCATGTCTATGCTACCTAACTTAGTCGATTAACTTATTCCACAATGCTATGTATCTAACTTGTGCTTTCATATGTATGTTACCTAACTTATTTGACTAAGTTTTTTGACGCAAAAGACCGTGGGGGAGATCCCCAGTTATTGTATAAAACTTGTCTGACTTTTATTTTAATGTGTACTCCCTCTGTTCCAAAATAACTGATGTTTTGAGCTTTTTATCGCAAGTTTAACTAGATTTATAGAAAATATGTGCACCATTTATATCTCTAAATAAATTTGTTAAAAAACAAGATTCAAAGATCTTTCCGGTGATACTAATTATGTACCATAAGTATTAATACTTTTTAATAGATATTTAGTTAAAGTTGTTTTTCAGGAAGCGAGAATGATAATTATTTTGGGATGGAGGGAGTATGCTACATAACTTTGCAAATCGATGAAACCTAAAGAGAATGTTATTACCGTAACTGCTCTTAAAATTAAAATTACACATAGGTCTTAGGCCTTGTTTAGTTCCTAGAAAATTTTACAAAATTTTTTAGATTTCCCGTCATATCGAATCTTTAGACGCATGCATGGAAAATAAATATAGATGAAAATAAAAACTAATTACACAGTTCAGTCGAAATTGACGAGACGAATCTTTTGAGTCTAACTAGTACATGATTGGACAATATTTGTCAAATACAAACGAAAGTGCTACAGTGTCGATTTGCAAAATTTTTTGGAACTAAACAAGGCCTTAGTACACAAAAAGAAAATGTAATATTGTATAACTTTGCATATGTTAACTTATTTCTTAAAGTTAATTATACTGTGTGTGTTTTCAATAAAATAAAATATTGACACGTGTGAAAGCGCGAAAGGGGAAGCTGGTTGTGCGCCGGACGCGCGATGGAACACCTTCAGACTATTCCAAAACAGTATGAGGTGTAATTAAGGGTCTCTTTGGTTCCCCTTGTTAAACTTTAGCTAGCTAAAATTATTTTATCTACTTTTAGGTGACTAATGGAACTAAACTATTTTAGTACTTTTTAGTCAATGTGTTTGGTACTTTAGCTACTAAAATGACTAAAATTTAGCTAGTTAAAATTTAGCAAGAGGAACTAAACAAGTGTTTTTTCCAAAAGGAAAATTTGATTGATTGGGAGATTGTTCGCTAACATCAGTTTCCATAAACGTTCGCCAATTAGAGCAAGTTACCCATTTGTTGGCTGTAAGGTTTCTTGCAGACTTCTCCCAGCCCACTCATACAATAGTTAGCTATTCACTATTAATACATGACCCACTTATCACTCATATAAAGTTTTTTGGTTTTTATGTCTAAGCTGACTGTAAGCTTACAGCCTGTTTCTCCTCTCTTCTCTCCCCTACCTCAATATTTGGCCAACTTACAGTCCATTATAATACTTGGTCTTACTTGAATCGTAACACCGAGCGCTCCAAGGTAGTATTCATGTATGGCTGGCTGTATCGATCGATGGCGCTCGCGCGCTGCAGTTCGCGAGTCCCGTTTTTCGTTCATACCACGACGTCATATATCGAGCTACTATTCGTTTGTTACACTAGGAATGGGCGTCTAGAAAAAATCCTGGCAGAAATGTTAGTCAAAATTATATAAACTTTATGAGCTGGATTAATTCCTAGGCTGTTTCTATTGTAACCGAACAGGCCCTTAATTTTCTTGTCTGCCAACCAGAGACGTGATAGGTGATACACAGGAACAGGATCGTATTGAATCAAGGTCGACGCAGTTATTCTCTCGGTAGGTAAAGCTAATGCGAACAGGCCCATAAAATTCGGCCCAACTCAAGGATCCAAACAGGCCGGCCTTTTTTTTTGACCTTAGGGTTTGCTCTTACCACACTTGGGAAGCCAGACGCCCAAACCGCAGGCCGCAGTGCAAGTGCAAATCATCACTCGGCTCGTTTCCCGAACCTTCCTCCTCGACCTCGACTTATCCCCATGGGCAAGTCCGGCGCAAAAAAGAAGAAGCCGGCCGCCGCCGCCGCCGCGGCGGCGAAACCGCCGCCCGCCTCGGCTGAGCAGAAGGCGACGCCGCCGCCTTCGTCCTCTTTACCCGCGGCGAACGGCGGCGCGTCGCCTCACCAGGCGGTGGACGCCGGCGTCCTCTTGCGCCGCGCGCACGAGCTCAAGGAGGAAGGCAACCGCCTGTTCCAGTCGCGCGACTACGCCGGGGCGCTGCGCCAGTACGAGCTGGCGCTCCGCCTCGCCCCGCGCGGCCACCCGGACCGCGCCGTCTTCCACAGCAACCGCGCCGCCTGCCTCCTCCAGCTCCGCCCCGTGGACCACGAGGCCGTCGCCCAGGAGTGCTCCCTCGCGCTCCAGGCCGAGCCGCGCTTCCCGCGCGCTCTCCTCCGCCGCGCCCGCGCGCTCGAGGCGCTCGGTCGCCACGAGCTCGCCCTCGCCGACGCGCTCGCGCTCCTTGCGCTCGACCCTGACCACCGCGACGCCATCGACCTCTCCTACCGACTACGCTCACGTGTCAACGCGTCCTCGGCTGCCTCCGCTTCCTCGGCACCCGAGCCCACCAGCCGGCCTTCCCCCGCTGCCCTTGGTGCCTCTGCTGTTGTCGCCGGACTTGGCCATTCCCTCCCCGCTCGCCCATTCCCTAAGAAACAACCACCACCACCCCCACCTGCTACTTTGCAGCCAAATCTCGCAGTGATGTCAAAATCTAACCCATCACCGTTGCCCAAGCTGGTGCCATTCTCCAATTCCCCGCCATCTTCAGCCAAGCCTTTGGCTGCAGATAGCTCCGAGAAGGCCATGACGCTGCCAGTGGCCTCTTTGTTACCAGCAACAGTGGAACCGCTTATAAATAAAAAGGTTGTGACGAGATGGAGGCCTCTCAAGCTGGTGTACGACCACGACATTAGGCTTGGGCAGGTTCCAGAGAAATGCAGCTTCCGTACACTTCGGGAGTTTGTAGCCAAGAGGTTCCCATCATCCAAGGCAGTGTTGATTAAGTATAAGGATGCTGATGGTGATCTAGTTACCATCACATCGACGGAAGAGCTTCGGTTAGCTGAATCATTCATTGATAAAGTTGGCCACGAGGTTGTAGAAAATGGGAGGGAGGGTGACAATAAGCTCCCGGTGTTGAGGCTGCATCTTGTTGAAGTGAGCCCAGAACAGGAACCAACTTTGCCATCAGAAGAGGAGAAGTTGGAGGAGGATGAGGAGTTGTTGATCAATGGTGAATATAGCACTTTGAATACTTCTGCAGTGGTAACCAACGCTGAGGTGATGAAGCAAGATGTCGAGAATGGAGTTGCTGAGCAAAGTATGGAGACAGGAAAGAAGGATTGTGGCCATGCTGAGTGCAAGGAAGCTGAGATTGATGATTGGTTGCTTCAATTTGCAGAATTGTTCCGGAACCAGGTTGGGATTGATGCAGATGCGCATCTGGACCTGCATGAGCTGGGCATGGAGCTGTGCTCTGAGGCTCTCGAGGAAACTGTGACAAGCGAGGAGGCTCAGGCCCTTTTTGAGATGGCTGCTTCTAAATTTCAGGAGGTTGCTGCCTTGGCCTTATTCAATTGGGGAAATGTGCACATGTGTGAAGCAAGGAAGCGCATCCCTCTCGATGAATCTGCTCCAAAGGAAGTCATGGCTGCTCAGCTCCGCACAGCTTATCATTGGGTGAAGGAGAGGTACGCTCTTGCAGGGCACAAGTATGAGGAGGCCCTTAAAATCAAGCCAGACTTCTATGAAGGGCTTCTTGCTTTAGGCCAGCAACACTTCGAGACTGCAAAGCTTCATTGGTCATTTGCACTGGCAGATAAGGCTGACCTATCTACCTGGGATTCTTTGGAGACATTCAAGCTTTTTGATAGCGCTGAGCATAACATGAGGGCTGCAACAGAGATGTGGGAGAAGGTGGAAGAACAGAGAATGGCAGAGTTAAAAGAACCAGGTGCAGGCGAGAAGGATGAGGTACTGAGGAAAAGGCATGCAGGTGGTCAACCGGAGTTGACACCAGAAGAGGCAGCTGAGCAGGCAGCAGTAATGAGGCAACAGATTCACCTCTTCTGGGGTAATATGCTTTTCGAGCGTTCTCAAGTGGAGTTTAAGCTCAGTGTCGGTGACTGGAAGACAAATCTTGATGCATCTGTTGAAAGGTTTAAGCTGGCTGGAGCTTCAGAATCAGATATTTCGACAGTGTTGAAAAATCACTTTTCTAATGCAGCCTCTGAGTGTGAAGAGAAGAAAGTCATGACTTCAGGCACAGAAATTTCACAAACAAATGACAATGTTGAAGATAAGTGTGTGGTTGAAACCTAAGTTTTCATGGTTCCAGGTTCATGACATCAATGTGTATCATATTCATCAATTGCTTCATAGGCTTTATATGTTCTTGGCAATATCATGGTCCTTTGTCGTGACATCTAGACGAGAGCTTCAAGGTTCAAGCACACTGAGTTTTGTGTAATCTTGATAATTTACTAGAGAGGTCTTAGATTTCTGAATATATTATTATTCTTCACCCAGTTTTAGTGGTATGTGATGTGGGTTAGTTTTCTTTTCCTGTCAGAAATCAGGTCTCAGCAATGTCTCCCAGCTCACATTGTTTAAAACATCGGACACATACTTAGTAAACACGGAATGTTACCCATGACTCATTTATTGTGCTAAGTCGCCGTCCATGACTCATGCATTGTGCTAAGTCGCTGATCCCTGCATGATAGATTTGAATTTTAGTGTTTGTGTATTTATTTTGCCGCTTTTGCATCCGGCAATCTAAGGCAGTCGTGCCTCAAATGTGGGCCTAGAGTTATAACATAGCGTACTTTATGCACTCTACAAGTACCGAATTCTTTCCGCAGACAAATTTCAAACAAAGTTCCTTGTCACGTTCAGCCACCATTGAACTTTTTTCCCCCCTTTGTCCAAGCTAATAGATATTCAAGGTCGAATGGAAAACAACAGCTAGGCCGTGCTGTGAGACAGGGAAAGCTATGACAAATTTTATACGAATATTCTGATATTTGATATGGTTCATCACATTTCACTATTCAGTTACATGGTTACTAGTAGAAATGAGTTGCTTTCAGTGACGGATCCCTAGCAGGGGAGGCAAATGCCATGGATCAAGGTACATTCAGAGTTGATTGGTTATTCTTCTATTGCATCCTAGTTTTTCAACTCTGTCTCTTTTATGTGGTAGTTCACTTTGTGTGTACTCTGTTTTCGCCACTTTCCAGAGAGGTTAGCATACCATTCTGGTGCAACTAATCGTGATTCCAGATTGATTCAAACAAGCTAAAGTCCTGTGGTGTTTCACAGGGGTGGATCTTTTTTTTTTCCATTTATGGTTGCTATGGTCTGATAAGATGCCTTGCGATTTCATTTTTGTTTATGAGGCCCATTTTTGTCGGCAGCTTGAACTGCAGAGATCAGTGTCCTGAACTCATCTTATTTCTAGCTCTATCCGTGGAATAAGAGCATTGACATGACGATGTTCGGTTTCACGATTTGTTTCCTTTCTGTGTTCCCAGTGTTATGATGTTATTTGTACATTTATTGGCTCAATAGTACTCCCTAGGTTCAAATCTTATTTTCCTGCAGTTGAATGGATAGCAGTGGGGAATTGTAGAATTAGCTTGCTTTCATTGCGAAGCATACTGCTATTATTTGGCCAAGTTGCTTACAAAACTTGACTAGTTTGTGTGCACTTACAATTTTTGCTCTATCAAACTGTAGATTTATCACAGTTGCATTAATTTATATATGATGTGAAGTAGACTGTTAAGAGTAATAGTCTCTTAAAATTATATCTACCTGACCTCAAAATTCATGGTTTTCCTTTTCCATTCTCATGGCTGAGATCATGTGTCATGTGTGTTTCCTGTGCACTGCCTGTTTTTCCCACATGGTTTTGCAGCCTTAGACTTAGACATGGATACAATGTGAAGTTGCATACGCTTGTCTTTACACATATCTACTTCTGGTCTTCTGTCATATCAGCTTTAAGGTTCTGTACTATGTCCACTATTGTTGGTTCAAACTATGCCCTATCTGCCAGACAAAGTAATAGTTAATCTGTGTTTAAAACATCTACCAGAACAACTTGGGCTCAATTCATTATAGAATATAGTATATTTAAACTTAAAACTCCATTCCTCAGGTTGTCCTATTCATTCTTGTGCAAAATGCAGGGGAGAAGACTATTTTGAGATGAAGTTTTCATCCATACATGAGGCGAGTACTGCCGATGGTGCCATATGATCAGCTCACTGCTAAGCTCATTAATCTTTGGCACCACAAATCCACTAATGGCATCCAACGACACATCTTCCCTAAGCTGCCAGGGTGCAAATCTGCAGTCAGGTCTCTCGTGCTCTAGGCCTCCTCACTGCTTTCTTTCAGTTTGTTGTGCTGTATATGATAATATAATCCACTGTACTACTTTTGGTTGGTAGATTAGCATGCCTCACTTAAATTGAGCTATATTTCGTTGAGGCATATATATTGAATACGATTACTGAGACTCTCATTTGCTTCAGGGTACTTCAACTATGTCCAATATGTAGCATGTATAGGGTCTGATTACTGAAGCTCCTTGTGTATGTGTAGATTGTATTGCATGGCTGTTTCGAGCAGAGTAGCCAGTCAGCCATGATTGTTTTATTCTTTCCTTGACTGTGCATGTTGTCTTTTCACAATCCATGTGTATTAGCGTTGCTAATGGCTTATCCCATATAGTATTCTTATATTATAAGGGATTTACTACTTAAAGTGCACTTTCATAAAGGTCCAATATGGATATGAATACATTTCTTTGTTTTAAATAGGTCTGTATTAGCTAATGTAGCCTTACTGTCATCATATTTGCAGCTGCAAGAATCTGTAATTTCTGACCATAATAAATGTAAAGCTACCCTTTTGGATAAGCCATGTGTAGGTAAAGCTCTCCTTGTTCTGTTAGCAGGAGTGGACATGAGTAGAGTAATTTCACTTTTTTTTGGGATCTTCAATTTTTTCTTTTCCTTAGATGCTGAAGTTGTAGTTCTTTTGCTCTTTGCAATGGAAAAATTCTTTCTACAAAATCAACCGTATAAAATCCATGAAATAACTTCACGAGGTATTTTTTTGTTTGCACCCTTGAAGCATTAGAGTGTTCATCAGATATTTTTTTGTTTGCCCCTTGAAGCATTAGAGTGCTCACTGAAGTATTATCAAGATCTGGTGGTGGTACCGCATAATTTTTGTCTCGGTGAGCTGGCCTCTATATCTGAATCCTGGTTTCACCATTGGATGCCTAGGCCTTCACAGGCTGCAAGCATTCCTGGACTCGTGGTTTTTAAGAGCCTAATGGGTTCCAATCTTTTGCCCAGTTATCATTATCGGACTTGTTTTAGAACATCTAAAATTTGATTCTAAGCTCTTGGGAGCCTTTCTTCAATTGTTTCTGTTAGAGTACGCAAAAGGCCTATTGGCCCTGGGCTGGCTGTATAGTCCGTTAGTGTTAGGGTTAATTAGAGGTAAGGGTCGCTTGCTTAGGGGTCAAGTAAGCCTTGCTCATAAGTCAAGTAAACCTTCTATATAAGAAGAGGAGATGTATCAATCTAATCAAGCAAGAATTAAGAAGGAAATCCTTCCCTCTTGCTCGGCTGTGGGCAAAGGCCCCGCGGCCGGCCGCCCGGCCCTCTCTCACCCTTGCAGCCCTAGCACACGAACAGTACCCTCGGTACTGTAGCACCGCGGGTACTGTAGCCCGGTGCTGCTCCCTCAACTCCTCCCTCAATCCCTCTCAGGGTAGTTAAATGCACAAAAAGCGTGTTCCTAGGTATAGTGCAGCATGACCATCTGAAGCTACTCCAGCCTCAGTGTATTTGCTCAGGCACACGCCTTTTGGCGTGTAAGTGCAAAGCAGCAGGGCACAAAGCACTCAGCTTTCTCTGATTCTCTCTTGTTACAACCTGTGCCTTTTTGGCATATCTGTGACTTATATGCTGTTGCTATTAATTACATGTACCTTTAATTTTAGGCCTGCACAATTTTGGCCCCTTCTATCCTGTTTAGTGTTTACTCCCTCCGTTCCAATTTATAAGTTGTTTTGGCATTTCTACATACATAGCTTTTATTATGTATCTAGACATATAGTATACCTAGGTGCATAGCAAAAGCTATATACCTAGAAAAGTCAAAATGACCTATAATTTGGGACAGAGGGTGGTAATATCTATATAATCAACAGCTACATATTAGACAGTTCTATTCTATTGCATTCATGTGTGTGTGCAACTGTGCATACTACTTTTGGAAGTTTGCAGAGCCTAGCCTCTTATATATGTCCCTTTATATCATAGCAAACGTGTAAAATCATGATGTACATGTTGCTGCCTCTGTACAATATTATTTTCAATTGATACTTCTAGGATCATCCATCAGGATTCAAATATGTTAATCAGATTTTAGAAACAAGGTTTTTTAAAAGCTGTGGGGGGGAAATGGGCTATCCGCCAACATAGTAGAGACAGTTGTCCAATAAGATGATGAGATCTTGCAACATTGTTTTCGTCATTCTCTTCTCTGTGCTTATGAATATATATGTTTGGTAGTTCTATAATTCAAACTTAGCATGTAATTGTGTATGGACTACTTTGACTTTGGATCTTCCATTGTCTATGTTATCAGTTTTGCCATTCCTTCATTTTATTCCGTCCTCTGCCACTACTGCCACTAGCCGTAAGTTGCCTCTATTCTGATCTAGGACCCATAAGAGATTATGTTTAGTTTTCATTGACAAAGATGAGTTTGATGTGTCTCAATACATTCATATTGAAAAAAAAAACTGCTTTTCATATCAATCTATTTGGAGAAATCAGTATTTCTTTGACCAATCCAATTAGAAGACTGTTGCTTTTTGAAAAATTCCACATGGAAGATGATTGGGAGCACTGCAGTCAATACAATTATATGTACAGAGGCTAACGTCTGTTTTTTAGATTTACCAGTACTCAGATTTAATCCAAATACTATTTTTGGTTCCCAGTCTGAATATTTGTTGACTTCGATTTAAGTCACAGTCAGCTATCAATTTTTTAGGAGGGATGCCACCCAGTGAGTCACTTCTTTGTTCATATTTCTCTCTCCCTTCAATCGATAGCTATCAATTTGCTAACTCCAGTTTGACTTTCTAAACTGCAAATAGAAACATCAAATCTGAATTAAGTCTTGAGATCCTGATCTGCTTACACTTTTTTTTTGTTCAATCATACATATGCAGGCTACAGAGGATCAGGTTTGAGGAATGAACTTTCTGAACTGGTAGTCCTTAGAGTATCCAGATCCACTAAATTTTCTGAACATGCAGATCAACCATTGTATGCTTGATATGCTCCTCTAGACTTGTTGATCACAAGCTGCAACCATGGAGTAGTTTTGGCCTTTGCACTAACCAATTTATCCATAGTTTAATTTATTTTTTTGATGTTTTATAAGTAATAGAATTCTACTGAGTAATATGAACTTGTTAGTATCAGTAAGGATGCAGGTGGGGCGGCAGCGGTCAGCCCACCCCACGTCCGCACGAGCCGCAAGAACTTTTGCGGGCATATGTGGCAGCCCACGCCACACCGCTTGCTTTTGCGGGTTTACGCGGCAGCCCGCATAACCGTGTCGCTGATGCAGTTGGGCATGTGTCGCTTCTAGATACCAACTGCAGTTCGCACATGCAGCAGTAGGATTCGCCTGAGCATCATCCTTCGTGCAGCGGTGATCTACAAATATATTCATGCTTCAGTTCAACGCATGGTGCATCATCCTTCTCGTGCCGAACAACATGCATGTGGCACATCCTTGCGAC